>Ga0075472_10000658_pt1 | contig 14541 bp, 19 predicted proteins | sample DEB19_08_DNA_3_FD_77014 | JGI IMG/M metagenome (GOLD analysis project Ga0075472, IMG submission 77014) | Aqueous microbial communities from the Delaware River and Bay under freshwater to marine salinity gradient to study organic matter... | ecosystem: Environmental > Aquatic > Marine > Coastal ...
AAGTGTATGATTGGATTAATGTGTTAAATGCTGAATTTCTATTGGTTGTTTGCTTTTTACGCTTGAATTTAAACCGAAAAATAAATTAAACTTATAATCAATTTCGTTACAGAAAAGACTTAACAGATGTCTGACCTGTTTTTGAAGAAAGACCTAACCGACGAGGACTACATCCTGAAGTTCTCGATCCTCTACCTGGGTCTCAAGACTAAAGCAAAAGATGAAACAAAGATAAGAAACGAGGCAAACGTGTAAGCAACGCTCATTCAATTTCAAACTTTCTAGCGCCGCCATCAAGGACTTCCGGTCCAATTCGTCCAAGGACTTCCTCTACGCCGTCCAACAAGGTGCTGACGGAATCTAGCTCACGATGGACTACACCAAGGTTGACCTGTTGAAGCAGAAGAAGGCAATCATGTGCGTCAAGACCGATTAAACGGTCGTTGATCCCAAGGACGCCAAACAAGACAGCAGCCGACTCTGCGACCGTGTGGTCTTCATGGAGATCAGCAAGCCAATCCTCGAGAGCATGCACAATGTTTGCAATGTAAGATTTCATTTATTCCTTTTCCTCGCCTCGTATTTCCCTAAACGCGCTGTCTGCAACCGCATCAGGGCAAACGGCTCAAAACTGCGCATTTCTTCTGTATTTTTTGTAACTGCATCAGTTCAAATTAAATCGCAAAAAATTCAAATTTATTAAAAATGCGCCCTAATTAAATTGATATGCTAAACTTTGAATTTAGGATGTTTTCTTGCCAGTGCTCGGCAATCCTCAGAATTAAATTGGCTGGAGTGACTTGGTCACCAAAGACCTGATGGAGAAGTTCCACTCCTTCCTCGCCTACACTTACGTCACCATTGGCCAGTGCAAGGGCCGTTGCCTTCTGCCACTGCCGCCGCACGAAGTAACCGCTTCCGAGAAGACTCTCTCGAAGGAAAAGTCTCAGGTGCTTGAGACTGCGATCATCCACTGGTCGAAGCAGATTAAGAACGTGCTTCGCCAGGACCCGGAGAACTCGCTTAAAGACGGCAAGCACCCCGGACCCATTGCCGAGATCGACTTCTGGACCAAGCAGGCTGAAAACCTCAACTCGATCTGCGAGCAGCTAAACACTGAGCGCATCAAGAAGGTTCTCAAGTTCCTTGAGCAGAACAAATCGACCTACACCGCACCTTTCTCCAAGCTGCAGAAGGAAGTCCAGAAGGCCCGCGAAGAAGCCAACGAGAACAATAAGTACCTGAGCACGCTGAGAAAGCTCTTCGACGAGATGGGAGCTTGCAGTGACTTGTCCGACTTTTCAGAGCTCTTCGTGCCAGTCATCCACACAATCATGCTGATCTACAAGCACTCTCCCCACTACAATACGACACCTCGTCTTGTTGTTCTGATTCGCATGATTTGCAACGAGATCATCAAGCAATGCTGCTCCAATGTCAGTGGCCGCGAGATCTTCGAAGAACTCAAGGAAGGAGTAGGTGTAGACAGTGCCGAGAAAAAACTCAGAAGCGCGTTTGAGTGCTGTGCTGCCTTCAAGCTGGCTTACTTCGATTACAAGCAGAACAAAGTCGATGGTTAGTGGAAATTCCAAAACCAGGCACTTTTTGTTCGCCTTGACGAGTTCTCGGGCCGCTGCCAGGACCTCATGCAAATGACTGAGACGATCAGGCAATTCAACAAGCTCGAAAAAATTGACATCGGCAACACCAAGGGTGCTGTCATGTCCCAGGCCATCAAGCAAATCTTTGATGAGTTTAAAAAAGCTCAGGCCAATTTCTGCTCTGTCTCTTACGACGTGATGAACATCGAGGAGAAGAACTTCGACAACGATTTCTTTACTTTCCGCACCAGCATCAAAGAACTTGAACGCAGACTGGCTGCTCTGCTCGCTCAGTCATTCGAGGACTGCGACAGCATCGTCGGCAAGTCCAAGTTGCTCGACTCATTCGAAGGCCTCCTGACCCGACCAAGTGTCTGCGACGAGCTCGAGCGAAAGCAACTCGTCTTGCTTGAGATGGTCAAGAGCGACTTGAAACAAGTCTAACAACTGTTCCTAGAAGGTCGTGAACTCATCGCTGCAAACGCAGGTAATTCTCCAATAGCATAAAACATGCCACCCATTGCTGGTGCTCTGAGTTGGACAAACGGCCTCCGCAGCAGAATCCTCGAGTCCACTGCATGCCTTGTCAAGTTCGAAAGCTCCATGGAGAACCGTGAGGAGTTTAAGGAAGTCAAGAAATTGACTGACTCAATCCAGAACACTTTCAATCAATTTGAAGCCGAGAACATCAAGAGCTGGGAGCAAGGTGTCGAGGAGTTCACTGAAGAAAAGCTCGACAAGTTCCTGCTTGTACGTGAGGAGACCGAAGTCGCTATAGAGGGTTTTATGCGCGTAAACTTTGCCGATGAACTCCGAGCCATCCTCAGAGAAGTCAAGTACCTGCAGCTACTCGACGCTCAAGTTCACCCAACTGCGTTGAAGCTCTTCACCAAAGTCGAAATCTACCGAGTCGACACCATTCGTCTTCAATTCCTTGTTGACACCTACAACAACATTCTGAAGACTCTTCTCCCAGTCGAGAAACCGCTGCTTCAGAAGAAGATCAATGCTTGCGTTACCGCTCTCCAACAAGGTACAGACACCCTGAAGTGGAACAGTGACAGCTCCAAAATCGACAAGTTCATCAAGGCTGCCAAAGAAATCATTTGTGAAGTCGACGATCTAGTGAAGAAAATGAAAGAAAATGTCAATAGGATGCAAAATACGTTGTAACTCTGGAAAGAACCATTATTTGAACGCCAGGGCAACAAGCCAATGGCTCCAGATGTTCTCATCGGAAACCACGCAGCCATGGTTGAAAACCGCTTCGAGCAAGTCGTTGTACAAGGCAAAGAAATCCACAAATACCTGAAGGACACCTTTGACGCTGTCAGAAGTGACAAGAAGAGCAAAGAGTGGATGTCGTACGTTGACTACGTCAACGGTCTTCTCATTGAAGGTATTGTTGCAGGCATCCATGCAAGCTGCACCTACTTGCTGAGCTGCCTGGACAGCAAAGGAGGCAACCTGAACACTCCCATTTTCGAGATGAAAGTTGTCATGAATGGCCGTACGGTCGAATTTGAGCCGTCCATCGAATGCAATGCCCGTGGCAACGGCATCAGGAACATCATCGAGCAAATTATGGGAGACTTCATTTCACTGGCAGTGAAGACCCAGCGACTTGATTCGACTACAGGAGGCAACCCGCAAGCAACCGGTGACTACCTCGTTGAAATCAGAGACTCATTTGATCTCTTTGGAGCAATTCAGAGCGTCGCTCACCGTCTCGACGAGATCGAATAATCGAGCAAGGACTTCCTGAACCAGTATGCAGAGTTTGAATTCCTTTACCGGGAAGATCTTGAGTCAGAGTTCAATAAATTCCTCGACACTGGAAGAGACATTTCCGAAGAGTTCGAGGAAAGACTCGAAAAAAGAATTTAGGAGGAGGATCTCGAGGAAGTTGAAATTGCTGTTGCTCGTGAGAACTTCGAAGCCATGAAGAAGAAGATCTTCAACGGAGTATCCACCAGATACCCTCCACTCGCTCAGTTCGACGAGAAGATTCAACACTTCATTGAAATCAAGCAACACATCAAGGCAATGGAGCCTATTGGCTATGTTGGTTGGCTAAAGATTGACTCCTCACCCGTCAAGAACCACTTGACTTGCGAGATCCAAAGATGGATTGAGAAATTCACACATTTCCTACTCCTTAACTTCAAGAACAAGCTACACAACATTATCGAATGGACTGGCGAAGTCTAACAAGGCATCTAAACTCTACCCAGAGCAGACATGGAGAACTTGACCAAATAGGCTCTTGCTAAGGAGAAACAAGTCCTCACGACCGTAATGACTCATCTAAGAGACATGAAACAGATCAAAGGTGACACTGACTCCCAGTTTGGTCCGATGAAAGAGATGGTTTAGCTGCTAAAGAAACATTCTGATCACTTTGAATGGAAGAAAGAAATTGAGGGTGATGAAAAGGAAAGAAAGGAAGTCGACTACTTGATTAAGATTGACCAAGCTAAAACTAAACTCAACGAAACAAATGACAAAGCCATGCGCGAAGTCAAAGAAAAAATTTTGCCGCTTCAGAAGACCGAAGGCGAGAATGTGAAGCGCGATAAAGACCTCTTCAGAGAGAGAGTCATCGGATTCAAGGTGGAGTTCGGTGACAGTGTGCCCAAGAATGTCAAGGACCCTTCACCGCAAGCCATCAACGAAGCATATGCGAAGATTGGCCTTTACTACAACAGACTAAAGGAGTTCGAGAGGCAGCGTGACGAGCTCGCCAACAAGGAGACTTTGTTCGACCTGGACCGTTCCATCTACAAGGAACTGAAAGAGTGTAACAACGACTTGATCAACCTCAAGAAGATGTGGGACTTGATCGCGCTCGTTGACATGCAGTTCGAGAACTGGAAGAAAACACGCTGGGACAAGATCAATGTCGACGACCTTCAGACTCTGTTGAAGGAGATCGCGACCAAGCAGTGCAACCAACAATCTCCCCAGAACAAGGAGTTCAAGGGCTGGTACGCATTCAAATCTCTGAATGATCGCGTCAAAAACATGGGCACGGTTCTTCCTCTTGTCGCCTTGCTGCACTCCGAGTTCATGCTCGACCGTCACTGGGAATCGCTTGCCCAGAACATCGTTAAGAAGCATATTAAAACACCAAAGAGTGATCCTACGTTCTGCTTAAACGACTTGATTGTCTTGAAGCTCCACGAGTTTTCTGATGATGTCAACGAACTCGTAGATGGCGCTGCAAAAGAAGACAAGATCAGCAAGAAGCTCGACAACATTGAAAGGATTTGGGAGACATTGAGCTTCAACTTCGAGTCGAGAGAGGATGGCATTCCACTGCTCATTCAACTCGATCAGGTAACTGAAAATCTCGATCAGCATTTGCTCGACCTTATGGGCATGATGAGCTCGAAAGACGTAGAATTCTTCAGAACTAAAGTTGAAACGTGGACCAAGACCCTCAAGACCGTCGAAGCTGTAATCGACAAGTGGGTCAAGGTACAGAAAGACTATCTCAAACTGCAGCCAATCTTCCTCCAGTCTGAAGATATCAGAACATCTCTCCCTGATGAGACCAAGAAATTTGAGGTGATCGACCAGAACTTCAGAGCGATTATGCAAGAAGCTCAAGATGATCCGAAGGTTACACTTTGTGCTGGCAGTGTCGAATAACTTAACAAACTCAAAGAGCTCTAAGCTGAAATCGATTTCTGCGAGAAAGCTTTGAACGACTACCTCGAAGCAAAGAAGAAGAGTTTCCCTCGCTTCTACTTCGTGTCCAACCAGGCTCTGCTTGAAATTCTGTCAAATGGTAACAACCCACGCAGAGTGGACGACTTCTTAGCGGATTGCTTCGATGGCATGAAGTCCATGAACCTCAAGCCGCAAGATCCAGCTGACAAGACACCTATGCAAGGCCAAGGCATGATTTCGAAAGAAAATGAAGAAGTCAAATTCGGTGAGGGTAAGAACTTCATTTGCGTTGGTCCCGTCGAGGTTTACCTCAGCAACTTGGAAAAGAAGATGCAGGACACTCTCGGTGAGATTCTAGTCGAAGCCAAGGACTCCATTGACGGATGGGTCGAAGCGAACGAAATTTAACAACGCCACTTTTGGCTTAATGACTACTGCGCTCAGCTTGCACTTCTCGTCACGCAAATTGTGTGGACTGAAGAGACATCACGCGCATTTGAAGACCTCGAGTCAGGATCGGAGAGTGCGATGAAAGACAACCTTGACGTGATTAAGGTTCGCATTTCCAAACTGATCGGTCGCGTTCGTCAGCAGTTGGATGTTCAAACTCGTGTTAAAATCATTACGATTATTACAATTGATGTGCACAGCCGTGACGTCGTCCAGAGATTCGTCGATGAAAAGATTTCTTCGTAAGAACACTTTGCATGGCAATCCCAACTCAAGTTCGCCCTTGATGATGGTTAGAAGGGTAAGAAAGAAGCCTACAAGAAGTGCAAGGCAATGATTGCTGACTGGACGACTTGGTACAATTACGAATACGTCGGCAACACTGGCCGTTTGGTTATTACGCCGCTGACAGACAGATGTTATATTACGCTGACACAGGCACTTAACCTGTCAATGGGAGGTGCTCCTGCCGGCCCAGCTGGTACCGGCAAGACTGAGACAACCAAAGATCTCGGAAGAGCTCTTGGTCTTCAAGTTGTCGTGTTCAACTGCTCTCCACAGATGACTTATCTGTCGATGGCCCAGATCTTCATGGGTCTGTCGCAAGCTGGTGCTTGGGGTTGCTTCGACGAGTTCAACCGTATCGACATTTCTGTGCTGTCAGTCGTTTCGACTCAAGTCAAGTACTGCTTGGACCACATCAAAGTCATGAAAGCTGATCCCTCCAAAATTATGTTCAAGTTCGGCGATGAAGAAGAAATCCCGATGAGGATTACTTCTGGTTTCTTCATCACGATGAACCCTGGTTATGCCGGCAGAACTGAACTCCCAGAAAACTTGAAGGCTCTCTTTAGATCCTGCGCAATGGTTGTGCCAGATATTATTCTCATTTGCGAGAACATGCTCATGTCTGAAGGTTTCCAAGACGCCAAGATTCTGTCAACAAAGTTCATGGAACTTTATACACTTTGCGCAAGCTTGCTCTCGAAGCAGAGACACTACGATTGGGGTCTCAGAGCAGTAAAGTCCGTGCTCAGACAAGCCGGTCAACTGAAGCGTGCCTCTCCTGATGACCCTGAACTTTTGATTCTCATGAGAGCCCTGAGAGACTTCAACACTCCAAAGATCGTCATTGATGACATTCCCATCTTCATGGGTCTGATTAAAGATCTGTTCCCAGGTCTGGATCCCGAGGTTATTGTTGACCCTAAAGTCAAAGAAGCTTGCGAGCACTGTGCTCGTGATCCAGACTACTTGCCTCTCAAACAGCTGCCTGGTGGAGGTAAAATGGACATCAAAATCCAGGAAAAGTACATTGAAAAGTGCGTTGAACTGTACGACTTGCTGACTGTGCGTCACTCCGTTTTCATCATCGGTTTCCCAGGCTCCGCAAAGTCATCCGTTTGGCAGCTGCTTGCCAGAGGTTGCACTCACATGGGAAGAATCACAGCGTTCGAAATCGTTGACCCCAAGTGCGTGTCAACAAACGAGCTCTTCGGTTACATGAACCCGAAGACTAAAGAGTGGAGAGATGGTGTACTTTCCACGATGATGCGTGATATGAGCAAATGCCAGGGTAAATTCACTCAAGCCCAACAGTACAAGTGGGTGGTTCTTGATGGTGATGTCGACCCAATGTGGATCGAATCTTGCAACACTGTCATGGACGACAACAAGATGCTCACGCTCGTGTCCCAAGAACGTATTCCTCTCAGTCCTGCCATGCGTCTGATTCTTGAAGTTTCTCACCTCAAGTACGCAACACCAGCTACTGTCTCTCGTGGTGGTGTGCTGTTTATCAACGAAAATGATATTGGCTGGAAGCCTCACTGGGACTCCTGGGTTGAAAAGTTCAAGCGCGAGAAAAATATGATTTCTGAGGTTGCTTACAACACTTTCATGCTGAATCTTGCCACTTACCTGGACGACGGCTTTATTGATGATTGCAAGAGGAAGCCAACAATTGCACCAATGTGCACGATGGCTTACGTTCAAAGTCTCATTTGCATTCTCGATTTCTGCTACGAGGAATTCAAGACTGAGAAGATCTATACTGATTTCGTCAAGAAAATCAGAGACCAAGAAGCCGAAACAATGAGCAGACTTGGTCCGAACGCAGCAGACTTTGACACTTGCCTCAAACAAATCTTTGAAGGCATGTTCGTCTTTGCTCTTACCTGGTCTTTCGGTGCGGCCTTTACCGATGACAAAATCTGGTTCAGCGGCATGATGAGAAACAAGTGCAAGGTCAAGATTCCCGAGGCAGGTCTCATTTATGACTACAGATTCGACATCTTGAGCATCAGTTGGATCATGTGGAGCGACGGTCTCGCGAAGATGGACCCAAATTTCGAAGGCTTGTATAGCAACCTGATTGTTCCAACTGTCGAAACCAGAAGACAATCTCGTCTCATCGAAATTCATACTCCCTAGAAACGCGGTCTGTTCTACGGTGGTATTGCAGGCACGGGCAAGACAACAATTCTCAAGAACTTCATCTAAAACATGAGCAGAGAAAAATACACATCGGCCACAGTGAACTTCAACTCGTACACCGATTCTCAAGCGTTCTAAGTTGTCCTCGAATCAAACTGTGTGAAACGCTACGGTAAGATCTTTGGTCCAGAAATTGGACGCAAACTGCTATTCTTTGTCGATGACATTAACATGCCAACCGTCGACGAGTACGGCACACAACAGCCAATCGCCATGATGAGACAGATCATCGATTACGAGCTGGTGTTTGACCGCAATGCTCTCTCTGAGCAGAAGTATCTTGTGGACATTATGTTCGCTGCATGCATGAACCCCAAGAGTGGTTCATTCTTTGTCGACCTTAGACTTCAGAGGCACTTTACAACTGTTGCTCTCCAGCTTCTTGAAGCCGAAGGCCTCAAGTCTCTGTACGGCTAGATCTTGGATAACCATTTCCAGAACTTCGACAAAAACTCCCAAGACCTAATCACAAGGATTGTGTCTGCGACTGCCATCATGTTCTAAAAAATTACATCTGACAAAAAGCTGTACCCAACTGCGACAAAGTTCCACTACCAATTCAACCTTAGGGACTTTGCCACCATTGCGCAGACTTTCCTGCTCTGCAATCCAACTGTTTTCAAGAACAACCCACTTTCCTTGGTGAGATTGTGGCTCCATGAATGCAACAGAGTGTGGCTTGATCGTCTGATCCGCAAAGAAGATGTAGACCTGTACAACTCATTTGTTTCGACTGCTATGAAAGAATTCCCTTCGCTTAAGCCCGAAGATGTCACCAGTGATAAGCCTGAAGCACCGCTGATCTTCACCTCGTTCATTTCCCAATGCAGAGGACACGAGGCAACACTAATGGCTGTCACAAACCTTGAAGAATTGAACAAAGTGTTGGAAGAGAAGCTTGAAGAGTACAGCGAGCAAGTCGTCAAGATGGACCTCGTGTTGTTTACTCAGGCCATGGAGCACGTCACCCGCATTGCAAGAATCATCGATCAGCCTAAAGGTCATGCCTTGTTGGTCGGAGTCGGTGGATCTGGCAAGCAATCTCTTTCGAGACTTGCATAGTTCATCCTTAATTACCAACTGTTCAAGATTGTCGTCACGGGCTCATTCAACATCGAGATGCTCAGAATCGAGGAACAAAATGTGTTCAAAAAAGCAGGTGTGTCAGGCGAATAACAGCTGTTTATTTTGACTGACACTCAAATTATCGATGAGAAGTTCCTGATTAGCATAAACGATATCCTCTCGTCTGGTTACGTTCCAGAGCTTTTCAATGACGAGGAGAAGGATGAAATTCGAGGCAAGGTCCGTTCAGAGGCCAAGTCACTTGGCATTCCAGACATGCCAGATGATCAGTGGAATTTCTTCCTTGACAAAGTAACCAAGAACTTGCACATATGTCTTTGCTTCTCACCAGTCAGTGAGAAATTCAGAATTCGTGCGCGTAAATTCCCCGCTCTGATCAACTCAACCAAGATCGACTGGTTCCACGAGTGGCCAGAAGATGCTCTGATCGGTGTTGCCAACAGATTCCTCGCAACCATTGACTTGCCATCAGATGAGCTGAGAGATTCAATCGCCAAAAACATGGCAAATGTCCATCTTTCAATCGGTGCTGCGAACATTGAATTCAAACAGAAGGAGAGACGCTTCAACTACACGACTCCGACGTCATACCTTGAGCTGATCAGTTTCTACAAGTTATTGCTCGGCAAGAAGCAAGGCAATCTCGATGTTTTGATCAACAGGCTTGAAAACGGTCTTGGAATTATGATCAACACACTGCAACAGGTCGATGAGCTCAAGAAGTTCCTCGATGCAAAGATGATTAACGTAGCTTACGAGAAGAAAAAAACACAAGAACTTATCGAGGTTGTCGAACGTGAAACTGAGATAGCAAACGAAGAAGAAGAAAAAGCCACTTAATAAGCCGAAACAGTCGGAAAGATTAAAGGAGAAGCTGATGCTCAGGCTGCTGAAGTCGCCAAGCAACTCGAAGAAGCTATTCCAGCAATGGAAGCTGCAAGAAAGGCCGTCGATGGTTTGAGCACTAAGTCTATTGGTGAGTTCAAGGGAATGGCGAATCCTCCTACAGGTTGCGACAAAGTCACGCAGGCAGTCATGATTCTTAGAAACGAAAAAGGCAAGCACGAGTGGCCTTAAGCACAAAACATGATGAAAGATCCAAACAAGTTCAAACAGCAACTCGAGGAATACAACAAGGAAGGTATTACCGACGATCATATGAAGAAACTTGAGCCAATTCTTTCTCTTGAATTCTTTAATGAAGAAGCGATGAAGAAGAAGTCTTCGGCAGCAACCAACCTTTGCGTGTGGGTTCTTGCCGTTGTAAAGTACAACCAAATTTGGAGAAAGGTCAGGCCACTCCAAGAGAAAGCTGAAGCTGCCGCTGCAACTGCCAAAGAAAAGGGTGATGAATTAGACATCGTCATGGGAAATCTCGCTAAAGTAAAAGCGAAGGTAAAGGGTCTCAACGATCAACTTGACGAAGCTAAGGCAGCTCTGAAGAAGGTCGAAGACGAAGCCAATCAACTAATGATCAAGCTGAACCTCGCCGAAAGACTTGTCAACGGTCTTGCTGACGAAAGAGTTCGTTGGGCTGAAAACGTTGTCACGTATAAGGTAGAAAAGACTACCATGATTGGAAATGCACTTGTGTCTGCCGCCTTCGTCTCGTACATTGGTCCATTCCTCTACTCATTCAGAGATCGCCTCTGGAGAGAAGAGTGGCTCCCAGATATGCTTTCTAAGAAGATTCCATTCACCGAGGGAGTGGACCCGCTGTTTGTCCTTTCGACAAAGTCTGAGCAAGCCACTTGGGCACAACAAGAATTGCCAGCTGATCGTGTCTCGCTTGAAAACGCTGCTATCGTAGTCTCATGCAGTCGCTTCCCCTTGATAATCGATCCTCAACTGCAAGGCATTAGATGGATTAAGGGTAGAGAGCAGACTCAAGGCATGGAAATCATCCAACTTAGCGAAGACAAGTGGATGAGAAAGGTTGAAGGAGCACTTGAAAACGGCAAAGTGCTCATGATCGAAGCTCTTGGTCAAGACATCGATGCTACTCTTGACCCTCTCCTCTCCAGACAATTCGTTACCAGAGGCAACAAGCAGTACGTAAAGCTGGGCGAGGAAAAAGAAATTGCTAGAGGATTTAAGTTGTACTTGCAAACGAAGCTCATGAATCCTCACTACAAGCCAGAGACTGCAGCACAATGCACGATCATCAACTTCCTCGTCACAGAGAAGGGTCTTGAAGACCAGCTTCTGGCCAGTGTTGTGCGCGTTGAGAGACCAGAACTTGAGCTCGAGAAAGAAAAGCTGACTTCCGAGCAAAACGAATTCAAGATTGTTTTGGAAGGACTTGAATCAGATCTCTTGACCAAACTCGGTGAAGCCGATCAAGAAACCATCCTCACAAACATTGCTTTGATCGAACAACTCGAGAAGACGAAGGAAACTTCAACTGAAATCAAGAGAAAGCAGGAGCAAGCAGTGATTTCCGAAGAAAGAATCAACAAACTCAGAGAAGTCTACCGTATTGTCGCAACTGAAGGCGCTATGCTTTACTTCTTGTTGATCTAGCTTTGCGTTGTCGAGATGATGTATCAATACTCGCTGAAGGCGTTCGAAACGTTCTTCTTCAAGGCTATTGAGCAGACTCCACACTGCGACGACGAAATTGAGCGAGGACTCAAGCTTCGTCAAAAGATCAGAGAGGTCATTTATCAGTGGGTCTCTCGTGGCCTGTTCGAAAGACACAAGCAGATTCTCCAAGGTCTCATTGTGTTCCGTTTGATGGCAAAGAAGATTGTTTCAGTTGACTACACTCAAACCCAACTGGACTTCCTCATTAATTGCCCGCAAAAGATTGACCCAAGCAATCCAAACACGCAGAAGAAATGGCTGTCAGACTCTGCTTGGGGCTCGGTCCTGAAACTTTAAGAGATTGAAGGATACGAACAGATTGGAGCGCAAATCAGCAAAGAAGCCTCTAAGCGTTTCGAAGAATGGTACAACGAAGACAGACCAGAAGAGCAGCCGCTTCCTGGTGAGTACAGAGCTTGGGAAAACGACAATTTCTTCAAGAAAATGCTTATCATCAGAACTCTGCGTCCCGATCGTATGACAACTGCACTGACAATCTTCTTCAACAAGACTTTGGAGAATGGAAAGGCTTTCACTGAGTGCGACGCTGGATTGAACTCTGTGCAGATACTTTCGGAAGCCTACAACGACTCTAACCCAACAATTCCGATTTACTTCATCCTTTCACCAGGTGCAAACCCGATTAAGGATATTGAAGCGTTGGCAACAATGAAGAACATCAACACGAAGACTTCATTCCACATGGTTGCCCTCGGTCAAGGCCAAGACACGAACGCCTTTAACAAACTCGAATTGGGTCACAAAGAAGGCCACTGGGTTGTTCTCCAAAACATTCACCTCATGCCTGAGTTTATGCGCATTCTTGACGAGAAACTGAACCAGTATGCCTAGATGGGATCGCATGCCAACTTCCGTCTGTTCCTTACTTCAGACCCTGGTCACGAATTGATGCCAATTCCGATTGGTCTCCTTGAAAAGTGCATCAAGCTCACAAACGAGCCTCCGGCTGGTATGAAGGCAAACCTTCAGAGAGCCTTTGCCTTCTTCGACCCTCACTACTTCGAAGGTCTTGAAGCCAAAAACAAGACGATTCTATTCGCACTCAGCTTCTTCCACGCTGTGATGGTAGAGCGCAGAAAGTTCGGACCAAAGGGTTGGAATGCGCACTACAACTTCTCAATCGGTGATCTGCGTGACTCAGAAATTGTGTGCAAGAACTACTTGGAGAAGTCTGCTTCCACCAGTGGAAAGATTCCTTGGGACGATTTGCGCTACATCTTCGGTGATATCATGTACGGTGGCTACATCACTGATGACTTTGATCGTCTGCTTTGCAGCACTTACTTGATCAACATGATGAACGAGGATCTCTTCGGCGAACCTGAGCTCTTCCCATTCTGTGATGGAAGAGGCGGAATCACCTTCAAGTGCCCGCATGCTCAGAGCCATGAACAGTACTCTGAGTACATCAAGAACGAACTTCCACCTGAAACTCCGCTCGCTTTCGGTATGCATCCAAACGCTGAAATTGATTTCAGAACCACCCAATGCGCTGCGCTATTCAAACAATTGGTTGAACTGTCTCCAAAGGACTCATCTTCTGGTGAATCCGATGCTCCGACTCCAATGTCGAAGTTCATTGACTTCGAGGAGAAAGTGCAGGAGTATTCACTTGCTGACAACAAACCAAACATTGATGACATTAGGTCAAAGATTGGCGACGATCCCACTAACGAAATGCTTCCATACCAGAACGTGTTCCTGCAAGAATGCGAAGTTATTGGAATCCTCATCAGCGCTGTATGCAAGTCACTTGGTGATATCGTGCTTGCCAACAAGGGTGAGCTGACGATGAGTGATCAGATGGAGGCCCTGATGTACGACATCTATCTTAACAGAGTTCCAGCCTCCTGGATGAATCTGTCGTTCGAGTCCACAAGAGGACTGCTGTCGTGGCTCGACAGCTTAAAGGCTCGTCTGGAACAGCTCAATGCCTGGAAGGATGACCCATCGAGACTGCCACAGCCAGTCACTTGGCTCAATCGCCTTAAGAACCCGAACTCATTCCTCACTGCCATTAAACAGGTTCACGCCAGAAGAACACAGATCGAACTCAACAGACTTTACATCCAGACTGACATTCTCAAGAAGTGGTACTGGGATGCTGAGCTTCCAAAGACGGAAGGTGCGCTCGTATTCGGTATGCAAATCGAAGGCGCAAAATGGGACTTCTCTGCCGGTAGTCTTGAGGAGTCTGAACCGAAGAAGCAGTTCTCTCTGCTTCCAGTCGTCAACTGCAAGGCTGGCGACAAAGACAAGCTGTAGAAGGGCGACAAGACAATCTTCAACTGCCCGATCTACCTGACGCCGCTCAGAGGCAAGAGCTACGTCGGTGTCACTGCCCAGCTGAAGACCAAAATCAACCCGAACAAGTGGATCCTCGCTGGTGTCTCGATCATCCTTGATGTCGAGGGCTTCTCGGACCCATACAAGCCAGGTTTCACACCTGCCCCGTGAGGTAGCTCACGCATGGATAACTCAAGCTGATGCTGGATTGCTCAAGTGGACTGGCTACAGTACGAGTCTTATCTAAATTTTACTCTATACACATTTTTTCTTCCATTTTCTACACTTTCGCACATTTACATTACATCAAATCAACTCATGGGGTTTTGGGGTTTTGGGG
>Ga0075472_10000659_pt1 | contig 14539 bp, 32 predicted proteins | sample DEB19_08_DNA_3_FD_77014 | JGI IMG/M metagenome (GOLD analysis project Ga0075472, IMG submission 77014) | Aqueous microbial communities from the Delaware River and Bay under freshwater to marine salinity gradient to study organic matter... | ecosystem: Environmental > Aquatic > Marine > Coastal ...
CCTCCTTCATCTCGCCGCCCAACGCGGCAAACAATTTCACCAGTCTTGGATTACTGCCCAGGCCGCTCTTATCGAGTTCGTCCATGAGCGCCTTGCCGTCCTCTTCCCCCAGGGCCTTGCTCGCCATCGTCGCCAGACTGCGATGCGCCAGGTTCAGATTCGTCTGAAAGTTCGCGCCCCATTCCTCTTTCAACGCGGACTCGCCCGCCTTGCGCGATTCGGTCAGGGCCTTGACGCCACCTTGCACATATTCCGCATAAAAGTCAAGTGAGGCTTGCACCTGATCGGGCGTCATGTTCGCCGCGTGCGCTTTCGCCAGGAATCCCTTGACGGCAGGCTCTTGCAACGCCAAGCCGTCCGGCAGTTCCGGCAGCTTCGGCGTGTACTTATCGGGCGACTCGGGACGCCCTAGCTTGCCGTAGATATCGCTGAGTTTCTTGGCCCGCTCCTCGGGCTTGTCCTTCTCGTTCGGCAAGCGAATGCTGCCGCCGATCATCTTCTGCGCTTCGCCGTAGCCTTTCAGCACATCGGCTAAGGGTTTGCCCTTAATGGGTTCCCAGAACTTCTCGGTCGCCATGTCCTGCGGGATATGGCTGGTCCATTCGACCGGCGCGGGAGCGGATGGGGTCTCTGTGGCACCGGATTGTCCGATAGTCGGGTCCGTGATCGTCGCATCAGGCATGGTCAGTTTCCTCCAGTGTGGGTGTAGGGGCCATAAAATCGTGGACACGCATCGCTAAACGGCGTTGAATCGTCAAGAGCACATGCCGCTCGCCTTCCAAAAAGGCCATTTGCAGCGGGTCGGTATGAAACGAGGTTCGAGTCATGAAATCTTTTTCGAGCTGCGCGAGAACCCGCTTGCCCAATTCGCTGCCGAAGAGGGCTTGCGTATCCTGGGCAATCGACCACAGCGCGGCCTGTTCCAGCGTTAGGGACATGCCGCCTCCTGTGCGGCTCGCCTCAACGCATGGCATGCCTGCGCATCCCCGATCTCTCTCACTCGTTGGTAGGGGGTCTCTCGATCAAATGCGATACGGCATTCATACGGCTTCCCGCCAATCTCTGCCCGATACGTCGCCAGAATGTACGGGACGCGAATCGACACCTCGTACCTGAGCGGATTAATGGCCTGCGCGATATCCACGTCTATTCTCATGATTGCCCCACCGGTTGTAGCATCTGGGCTTCCTTCATCGTCTTGCCTGCTTGTGCCGCCGTGCTCATGATATCGGCGGTCGCCTGGCCCTGTTCGGCCTGCATCTGGGCCTGTGCGGCCTGCGCCCGCTGCTCGCGGATCTGCTTGACTGCGCCAGGGTTCCGCATGAGCCGCGTACTCGCTCCGCTGATCGACCAGATTTCCCGTACCGTTTCGTCCGTATCGACCAAGTCCAGCGCGTCCGGCGCATGTTCAGCAATGCCCGCCGTGAGGGCCAGAGCTTCTTGGAGCGCCGTCAAATCGCCAGTCCGTTGAGCTCTCGCCAACGGCCCTTCAAATTCAATGTCGAGGTCGGCGCCAGCCAATTCAGTGGGCGGCGGGAGAAACGCCCCTGCGCGGTACTGAATCCCGAAGGTGCGGTCAAGAACTGGTACGATCACGTCTCGGTTGGACTGCCCTAGCGTGGGGCCGACTTCTCGGTTAATGAGATCAAGTTGTTTGATAATCTCCGTGGCCGTCATGTAGTTTTTATCCGGCAAGGCCACCAAGTCCCGATGGAACACGGACAGGATCGACTTCCGCAAGTCCTCCACGCGAATGACTTCCTGATTCACGTCCCCGCCCAACAGAATCGGCTTAATCTCGCCGTCCCGGGTCATCACGTTCTGCGCGGCGGGGGTCAAGCGAACCTGGCCACCCAGCACCCCATCTTGCGGCACCTGCAACGGGGGACGGACTGCCAACGCGGCGGCTTGTAGACCCAGTTCCTTGAGCTTGTTCAGTGAGCGAATATCCGGCAGGGCGATATGCCCGGGCCCACGCCCGCGCCCTTCGCCTTCTTCCGTCTCCCACCGGCCCACCATGAACGGGCGTTCGTGATAGCCGGACTCTTTGACGATCTGTTTGCTTTTCTTCTCAATCGTGAGTGAGGCCAGCGGCAAGCGGGTGGAGAAGTAGCCAGGCTGCACCTTGCGCGGCAGAATGCACTGGATGAACGTCACCTTCTCGTCGTAGCCTCCGTCATCGTACTTCTTTTGAACCTCTTCCGGCAAATTCGCCTTGCCGTATTCACTGACCGCCGTCAGGATGGTCAATTCGCGCTCCACGTAGAAGCATTGGGCGTTGCCTTCAGCGTCGATATCAAACTGAAACTTGCCCATCGGGATGACGCGGAAGAACACGCCGTTGAATCCGGCGAGCGGCCCAGGCCGTTCCTCTTCAAAGAGCGCGGACGTCCCCAGAGCGGCCATCGAGCTGAACATTTGCGGCATGACGGCGTGGAAATTAGATTGCTGCAACGCCATATACATACGCTGGCTAGTATCTTCCAGCCAGAGGCGAACGGCGTGCACGCGCATGAGGTCGGGGTTACGGGCAATCAGGGAAAAGAATCGGGTTGAAGAACTAACCAACGTGCCATTCAAGAAGTAGGCGAGCTTGCGGTTGGCGTCGGGCGCGGTCGTATCAAACAGCCGTGTCGTGAGCTTGCTGCCGGGGGACCGCTCTTCCCGAATGCGTTTGCTGTTCGGGCGAATGAACTCTTGCAACTCCCGCAACGTCGGCTCCCAGGTCATAAACTCCTGATAGAGCCGGTCGTACCGCTTCAGATAGGTCGAGCCATCCTTACCGATCATCGCGTCCTACTTCCTCGGCGGTCAGCCGTGTATCGCCCATGAGATGCGTCAAACACCGGATACAGAACCACTCGCGCTTCCGCGATTGATAGAGGATCGTTTGCTGATCGGTCTTCTTGCAACGGGCGCACTGATGCACGTTATTGCCCCAACAGACTCTTGACGCTGACCGGCGCTTGCGCGAGCGGTTGGCCGCTCGTGGGATTCGTGAGCAAGCTGCCGGACTTTCGACGCCGTTCCCGCGCTTGCGCCGCCGCGAGTCTGGCCTTGGTGTCCGCATCGTCAGGATTCGGAGGGGCGGCTTCCGCTTCCGGTGGAGGCAGAATCGCAGGGGCTTCCGGCTGATTCGCCGCTTGATAGGCCGCCGTGCCCGCCGAGACCGCCACCGCTGCCGCCATGAGCATTTCCGCCCCTGTGAAGCACCAGGCTTTCCCCATCGGTCGTTCCATCCATCGCAGAAGAATCATGGCTAGGCTCCTATCGCAAACGGGTTGAACTCATATTCCGCTTCCGTCAACGGATCAAACTGCGCCGTGGCCGTGGGTTTGGTGATCGCCTGGCGGCTCTGATCGTCCCGATCACTGAGGGCGAAATATTTATACTGATCGGCTCCATGTGAAGACCAGTCATGAATCGGCTGGCTTGAAAAGCTCCGTGTGGCTTCATCCCACTCGTACCGGTACGCCCCAAACACTTCGACCATCCGCGCCGCCGCCTTCTCATGGATCCACAGGTGCGGGAACAACCGCCGCCCTGCCGCCAAGCCATCTTCGACACTCATCTTCGGGATGACACGGAAATGCAAGCCGCACTGCCGAGCCACCTCTTCCGCTGAGTGCGGAGAGCCCCAGTGCTTGTTTCGCAAATCGTGCGGGCCGATGCAAAAGATTTTCCCGTCTACATGGTCGTAGCGATAGCCCAGGTCGAACCGCTTTTGCTTCAGCACTTCGGCGAAGTAATCGACCGTCTTGCCCGCCGCTTCCACATAATCCACCAGCCGCCGCCAAGGCCCCACCGTCTGATAGAACCCAATCGCCGTCGCGTCATGGTGCCCAATGTCGAACACGGGAATGATCGGATAGCCCGGCTCAATCGCAAACGTGGTCACCCGTCCATCACGCCGCGCCTGCTGCAACAAATCCCCGTAGACGCTGCCTTCCTGATCGCCCTCGAAGTCGCAAAAATACTCCTGCTGAATAATCGCTTCTTTCTTCTTCAGCACCGTCCGCTCAAAATCTAAATCGTCATCGGTGATGATCCGCCCGCCGGACGGCTTGCGCGTATCCAGTACCGTCAACCGCTCGGTATGCCACGCCGGATGATCCTTGACCGTGGTATACAGCTCATAGCCATGGTTATGCCCGCGTGGCGTAAAACAGAACGATGCCCCACCCCCGTTCGCCATCAAGATCGGCGACAACAAATGCCACGCCGTCGGGTCCTGGTCCTGATACTCACTCATGGTCACATGTCGGGGATTCGATCCAATCCAACCGAGCCGGTCGGCCCCGACCACCTGATACAGGGACGTTTTCTTCGGGTCTTTCGTTCTCAATTCCAATTGCATTTCCGTCTCATTCGGCTTCGACGCCAAGATCCCCGGCGGCAAGTAATCAATGTACCGCGTGCCCTGATTATCCCGCCCATCCCAAAACGCCTTGCGCCCCTGTGCCAATTCAGGAAAGCAGTGGTAATAGATCCCCGGATGCGTGTACGACTCCGATACCGACGAAATAAAATCACTCACGTCCTTGCCCGCCCGCCGATGCCAGACCTCACACACCCACCGGACCCCATTCGCCCGCGCCTGCATCGACGGCACCTGATGCGGCCACGGCGCAAACGCCACCGCCTGCGACACGATCCGACTCATTCCGGCACCCGTACCACGCCCACCAATTCCAAACACCCCACCACAATCAGCGCCACCAGCAACGCCCCAAACACATACGAGGCCACCGTGAGATACGGCTCCTTCATCGCTTGCCCCGCATCTTCACTACCCCACACGCACACCGCCCACACCCAAACGACCGCCACGTCCGCGTCTCCGGCGTCGGCGTCACAAACATCACCACCGGCACAAACTCATGCAGCCCCATCTCCTCATGGATCTTCACCAATCCCGCAGGACTCACCACGATCATGCCTTCACCCTCCACAGCCCACACCACCACGTCTCCACCACCCGCACCGCCCCAGGCAACGCATGACACACCCCCGCCCGTACATTCACCGCCGTCCCCTCAAAGAACCCACAATTACCGCACCACTTTTCAGACGTCGGGAAACCTGAGAAATCATTTGGGGAGGTTCCCACGTGCAGACTGTCACTCGGTTTTTGGGGGAGGGGGGTCGATTCGATCCGTTTCCTGCTCGTTTTCATTCGGTTTCCTTGCCTGGCTCTGTAGAGTCCGCGCTACTCTAGGGGATTCGATGCTCTATCCACAGAATGCACAGATGTAAACAGACTGATAAATACCATTATGTTAACTCGCATTCGACTCTAAGTTGTTGTTTTCCTTCACTTCATCACATAATGTCTCGCCACTCAGTGTCCCATCTACTACCTGTAGGGGTGTCTGGTCTGTGGATACATCAATGGCATTGGTTGGCCGACAGGCATCAGGAAATGTGATGTGGATATGCACGTCGCCTTGTCCGTCACCGGTCTGTTTGCTGGGCTTTGCTCCCAAGAGGTCTGTAATGGCTTCACTGGCTCTCAATTGGGCCGCGTGGTCATCAAGCTCTACCGTGTCCGTCACCTGACCTTGGAAGCTAATCACTTCAGTTTTCTTCGCATCCAGCTTGCTTTCCAGCTTGTTCACGGCCTTTTGTAGTAATCGCGCTTGCTTCTCAAAGTCAATCCCTGCAGCCTTCAATAGCTGCGCTCTCAGTAGGTTATGCCCCTGCTGTTGTGTTTCAGCATAACCAGGCCTAGACATGAGGTTGGACCTTTTTGGTCAGTTGTTTAAGGAGAGAGGCCGTGACCACGCGATAGCGGCTCTGGTGGCGGCGTGCGCCGTTCAGGTGTGACAGTTCTACACCGTCCAATCGTCCATCTTTAATCATATTGCGGACCGTTTCAGGATCGGTATCGAGGATCTTGGCGACAGTGGAGGTACGTAGCAGGGGTTGCTGGTGCCAATCGATGGGGGGTGGCACGTAGGCTTTAGGCATGCTGTAGCCTATACAACCGTTGGGGAGGGGCTGTCAAGAGAGGGGTGGACGCCTGTGAGGCTTGGCCGCTTCGCTAGGTTCGCCTATCGGCTCAGTGGATGGGGATCTATCAGAAAGAAGAACCGCGCTTCGTGTGGCGGGTTACTCGCGCCCCTATTGTGTTTTAATATGTGTATTTGAGATTCGTCTGTCAAGAGCCTGAAATATGATCTGCGTCATGTTTTGAACGTAACTGTGTGAATTGATGGGGCTGGATTTATTTTAGTGAGAGTGTAAAGCGGGGGTGTGGAAAGTGTAAAGAGATTTGACACCGTGAAGTGAGGGAAATCGCGGGGTTAGAGGAAGTGTAAAGTTTTTTGACAGTCGAGTGTAAAGAAAATTGACAGATTCGAGAGGGAGTGAAATCGTAACCTCTTGTTTTTGTTATGTTCTCGTTGTGGTATTGCGCTTGCAGTAGTAGGGGATAGGAAACGGACAGCGGGCGCAACCAAGGGGGAGATGATGACACCACAAGAACTATTGAAACACCACGTGACAGGGGCAATCGAGCTCGGCGAGAAGGAGGCCATTGTGGAACAGACTCCAAGGAAGCAAACGCTGTACAGAACAGCCTATTCCCCTATGTTTCGCTGCCATGTTGCCTTGACCCACGCACACCAGGATAGCCATGGGGAATGGATTTACACGGCAACATTTACCGATCCTTCTGACAATCGAACATTTGAAGGGTATTTATTCAGAACAGAAGAATTAGAACGGTTTGTCTTATAAGTCCGCACACCACCAAAGGGGGAGAGTATGAAACAGTACGCTGTACAATATCAGGCAAATGGGCACTGGACAACCGTGGTGATCTACAAAACTAAGGCAGAGGCAAGCTCCTACGCGCAACATGCGATCCCTGAATACGTGACTCGCATTGTCCCCTGTATGCACTAATGAACCCACGAAAGGACAGACCATGAAAGCCATGTTATTTGAAGACCCAAAGGCTGCGCATGAAATGGCACAAAAGAACGCCAATTTATTTCAAATCCCCTACTGTGTATTCCGCCTCACAACCGGACAGTACAAAGTGCAGCGGGAAGTATGGACTACGCAGCATGATGGAACCGTTTACCGTCCAAACGCCAAGGCCGAAGGGAGGGGCTAACCATGCCGGACTATCCCAAGCTGATCCTTGCCGCGCAGGTGGCCTTGGCCCTCATCATCGAGCATCACGGCGCCGACCATATGGCGGCACACCTGCTCACCGATGCCCTGGAATCGCACACAATGGCCCCACAATCAACGACCGACACAGAAAGGACCTCCTCATGAGCACCATGAATCTCTCGCGCTATATCGGCCAGTCCGGGCACTGGCTCTCCGGCTGTCTCTCGATTGCCGTCACCATTACCGACGTGAAGATCAGCTATGGGAGACAGCGGTATAAAATCAGGCCGATTGCCGGTGAAGGGGAAATGTGGGTGGAATCGGGTCTGACCATTGACAGCATGCCCGAAGCGGAGCTATAATCTCGGCACAATTTGCAACGGTTGGGTTCAGCAACCGTGTCGAGTGTTTCCGGTCCCCCAGACTCCACACTGGCGGACTAGAACGCAGAAGGCCGAGAGGATGCTGAACCCATCTTCTCGGCCTTTCTTCTTTTTGGAGCATTCATGCGAATTAAGAACTGGGAAGAGTTTCAGCACTTCAAAGACAGAAACCCTATCTGGATTAAACTCTACCGGAAGTTGCTTGACGATAAGCAATGGTACGATCTCGACCCTGCCGCTGCCAAGCTTCTCGTCATGCTCTGGTTACTCGCCTCAGAGAATCAAGGCGAACTCCCCACCATTCCTGACATCGCCTTTCGACTCCGCCTTGCAGAAAAGCATGTTTCTCTAAGTATATCAAGGCTTTCCCATTGGCTGATACAGGATGATATCAAGATGATATCAGGACGATATCAAGATGATATCCTAGAGACAGAGACAGAGACAGAATCAGAGACAGAATCAGAGAGAGAATTAGAGACAGACCAAGAGACAGAGACAGACCCCGCGATTTCTTCGCAATCGCTGACGGTGGATCGCGTCGTTGAAGGATGGAACGCCATCCCTGGCATCATTCCAGCCCAGTCTATCACCGGACCCATCAAAAAACGCCTAGCTGCCCGTATACGCGAACATCCAGACGGGGGCTGGTGGGTAGCCCTCTTTGCCCGCGTTCGTGCCTCTGAGTTCCTTACAGGCCGTTCCAAGACTGAATTTGCAGCCACCCTCGATTGGGTACTAGGACCAAAGAACCTGGCAAAGATCGAAGCGGGCAATTATGACACCAGAAAGAAGCATAGCAACGTGGTCGATGGCATCCAAGACTTTTTGAAAGGAGGGCACACATGACGCGGGAGGAATTCGCTAAAGGGTGGCTGTTTCTCATTGCCCAACCCTGGGGGCGTCGGTACGAAGGGAACGATGAAATCGCCAAGACTCAGCGGGAACTGTATTTTAATCGGTTTAAGTCCGTTGCAGGTCCGATGTGGTTGGATGGGTGCTTGAAAATGGCCGAACGAAACGAATGGCCCACGATGGGGTCGATGGCAGGAGTGTTCAGCCATGCCGTTCGGTCGAAATTGAATCACATTGGGGCAGAAGAGGCCTGGGGGATTATGTCGCCCATTATGACGGATGAATGGGCCAGTGTGGTCTGTACCGATGAAATGCTGGAAGCAATGGTCGTTGCCCTGCCGTTGGCGGACAATAAGATCCAGGCAAGGCTGGCCTTTATTGAGAAATACCGTGAACTGGCCTCCACGTTAACCCCGCCAGTCTGGAAGCTCCGACAAGGGTATGACCAAAATGGACGAAGCCAAGCGGTCGTGGGTGCCATGCGTGCAGGATATCTCGATTCAGTCGCGGGGAATGCGTTACTGGAGCAGTTGCCGTTACGAGATGACGAACGTGAACTGGCGAACGCAATGGTCGCCAAGCTATTCCCGCCCAGTGACATCAAGAGGCTGGCATGACCACCGACTCATTCATGACACGGGAAGAATTTGGCCTGGACCTGTTTGAATCCATCCGCTGTTGTGGGGCGTTGCTCGCGATTCAGGACCAGTGCAACGCCTCGGTGTGGAAGCGCAAAGACAAGGACGACCTCATGGCGAAGCGGGAGACGATTAAGCAGGAACTGATCGGGCACATGCAACGGCTGAGTGCCGATGACTGCGGGGCACTGGTGCAGCGGTACCCGTTCCTGGCAACGCTCTAGTCCTAAATAGGGACACGCCCCTGTTTCCCACTGTGGAGAAATGCCGCGTAATAAATTGCGAGGTTAGGAAAACGGTGGCGCGAAACGGGGCAATGAAGATTTGAGAGAGTGTGAAATGGCGTGGGTTTTCAAGTGGCCCACGGTTTGCAAGACCAGGGGATATGGAGGCGAGAAATGGATAACCGAGAAAAGATGATCGGAGAAACAATTCAACGCTGGCATCTGTCCGATGACCATGAGACGCTGACGATGACAATGGTAAGCGGGAACAGTTACCGGCTCACGACGTGGGGGGATTGTTGCTCATTTACCTGGATCGAATCCATCGACGGGGCAGAGGCGTTGTCTGGTGGCACTATTACTGCCGTGGAGGATATTGACATGCCGGATCTCGGTAACGTGCCGGCTGAATCAATGACGAGCGTGGATGAGGTTGCCTATTACGGGTTGCGTATTACCACGACGAAGGGGCGAGCGGTGCTCGACTATCGCAATACCAGCAACGGGTATTACGGCGGGGGTCTTGATGTCACGAGATATGCAAAGGACGGGTCGGTAGCATGATTAAGGAATTTATTGAAAGATTTGAGGCGCAGAAACCATCGCTACGCGATCAACTTTCCAAGAAGCACCCTGAAAACTATGCAGCGATTGTAAAAATGGTAGTTCAGTTGTTGGCGGGGGATGGCCGGTATGACATTGATGCGGAGCGAATCCATGAAATCAACGATGGGGATTATCAAGGGACGCTGGTGTTTGTTATCGGGGGGCAAGGCTACCAGCCGTCTGACTATTGGTATGTCAAGGTGTTTTATGGGTCGTGTTCCGGCTGTGACACGTTGCAAGCAATTAGCAGATATTCAAGCGAACCCCCGACTGAAGAGCAGGTGAACGACTACATGACCTTAGCGTTACATATTGTCCAGGGCATCAAAAAAATGGGAGACGATGCAGTATAGAGGTGCAACATGATCTGGATCGACCTGGGAATCGCGGTGCTCATCATCGCGGCGTTTGTGGGAGGGTTGAGGCGATGAAACTGGCAGAGAGCATTGTGATCTTGCGGCGGATCTTAGGCCAAGGTGAGAAAACCGAGGCTCAGGAACGGGTGTACCGTATCGAGCTGGCCGCGCTCACCGATCTGTACGAGGGCCATCCGTACAATGATCAGCGGTGGAACATCACCGAGGCGTACACCTACCGGCAGGCGTATGAGCGGGGCCGGATGCAGCGCGACATTGAGGGTAAGGGGGTAATCGCAGACTACACTAACGGAGGACGCCATGAGTAGACCGACACACTCTCGACTTGTGACGAATGCGTTTCTTGCGGATTTTTGTGACCGGAATGACCGTGTGATCGCGCTACGGTTGCCAGAGCATGTACGGCCCAACGTGCGGCGTGAAGGGTTCAAGTGGGCGGGGGCGGGGGAGATCATGGCGCGGTTGTTTGCCTACAGCATGATCGGGCTGTTGGCGATGGCGACCGGCGCGGCGATTGTCATTGTGGTGATGCGGGTGCTGGCATGAAAGGCGAAATGAACAAGGGCTATCTGTACTACACCGACGGCGAGTGGATTAACAAAAAGCCGATCTTACTCACGGCCTGGCAAGCGGCGACGGACAAGAAGGCAGGCCTACGCAGCCGGATGGGGGCGAGTGGCACGAACAAGGCCAAGGCGTTACTCAGGCGGATGGATGCGGAGAAGGGACAGCGATGAAAGTCGGGAGTCTTTTTTCAGGCATAGGAGGGTTTGATCTTGGCCTTGAACGAGCCGGAATGCAAGTCGAATGGCAAGTCGAAAACAACGGCTACTGTCGGGAAGTCCTCAAAAAGCACTGGCCGAAAGTCCCGTGTCACTACGACATTACCAAAATCGACTGGCGATTTATCCCAAGAGTTGATCTTGTCTGCGCTGGATTCCCCTGCCAGCCGTTTTCCGTTTCCGGGAAGCGAGCAGGCAAGAATGATGACCGTTACCTCTGGCCTGAAGTGGTCCGATGCCTTGAGACTCTCAGGCCCACTTGGTTCATTGGCGAAAATGTGCCTGGAATCATCAATCTGGCACTCGACCAGGTGTGTACTGATCTGGAAAGCCTCGGCTACACCGTCTGGCCGGTCTGTGTACCGGCTTGTGCCGTCGATGCCCCGCACCAACGGCAACGGATCTGGATTGTGGCCCACACCGAATGCGCGGGACCACAAGGACACAGGGCCGAACGTGGACTACGAGAAGATCAGGAAGAAATGCAAGCTCGCCGGAGCGGTCGGTGGGCCAGTGAGCCCGGCATTCAGCGAGTGGCTGATGGGATACCCGATAGGGCACACCGTCTTAAAGCGTTAGGGAATGCGGTGGTCCCTCAAGTTGTCGAAGCGTTAGGAAGGATGATTATGGATGCGGAGGGGCGCAAATGACCTGCGAAAGTCTGAGCGTGCTGAAAGTGCGGCTGTATCCGGCGGACCTGAAGATCCTCGTGAGCGTGGCCGATAAGCGGCACATGGATCTGGATGCGCTGTGCCGCGATATCATCGGGAATTGGTGCGTGGAGCAACGGACACAGGTGCGGCTGGCCATGCCGGCGCATCACTACAGCGCGAGAACGGGCGTAGATGAGGAGGCAGAATGACCAGCGAACAGATTGAACAATGGCGGATCGCGCAAAAGCTGGACGATGTGATGCAGTACAGCCCTGGCACGAAGATGGTCAGCGATGCCCAGTGGGTCGATATCGTGGCGACGATACGGGAGGAATGCCCAAAAGCGTATGCCGCGCTAGTGGATCGCTTTGAAGAGGAATGGGCCGATACCAAGCCGTGTGTGTACTGCGACGGCGGCGATCATCGGGTCGTGGATTGCCTGACCGCCCAGGCCCATGCCAAGGCAGAACGGGTGAAGCGGGATCAGGAAGAGGCGGCGGAATTGTGGTGTGACGAGCGGCATGAACGACGGAGGGCATTATGACCGGAAAAGAATTGAAGGAGTTTGCAGCGAAGGTGCCGGATGAATGCACGATCCGCGTGCGGGAGCGCAGCTATGGCAATTTTGAGGAGCGGTTTGAAATGCAGGCGAGTTTGGAAGTGAAATTCCCCAAGGAGGAGGTGGAAAGTGTCTCGTAATCACATGAGCGAGTGCTGGGAATGCAGGCATAAACGCGAGATCCCTGGAGACTGTCACATCTCATGCTCTAATCCAAGTGCTGCTGTAATGGCAACTGGCTCCCTGCATGGCATAAAGAAAGGGTGGTTTTGTTACCCGTTCAATTTTGATCCAGTGTGGAAAACGCAGCTCTGTGAGAACTTTGAATATGAAAACCCCGTCGTAAGTCCTGCAATTAGTCAAGCAGTCAGTCAGGAAAAGGCGTAGCCCATCACGTCCTAGTCAGGCCACATACGGCCCAAAAGTCGGAGGGCGAAGTCGCAGTACTGCGGTAAGTCTTGCAATCAGTCAGGCGGTAAGTCGGGGAGATCATATAAGGAGTTCTTATGTATCCGTGTGCGACGGGCGCGAGTGTGTGTCGAGGCTGTCAGGTGGACATGCCGTGGCATTGGAGCGGGTTGTGCGAGTGCTGCCAGAAAGACGAATCGTTCTGTACGAAGTGCGGCGCGGATCTGGAGGAGTACATGGCGGTGCGGCTCTGTATCCCCTGTTATCGAGAGACACGGTTCAATTACAAATTAGTCCCAAAGAGGAGGCCTCATGGAACAGTGGCAAAGTGAACAGATTAACGAATTGATCGCGGCACTGGTGAAAGCCCAGCTTGCGGTGATCCCAGCGGTGAAAGATCATGTCAATCCGTACTTCAAGAGCAAGTATGCTGACTTGCCGAGCGTGTGGGAAGCGGCGGTGCCGTTCAGAGAAAACGGCATTGCGATTACCCAAAGCCCGATGGATGCGCCGGACGGGTTCATTGTGTTGGAAACGCAGTTGAGCCATACCAGCGGCCAATGGATGCGCTCACGGCTCAAGATGCGGGTGGCAAAGGATGACCCGCAAGGCTATGGTTCGGCGCTCACCTATGCGCGTCGGTATGCCCTGGGGTGCATGACGGGGATTGTTACCGAAGAGGATGACGACGGCAATGCAGCATCGTTGTCACCGAAGCAGCCCGCGGCCCAGCCGTACCTGGCGAACAAGCAGACGGCGCAAGCGAAGATTGCAGAGCTACGGCAAGAGGGGCCGATGGTCATAGATCGGGAATGCGATCCCGCACCAGAACGCGATGCTGCCGCGCCCTTTCAATGGCGACTGGGCAAACACAAAGGCAAGCCTGTCACTGAGATCGAGTTGTCCTATCTCGCGTGGGCCTGTAGCAATATGACCGCTGAGGACCATCGGGAAGCGGCGTTGCGCGAGATCGACCGGCGACAACAGCAGGACGTGATGCAGTTCGAGCAAGCGCAGCAAGGGTAATTCTGGTCCGCCCTCACCATGCTTGCGAATGTCGCAGGCGAAGAGGGTACGCACCCTGCGAGGAGTGTGCGTCGGGTGGCGGGCTGAGTGATGACGGCCTGCCACCCTCCAAACCATGAGGAGATCATGACACATTGCCCAAAATGCAGCGGGTTACTGTTATCACGGCATGGCGAGATCTATTGTTTCGCATGTGGGGCGCGGCCTTTTGAACGGAAGATTGAAGTCAAGTGTGCATGGACGGATTGCTTGGCGGTGCCGACCATCGACGGCTATTGCGAGGCGTGCTACCACAAGCGGGAACGGTCGCCACTGACCAGAGCGGAACGGGCGGCGCGAGATCGGGCGAATGATCGGGCGAGCAAACAGCGGGCGCGTGCCCGCAAACGGGAGGCGGTATGAGCGAGAAACCATTGTGTTGTAAGCGTGTATATGGGAATGGCCATTCGTTTTCCGGTGGGCGATGCTCTAAGCCTGGGAAAGTGCAAGTGGGCATGAATTGGTATTGCTCAATCCATAGCCCAGAGGGTAAGGAGAAAAGAAAGGCGGCACAAGCTAGGCGTGATGCAGAAAACGACAAGGTGTGGCAAGAGAAAAAGAGGGAGATGCGCTATGCCGCTGATGCCGTAAAGCGATGCAAGGAGCTTGGGATTGTTGATCCGCTCACAGAAATTGCGAAGGTGCAGCCATGAACTATATCGGTATCGACCCTGGCTTAACGGGAGCCGTGGCGTGGATTATGGAAACGGGAGCCGTTTACACCATGTCCCTGCCCGTGATGAGCAACGTCAAAGCGGCGGAGAAGGGACGTAAGCGGACACATATCAACCCGCGAGAACTGGCCACGATGCTACTTCGATTCCCCCCTGCGCCATATCAGGTCTTTCTGGAATACACCCAGGC
>Ga0075472_10000663_pt1 | contig 14524 bp, 23 predicted proteins | sample DEB19_08_DNA_3_FD_77014 | JGI IMG/M metagenome (GOLD analysis project Ga0075472, IMG submission 77014) | Aqueous microbial communities from the Delaware River and Bay under freshwater to marine salinity gradient to study organic matter... | ecosystem: Environmental > Aquatic > Marine > Coastal ...
AGGGGGCTGAGTATATACGGCTCGTCATCGAGGGGTCGGGCATTCAGGCAGGTAGCCAAGAAAACGTATGGGAAACCGGTGTTTTCTACGTCGGAACGCGCCACGAACTAACCGTTCCCTACGCCAACCAGTTCGTGACTGAGCTTGTACCGAACCTGTCTAAAAGCACGTCTGACGCAGGGTATCAGGCGATACGGCAACGTGGACCAACGGTATGGTCCAGGCGCATCGCGTGGGACCCGATGGACCGAAATTTTGACGGCTACCCCGCGCAACTTCAGGCGTTCATGCAGGCGCTTGACGTCGGACGTGAGCCGGTCTGCTTCTGGCCGGATATCGGCACGCCCCAAGCGCTCCGCTTGGTTACGATAAATGGCGCGTTCGGGCAAGAGAATATCATTGGTGAGGGCTTCGACGACTTTAGCCGAATCTCCCAGCTTACGCTGACGGAGTACCTGTGAGCCGGCGCGCGCAGATCGAGCAGGGGCGCCCTGGTGTCTACCTCGTGACCATCACCCTGCCCGGTACGGTGGTGCGGGTGGCGACCGAAGAGGTATCCGTTCCCTACGCCAACGGCGACGGGCCGCTCAACTACTACGGGGGCGCGCAAATTGAGGACTTTGCAGAGGAGGTAGACTACCTCGCAGCCGACGCGATTGGATCGGCTGCGCAGGTGCAGGTGGCGGCAACGATGCCGCCCCATATTGACCCGGCTACGTTGGAGCTACAAGGCTATTATTTCTCCGCTGCGACGGCAGAGGTGGCGTTGTGGTGGCCCGGTGACGACTACACCGCTCGTCGTATCGTCCTGACAGGCCGAGTACAACTCGCGGAGCTGGGGCGCGCGAACGAGCCCCTATCGTTCGCTATCGAATCTATCCCTATCAACGCCAACTCCGATTCGGTTGGTGACGCTGAGCGGGACATCGAGGCCGAATATTCGACGCGCACCAAGCCCACGACACTAACGGGAAACCAATTCCCAACGATTGTTGGGCCTTGTTATCGAATTCCAGGCTATAAAGTTGGAGATTCAGCCACGCTTTCAGCCGATGAGCTTGTTCTGGCCGGGCACCATTTCCACGACACATCGACTGTTGTGGTTGTATACGGAGATGGGGCCGCGCTTGCACCTGCACACGATACGCCCGTAAATACGACCTCTGACAGCGGAAATCTTGTCTGCGTGTTGCAGGATACGACGATCCCACGCAACTATTTTAGTGGTTCAGCCTTGGCTTTCACCTTCGACGCTGTGGCCGGTGGGGTTCGAGCAATCGAAGGTGATCGCCCTGTTCAAGACCTTGCGGATGCGCTCCATTGGCTGCTTGTCAAATCAGGGGCGCGCGTCGATTGGGTCAGGATGCGCGCTGCGTTGGATCGGCTGCGCGGGTGGCGCGGCGGGGTCTATATTGACGAAGAGACAAACGCGCTCGATATCGTAGAAGAGAGGCTTCTACCGTATCTTCCTCTTGTCAAGATGCAGTCCAACGACGGCATGTGGTTCGCCTATGTTGAGTTGGATACTTTGCGGCCGGACGTAGACCTGACGGCACCGACACACCTACTTGGGACCGTTGGAGGGTTGAAGATAGACGGGACAACGCCGTATAACCGGTTTATTCTCAACTACTTCTACGACCATTATTACCAGCGCTATATGAAAACTGTCACAGTTGACGATACAAATAATGCGCTTTGCTTCTGGTCTAAAGAGATGTATGGCGTATCTGTTGCGCCTGTTATGAACTGGTCTTGTGTTTGGGACGATTCGACGGCCCGGCGGGCGCTCGTGTCCATCGCGAATCGTCGGGCGTTGCCCGCTTCGTATCTCGACTATTACTATGACCCCGGCGCTTGTCCCGACCTGCGCGCAGGCCAAATCGTGCGGCTCACTGACCCAGACTTCGGACTGACGAGCCGCTACGGGTATCTCTCTCGGGTGGGGCTATCGACCGACCCACCTACCTGTCAAATCAAGCTGTTCCCGCGCTCTCCCGTGCGCGATGGGAGGATTTGAATGGCCTACGCATCTACAGTCACCGGGCCAACGCGGTTTCTATTGGTCGATGGTCGACAATATTATAAGGTTGTCGTCACTGAAACCGAGGCATCGAGCGCATCTACCGCCGAGGCTACGATCACTGGGCTCCCTACGATACTGCGACTCCTCAAGGTGTCGCAGTACAAAGCCTCCGGCACCGGCACGACAGGGCGGCCGGAGTTGTCCCCTGTCCCCAACGCAACAAATACCTACCGCAGCACCGACGGCGGTTATCGTGCGGCGGCGGCGGGAACGTTTGGGGCGGGAGATTGGAGCGACAACCCGGAAGAAATCATCTTGGCGCCGAGTGGGACACTCTACCACCGCAGCGGCGTCAATAGCGCGGTCGCTGACCACAGTGTCACCACCCTTTATATCCTCGTCGAAGGTATCTAATGCCCATCCCCACGCACGTCACGAGCACCGTCAACACCTCGACTACTCCGCTCTCGGGCGGCGCGTCCTACTCGGGACGGTTCGAGGAGGTAACCGCGTTTACGTCGATTGCGGTTCATGCGACGGCTGACGTCGCGGGGACGCTCTATATCGACTGGTCATTCGACGGCTCGGCTACGTCGTCTACCACGACCCTCTGTGACAGCGACGATGGCGCGTTTGGGCTCAATATTGCCCGCGTTTGCGCGCCCTATTTCCGCGTTCGCCTGCTGAACGGCTCGGCGGCACAGTCGTCGTTGAGTCTCAAGACGTTCTACTCCCAAACGCCTATGGACGCGCCCACCCAAACGGGCGGCGTGCTCTCTGGTGATGTGCTTGCTCAGCCTGTGCGGGCGATTCTCTCCGCGCGGCTTGGGAGCGGGCGATACTCCGACCTCTCACTCGCCAACACGGGACACCTCGAAACTGAGACACACGGGCCGGTCACAACCGACGGCCGAGTACGGGTGTCACCCGTCACGCCACGTGTGCAGATTGACGCCATCTATGGGATTCTGGCGTCTGACCACGAAACATTCACGGATGGCGCGAGCGGAACAGCAACGACAACCGGCAACATGTTTGTGTGTACCACAGGAACAACGGTTGGTGGATACGGGGTAGTGCGCTCGCGGCGGGCGTGCCGCTACCGGCCAGGACAGGGCGTACAAGCCATGTTCACCGCGCTTTTTCCGGCCGTCGGCGTCGCGAATAGCCTCGTGGTTGCGGGCATCTTCAACGCCGAAGATGCGGTGTTTGTTGGGTATAGTGGCGCCACGTTTGGCCTGATGCGCCGGATAGCCGGAAACGCCCATATCACGCGACTAACCGTCACAAACGGCGCGACGGGCGCGGAGACAGTCACAATCACCCTCAACGATGTAGCCTTCACAATCGCGTCAGGTGGGGTGCTCTCGACTACCGCGTTGGCGGAGGCAATCGCCGAGCGCGTAGGCGGCTATACGGGCTGGTCGTCGGGCAGCAACGGCGGAATAATCTCCCCAACAAGTAACGGTGCAACGGTAACTTTTATCCAGAACACGCCGGGCACGGTCTCCGGCGCGTTCACCCTGACCTCGACGGGTGGGGCTACGGGCTCGTTCTCTACCCTGCAAACCGGTGCGGCCAACGATTCGTCAACTGGGTTTGTGGCACGCACTGCGTGGAACGTGGATCGGTTGGACGGCAGCAACGGCGCCTACAACCCGAGTGGGATGACCCTCGATGTCACCAAGCTCAACGTGTTTGAGATTTCGTTTCTCTACCTCGGAGCGGGAGAAATTCGGCTGAGCGTCAAGGGGCCGGATGGCGAGTGGCACCTGTGCCACATTATCGAGTACCCCAACAGCGCGATTGTCCCCAATTTCAAAAACCCAACTTTTCGGGTTGGGTGGGTCGCTGCAAGCCTCGGGTCAACGACAGCGCTTACGATCAAGGGCGCGTCGGGGTTCGCGGGCGTAGAAGGGAGCATTGTCTACTCCCGTGACCCAGTGTGCGCGGTTAACGACTCGTATTCCGCGACGACCACGGCCTACGTGGCGCTTGCGCTGCGGGTTCGCGGAGAGTTCACAGGCAAGCTGAACCATTCCGAAGTAAGGCCCATCACAGTAGATATCGGGAACGAAACGGCCAACCGACTATTAGATGTGAAAGTCATCCTGAATCCAACGATGACCGGCACGGTCAACTGGTCCTACGTCAACCAGAACATTTCCGTGCTCGAACAAGCCACACCGACGAACGTAGCCGCCACAGGCGGGACGCAGATCGCGGCCGGGATTTGTGCCACAACGCGAGAGATTGACTTACAGAAGCTCGACGTGCGGCTCGTCGCGGGCGATGTGATCGCAATCACGATAGCAACTGTTTCGCTAACCGCTACCGCGTCCGTCGCCGTCAACGCGGTCCAAGCCTAAAGGAGAACCACAATGGCTATCACTGTCACCAAGACCCTAACCGCAGTTGAGCAGGTAGAACTACCGACTCTCCGCGTTACGTACAGCTTCACGCTTGATGCTTCCTACGCAGAGACGACATCGGGATGGGTCAAGCTCTCGGGACTACCCGCGAACAAAGCTCTCGTAATCCGTCGGTACGATCTGACCTCATCGGTGAATAATCAAGTCGGATTCTACAACAACGACACGACTGCCGACACCACGACCGAGATTGACAAGGCGGGCTCGGCTGGCACCTACAACAAGGCCCCAACGGTGTCGGGTGCCAAGATTGACAGCGGCATTCTGTTCCGCACCGACGCCAACGGATGCCTGTACTGTCAGCCAAACCTTGCTTCAAGCGGCAATATCACGCGCTTGGATGTGTTCATCACATGGCCCTAACCGCCACACTCCTCAAGCTCACCGGCGCCCTCTGCAACGACGGCACCCCGTCTGCCTACTACCTCGTTGAGTCACCGGGCTCGGATCGGTGGCTGATCTACCTGCCGGGCGGCGGGCACTGCGACGATCAGCGGTCGTTCTGTCGCGACCGCGCACCCGGCACCACCCCACCCTACGCTGACGGCGCGGCGCTACCCCTGCCTGTCGCTACCGGGCTGTTCAGCCTCGACCTTTCCGGCGTCAACCTCGTCGTCGCACACTATTGCAGCTCCGACCTCTACAGCGGCGACCTCGACGCGCCGGCCGCAACGTCTGCGGGCGCGTGGTATTTCCAAGGGCACAGGCAACTGGAGGCTCTCGCAGCCGATCTCGCGATCCCTACCGGCGACCGGGTGGTGCTGGCGGGCTCGTCTGCGGGCTGCTTTGGGGTCTACGCGGGCGCCGACCTCTGGCCGGGCGCCACCCTGGTCGCTGACGGCTGTTACCTGCCGACCGGCTACGCGGCCGAGGCCCAGATCGCTGGTGCGCTGACCCTGTGGGGCTCGGTGTTGGCCTCGCTCTACGCCGCCGATTTACAGGCCATTAGCTCGGCTACGATCCTGACAAGCCAATCCGACCCGGTGATCATGGCCGGCGTTGGGTGGGCTGATTCGGCGACGTGGGCGGCGGCGGTGCGGGCGGAGGGGCTGACCGAGCCACGCGTGGACCTGACGCACAAATACCTACTGAGCGCTGACTGCGTGACGTCAGGCGATTGTGGTGCTATTCTCGGGCTTCTGGAGGCTCCATGATCCCCGTTTACCCCACCCTCGACGCCTACGCGGCGCAGATCCGCGACGACTACGCCGTCGCGCGGCCGGGCTGGTCGCTGCGGGTGACGTGTACCTATCGCACCCTCGCCGAGCAGCAAGCCGCCTTCGCGGCCGGACACTCAGCACTCGATGGCGTGCGGCGGTGGTCGCTTCACCAATACCCCGTGCTACCGATGGCCGTCGACCATGTGGTCGTGCGCCCTGACGGGTCGGTGTCGTGGGATTTTGCCGACTACCAGCTCTATGGCAAGCTTGCACAGAATGCGGGCCTGACGTGGGGCGGTGCGTGGCCTGCACTGCGCGACGGCCAGCACATCGAGCTAACCCCGCGCGCGCGGGTGTGGGCGCTTCAGCAAGCGCTTGCTGATCGCGGCTACAACCCCGGCACGGTCGATGGGCTTGACGGCCCCCGGACACAGGCAGCCCTGCGTGCGGCCGAGGCGGATCTCCGGCACTCCCTGCCAGGGCTGCCGACGACGATCCGCCCCCATTGGCCTCAGCCCGCGCTGTGGGCGTGGCTCCACCGGCCGGCAGAGAGCGCGATCACCGGGCCGGGCGGGCTGAAGGTGACGGTCTGATGCCCCCAACCACACCACCCCCTGACGATCTTGAGCGCCTTGCTGACCTTGTGGCGCGCTCGGGCCGTGCGTCCGCCGACGCTAAGCGCGCTGCCAAAAAGGCCGGTGACGAGGCCGAGCAGCTCCGCGCCGACTACACCGCGCTCACTGCGCGCGTTGCCGCCCTCGAGGCCGGGCGGCTATCGTCGGTGCTTGGGGCGGTGCGTGGGCTCTCGACGCCTGCGCAGGCGCTCTTGACAGGTGCTATCCTCGTGCTTGCCCTCGCTCTTGGGGGCGCGATATTTCCCGGCATCACACAAGCCCTTTTCGCTATCGGAGGAATCCATGCTCAGTCCGTTCCCACCGCGCCTGCTTCAGCGGCGCCCTGATTCACCCTTTCAGCGCGCCGCGATACCCGTACCACCACCTGCCGTGCTCCGGCCCGACCCGACCGACGAGATGGGCGAAGAGGACGTAGAGCAGTTGGTTACTGACGCAGAGCTGTTCTGCGTGCACCGTCGCGAGGTGCACCGTGGGTGATCGTGTGGATAACTACAAGGGCACCGTCAATGACGACGATACATTCTCGCTTATCAACGAGACACACGTCACCCTACCGACGTCCCGCCGTACCGCCGCGTACAACGCTGCGATTCAGGGGCAATCCGCCTTTGACGCCTTTATCGCGGCTGAAACCGGGCTGCCGCAGGCCGTGCGGGATTGGCACGCAAGCCTGGACGCAAACCGCCGTCAGGGGCGCCGACTTGCGATGATCAGCCTCGGCCCGTCGCCGTGAGGTAGCCGACGACGAGCCCGACGACGAGCCCGACCGTGGCACAGAGGTAGCGTGGTCGGGCTTGTGCCGTGCTGATCAGAGTCGCTGTCGTCTGTAGGTAGATCGCGAGCTCAACCGCCTGCTCCGCGAGCACAACGACCCGCACCCAATCGCGCCGAGCGGTGGCGGTTCGGAGTTGCGCAACCAACGTGCGCGCTTCGGCTTTGCACCTCCGCGCACGGTGCTCTCCTTGAATAGCCATGTTCCAACGCTGGTAAGGCGTGATGCTTGGGTCAGTTTGGCTTTCGAGGTGAGGCATGGCACATGATACCACGCCGAGCAGGTAGCCACAAATAAGAGACCCGGCAGGTTGGACCCATCTCCATGGCGCACCGTCAAGCACAATCTGAAAGATTCTTAGAAGAGCGCGCCCTGGACCTCTCGACGGTCAGGCGCGCAGGACAGCGTGAGCCACTCCGCTTGCTGCCGGCTGAAACTGCGCTTCGATCCTACCCTCCTCCCGGTGATCTCCAGGTGATGCCATCCCTCAAGCGGGAGCGGCTCGGCCTCGCTGATCGCGACGACGGCGCCGCGCGCAGCCCACGACCGAGCAAGCGAAAGGACCGTCGCACGGTCACAGTCGCCGTGCGGATAGCCGGTCGTGCCCTGATAGGGCGGATCGGCGTAGATAATCCACCCGGTCAGGTCGGCCGGCAGCGCAAGATCGGCAGCGCTCCCCTGATAGCAGGCGAGCGGTGGGAAAGCCGGCACGCTTCGGATGCGCTTATCCAAAACCTCCTCTATCGGCTGCGGGCCAAGCCACCGGCCTTGGTGGCCCGGCGGAAGGAGGAGCGACGGCCAGCCCTCGCGGCGTAAACGCTCCCACAGTGCGCGCGGCTCTTGCCCCTCCCACGCGGCGATTTGGTCAGCCACCGCGCCACTTCCGATCTTGGCCGCGAGCTTTCCGGGGGTCAGATTGGACGTGATGGGGTAGCGCGCGTCGGTGACGCGGCTCGCGGCGTAGCCCGACCCGGGCTCACCGCGGCGATGGGCCCACTCTCCGCAGAGCAGCCACCGCGCCGCGTCCCCCGCGCTCCCCTCCGCGCCGCCGAGCGTCGCATGGACGGCCGCCCACGGGCCGGGGTCGCACAGCACAAGGCCGTCAGCGCCCTGCCCCGCGCGCAGCCCAAGCGCCTCCAAGATCGCGCCCGCGTAGCCCGTCTTGGCACCGAGGTAGGAGGTCGGCGGCTTGCTATGGGGACCACCAAGCAGGCGATAGGTGACAGCGGCAGACCCGCAGAAGGGCTCACAGAAAATCAAGGGGTTTTTCAATCAGCGCCCGCGCAATTTTAACGGCCCGGTGGGCTACTGACGGTTTACGCCCGTAGCCCCTGGCGAGTTTGGCGATGCCCTTCGGGGGCGCGGTCAGGTACGCGCGCATTGTCGCTCCGTTGATGTTCTTACTATATGCGCGCGTGCGTCAGACGTCAAGCACGCGCGTAAATATCTACAGTTTGGCCGCTTCAGCCAGTTCTACCGCATCTTTCGCCCGCACATCGAGGTACGCGCGTACTCGCGTACCCCACTGATCCAGGGTTTCAGGCCGCACCGCGCGCCCGCGCCATGCGGTGCCGACGGTCGAGGGACCGACCCCGCACGCGCGGGCGAGCGCGGCGATCCAGCCCTCGACGCCGACCTGTAGCCCCGCGCGCGCGGCGAGAGCTGAGATACGGGCGCGCTGCGCGGTCAACTCCGCGTCAACAAGGACGCGATGTTTGCCGCTTTTTCCCGAACGGCGCTTTTTGCGCTGCTCGGGCGGCAAGGGTGGACGGCCACGGGTCATGGCGCACCTCCCTCGACTGCGAGCAGCTCGATCAGGTCGGCGCGCTGCGCCGCACGCGACCACGGCGCCCGCGCCCGCACATCCCGCGCAGCCTCCTCCGCCGCCGCCATCGCTTCGCGACATTGCTCGACGGTATGTGTCCCCGCAAGCCAGCCCTCTGCCGCAAGGATTGCGGCCTCACAGATTGCACGGTCTCGCGGTCGAGCGAGGGGCAAGACGCGCCGGACCGCGCGACATGCCGCCACGACTGCGACCCGCTTAGCCGCTTCTGCGGGCTGCGCAGCACCGAGCGACCACCACATGTCAGGCACACTCGTAGTGTGCAGTGCCCACCATGTGGCGAGGGAAATTGCCTCGTCGTCGGCGGGTACGCGCCCGAGATGGCGCGTCAGGTCGGCGACACGCGCGGGCAACTCGCAAGCGCGACATCTGCGGAGATCCGCGATGGATAGGGTGATCATACTGCACCCCCCACCACCGGCACATGATATTCCGTTCGCATACACACCTCCTGACACCCAAAGCCCGTCCCTCTCGGGTACGGGCGGTGCGGGTTGGGGTGGGCTACTTTTCGACCATTGCGGCGAGGTCAAACTGATTGACCTCGGCACCATTGGGGTCAATGATGCGGAAATTTCGGTCCCACGCAGAGATCCCGCAGCGGCCCACCATCGCCTTGCGGGCCTTGGCGAGCGCGCGGGCTACGCCCATCTTGGTGCGATGCTTGCTGACGACGCAAAATGCGGAGTCGGGGGCGTTTACGTAGGCAGAGGTAGTGGATTCAAGTGTGTACATTGTCGCTCCTTACCGGGCGGTTGGTTGTTGTCCGCCCTGGTGAATCTACTATATGCGCGTATGCTTCAGACGTCAAGCATACGCGCATATAAAATCATAGATATTCTCCCTCCCGGTACGTCGTCACCGCCAATAGCTCCGGTTTGCCCTCCCGATACGCCAAGACCACGACCACCGTGAGCCGACTCGCGCTGACGTAGCAGGCGGCTTCACCCCTATACCGTGCGGCCCTGACGCTCGGGCGGTCGCGGAGCACCTCGCGCACATCGTCTAGGCAGATTCGCCGCTGACGCGCACGGTCGCGACAGTGCTGCGTCAGGACAGGCGGGCCATAGCGCTCGATAAGCGTACTCCATCCTCGGTGATTCGGCGTCACGGATTACCCCGACTCGTCGCTCCCTCTCGACAGAGCACAAAGCTCACCGAGGCAGGACTGCGGCGCAGGGAGCGCGCGATAGCGGTGCGGCCCCACCCGAGCCGGTGCAGCTCGACGCACCGGGCGCGCTCGGCGGGGGTCCAAGGGCGGCGATGGGCAGCAACCCCGAGCACGATGCGCCGTTTATGGATTGCGTTGGGCGTGCGTCCAAGAATCGCGCTCAACTCCTTGAGCCTCATTCGCGGGTTGGCACGAACAACCTCATCTTCTGATTCGGCCCAAGGGTTCCATTGGTTCATGGGTCACCCGGAAATTGCTGCCATACTCGGCCGTCAAGTTCGGGTAACTCTGCCATAGAGCCATTCACCATCATCTGCTTGAAAAAGAAGGCCACTCCTGCACTTTGGCATTGGTCGCGCAGGCTGCGGACCCAATCGGGATGCATGGGCCGAGCCTTGCGGCCGCTCTCGCCACCGACGATGGCCCAATCAATGACCTGATCCGGGCACACTTGGGCAAAGTCGATTGGGCCGAGAAGCGGCTCGAAGCTCACAAACCGGCGGGCGGGGATTCGGAACAGGTGGGGGATACGACGATTGGCCTGCTCCTGATTCTCGGCAGTGCAGCCGATTAGAGCATTGGCGGGCCATTGTCGGCCACTCATGGCGCTTTCGGCCCACCACCTCGCCGCGTTCCATGGGCGCTTTGTGAGGAGCTGATACTCAAGCCACGGGGTCGCCGCGATCACCCCAAAGAGCCGATCCAGCATCGGTAGGTAGCCCGCGCGCGGCCCGTCCTTCCCCTCGCGGACGCCGGGCTCACCCTCGAAAATGTCAGCCACGGATGCGCAGAAGACGCGGCGCTTGACACCGGCATCCTTGGCCTTGCGGTGCCACGTCTGAAGCTGCGCCCAATACGACTCAGACGCGAAGATACGAGGTTTATTGCCCCATTCCGCGTGCCGCCGCATCGCGGGCGGAAGGTCGACCGCGTAGCAGTTGGCACATCCGGGGCTGATTTTTGTGCAGCCCGAGACAGGGTTGAACGTGTGGTTGGTCCATTGAATGCCGGTTTGTTCAGCCATTGCTCCCTCTCAGTGCTTGCTCACGCAGCGCGTCGGCTTGGGCGTGCAGGTCGGCGGCTACAGCCTTGACGACTTCTACCCGCGTCTCTTTGCTCAGCGGCAACCGCTGACCACCTCGGGTGATCAGCAAATCCGCAGCCGCAACGGGCACTTGCGCCCGCAGCGCATCGGCCTTATTGAGCAGCTCCACGCGGTGGCGCAGGTCGCCCTCGGTGTGCATGATTGGCTTAGCGGCCCGCAGTTCTGCAATCTCGGCCCGCAACGCGGCTACCTGCTCAACGGCGCGGGCTGCGCAGTGGTCGTAGACGGGGCGGTAGCGCTCCCACACCTCGGCCGCACAGCGGCGCGCCGCCTCGGGCATGCCCTCCTCACCAACCGCGAGTGGTGAGGCCAGATCGCCTCCGGGCATGTGGACTTCCCACGAGGATTCGTAGCCATCTACGCTGACAATACAGACGGGATGTCCGTCATACTCAAGGGTGTGACGATGGAACCCGTCAACGACATCAACCCTCCAATCATTCATCTTCCACCTCCAAGCTCGCAAAAGGGTCATCACTCAACGCCGCCACCTCGGCGGCGATTTGGCTACCGCTCGCGGCTGCGGGCGCGGGTACGTGCTCGCGCAGGGCCTCGCGCATCCCCCACAACTCGCGTCCAAGGTCACAGAGGCGACCGATTGATAGGCCGTACAGGTCACCGGCCTCGGCGGGCGGTAGGCCACGGCGGGCCATGCTGAACACCTTGTCCACTCCACGATAGCCCGGTGGCAGCGCCACATCTGCGTCGTGACGACGCTGCTCAATGCCGTCTATCTCGACAAATAGTGCGCTGACGTCGCGGCGAATATCCCCGATCCACTGCCGCTCCCAAACGTGGATTGCCTCGTAGCTTGCGAGGTATTCAGCGCGTTCGGCGGGCGTAGCCCACGAAGGGCGAGGCACGCGGCAGGCGCGTGCCCACGCGCAGATCGTGGCGTAGTCGAGGCCGAGCGGGCCAAGCGCGGCGTGGAAGGCGGCTTGTTGGTGCGGCTCCCAATGGCGGCCGATCTTGATATCGGGCTGTAGCAGGTCAGGGGCGTAGCCCGACGATAGATCAGGCGGTAGGTCGGGTAGATCGTCGGGTGGGGGAGGGATCTCCTCCTCCTCGGGCGGAGGAGGGATCTCCTCCGTTGGATCAGGGATCAGACCGAACAAATCCGGATTCATGGCTTCAACTCCTTTGTGAGCCAATCTGACCACCGCTGATCTTTCAGGAGCTTTGCCAGGAAAGCCGAATCTATAGCCCGGCCGGCCTTGTCCTCCGCCTTGTCAAGGGCGGTTAGGATTCGGTTACGGTCGGTCGTTAGATTGTGAGCTTTCGACCACGAAAGCATATCTTCGTAGACCGGATCTGATTGTGGCTCGGCCGGACGTTGGGGCTTCGGCGCGCTTGCGCCGTCATCGTCCTCTTGCGTGATTCCCACGATAGCTGCGAGGGTGTACCGGCGCAGGTAGGTCACAACCGATCCGATAGACTGAACCTCGGTCACTCCGCGATTTCCGCCGTAGGAGGCCGACATCGAGCACCGCAGCCATTGTCCGCTGCTGTGCGTCAACTGGGTTGTGACCCGGATCTTACCGGGCTCGGCGTCGTCAACGAATTGCGTGACCGCCACCTCGTTGGCTGACAGTGGCCCGATACATGCCTCCCGCACCGCTGCGAGAGAGGCGTATTTGTTGTTCAGATGCGGATTCTTTGCGTCCTTCGATGCGTTTGACATCTGACTTTGAGCCTTGGCGAGTGCCAATGCGATATGGCCGATTTCTGCTGATTGTTCCACTACACACCTCCTATCATCACTGATACCAGAACCAACCACGCCCCAATCAGGAGCATGGTCAGAAACCCAATCACAACCCCACGCACAACCCGCGCACCCTCCGAGAGTCGCTGCGAGCGCCCGCGTTCGTGGTCGAGGCGTAGGCGGCGGGCGCGCCGCCGGAGCGCGTCAGGGGTGCTCACGGAGCACCGTAGCGATCAAAGATCGCGCATAGGGCGGCGTTGGGCCGCACGCGCTTGTTCTCGACCACCATAAACCTGAGCATAAGCGTGGCTGCATCGTCAACCTCGTCGAGGTCAACGCCCGCCGCGCGGTTGGCGTTGAGCGCCCGCATTAGAGCGAGGTTGATACGGGCGGTGTCGGGTTGGTTCTGCTGCCAGCACTCCAAACAAATATATCGCTCGAATCGGTAGCCACCCGATCCGTATCCAACGGATGCAAGCCACTGCCTGCCTCGGATATCAGCGCCGCACTCGTAGCACCGGCACTGAACCTCACTTTTCATCTGGTATGGACGCCCAGCTATGGGGGCGTCCACTACCAACGGCTCATCGTTCGGAACTCGTAAGCTCATCTCGACCTCACGCCATCACCTTACCTGACCGACTGCGATAGTGCAACGCGGTAGAGTATGCACTACGCTGCACTATCCAGAGAGGTGCATAGTGCAGCGCGATAGGATATCGCCAGCGGAAGAGGCAACATGTCAGCTAAATCCAACCCAACCCGCTTGCGTACCCCGCTCGGCCGAGTCCTCTTTGCGATCCGCCACCCTGACGGTGCGACGTGCGCTCTGAGCCAAAAAGCCGCAGCCGCGCGCGCCGGCCTGTCGCACCACGCGTGGACCGTTCTTGAGGCCGAGCGCCCAGATCGGCCAACTGTGCCGCTTATCGGCACAATAAACGGGCTCAAGTCCGCCTTCCCCGCCCACGCCGCTGCGCTCGATGCGGCAGTCGCGGAGATGGCTAAATAACCTTTGACCGCGCTTTTACGTCGCTCCGGTTGTCGCTTCAGGCAGCGTAAGAGCGCGGTCCTCCTCGGAGAAAACATGGAAGATTCAGCTATTGACCTGTATAAGTGCGAACGTGGCTCGTGCAAGAATCGCGGTCACTACGTCGTCACTGTGGACGGCGTAGACCGCCTTTTCTGCCGGTCCTGCCGCAATACGATCAGTCGCGCAACACCGTGCATCGCGCCTGTGCCGGTAGCGCCTCGACCGGCCCGCGTTGTCGAGGCCCAGCCCGAGACCACTACCCTGTGGACCCGTCTGACGCAGGCCCTACCGCCCGAACCCGAACCGCCCCCTGCGCCTTCTCCCTCACCTCCGCCACTCCCACCGCCACCTCCACCGAAGCCGCCCCCTGTGGCTCGTGAGTACGTTGTGCGCCCTGCGCGGCCTGCGCGGCCACGCGGCACCTGTCGCGCCCCGGATTGCACCTACGAAGAGGTCAAGGGGCGCGCGGGGCTATGCAGCGCCCACTACGCAACGATGATCCGGTTGGGTTGTCGCGCAAACCGGTACACCGACCAAGCGACAATAGACCGCTATCTTACCGGTGTTGTCCCTCGTCGGGCCGGGTTGCACACGCACTGCCGGTATCCTGACTGTGGCATCAGACTGGCTGCCAGCCAAGCCAAG
>Ga0075472_10000664_pt1 | contig 14522 bp, 15 predicted proteins | sample DEB19_08_DNA_3_FD_77014 | JGI IMG/M metagenome (GOLD analysis project Ga0075472, IMG submission 77014) | Aqueous microbial communities from the Delaware River and Bay under freshwater to marine salinity gradient to study organic matter... | ecosystem: Environmental > Aquatic > Marine > Coastal ...
TACGCACTGCAATCAAAGAATCTATCCGTGAAGCTACTGGTATTGACCAAGTAGTAAAAGGTGTAGGCCAAGGCCGTGGTAACGCAGACATCACCGCTACTGAAGTATCACAACAGGTGCAATCTGCTCAGACTGGCTTCTCAATGAAACTTACCCTAATTGAAAACGAAGGCTTTAAGTATCTAGCCTACGTTTGGCTCAAGATGGCTCAACGTTACCTAGACGCTGGTGCTTTAGTACGAATAGTTGGACCAGAAGGAACTTATTTCGAACCAATCAACATTGAAGAGTTCTATGGCAACTACGAAGCACGTGTTCAGCTAGAATCTACCGTCAAACGCCTTCAAACCGATGATATCAAGCGATACCAGGCTCTCTACAGCGCTTTGGCACAGAATCCGCTTATAGACCAGACTGAACTAACAAAGACTGTTATGGAGCGTGTATTCGAGCTAGACAAGGATGAAGCCGACAGACTAATGGCACCACCACAGCAACCAGTTGCTCCTGGAATGGAAACTGGAATGGAAATGGGCCCAGGCAGCGCACCATCTATACAAGGTGATATGATGGCCGCTAATCCTCCTATTCAGCCATCTGGACAAATGCCAGCACCTGGTGGTATGATGTCACCAAATGCAGGACAATAAATCAGAAAAAATAAAAGCTAACTACCTTTCGATGTTTCGTTCGGATGGTGGTAAGCATTTATACGCCAAGATAATCGAGATGGAACAAAGTGCGATGGAACGTGCTATTGCATCTGATGATGAACAGTTGGCACTACATTCTATTTACGAAGCCAGAGGCCTTAGAAGGTTACGTTCGTATATTGACCTAGCAACTGATAACAAAATGCGCTCTTGACATACTGTATAATAAAAGGGCAAGTACATTAATAATTAAACGAGGAAAAATCGTGGAACAAGAACAGACCATAACCGAAACTGGTGTTCAAGAAACTAATGGCGTTGAACAGAGTGCTCCTACACCAAGCACCGAGTCAACACAACCTGAAGTAGAACCGAATGTAGAGGCGGAAAGCAATGTCACCGATAATTCCAGCCCGACTGAAGCCACTTCTTCTGATGAAGATTTGTCTAAATGGGCTGAGAGTAAGGGGCTTAATTTAGAAGACCCTGAATCAGTACAAAAGCTCGCGAAGTCTTATCGGGAAGCCGAAAAGAAACTACACGAAACTGCACAGACAAAATCAGAATTAGAGAAGCAATTAGTGCCACCTGGAAACGAATATCAATTCACACCAGATGGTAACTTAGATGTATATTCAGAAGTTCAAAATGTGAAGACGCAACTTAATTTGCAGAATTTCTATATGGAGAACCCTGAAGCTCGTAAATATGACGAGAAAATGGCTGAAATCGCTATTAGCAAACCTGAACTTGGGCTTTATGCCAAAACTTCAGGTGACTTTTCAGTCTTATTGGCATTAGCCAAGCAAGACGATGTCAAAGCTGAAGGTGGTCGGGAGGCGTTAGAAAAACTTGCAGACAAACAGCGAGCTGCTGTGGCTTCACCGGCTGCTAGTGTGCCTGTATCAAGCGACCAGAAAATTACCCGAGAAGTTATGCAACAAAAACTTAAATCAGGTGATACTCAATGGTTTGATGATAACCAGGAAACAATTAACAGCTTACTAGCCGAAGGCAGACTCTAACACATTAACAAACTAATATTTAAGGAGAATACAAATGGGAAATGTTACCCCAACTACCGCTGCTGTATTCGTACCAGAAGTTTGGGCTGCAGACATTCAGAAACACACCAAGGCTAATCTAGTTCTTGCTGACCTCGTTAAGAGAGCTGATGCTGACGTAGCTCAATTCGGTGACAAAGTTCACTTTCCTTTCCTTGCAGAAGTTTCTGCTAGGGATAAAAGTGCTGGCACTGATGTTACTTTTGACGCAGCAACTGAATCAGAAATAACTCTAGACATCGACAAGCACAAATACTTTGCTTTCGTTGTTGAAGACATTGTAAAAGCTCAGAGCAAGTACGACCTTCGTGCTGCTTACACTGAAGCTGCTGGTTACGCAATGGCTAAGGCTATTGATAGCTCACTAGCTGCTCTAGCAACCGGTTTCTCACAAACCGTTTCTGCTGGTGCCGCTCTTGAAGACGCTGACGTAATCGACGCTATCCAAACTTTGGATGCTGCTGATGTTCCTCGTGAAAACCGTGCTTTCGTTATTCACCCAGAAGCTATGGCTGACCTACGCGCTCTTGACAAGTTTACTCGTTACGACGCTGTTGGACAGCAAGGCATTCAGGCTGGCCGAAACAACGGTCTAGTAGCTAATGTTTATGGCATTGACGTTTACATGACTACTCAGGTTTCAACCACTGCTGGTACTCCTGACCTACTAAACAACATGTTATTCCACCGCGACGCTCTTGTAGCTGCCATTCAGGTTGCTCCAAAAGTTGAAGCAGAATACTCTGTTGACAAACTAGGTTGGAAAGTAGCTGCTCACACCATTTTCGGTGTAAAAGAACTACGTGATGACTTCGGTGTTCGCGTAACTCTACAAAGCTAATCTAACTAGCTAACCATTAAAGCACTCTTTACAGGGTGCTTTTTTGGTAGTACTATAAGCGCAATGGCACGAGAAGCAACAGATGCAACTAAATTAGCAAGGGATTTACCAAAGTTTGGTGAAATCCTTAAAACCAAACGTGGAAGAATAAAAGCATTAGGTGGTAATGAAGATTATGTTGATATCTTGTGGGATTTGAACGCGCACTGTAAAAAAGGACAAGTCTTTGAAATAAGAGTGGGTGATAGACGAGTCCGCATAAGCAAACAAGCATTAGACCACTTTTTAAGGGCGGTATGAAACTAGCAGTTTGTTTGCCTAGCCGTGGTACGGTTTATTCGCAAACAATCGAAGAAATACTACGTGAATTAAAAGATTTTGGTGCAGACTGGCAGATATACTGGTCACACGCTCGACCTATACCAGAATGTTTTAATTTAGTTACTGAACAGGCACTAGCCGACAAAAAGGTTACACATGTCTGGTATGTAGAAGAAGACATGGTACTTCCTAAAGGAATACTTAAACACATGATGACTGAGATGACCGAAAATAACTGGGAAGCCGTTGCTAGTGATTATCCATTAATAGAAGTACCATCAACTACCATTTATCGTGACCCCTATGGCGCAGCCTACTTTTCAGGCTGTGGATGTACGCTCATTAAACGTTCAGTATTCAAGCACCTAAAAAAACCCTACTGGCGTAGTGACATACGATGGAACTTAGATATACAAGCTGATTATTTATCTGTGCGTCCAGAATGGGTAAAAGCAGGTCAGTCTGTATATGGCTTTCAAGATATAACATTTGGTCTTTCGTTATATTTACAAGGTCATCCAATAATGGTTAGCTCAATGAGTTGTGGTCAACGTATTCTAACTAAGAAAGGTGATAAGAAATCCAATCAAGGTCATCACATCATAAAAGAATATAACGACCTAAATGAAATTAAAGTATTCCAAGTAGATGAAGACCCAAATCTAGTAGAACTATATAACATAGATGATATCGAAGACCGCATTCATGTAACTCCACAAAAAGCCGAAGAAATTATCAAACTTAATAATTACAAACGCTTCAAACCTGGACAAGTTATAGTAGACGATAGCAATAATGTATGGAAAGAAATAAAAAAATGAAACTTTTAACCGTAATGGTCACACATAACAGATTAGAATATACAAAACAAACACTTGATAACTATTTATCCACAACTACAGTTCCACAGTTTCTTATAGTTGTTGATAACGCTTCAACCGATGGCACTCAGGATTGGTTGCGTATGCAAAGCGACAAGGGCAAAATTAACTACATTTTATTAAATAATAAAAACTACTATCCTGGAGCAGCTACAAACTTTGGTTGGGCTAAAGGTCTAGAAATATTCCCAGAAGCCACGCATCTAATGCGACTAGACAATGATATGGCGTTTGCTCATGGTTGGTCAGAAGTCGCTAAACAATACTTTGATAAGATACCCAAATTAGGACAATTAGGTTTAGATTACGGCCCTATGAACGACCCAGAAGCTGATAGATTTGACGAAGAATACAATGGCATGGTTATTAACCCATATCCAGGTAACGTTGGTGGGACAATGATTATGCGCAAAGAAATATGGGCTGATGGAATTAAATACGATACTACACCCTGGAGTCATAAAACAGAAACTCCTACAGCTCAAGAAGATGCAAAGTTAAGTGCAGATATATTTGCTGCTAAATGGAAATTTGGACATTCAACTATAAGATTAGCTTGGACTATAGATAAATGGGAAGATTATCCTGAATATTATGTTAAAACTATGACCGATAGGGGATATGGCAAAGTATTTAAGAAAAGATTAGATAAATTAAGGGAATTAGCTGATGGTAAGCGTACTAATTCCTAGTCGAGAGCGACCAGCTATGTTACAAGATAGTTTGATGTCGCTTGGTGACGATGTTGAAATATTAGTTTATGTTGATGATGATGACCCACAATTAGTTGCCTACACAACTGTTAGACATCCTAATATGACCTTAATAATAGGCAAAAGACATACTTATCATAAATTACATTATTATTACAACACATTAGCTAAATTAGCTACGCAAGATTGGTTGATGGTATGGAATGATGATGCTGAAATGCTTACTAAAGATTGGACTAAACATTTACATAAACCAATCAATCCAGAAGTAATTAACTTTGATGAAAATCCACAAAACAATCTGTTCCCATTAATTAGCAGACAAATGTATGAAGTTATGGGGCACTATTCATTATCACCTCATAATGATTCTTGGGTACAAGATATTGCTAATACATTAAACATCCATACCTATATCCCAGGTGTCAACATAAAACATCATAGGGATATAATAGATGATGTTACAAAACGTGAAACACAAGCTGCGTATTCTACGACTAGTCCATTACATTACAGCAGTGAATTACAAGAATTAATGAAAATAGACATTGAGAAAATTAAGGAGGTGTTATGAGAATAGGATTTATAGGATTGGGTAAATTAGGGTTACCAGTGGCATTAGCAATCGAATCTAAGGGTCACACTGTGTGTGGCTTTGACACCAACGCTGATGTAAAAAAATACTTGGAAGAAAAGAAACTACCTTACCGAGAAGAAGGCGCTGATGAACTACTACAGAACACTCAGATAACCTTTGAAAAGAATCTCAAAGCCGTAGTGCAAAAGAGTGACATTATCTTTATTCCTGTGCAGACTCCACACGACGCAAGATTTGAAGGTATTACTAGGCTACCTAGGGCAAGGGCTGATTTTAATTACCGACACCTATTCAAGGCTACTTATGATGTTATACACGCTATAGAAACCGCAGGTGAACGCAAAATTATCTGCATCATATCGACTGTACTTCCTGGCACTATTAAACGTTCAATCCAGCCCGTAGTGGATAAAGCTAATCAAATGGGTGATTTGGTCAGAATAGTTTATACTCCACAGTTTATTGCTATGGGTACAACCATCAATGACTTCTTAAACCCAGAGTTTACCTTACTAGGAATTAATGACAAAGAAACTGGCGATAAGATTGAAAACTTATTCACCAGTATGACTAATAAACCATGTTTTAAGACTGATATTTCAACAGCCGAAGGAATTAAGGTTTTTTACAATACTTTTATCACAATGAAGACAGTATTGGCAAATATTTATGGTGAGTTATCCGAGAAGCTAGGTATGAACGTCGATGATATCTATAAGGCGTTGTCTATGGCCGATAAGCGTATTATCTCAAACAAATACTTAAAAGCCGGTATGGGTGATGGCGGAGGGTGTCACCCAAGAGATAACATAGCTTTAAGTTGGGTAGCCAAGCAATCTAATCTATCCTACGATATCTTCACAGCGCTAATGAAAGCCCGTGAAGCACATACTGATTGGTTAGTTGACACAATCATGACTTACCATGAGAAAAAGAAACTACCTATTCTTGTGCTTGGTAAAACATTCAAACCCGAAACCAACATTGTTACAGGTTCTCCAGCAGTTTTACTAGCTAATCTACTATCAGAACGAGATGTTGCTTTTGCACATTATGACCCATACATCGATGGGCCAACTTTAGAGATAGATGAACCACACATTATCTTTTTAGCTACTGACCACAAATACGACCTGGGAGATATACCCACAGGCTCAATCGTAATTGACCCATTTGGTTCTACACCAGATTTACCAGGCGTTAAAGTTATTCGACTTGGTAGAGTATAATTAAACTATGTATGAAGATATAATTAAGGCAAGTCAAGAGCTTGCCGATAAAAATGAAGAAGAAAAGCAAAAACTGCAAGCTGAAGATAAACTTCTGACACAAACCGACCTGATAAACAAGACAAATGTCGAAGTAGCGAAACAGCTTGTAAAGTTCATGCACGAATATCTTACCAGCGTTGAAGTTAGCAATATGCCACAAGATTTGGCTAAATCCGAAGATGTGCAAGCAATGCTCAAAAGTTTGGAAAAACTTATTACAGTACAATCTTCAAATACTGGCAATCTTGCTAAAAGCCTTAATGATGGCATCAGTGGTTTAGTTGATGCTATTGAAGACCTAAAAGAACAGTCAGCCGACAAGTCCGAAGAAGAATCATATTACGACCAAATCTGCGCTGATTTACAAGCAGTTCGCCAGGCAGTCGTTGACGCAAATAAAGCCGTTCTAAGCAATGATAAAACCAATGATGTTATAACTAGCGTTAAGAACCTGGAAAAGGCTGTAAAGGGCCTTAAATTGGCTCCTAGCATAAGTGTTGCACCGACACCTGTTGACCTTTCTGGTATTGAGAAAGCTATCTCTGAAATACCTAGTAAAATTGAAATACCACAAACTGTAATCCCCGAACAAGACAACACCGATTTAATGTCTGCTATTAATCAAACTACCGAAGCAATTAAGAACATTATCTTCCCAGTTGCTGAGTATCCTACTACAGTTAAAGTAACTAATCCTGATGGAAGTAACATTGGCGAAGCATCTTTTACAGAAAGATACGATTATGATGCAACTAGCACTATATATGTTGGAACAGCAAACATTGGCACGGCATCCTCAGCAACAGGTTGGACAATTACAAAATATGATTTAAGTGATTCCAATAATGCTAGTGGTAAAGTAGCTACTGATGTATCATGGGATAATAGAACTACAGGGAGTTACGCATAATGGGCTTTCAATTAGTCAAACTGACTGAACCACCAATTTCTATTACTACGAACCTAAACCCAATGGGTGCTTATGATAATGCAACTACCTACGCTGTAGGTGATGTAGTTACTTATAATGGATTAAGTTATTTATGTAGAGCTACTACAACAGGTAATTTGCCAACTGATACAACTTACTGGCAACTTGTTTATGATGATACTCAGAAGTTTATTACATCTCGTAATGACACGGGAGCAACACTTTACAAAGGAACTATTGTTTATTTATCAGGTGCTACTGGTTCTAACCCAAACATTGTTAAAGCAAAAGCCGATACTGACGCTACATCTGCACAAACATTTGGTGTAGTTTATGAAGATATTGCAAACAACTCTACAGGTAAAGTACTAGGATTCGGACTTGTTGATGGACTAGACACACGCACATCCGCTACTAATCCATTTACATCTGATACATTATCTGCTGGTGATATCCTATATCTTTCACCAACTACAGCAGGATATGTGACCAATGTAAAACCATCAGCTCCTGACCACTTAGTTTATGTAGGATTTGTTGTTCAAACCTCTCCAACTGATGGTAGAATAGTTTATCGCATACAAAACGGTTACGAATTAGATGAACTTCACAATGTATTAATTACTTCAGTAGCTAATAATCAATCATTATTCTATGATTCTGCTACAAGTTTATGGAAAAATCGTGCAGTAGCAGCCACAGATATTAATGCTAACGTATCTAATACCGAATTTGGTTACTTAGATGGCGTTACTTCAAGTATTCAAACTCAGATAGATGGCAAACAAGCCAGTCTTGGTTACACAGCAGAAGATGTTGCCAACAAAGATACTGATGGTACTTTAGCAGCGAATAGTGATACTAAGTATGCATCTCAAAAAGCTACCAAGACATACATTGACACAGGACTTGGTACAAAACAAAATAATTTAACATTGACAACTACAGGAACTTCAGGTGCAGCTACTTTAGTCGGTGCAACACTTAACATTCCACAATATAGTGGTGGTGGTGGTGGTGGTGGAACAACTAGAACTGTTGTAGTAACTTCAGGCAACACAACAGCTGGCTCAACTGCAGGCACGGATTATATCTATCTAGTCGCTGGGGCTCATACTATTACCTTACCTACAGCGGTATCTAATACCAATCGTTACACGATTAAAAATAATCATTCTGCTAATATAACTATAGATACAACTTCTTCTCAAACTATAGATGGAACAACTACAATATCTATAGCACCTGAGGAATCTGTTGATATAATAAGTGATAACACTAACTGGAGAATAATATAATGGCTTACACACCCAAAAATCCAAATAGTCAGGCTACAATGGCTAATTCAAGCCCTGTAGTAGTTGCTAGTGACCAAACTAAAATAAAAGTAGATTTAACCGAAACTACCGCCAACTCGGTAGCAATTAAAGTAGATAACTCTGCAGTTACTCAACCAATTAGTGCTACCTCTTTACCTCTACCTACTGGTGCAGCTACAGCAGCATTACAGACTCAGCCTGGAGTGGATATAGGCGATGTAACAATTAACAATGCGGCTGGTGCTAGTGCCGTTAATATTCAAGATGGTGGCAATACTATTACTGTAGACGGAACAGTAACAGCTAACTTATCAGCCACAGATAACGCAGTCCTTGACGAGATAGAATTAGACACAACTTCAATTTCTAGGGTTCTAAACACAGCAACCGACTCATTCGGACACATTATCATCGGGGATATAAATAATGATATAGATGTGCAATTTTACAGAGCAACTTCAGATAGCAACTTATCTAACATTATTACAGAAACAGAAGCTAATGGCGGTACTGCTTCAAGGTCTAATGGTATGGCTACTTTTGCCACCACTACGACATCAAACAGTCGTGCTAAAGGGGTGTCGCTAGCACCTGTTGTCTATACTGCGGGTTCAGAAGTCTATATGATATTTACCGCAGCGTTTCCTACTGCAACAGGCGGTACTGGAAGTTATAGACGAATTGGATTATATAATGACCTTACCGATGGCTTCTTTATAGGATATGAAACAACGGGTACATTTGGAGTTTCGTTACTCAGAGGCGCTTCAATAACGACAACCCTTAAAGCAAATTTTTCAAATGACACACTAGTTGGTGGTGCAGGGTCACTATTTACTAGAGCAGGAACTCCAGAAGCCATTGACCTTACCAAATTAAATATATTTAGAATACGCTTCGGTTGGTTGGGTTCAGCACCAATCAAGTTTGAAGTTATGTCGCCAGACGGACACTGGGTTACATTTCATACTATTAGTCAACCTAACCTAGCCGCATTACCATCAATTAACACAGCAGACCTCTATGCAACTTGTGATGTAGCTACTGGAACATCTGGCAACGCACAATCTATTCTTTCTAACTGTTGGGGTGCTGGTACTACGCAAAAGCTAAGAAAAATAAACGACACTCTTACCACTAATAGTTTAGCTGGATTAACAAGAGCAGTACTCACTGGCGAAACAACTGGAGGGGGTGGTGGCTTTGTAAACGTAAAGGTGAATCCTAGCGGTGCAATAACTGCTGATGTAACTGGCACTGTAAAGATAGACCAAACAACCAATGGCACAACTAATAACACCACTAATCGTGATGCTACATACGCTAAATTTGTATGCGATACTTCAACCTTAGTAGCTAACACTTCTAAAACTGCTTCTTTAACAGTTTCAGGTTTTACGGCAGTAGAGATAGAAATTACTAATGTAAACGGTGCGTCTACTATTTACTACACGCTAGACGGAACTACTCCGTCGTCAACCAACTTCTCAGGTATCTTACCTGCTACGCCTTGTAACGTAGTTTTACCTTGTAACGGAACTCCAACACTTAAACTAATCTCGGCTGGTACGCCAATCTGGGGTGCAAGCGTTAGAGGTGTCTAATGAGTACTCTTAAAACAGGCTCAATACTTACAACTGGAACAGCAGTAGGCGATACACAGCCAGGTATGACTATTACCTTTGGTTCTACCGCAGGAGCATGGGTACAAGGCTTCCAAGTAACTGACTACTTAAATGCACCTATCTTTGCTGTACCGAAAGCCAGCAACGGTCAAATAGCAGTTTATGGAGATTACTTTGGTGCTTATTACAGTATTACAACTGATGTTGGTATTAAGAGCGACGGCAAAAGAAACCCTGCTGCATTATGGATGACAGACGGAACAGCTATGGGTATGCGAATTTGGAGTGGTACTGGTGCTCCGAGTGCTACAACAGTCAACGGTCCAGCCAGTCCTGGTGATTTATATATCCGTATAGATACACCGTCAACATCTAATCAAAGGGTTTACCAGTGTACGGCTGGTGGTAGTCCTGGCACTTGGGTAGGTAGATTATGAGTATAAAACGCTCCAGAAGTTTCATATCTAAACCAGACCTAGTATCTACTACTTTGATTTACCCGATGACGCTTACGACTGAGACAAACACAGTAAGTTCAGGATTAAATATTACTGCCAGTGCTTCAGCTCCACTTGCTCAAAATCCTTTTCAGGTACAAAACTCAGCAGGTACTATTCTTTGGTCTATACCTGTTGCTGGTGGCCCTAAGACTAATGCAAAAGACACTAGAGCTTACAACGCAGCAGGAACAAAGTATTTTGCCTATAACGGACAAACGGCCAACCAGTATCTTGAATATTATGACGGTTCGGCTTCTTATAAGATATGGTCAGGTACTGGTGCTCCCTCTACCGATACAGTAGGAACTGCTACCGCAGGAGATTATTACTTACGCAGAGCAACTTATGACTACCCAATTATGGTAGGTAAATCAATAGGTTTTAGTGCAACTTCGGCAAGAAGATGGTTTTCTATTGCACCTAATCACGACCAAGCTGTACAAACCTCTGAAAGTGGTGCTGAGTCAATACTCCCAGCAAAGGCTTTATTTAGTAATTACAAAGCAGTATTAGCTACTGCTCCTGGTGCTGGTGTAACAAGAACACAAACACTTAGGCACGTTGGAGCAGACACTAATTTAACTTTCGCTATTGCCAACCCCTCAACATCAGGAAGTGATACTACTAACACCGCAATAACTTATCCAAGTATGAACACTGATTATTCAGTGAGCGTTGCTACTGTTGGTACTGGTGGTACACCTGCTGCAAGCCTTGTAAAATGGCGACTACTCCAAACCTCATCTAACCAACATTTTCACGCAAGCACAAACGCAGCTTCTTCTGCTTCCAATACTAGATATATGGGTATCCAAGATAGCGGAACAGCAAGCAGTTCTGGTGCGGTAGCTCAAATATTTCCTGATACTGGCAAGTTAATTAGTTTTACTGCTTGCTTATCTGGCTCGACTGGTGCTGGTTCATATACACTTGAGTTATTTAAGGGAACATACGGCTCAGAAACATCAACTGGTATATCATTTTCGTTAAATAGTGCATCGCCTTATAAATATACACCTTTTGAAACTAGCGTTGATGTAGCACCAGATGACAGCTTATATTGGCAAATTACCCCAGTTAACACGCCAACTACCCAAATAGTAAAGGTTTCTATGGAATACGCTTCATCTACTGCTGGAAATTACGTTTTATTGGGCGGAATGGGCGGTACAAACTTATCTAACTCTGCCACAACTTACAACAACTGGTATGGAAATGCAGCTTGGAACGCAACCGAGTCTAACGTCAAAGCATTGGGTTATGCAACCACTCTAAAGGCTTTATATGCCAGAGTAACTACCGATACAGGTGCAGCAAAAAGTCGAACTTGTACATTTAGGATTAACGGTGCGGATAGTGCTGCAACAGTAACATTTAACAACTCAGGCACAACTAAAAACTGGACTGGCTCAGTGTCGGTTGCAACTGATGATGATATTAACGTCAGCTCAGTACCAACAGGAACACCAACAGCTTCTAAAATGATATATGGTCTTTGTTTTAATACGCCTATAACATCGACAGCTTGTTGGTATGTATGTACCGCAGGTGGAAGTCCAGGAACTTGGAGTCAAGTGATATGAGCAAGAGTAATATTATTGGTTCTAACCAGACAACGCCAGGTGCGATGACCGCACCATCTACTTTACTAACCGATGCAACCTCAACTACTGGATTATTGATTAAACAGGGAGCAGGTGCTCCAGCAACTCAAGTACCAATGCGAGTAGTAGATTCTGACGCAGCAACTTTATTTGAAGTAACCAATGCAGGACACGTTGCGAGTTATGGTATGCGTATGGGTGCGACAATCGGAGTATTTAACTCAGGTGTTTTCTTAAATGGTCAACTTAGTATTCCTTGCTTACAACTACCAGACGGCACATCAACTAATGGTATAAAAATATATATGGGAAGTGGTGTGCCAAGTGGAACTACCGTAAATGCTGGTAGGGTTGGTGATATGTACCTAAGAATAGATACACCATCAACATCTAATCAAAGAATTTATATGTGTACAGTAGCAGGCTCGCCTGGAACGTGGAGTGGAATAGCTTAATATTCTTTAAGTTATTTCATAAAGCATTCTACAAAAAAATCTAAAGGTATAATAGAGTTATGGCATATACAGCAAATGACATAATCTCTCGAGTACAAGCTCGTCTAAAAGACGCAAGTATATCTAATACAAACATCTTGCAGTTTATTAACGATGTTAATCGTGAAATCTGCAATCGATATGCGTTAGATTTTATGCAAACTAGCGCTAGTTTTATTGCTACTGTTGGTGATAACACTTACGCTTTATCATCTATTGCTGCTGATATTCAACAACTTTACAGCTTACGCATTACATCTCCTGATAATGCCGAGCTATATCTACAACCTATGACTGCTGAAGAATTTGATAGAGTTATACCTGACATTGCTTCTCAAACCCAGGGCGCACCTACTAAGTATTACTTATGGGGTGATGTAATTAATTTATATCCTGTACCTGACCAAAGTTACACTATTGAAGCCAGATACATCAAAGTTCCTACAACCCTTATATCATCATCTCAACCAGATATTCCTGAAGAATATAATGAAATAGTCGTATTAGGCGCTTTATATCGTGCTATGCAGACTAACGATAATTATGACCAGGCTATGATTATTAAAAGCCAAATGGACACCCAAGTCGTCGATATGATTAAACGATTACGAGTATTTCCTGCTGGCCAAAATAGGATTATGCCAACAAGGCTCAGGAGAATTAACGAAGGAATACTATAATGCCTAGAGTTTCTGACTTTATTAGGCAACCCAGCATGGCTCCTGCTAGTCCGAGAACTGCTGAGTATAATAATTTTGATTTGTCCGGTGGCTTGAATACTTATGACCCACCAGAAGTAATTAAAGAAAAGTACAGCCCATACTGTATTAATGCTCGTATTAACTCCAATGGCCAGATAACTACACGTAATGGACACACATCATACGTTGCTTCACAAGATGAAACACTGGACCAATCGGAAACATCTACAACTGGCGCATCATCTCAAAGCATTAATGTGACAACTTATCTCGCACAAAAGTTTACTGCTGGTGCTACTAAGCGAATTACAATGGCAGAAATCAATATTCGCAATACCGCATCTGGTCAGGGTCCAGTATTAGTATTTATTTGTGAAGACGCTGCTGGCTCGCCAGGCGCAACTATTGCCCAAAGCAGTATTGAATCTAACCTTATTACATCCAGTTATTCTTATCAGTCGGCAAGATTCATTGATGCTCCACTTCTAACATCCGGCACATCTTATTGGATTGTAGTTTATTTAAGTGAAAACTCAGCTAATAGTTACCAATGGAGTACCACTACTAATACAACTAACGGTAAAAGTTCTGCTAATTACGGAACAAGTTGGACAACTATTTCAGCATCTTTTAACTTTAAGACATATTTATCCACAGATACATCAGTATTAGGTTTGCACCGTGCATACTTTAGTAACGGTACCAAGCGTGCTGTATGGGCCGTAGGCACCACATTATATAGTTATGATGACTCTACAGTCACAACTATTAAAACTGGTTTATCATCATCTGCTACTCAATACTGGTTTGCCCAAGCTAATGACTATGTATTTTATTCCAACGGCTATGACGCACCACGCAAATGGGATGGAACAACCGATTCAGTAATTGGAGGCACTCCACCTACATTCAAACAGATTATTGTACATAAAAACCGCTTATGGGGTGTAGATGCTTCTGACCCTACCAAACTATTCTTTTCAGATGAAACAGAATATGAAAAATA
>Ga0075472_10000665_pt1 | contig 14517 bp, 15 predicted proteins | sample DEB19_08_DNA_3_FD_77014 | JGI IMG/M metagenome (GOLD analysis project Ga0075472, IMG submission 77014) | Aqueous microbial communities from the Delaware River and Bay under freshwater to marine salinity gradient to study organic matter... | ecosystem: Environmental > Aquatic > Marine > Coastal ...
GCGATCACCTCGGTGTCGGTCTGACTGGCAAACGCATAGCCACGCTCGGAAAGCGCTGTTCGCAACTGCTCGTGGTTTTCAATGATGCCGTTGTGCACCAGCCCGACACGCGCCGCGAGCATGGCTGCGTCCGCCCCGGGGCCATGGCTGAAATGGGGATGGGCGTTGTGCACTGCCGGCACACCATGGGTGGCCCAACGGGTATGGGCAATGCCGGTGGTGCCGCTCAGGCCGCTGCTGGCAACCTGCTCTGCCAGCTCAGCCACGCGCGAGGTGCTGCGGGCACGTTGCAGGCTGCCGGGGGCATGAACTGCGACACCGCAAGAGTCATAGCCACGGTATTCGAGCCGCTCCAAGCCCTGCACCAGCACAGGAACAATATTGTGATCCGAGACAGCGCCAACGATGCCACACATGGTTCAAAACTCCCGGGGTTTGATTCAAGCCGAGCCGATGGTAACTGGTCCCAAACACACACTGTGACCAGACAGTGCCTGAAACTTTTCCAAACTATTTCTTTTTTTGCGGCCGTTTCCAGTTGGCAATGGTGACCTGCTTGGCGCGCGCTACGGTCAGCACCCCGGGCTCGGTGTCCCGGGTGATGACTGAGCCACCCCCCACCGTGCCACCGGCTCCGATGGTGACCGGCGCCACCAGCAGGCAGTTGCTGCCAATATGCACATCCGCACCGATTTCGGTGTGGTGCTTGTTCACCCCGTCATAGTTGGCGGTAATGCTGCCCGCTCCGTAATTGACCCGCGCGCCCACCTTGGCGTCGCCGATATAGGCCAGGTGGTTGGCCTTGGCACCCGCGGCCAGGGTGGCATTCTTGACTTCGACAAAGTTGCCGATATGCACCTCTTCAGCCAGCCGGGTGCCGGGTCTGAGGCGGGCAAACGGTCCAATCCGGGCACCTGGGCCAACCTCCACCCCCAAAGCATCACCCTCAATACGGGTAAAGGGCTGAATCTGGGCGCCGGCGGCTATGCGGGCACTGCTGATCACGCAGTTGGCGCCAATCTTGACGCCTTCACCCAACTCAACCCGCCCCTCAAAGACGCAGTTGACGTCAATTTCCACGTCCTGGCCACAGACCAGTTCACCGCGCACATCCAGACGGGCCGGATCGGCCAGACGGACCCCCTGCGCCATCAACTGGCGTGCCAGTCGCTGCTGGAAGGCGCGCTCGAGTTCGGCCAATTGAAGTGGGCTATTGATGCCAGCCACCTGCAAGGCATCTTCGATCGGGTGCGCCACCACCGACACACCGTCGCTGACCGCAAACTTCACCACATCGGTCAGGTAGTACTCACCCTGGGCATTGCGGTTGTCCAACCGGGCCAGCCAGGGTTTGAGCAGCTTTGCTGGCACAGCCATGATGCCGCTGTAGATCTCCTGGATCTTGCGCTGGGCCTCGGTGGCATCCTTGTGCTCGACAATGCCCAACACATCACCGCTGGCGGCACGCATGATTCGCCCGTAACCGCTGGGATCATCCAGCTTGATCGTCAGCAGGGCCAGGCGCGTTCCATCACACGCTGTGATCAACCCTTGCAGGGTCTGCGCCTCGGTAAGAGGCACATCCCCAGACAACACCAGCACGATGCCATCGTCTGGCAAATGGGGTATGGCTTGTTGCATGGCATGCCCGGTACCCAGTTGAGGCTCCTGTAGGACATAACGCAGCTGTGCCTGGCTGAAGGCAATACCCGACTGCACCTCGGCAGCGCCATGACCGGTAACGACCACCACACCGCGCGGCTTCAGTGCGGCTGAGGTGTCCAGCACGTGCTGCAACAGCGGCTTGCCCGCCAGCCGGTGCAGCACCTTGGGCAACCGGCTTTTCATGCGGGTGCCCTTGCCGGCAGCCATGATGACCACATCCAGGGGTTTTGCTGTTTGAATTACATTCATTGGGTTATGTCCCCGTTATCTGGGCCACTGGCCCGTTATTTCCACATTATCGGTGTCCTGCTGATGCTTGGTCTGTTGGCCGGGTGCAGCGCCATTCGACTCAGCTACAACCACGCCACTTCCCTGACCTATTGGTGGTTAGACAGTTACGCCGATTTTGACAATGACCAGGAAAGCGCCGTGCGGCAACAACTCAACCGCCTGCATGCCTGGCATCGACAAAACGAATTGCCGGCCTATGCGAAATTGTTGGCCGAGATGCACAGTTTGGCCCTGGAAGATGTGACCGAATCCCGGGTCTGCGGCATTACCGAACAGATCCGCCAGCGACTCCTAAGCTTGTCAGATCAGTCAGCGCGCAGCCTGGCTGAGGTGGTTTCATCGCTTGGGCCTGACCAGTACGCTGCCATACAGAAAAAATTCGAAAAGACCAACAAAAAATGGCGCGAGGAATGGCTTGACCTCAGTACAGCGGAATTGGCTGAATACAGACTGGGAAAAGCCAGGGAAAGAGCCGAAAATTTTTATGGCCCGCTGGAAAATAACCAGATTGCCCTGATGCAAAAACAGATCGCTGCGTCAAGCTACAAACCCGGTGTTTCCTGGGTCGAGCGTCAGCGCCGCCAGAAAGACATCCTGAACATCTTGCGGGAACACCGGAGCGGCGCGCGGGCAGCCCATCAGCAAGCCGAGATGATGGCCTTGCTGCGTCGCAGCTTCGAACCTCCTGATGCAGCCTACCGTGCGCAGTCTGAAAAGCTCATTGCTGAAACCTGCCAGATGATCACGGCGCTGCACAACAGCACCACGCCGGTGCAGCGTCGCCATCTGCAGCAAAAACTCAAGGATTACGAGTTGGATGCCCAGACACTGGCAGCCAGAAAATACTAGCCGCAATAAACGTTCAGTAAAAATCTGGCACTGGCCAGACCACCCCTTGATCGTTCAGGATTGCGTCCAACGGCACATCGTGGGGCTCTGGCTCAAAGTCAGCCACAAAACCATTGGCAAAACCCAGCCCAACGGTAAACGGTCGGGGCTCCAGGGCCTGCAGGGTGCGGTCATAAAAACCACCGCCATAACCCAGCCGGTAGCCGCCGGGGCCGTATCCAACGCAAGGAACGAAGAGCAAAGTCGGCACAATCAATTCGGTGTCTTTGGGCTTGGGTATGCGGTAGGCATCCTCCTCCATCGGACAACCGGGGTACCAGGCATGAAAGCTCAGGGTCTTGTGCACCTTATTGATGACGGGCAGCCCGATACGTCTGGGTTGAGGCTCATCGAGCAGTTCACCATCCTCCTTCCAGCGGTATAGCGCTGGCAAAGGGTCAAACTCGCCCTTGATTGGCCAATAAGCGCCAATCACCAGCTCCTGGCGGGCAATCAGCCAACTGCGCATGACCTGCTGCAACACGTTGTCGAGGTAGGCCCGATCGGGCAGATTCTGCCGACGGGCAATCAAGTCCTGACGCAAGGCTTTCTTTTGTTCCTTCAGCCAGTTGTCCTTGGATGTGTCCATAATTCAGGCATGCATTTACGAGCGATTCTGACATTATTTTTCCTGCTGGCTGGATTGATGTTGCCATTTGCCAGCGCTGCCAAAAAAGTTGCCCCCCCGGATGGCGGCGATGAAGTCATCAGCGAAATGAGCCAGGCCTTCAAGAAAGGGGACCGCAAGCGCCTGAGTGCCCTGCTGCCCAAGGCCCAAGGTCATCGACTGGAGCCCTGGGCAGCCTACTGGGAATTGTCAGCCCGGCTGGACAACGCAAGCAGCGAGGAAATCAGGGCGTTTCTGGACCGTTATGCGGGCAGTTACCAGGAAGACCGCCTGCGCAATGACTGGCTGTTATTGCTGGGCAAGACAGGTGACTGGGCCACGTTCATGGCCGAGTACCCCAAATACCGTATGGGCGATGACCGCTCGGTCCGCTGTTTTGCCCTGCTGACCGAAGCCCAGTCTAGTATCGGCAAGGATGTCTCTGCGCAGGTGAAAGAACTCTGGCTGGCTCTGCGTGAAGTGGATGAGGGTTGTGCGGCGGCAGCGGCCCAGCAATTACAGGCCGGCAAGCTCAAGCCGGATGTAGCCTGGATGCGAGCCCGCCTGGCGTTTGAAAACAGCCGCCCCCATGTGGCTGCCCAGGCCATCGGGCTGATTGACCCCAAGTCTGCTGGCCGCTTGTCAGCCCTGTATGCCAGCCCGGTGCGTTATCTGGACGACAAGGTCACCGCGCTGCGGTCGCGAACCAAGGAACTGGTGACCTTGGCTCTGATCCGGATGGCCACAACCGACTATGAAGCCGCTGCCGCAGAGCTCAACAAGCTGCGCTGGCGTACCCAGCTTACCGAGGAGGAGCGTAGCTGGATCTGGGGGGTGATTGGCAAACGTGCCGCCATGCGGCTGTCGTCTGGCGCGCTTAATTATTTTGCCCGTGGTGAGGATCGGTTCATGCACAGCGATCATCTGACCTGGAAAGCACGTGCCGCCCTGCGGGGAGGGGCCTGGCCAGAGGTTCTCAAGGCCATCGATGCCATGCCCGAGGCCATGCGGCGTGATCCAAGTTGGGTCTACTGGCGCGCGCGCGCATTGTTGGCGATGCCAGGCGATCCAGCAGCGCCCCGGCTGGCCCGAACCCTGCTGGAATCCATCGCCTCGGTACGAGGTTTTTATGAACAGCTCGCCCTGGAGGAGCTTGGGAAACCCATCACGGCACCACCCCACCCTGAACCGGTGACTGGGACTGAAAAAGCAGCTGCCCAGAATAATGTTGGTCTGGCGCGCGCCCTGTACGCCATCGAGATCGGTCTGCGCAGCGAGGGGGTGCGCGAATGGAACTACCACACCAATCTGCACGTCCCCGGCGGCATGAACGATCGTGAGTTGCTGGCCGCCGCTGCCTTGGCTTGCGAGCAGCAGGTGTGGGACCGCTGCATCAACACCAGCGAGCGCACCCGCGGCTTGATCGACCTGGAGCAGCGCTTTCCGATGCCCCTCAAGAGCGCCGTCCTGCAACGCACCTCGCAAATTGAGCTCGATCCCGCGTATGTCTATGGGCTGATCCGGCAGGAAAGCCGCTTCATCATGGATGCTAGGTCGAGCGTCGGGGCCTCCGGTCTAATGCAGGTGATGCCAGCCACCGCGCGCTGGACGGCGAAACGGATTGGCTTGAACAACTTCAAGCCCCATCAGATTACCGATCGTGACACAAACATCGCGATTGGCACCGGTTACCTCAAGCTGGTGCTGGAGAACTTCGATGGCTCGCTGCCACTGGCCGCCGCCGCCTACAACGCTGGCCCCAGCCGAGCGCGCAATTGGCGTGGCCAGGATGGGGACCCGATCCTTGAAACTGCGATCTGGGCTGAAAATATTCCCTTCAATGAGACCCGGGACTATGTCAAAAAGGTCATGGCCAACACCAACATCTATGCCATCCTCATCAGCAACAAAGCTCAGTCCCTCAAGGCCCGAATTGGCAGTGTGGGTCCCTTGAGGCCCGGCAGTGCAGCGCTTGACGAGGACCTGCCATGAAAAAAGTTCTGGTGCTGGGCGGCAGTGGCTTTGTCGGTCGACATCTGTGCGAACAACTGGTGCGCGCTGGCTGGCATATCACGGTTGCGACTCGAACCGAAAGTCATGCGGCCCCTGTTCAGCACCTGCCCGGTCTAACCGTACTCAAGGCAGACATCCACGATCCGACAAGCCTGCAAGGGCTGTTGTCAGGTCACACTGCTGTCATCAACCTGGTAGCCATTCTTCATGGCAACCAGCAGCGCTTTGAGCAGACCCATGTCGAACTGCTTGGCCACCTGGCCAGTGCCTGCCAAGCCAGTGGCGTGAGGCGGGTACTGCATGTCAGCGCGCTGGGGGTCAATCCACATAAGCCAGAAGCGGCGCCCTCGCTCTACCTGGCAAGCAAATCACGCGGTGAGGCGCTCTTGCAAAAGGCAGGCCTGCAACTCACTGTCCTGCGCCCCAGCGTCATTTATGGGGCCGACGATCGTTTTCTCAATCTATTTGCCAAATTGCAGCGGATTTTCCCGGTGCTGCCTTTAGCCGGTGCCAAGGCCCGTTTTCAGCCTGTTTGGGTCGAGGATGTTGCTCGCGCCCTGGTGGTTTGCCTTGAGAATCCGCAGACCATTGGCAAGACCTACGAACTCTATGGCCCTGAAATTCTGACTCTGGCTGAATTGGCGCAACTGGCCGCGCAGGGCGCCGGGGTCAACCACGGCAAGGGACGCCCCATCATTGCCTTGCCCGCTCCTTTGGCCCGACTCCAGGCCAGGCTGATGGAGCTGGCCCCTGGCGAACCTCTGATGAGCCGCGACAATCTGGACTCGATGCGGGCCGCCAATATTGCCAGTGGCAACCTTCCCGGGCTTGACGCGCTGGGAATCGAAGCGGCCTCAATCAGGGCGATCGCCCCGAGCTACCTGGCCCGCCCCCATTGATCAGACCTTGGGTGGGCGCAGATAGGCCTCGATCCTCTGCTTGATGTCTGGCGGCGAGGCGGTTGCCACCAGATCGGCCATGTCCATCGCCCGCGTGTCAGGACGCAAGGCGTTGAGCACCCGGGCACGGGTGGTGGCCGGCACTTCGCAGACCTGCGCCAGCAGGCGCTGCACCCGCTCTGGCCATTGCTCGCTGGCAAGGATCTCGGTCAGCAGGCCGATGCCCAGCAGCCGATCTGCGGGGGTCTTGTCTGCAGATCCGATCAAGGACTGGGCAGCCTCTGCACCAACGCATTGGGCCAGCCGGCGCGAACCCAGCATCAAGCCAAAACGAGCTCCCGGGAATCGAGCGACCACATCATCAGTACCAATACGGTAGCGGCAAGCCACCAACAGATCAGCCCCGGCACCAATCGCAGCCCCATGGGCCAGCGCCAGGGTGTCAAACGGCGCATGGGTCAGTGCCTGCAGCATTTGCTCGATCCGAACAAACTGCAGCAGCAAGTCGGCCTCACTGGCAGCATCGAGTTCACTGAAATCAAAGCCAGCACAAAACCCGGCCCCATTGCCCTGCACGACCAGCAGTCGTGTGCCATCCTGACCTGCCTGCGCGATAGCATCCAGCAAGGCGTCTGCAAGGGCCAGGTTGAGCGCGTTGCGCTTGTTCGGACGGTTCAAAGTGAGGCGCGTCAGAGCGCCTTCCCGTTCAACAATCAGTACGCTCAAGAAAGTTCTCCCAGAATTTCTCCACCGTCCTGTCCCAGCCGGGGTGGGGTTCGACGAATGCTTGCCGACTTGCCGTCAAACTTGAGCGGTGTGCCAACGGTCTGTGTCTGGTGCCCATTGGGCAGGGTCAGCGGCTCGACCCAGCCCGCGGCTACGGTTTGCACATCGCTCACCACATCCGAGTAGCGGTTGATCCGCACACAAGGAACGCCTGCCGCACTGAATTTTTCGATCCAATCAGCCGCTGTCCTGTGCTGCAGTATCGCCTCCAGCATGACCTTCAGAGCCTGCTGATTGGCTGCCCGCAGCGCAGTACTGGCAAAACGGGGGTCGGCTCGCATGTCCTCGCTTTGCACAATGTCACACACCGACTCCCACAGGGCTTGGGTACCGGCCGCCATCACCAGGTAATCATCCTGGGCACGAAAAGCCTGGTAGGGCGCGTTGCGCGGATGGGCCGATCCAAGCTTGACCGGGTTGCGCCCGGTACCGAAGTATTCGCTGGTCTGCAAGGCGGCGATGGCCACTGAAGTGCCCATCATCGGCACATCGATATGCACCCCCTGGCCGGTTTGAGCCACCCGACGCAGCTGGGCGCAAATACTCATGGCGCCATACAGGCCGGCGGTGAAATCAGCTACCGGCACCCCGCATTTGACCGGCGCACCTTCGGCCTCGCCCGTCACGCTCATGATGCCGCTGATGGCCTGGACGGTGACATCAAAGCCGCCCTCTTGCGCACGCGGGCCACTCTGGCCATAGGCCGAAATTGAGCAATAGATCAGGGCCGGATTGATTGCCCGCATGGCGTCGTAGTCCAGCCCCAGACGCTTCATCACGCCGGGCCGGTTGTTCTCGATCAGCACCTGGGCGCGAGCGATCAAGGCCTGGGCCTGGGCATTCTGGGTGGGATCTTTCAAATCCAGGGCAATCGAACGCTTGTTGCGGTTGAGCGAGGCGAAGTTTTCACTCAAACGGTCCTCCTGCGGACCGGTCAGAGGCGGCCAGGCCCGCAGGGTATCGCCGCTTCCGGGTGCCTCGATCTTGACCACATCGGCGCCCAGGTCGGCCAGCAGCATACTGCCAAAGGGACCGGCGGCCACGTTACAAATTTCAATAACGCGAACGCCTTGCAAGGGTAATTGGGGGTTCATGGGGGGTGCTTGCTTCAACAGATACCGAGGGTTGGATTATGACCAAGCGTGCGACCCGCCCAAAGAGGCCTCTTTCAGGAAATCCCCGACCCGAAATAGTCGAGTACCATCCGCTCTCCTTGGTGATCAGAAATAAAAGGAAACTTCTCATGTTGCGCAAAAATTTCCCAGCCCTTCTCCTGGCTGCTGCAGCTATCGCATTAACCGCCGGTTCAGCCCTGGCTCAGGTTTGGCCTGCCCCGGGCAAACCCATTACCTTTATCAATCCCTTTCCACCGGGCGGCGCCGTGGATGCATTTGGCCGTCCCCTGGCCAAGCAGTTGGGCCAGCAATTGGGTGTTCCCACCGTGGTGGACAACCGGGGTGGCGCCGGCGGCACGGTCGGTGCAGCGATTGCCGCCAAGGCCGCCCCCGACGGCTACACCTGGTTTCTGGGCGCGGTTCACCACACCATCGCACCCAGCATGTACCCTCGGCTGAGCTATGACCTGGAGCGTGACTTCGAGCCCGTGGCCATTCTTGGCAATGTGGCCCATGTGCTGGTGGTCAACCCGAAACGGGTGCCAGAAAACACCCTCAAGGAATTGGTCGAGCGTATTCGCAAGAACCCGGGTCGGCTTAACTACGCCTCGACCGGCAGCGGCACTTCGCAACATCTGGTGGGCGAACTGTTCAAGGGGCAGAACAACCTGTTCATCACCCATATCCCTTACCGGGGCACCGGTCCTGCCCTGCAAGATCTGGTGTCCGGGCAGGTCGACATGATGTTTGACACCACCGCCGGCGCGGCCCCCTTCATCAAATCGGGTCAATTGAAAGCCCTGGCCGTGGCCAGCACCAAGCGAGTTCCCGGCTTTGAAAATGTTCCCACCGCTGCCGAAGCGGGCGCGCCGGACTTCGTGGCCTCCAGTTGGTATGCCCTCTGGGCGATCAAGGGCACGCCTAAGCCGATCATTGACAAGATGACCCAGGAAGTTCAAAAAGCGCTGGCCAGCCCGGATATCACCGCCCGCTGGCGTGACCTGGCCGCAGCACCCGGCACGCTCAACCGCGAAGAATTTGCCAAGTTCATTCACAGCGAGATCACCCGTTGGCGCGAAGTGGCCAAACGGGCCAATGCCAAACTGGATTAATCAAGACCGCTAAACTGCCCACCATGGATATCTACATGGTGGGTGGTGCCGTACGGGATGCCTTGCTGGGTTTGACCGTCAAGGACCGCGACTGGGTCGTGGTGGGTGCCACGCCTGAAACCATGACTGCACTGGGCTACCAGCCGGTTGGCAAGGACTTTCCAGTTTTTCTGCACCCACAAACCCAGGACGAATACGCATTGGCCCGCACCGAACGCAAAAGCGGTCGCGGTTACAAGGGCTTTACGGTGCAGGCCGCTCCCGAGGTGACCCTCGAGGAGGATCTGGCCCGGCGCGATCTGACCATCAACGCGATCGCGGTGCACGCCAGCCAGTGTCGGGCGGATGGCAGCTTTGACCGGGCGCACCTGACCGACCCCTACCACGGGCAACGCGATCTGGACCACAAGATCTTTCGCCATGTGACACCCGCCTTTCGCGAGGACCCGGTGCGCATTCTGCGGGTAGCCCGGCTGGCAGCCCGCTTTACCGAATTCTCGGTTGCCGAGGAAACCCAGGCACTGATGCAGCAGATGGTGGACGATGGTGAGGTCGACCACCTTGTCGCCGAGCGTGTCTGGCAGGAACTGAGCCGTGGGCTGATGGAAGCCCAACCTTCCCGCATGTTCGAAGTGCTGCGAAGTTGTGGTGCCCTGCGTCGCCTGCTGCCGGAAGTGGACCGGCTCTGGGGAGTCCCTCAGCGACCTGACTACCACCCCGAAATCGATACCGGCGTGCACCTGATGATGGTGCTGGACATGGCGGCACGATTGAATGCGCCGCTCTCAGTGCGTTTTGCCTGTCTGGGGCACGATCTCGGCAAAGGCACAACACCGCCGGATGTGTTGCCGCGCCACATTGGCCATGAGGAGCGCAGCGTGCGCTTGCTGAATTTTGTCTTTGAACGACTGCGCGTACCCGTGGACTGTCGCGAGCTGGCGACCGTCGTGGCCCGCGAACATGGCCATATTCACCGAAGCGCAGAACTGGGGGCCACGGCCTTGCTGCGTTTGCTGGAACGCTGCGATGCCATTCGCAAGCCGCAGCGTTTTGCCGAAATCCTGTTGGCCTGTGAATGTGATGCCCGGGGTCGGCTGGGCAAGGCCGAGGCTCATTATCCGCAGGCCTCTCGCTTGCAGCAGGTGCTGACCACCGTTCTGGCACTGGATACGCAGCCGATTGCCGAACACGCCGTGGCGCTGGGTCATAGCGGAAAAGAGATCGGCGAAATCATCCACGCTGCGCGCGCCCAAGCCGTTGCACGGGCCCTCGCGCATTCCAGCGCCTGAGGCCGGAAAAGCCATGCCTCGCAACCCGTTCAATCCTGGTCTGGCTGAAGGGGTTCGGCGGTTTGGCTTTCGCAAATGGTATGAGCGCGAACTGCTGTCCAGCCACGCCCATCTGGTGCTGGTGGTGCTGTGCACAATTGCCATGATCGGCACCATGGAAGCGTTTGCTTCAGGCAGTCAGGATGAAAAAATCCTCGATGTCGTCCTGCTGATCATCAGCGGGGCCTTGGGCTTGTGGGCGCTGCGCCGATATCTGTACCTATTAATGCATGCCGAAGAGGTGGCCAATCAAGCCAGCTGCCCGGCGTGTGGCACTTACGCCCGCTTTGAACTGATGAGAGAAAACCGCTTGACCCAACAAATTGAGGTGCGCTGTCGCCAGTGCGCCCGACATTGGGAAATCAACCCCTGATCAACCCAGGTGGTTGCGCACCCAGGCGCTGATCTGGGCGGCTGAAGTCATGGCCCCAGGCTGGCGGGTCACCTCACGACCTCCGACATAGAGGGCCAACGTAGGAATACTTCGGATATTGAAGCGTGCGGCCAGGCCCTGCGCTTCTTCGGTGTTGACCTTGGCAACCCGTACTTGAGGCTCCAGCTGGGAAGCTGCCTGTTCGTAGGCCGGTGCCATCATCCGGCACGGTCCACACCAGGGCGCCCAGAAGTCGACCAGTACAGGCAGATCGCTGCGTCCCACATGCCGGTCAAACAAGGCCTCGTCCAGTTCAAGCGGGTGCCCGCTAAACAGAGACTGCTTGCATTTGCCACAACTTGGGTCATGGCCGAGATCCTGATCCTGGACCCGATTGGTGGTGTGGCAATTTGGACAGACAACGTGACGCATTTCGTTCATGACAACCCTCTCATCGTCTCAAGGTGGGGATGACATGCGCGAATTCAAGTTTTTGCCCGAAGGATCAAATCAGCTTTGAAATTCCCGCAGCCACCATGCTGAGGATGATGGTGGTGGTGAACGGCAGATTGAAATCCCGGCCAAACAATCTGAAATTCAGATCACCCGGCAGCCGCCCGAAGCCAAACTTCTTGAACCATGGGGTAAAGGCATTGATAAGCAGCAAGGCCAGAAAAATTACCAGCAACCAACGGTACATCGTCAAACGCTCCGATCACAATGTGTGGGTGCGGTCACCCAAGGCAAACCCCAGGCATGGCCACAGTGGCGCAGTGCACAGCCCGATCACCTTGAAAAGTTCGCCCATTTCATGTTCGGCCACCAGCTTGTGCGCCTGCGCCCGCACGGTCAAATCGGCCTGTGCCATCAACTGGGCCAGGCCACAGTTGAGCAAAAAGCGGCCCTGGGAACAATAGCCCAGCACCTCGAGTCCGCCCGCCTGGGCGGCAACGGCGATACCGGTGAAGTTGATATGGGCGCTGATATCTTTTAGGCCCAGATCGCACAAGGGGTTGCTGTCGGTACGGTGGGCCCGATGGCAAATCAGGGTACCCATATGGCGCTGGGCATGGTAGTACTCACGCTCGGCAAAGCCGTAATCGATAAAAAAGGCGGCCCCTTGTTTCAATTTGTCGGCCAGGGTTCGGACAAAAGCCTCAGCCATGGGATGTATTTCAGTCAGGTAGTCATGCGCTGCCTCAATGCTGATGGGCGGTCGCAAATCGGTAGGCCGATCTTGCCAGACAAATTTAGGCGCATCCGGTGATTCAGCTTGATCACTTTGCTCCTGCCCGGCTTCGAGAGTCACACCTCGCTCATGCCAGACGCCCTCAATCCGTGCCAGCAATTTGACCGGCATGGCATCGAGTACTTCATTGCCAATCACCACCCCTTGAATTTCATCGGGCCAGGTGCTCAGCCAGCGCACCCGATCACCATAGTCGGCCAGGGTCTGTTGCTGGCGAGCGCGAAGCGCGCCCGAGAGATCCACAATGGTGTAGCGCTGTATCGCGTCACCCAGTGCGTCAAGCAGTTGCAATGCCAGTGCGCCAGAACCGGCACCAAACTCCCACACCTCGCGGGTCTGGGTAGCTTGCAAGGCCTGTTGGACTTGGGTGGCCAGGGCACGGCCGAACAGGGGCGAGAGTTCCGGGGCAGTGACAAAATCGCTGCCCGATCCCGGCATCAGCCCCAGCTTGCGCAGGTCGTTGGCGTAGTAACCCAGGCCTGGGGTGTACAGGGCCAAATTCATGAATTCGTCAAATCCAAGCCAACCCCCAGCTGCCTGCACCGCCTGTGCAATGCGCGAAGCCAGTGGGGTCGTTAAACTGTCGGCTGTTCTCATGTCCCTCGAATTGTCACTCAATGCCATCCTCTGATCGCACAGTACTGATCACCGGCGCTGCCAAGCGCCTCGGCCGAGAGGTCGCCCTGGTGCTGGCTGCCAGCGGCTGGCAGGTCGGGGTGCACTACCTGCGCTCATCCGATGAAGCCGCTCAGACCGTGGCCGATTGCATGGCACTGGGTACCCGGGCCAGCGCCTTCCAGGCGGATCTGGCCGATGAAGCTCAGACCCGCGCCCTGCTGCCTCAAGTGGTCGAGCACTTTGGCGGACTTGAAGCCGTTGTCAACAGCGCGGCCATTTTTGAGCATGACAATGTAAAAAGTTTCAATCATGCCAGCCTGGAAAAACATCTGCGCAGCAACACCGCAGCGCCAATCATCCTGGCCCAGAGCCTGCACGCCCATCTGATAGCGCGCCAATCACAGGGCGTTGTGGTCAACCTGCTGGATCAGAAGTTATGGAACCAGAACCCGGACTTTCTGAGCTATACCCTGTCCAAATCGGCTCTGGAAGCAGCCAATACCATGTTAGCCCTGGCCCTGGCGCCCCACGTGCGGATGGTGGGGGTGGCGCCTGGCCTCACACTCACCAGTGATTACCTCAGCCCGGAAAAATTTCAGGCACTGCACAAACTCTCCCCCTTGGGCCGCTCTTCCAGCCCGAAAGATGTAGCCGAGGCGGTCAGGTTCGCACTGGAAAACCCTGCCATTACCGGCACCACCTTGCTGGTGGATGGCGGCCAACACCTGATGCGCTTTGAGCGCGATTTTTCGATGATGTAAGCAAGAGGACCGCCCGCATGAGCAAATCCATTGGGACTCAAATCCTCTCACTGACCGGCTTGCGCTTTGACGCCAACCTGGGCATCCTCGACCATGAGAAGGCTGCGCCCCAGCCAATCCAGGTGGATGCAGAACTTAATCTGGGTCCACAGCCTCTGCAGCCGCATGATGACGATATCAACCATGTGCTGGACTATCGCAAGGTGCGACAGATCATCATTGATGAATGTCGCTCGGAACACCTCAATCTGCTGGAAAGCATGATTGGCAAGCTGGCCAACCGTCTGCTGCAGTTGCCCGGTGTGATCGGCGTGCGCGTGAAGATCGTCAAACTGGAAATTTTTGACGACTGCGAGGTCGCGATTCATGCGGAAACCGGGCAGTGGTGATGATTCACAGGACTTCCAGCCTGTTCTTTTCCCCCAGGCGCCACTCCCAAGAAAAGCATGATTGAAAGCACTATGCATACCCAATGGTTAGACACCGAGACCAGCTCCGGTCTTGGCAAGCAGCTGAAAATCGAGCGCGAAACGCACAAGCTGGAAAAACGCTTATGCCGTCAGGTTGGCCAGGCCATCATCGACTACAACATGATCGAGGAGGGCGACCGGGTGATGGTGTGCATGTCCGGCGGCAAGGACAGCTACGGCATGCTCGACATCCTGCTAAAGATGCAGCAGCGCGCCCCCATCCGCTTTGAGCTCGTGGCCGTCAATCTGGATCAGAAGCAACCTGGCTTTCCTGAGCACATCCTGCCCGAGTACCTCAAGAGCCTGGGGGTCGAGTTCCATATCGAAACGCAAGACACCTAC
>Ga0075472_10000667_pt1 | contig 14506 bp, 15 predicted proteins | sample DEB19_08_DNA_3_FD_77014 | JGI IMG/M metagenome (GOLD analysis project Ga0075472, IMG submission 77014) | Aqueous microbial communities from the Delaware River and Bay under freshwater to marine salinity gradient to study organic matter... | ecosystem: Environmental > Aquatic > Marine > Coastal ...
CATATTAAAGAAGTTTTAACAACATTTAATAAAATAAATAAAATTAATAAAATTGCAATTTTGTATAACAAAGGCGTAGGTGAATTAGTAAAAAATCAAATTGTAAATGAATTAAAAAGTACAAATTTCCAAAATAGTCTTTTATTGGTTGAATGTCAAAACGTAAAAGAATTAAAAAATAAAATTAACGACATAAATAATGACAAATCCATTACTTTATTTATACCATTAACGCTCTCTTTAACGGAAAACAATAAAAAAATCCCTTTTTATAAATTAAAAGACATATATCTTGAAAAAATTAAAAAACCTGACATAGGAATTAATATGACCTTTGTAAAAATGGGTTTTTTGGGATTTGGCGGTGTAGATTTTTTTGCAATGGGTAAAAGTACGGCTAAAATAATGCTTAATTATACAAAAACAAAAAAATTACATATTATTAATGCTCCAAAAGCATATTATTACATTAATGTTAATAGAGCAAAACATATTGATTTCAAACTTCCTGAATGGTTTATAAAAAATTATGTTAAAGAATTGGTGTGGTAAAAAAAGTTTATTTTTATATTTTGGTTTTTTTTAGTTTTTTTGCATTTTCAGTAATAATATTTAACATATGGTTATATAAAAAAGAATCACAAGTAGTAATATCCGTTACCTCAACATATCAGTATAAAATGATAATTAACGAAGTCCTTTATAATAAAATTTACTTAATTAAAAATATACTTGATAAATATTATAAAGAAATTATAAAAAATGAGATGAAAAAAAAAGTTGAACTTGTAAATAACGATTTATATAAACTAATCACTATTTTAAAAACACTACAAAATTTAGATTTTAAAAATTACAAATCATTTCTTTTCAAATATATACTTAATATTTATAATGAGGATATAGAAATTATACAAAATAATAAAATAATGGTTTCAAAAAAGCTTGAAAGAATCGGAAAAGATTTTAATTATCCATGCAATCCATTTAAAAATTATGGACAATGCTCTATTGTTAAAAATAATAAATTCACAATTGTAAAATATTCCCCCGCATATAAATTAATAATAGTAAGTAGTTTCAGACTAAATAATTTTAATACAAAGTCTGTAGCAGAAAAATTAATAACGGTTTTAAAAACTATTCCTGACATTATTATTTACTATAACGGTATAAAATTAAAAGGAGAATTTTATACTGATCAATTTTATATTTTTGACAAATTTAAACCCTTAAACATATTTTTTGGATTTGGTATAAAATATCAAAAAATTGATTCGCTTTCTTCACTTGTTAATAAAAAAGTAATACAAGCAGTTAAACCGATACTATATACATTTGCAATAATCTATTTCATAATAATAAGTTTGATGTACTCTATTATTTTTACTATTTTTAGAAAAAACATTAAAAATATTGACAATACTATTAAAGACTTTAATCAAAAAGCCGTGACAGACAAGCTTACAGGAATATATAATAGATTAGGGTTCGAAAATGAAATAAATAATAAAAAATGCAAATATTTTCTAATTATAGATTTAGATAATTTTAAATATATTAATGATACTTTTGGACATGAAATAGGAGATAAAATTTTAAAAGAATTTACAAAATTATTAAAAAAATATTTCAAGAATGATATTCTCGGTAGATGGGGAGGAGATGAATTTTTAATTTGTACTAATAAAAACAAGAGTGAAATTCAGGATATTTTGGAAATAGTAAATCTACATTTAAAAGAGATTCAAAAGACTTATGATAAAAATTTAACTAAAAATTTATCTGCAAGCGCAGGCGGATGCGGTAATAATATGTTAGACCTACAAAAAAGATTTAACAATGCCGATTTAGCCTTATATAAAGTTAAAAAAACTAAAAAAGGAAAAGTATTGTTTTATAGAGACATTAATTATATTAAAATTGAAAAAGAAGATATTAATAAATAAATTCAGCAGTTTTTAATATGTTTAAATTATTATATTTCTCTGCAAATTCAATTGCTTGTTTTACGTTTTCGCCCTCTACTAAAAAACCTACAGATCCTTTACATTCTTCTAAACCTCCCGCAAGAATAACCTTGGCTTCAAGATTAAATAAAGTCTTAAACGCTTCTATTTCGGTAAATACTTTGCCTTTAAAAAATTTAAGCATTGCGATTTTACTACCAGTGGCAAAATCCACATTTTGTGAAGTTTCCACAAAATACGGAATCAGTTTTTCATGCCCAACGGGAATGATGATATCAGTTCCCCTGCACACAGCTTTGATATAAAGATTTCCGTATGTTCCTCCGTTCGGATCTGCAGCGGCAACTGCGGCATGCTTTTTACCGTTTTAATACCAAAGAGCATTAGCGCCTTTTATAAAAATATCATTTTCATTTATATCGAAATCTTTAATATCCACAAGCATTCCGTTTTGTAAAATTATTACGTTGTCTCTATTTGTAGTAACATTAAATTTGGCGTTAACATTACATCCTGCCGCATAAAGGGAATCTGTTTTTATTTCCAAATGATGAAGAATATAGTTATTCGTAGTGCCGTATGCGATATATACTCTTTTATTAAAATCTATATGCTCGACTAAAGCTTTAGCTATTAAATGTTTGGCACCGTTAACGGTTAGGAGTATTTGTGCTTGCATTGTTTTCTCCGTTTTGCATCATTTGTGTAAGAGTTGCGGCTTTCATTGGATCCATTTTAGCAAGTATTTTCGCCATTACTTTAGGCTGTAATTTTTGCAGTATTTCAAGAGCATCTTTAGGTTTCATGTTTGAGAGAATCTGTGCGGCATTGTTCGGACGCATTTTTGCGTAACTTTGTGTTATTTTGTCAAGTTTAGCTTTTTTAATATCCGCTAAAATCTGTTGATTTTTTTTAATTAACGCTTCAATCTGTTTTTTTTCATCTTCTATTTTTGCAAGCGTTGCGTTTATTTCATCCTGTTGTTTTTTTAATTTTTCTTCTTTTTTCTTCATTAATGCCATATAAGTATTTTTTAGCGCTTCAAAGGCTTCTTGTTTTTCAAGAAGTTTTTCCGCCTGTGCTTCAAGTTCCGCTCTTTTTTGATCGAAAATCTCATAACAGTCAAGAAGTTTTTGTTGATCAACGGCAAAAAGAAAAACCGGTAATATTATTAACCAAAGTTTTATATTTTTCATTTTACACTTTTCACTTTAAAAGATTTCACCTAAAATATCTCCTACTTCAACTTTATCCTGCTGGTTAAGATATTTAAAATGATCAGGTCCGAAAAACAGAAGTATGGAGCTTCCAAACTCAAACCTTCCAAGTTCGTCACCTTTTTTAAGTTTTACAGGTTTCTTATATTCAAAAGTAGTGATTTCTTCATAATCTTTTTGAAGTCTTTCATCAAAATTAAAATGAATTTTCCCAACGATCATAGCACCAACCGCTACAAAATAAAAGTATCTGTCTTTTTTGTCTTTACATCTTAATACAACTCTTTTATTTTTAGGAAAAACGAGTTCTTTTTCCAGCTGAGCAGGTTTTACAGGCATAAGTGTACCCGGAATATATGTGGCTTTTACAATTTCCATATCAATAGGCACATGGAAACGGTGATAATCGCTCGGAGAGAGATATAAATTAATAAAATAACCTCCGTCAATTTTTGTTTCGTACGGTATCAACTCATCAATTTTATATTTTTTACCCTTAATCTGATAAACGTAATTATCTTCAATATCGCCGTTGGCTATTACTTCAGAATCACTTGGACTTACCAGAATATCATCGTCTTCATAAAATTCAATATATTTTTTGTGTCTGATGAAAAGATCATTTAATGTTTCATAATCGCACGGATTTTCAGGCTCATATTTCTCCATATCGATTTTAAAAATTTTCACATACGTTTTATTGATAAAACACTGAATAAATTTAGGAAATTTAGTTGTGGCTATTTTTACTACTATTTTAGAGAGCAAACGGGAGGGGTTCATTTTAGTTTTACTCCTTTTTGTCCTTTTTGAATTTTTCCGATTACATAGGCATCTGAATTTGAAATAATATAATCCACATTATCTTCATCCACCGCCAGTACCAGACCTACACCCATGTTGAATGTTCTATACATTTCGGCTTCATCAACATATTTTGCCATAAAATCAAATATCGGCAGGGTTTTAATTTTATCTTTATAAACGACCGCTTCCAAATCATCAGGAAGAACTCTTGGAAGATTTTCAACAATTCCTCCACCTGTGATATGAGCAAGCGCGTTTATTTTATCTTTGAATTTTTTAAATTCTTTTACATAAATTCTTGTAGGTGTTAGCAATATGTCAATAAGTTTTTTACCGTCAATTTCGTCGTCAAATTTCATGCCTAATTTATCGAAGAACAGTTTTCTAACAAGAGAATATCCGTTTGAATGAATACCGCTGCTCGGAAGTGCAAGTAAAACATCACCGTCTTTTACTTTCGGGTTAAGTTCGTCTTCTTCCGCTACGCCTACGGCAAATCCTGCGAGGTCAAAATCATCTTCATTGTACATTCCAGGCATTTCCGCCGTTTCTCCTCCTATTAACGCACACTCTGCCTGTTTACACCCTTCGGCAATACCTTTTACAGTTGCGGCAGCGGCATCAACATCAAGTTTTCCGGTAGCGTAATAATCAAGGAAAAAGAGAGGTTCACCGAAATTACAGATAAGATCGTTTACGCACATAGCCACAAGATCTATACCGACAGTATCGTATTTTTTTGCATCGATTGCGAGTTTAAGTTTTGTACCCACACCGTCTGTAGCGCTTAAAAGTACAGGCTTCTTATATCCCTTAGGCATTCTAAAAGCTCCGGCAAAACTTCCGATACCGCCTACTACGTTTGAATTGAATGTTTCTTTAACAAAAGGTTTTATTCTCTCTACCAAAGTATTTCCGGCATCAATATCTACACCGGCGTCTTTATAACTGATTGTTCCCATTATTCCTCCTCTTTACATTCACAATAACAACTGCCGAACAGTTTAGTAAGTACCCATGTACTCGGACAAAAATCAAATGCTCCGTATATAAAAAGCATAATAGCTACAAATGCCAAAAGAGCAAGTGCGATTGTTGTAGAACCATTTGCCAACAACATTAAAATAATTATCATCATAAATGCCATTAAAAATCTTTGTAGTCTTTCAGCACATGCGAATTTTTTACTTTTCATAATTCTCCTTTAAAAAATTAATTTATTAACTTCTTCCATTTTTTTAGAAGCAAGTTCTTTTGCTTTTCTTTCTCCTGTCTTTATTATATCCAAAATTTCATCATCATTAAGAGATGCTTTTTTTTCACGTATAGGTGCAACTATGTTTTCAATATTCGCCGCACATCTCTTTTTACACTCCACACACCCTATGCTTCCGGCCCTGCAGGCATTTTCTATTTCTTTTACTTCTTCAGCACTTGAAAAAGCTTTGTGGTATTCAAAAACTATACAAACTTCCGGATGTCCCGGATCTGTTTTTTTAATTCTTGCTGGATCCGTTTTCGCCTGGCGTACTTTTGCCCAGATATCCTCGCTTGTTTCATCAAGATAAATTGCGTTATTAAAACTTTTCGACATTTTTCTGCCGTCAAGTCCAGGAAGACGAGGCATTTCCGTTAAAAGTTCTTTCGGTTCAACAAAAACATCTTCTTTTTTAAACAAATAATGAAATCTTCTTACTATTTCCCTTGCTATTTCAAGATGCGGTTTTTGATCTTCTCCGATAGGTACAAGATTCGCATCGTATAAAATAATATCTGCAGTCTGTAGTACCGGGTATGTTAAAAATCCTGCATTGTTTTTATCTTTATATTCAACCTGTGCCATTGCATCTTTGTATGTTGGGTTTCTCTCAAGCCAGCTTACTGGCGTAATCATATTTAAAACAAGATAAAGTTCCGCATGTTCTTTTATATCGCTTTGAACAAAAATAGTTGATTTTTCCGGATCGATTCCGCATGCAATCCATTCTTTAACAAGTTCTATGCTAAGCTCTTTTAAATCAAGCCCCTCATCATATTTTGTTGAAAGCGCATGCCAATCAGCAACAAAAAAGAATGTGTCATACTTTTCCTGTAACTCCAACCAATTTCTAAGTACACCTATGTAATGTCCTAAATGCAGATTCCCCGTAGGTCTCATTCCACTAACTACTCTCAAAACTTCGCTCCTATTTCTAAAAATGCACCTTTATATTTTAAAAGTGTTTCATTATCACCATCAACCCCATATGCCTCTTTATATCTATATCCGAGTTTGATAAAAGGATTAACAGGTCCCGGAACGTCAATTGTGTATTTTACCGCTCCTTGATAATCATAATGATGATTGTCTCCGGCTTTTGCCCATTTTACATCCCCAATTACCGAAAAGCCAAAAATTTTCATCGTTTCAACATGTCCGTATAAATAAGGCAAAATCACATCCCAATCATTGTCAATCCATGTTTTTGTTATGCCTCCTCCTGTTCCATATATTTTAGTATGTCCCTTCCATATATCAAGACCAAATCCTGCTTCAAAGTCAGCTACTACAGGCTTAAATTCATAAAAAAACGTAAAATCATAAGAATCTATTGTTTGTGTTGTACTTGCGTTTGTAATTGCTGTTGGAATAGAAACGTCCCCGAATATTTCCACATTTCCCGCAATATAATTACTATGCCCGCTTGTATCATATTTTGTATATTGAAATTTAACATTTGGAAACAACGGAACAGGGTAAATTAATTTAACCCAAAAATAAGGATTTTTTTCATCTTGCAGTCCGAAATTTCCTGTATTCGTATTTCCGTCCGTTTCAGCTGAAGAATTATTAAAATAGTTTATAGTACTGTTAAGTTTTACATATCCGCTAATATTTTGCTGTTCATACCCCGCACCGGCACTGATACTGAGTAAATCCGCACTTGCAAAACTAACAAGTCCGGCAGTAATTAAAGCAATACTAAGCTTCTTCATGTTTTTCTCCTTTTTTTCTCGCAACAAAAATAATAGGCGTACCTTCAAAATCCTCTTTTTTTCTAAGAAAGTTTACCAAATATCTTCTGTAAGAGAAATGTAATTTGTTTCTGTTCATAATTAGTGCAATTGTCGGTGGTTTTGTTTTATACTGTGTAGCATAAAATATTTTAACTTCTTTTCCACCTATATCGGTAGGAAGATGATGTCTTATCGTTGCCTCTTCAATCCATTTATTAAGTGTTGCGGTAGGTATTCTTTTAGAATAGTTTTTATACACCCTGATAATTTCATCTTTTAATTTATCAATATTTCTGCCTGTTTTCGCACTTACCGCCAAAAACGGCGCAAAATATAAATATTTGAATCTGTAATACACTTCTTTTCTAAATTTATGAAACTCTTCAGCGTTTTCATCCCATTTGTTTGCTACTATAATTACTCCGTTTTTGTGTTTATCAATGAGTCCTCCGATTTTTTCATCAAGTTCTACAATTCCCTCTTTAGCATCGATTACAAGTATTGCAATATCCGCTTCTTCAAGTACTTTTTCCGTTCTTAAAAGCGCATATTTCTCAATATCTTTAATTTTGCTTCTTCTTCTGATACCTGCCGTATCAACAAACGTAATATTCCATCCGTCATGATAAATATTTTCGTCAATAGGGTCAATAGTAGTTCCGTCAACATCGCTGACAATCGCCCTCTCTTCACCTACAAGTGCATTTAAAAGTGAACTTTTTCCTACATTCACACGTCCTACAATCGCTACTTTTATTTCTTTAAGTTCTTCAAGATTTTCTTCATTTTCTTCTGCTACTAAAAGATCCTCAAGTGGAATTTCTTGTTCAAATTCACTAACTTCAAATGTTTTAGGTTTTTTAGGAAAAAATTTTTCAATTCTTTCAATAAGTTTTCCAACCCCTCTGTTGTGTGAAACGGAAATAGGGAAAATTTCATCAGCTCCGAGCTCATAAAAATCATATACTTTTTCCATCATTTTATCATTGTCGATTTTATTGACGACCAATATGATATGTTTCCCTAATTTTTGAAGATTTCTGAAATATTTAATCTCTTCTTCGTCAGGTATTGTCTTTCCGTCTACCATATACAGTACCAAGTCCGCTTCTTTTGCTACTTCAAGGGCTTTTTCTTTAACCTTGTTAAAAAGCTCGTCTCTTTCTTCAAGCCCTCCGGTATCAAGAAGTACAATCTCTTCGAGATCGTCATCAAGACTTACTTCTCTTTTTTTAATATCCCTCGTAGTTCCGGCTTTTTCACTTACAATTGCGTCACGTTCTCTAAGAATTCTGTTAAACAGTGAGCTTTTCCCTACGTTTGGCTTACCTAATATTGCTACTTTTATCATTTTTATCCTATTTTTAAATTATATACTGTCTTTATAACTGATTTTTTTCTGTAATAAATCTTTCATATGCACATAGTTATTTAGTGCGTTTATATATGCTCTCGCACTTGCAAGCATCGTATCAATGCTCAGTCCGTGTCCCATAACAGCCGGTTTGTCTTCGTCAAACACGACTTTTACCATAACTTTAGCAAGCGCGTCTTTTCCTTCCGTTACCGCCTCAACTTTATAATCCATAAGTTTGCCGTTAATACCGCTGATTCTGTCTATTACTTTAAATACCGCATCAATTGTACCTTCACCTATTGCCGCGTCAACGTAAACCTTGTCTTCAAATTTTATTTTTGCAGCGGCACTCGGCATACCGTCGCTACAGTCACTAAGCTGTAAAGATATCAACTCATACGTTTTAGGTGTCGAATCCATTGTATCGTTAAGAATTGCAATGATATCTTCATCGTATACTTCTTTTTTCTTATCAGCCAGTTTTTTAAACTTCATAAACGCTTCGTCCAACTCTTCCTGGTTTAGTTTAAATCCTAACGCCTCAAGCTTTTTAGAAAATGCATGTCTTCCGCTGTGTTTACCAAGAACAATAGTGTCTTTTACATCAAGCCCGATACTCTCAGCACTCATAATTTCATATGTTTCTTTGTGTTTAAGCACACCATCTTGATGAATTCCGCTCTCATGAGCAAATGCGTTTTTACCTACAATAGCTTTATTCGGCTGAGGCTCTATGCCCGTTACACTTGCGACAAGTCTGCTTGTCGGATAAATCTCTTTTGTTTCTATTCTCGTATCAGTTCCCTCAAACAAATCACGTCTTACTTTAATAGCCATTACAATCTCTTCAAGAGCCGCGTTTCCTGCTCTTTCACCAAGCCCGTTAATGGTACATTCAACCTGTCTCGCACCGTTAAGTACGCTGTAAAGCGAGTTTGCAGTCGCAAGACCCAAATCATTATGGCAGTGTACGCTGAAAATCACGTCTTTTGGAAAATAATCAACAAGCTCTTTAATCATAGCTCCCATTTCAGTCGGGAATCTGTATCCCACGGTATCAGGTATATTAATTGTCTTAGCTCCCGCTTCAATAACGGCTGCAATAATTTCTTTTAAAAAGCTCATTTCGCTTCTTCCGGCGTCTTCACACGAAAATTCTACGTCTTCCACAAAACTTCTTGCATATTTAACCGCGTCAACCGCTCTTTTGATTACTTCATCCGGACTCATTCTGAGTTTATATTCCATATGAATAGGACTTGTCGCAATAAACGTGTGTATTCTTTTCAAAGGTGCCGGCGCTATTGCATCAGCCGCCGCTTTAATATCTTTTTCAACAGCCCTTGCAAGTGAACATACCGTACTGTTTTTCACTTCTTTTGCAATATTATTTATTGCCTCAAAATCACCTGGGCTTGCTGCAGCAAAACCTGCTTCGATGATATCTACTTTTAATTTTTCAAGTTGACGAGCGACTTTTATTTTTTCTTCTATTGTCATTGAAGCGCCCGGACTTTGTTCTCCGTCTCTTAATGTAGTATCAAAAATTTTTACCATTTCCATGGAAATCCTTTATATTTATAATTTAAAATTATATCATTTTACTGTAATTTTAATTTATTGTCAATGGAAAAAAATTATCGTTTAGCTTTTATTACCTTTATATATCCTCTAATTCCCCTAAAGACTCCATAAAACGCATATAGTGTTAATATAGTCGAAATAGCTTCAACCGGATACAAATAAATAAAGGAAGCTATTATAATAATAACTATTAATACTTTTAGCGCAATGTTTTTATTCAAATCTATCTTTTTGAAACTCGGGTATCTGAAGTTGCTGACCATAATAAGTCCTAAAAACAGGGCCCCAATCAATATTAATATATCAAACCCGCTGCTATAACTAACATCAAGCATCACCCAACTTCCAAGTACAACCGCAGCAGTTGGAATAGGCAAACCTATAAAATATCTCGGATCATTCTCATTTGTTGTAACGTTAAATCTTGCAAGCCTTATTGCTCCAAACACAACATAAAGTCCGCTTACAAGTGCCCCGAATCTGCCGTAATGCTCACCTATAGCAAAAAACAAAAGCATTGCCGGTGCAACACCAAACGCCACAATGTCAGCTAAAGAATCAAACTCAACACCAAATTTACTTGTTGTATTTGTAAGCCTCGCTACTCTACCATCAAGTCCGTCCGCTATTAACGAAAACACAATATAAATAAACGCTTTTTCATATTTGCCCTGTGATGCTGCAATAATACTCATTACTCCGAAAAATACACTAAGAGCTGTAAAAAAATTCGGAATTAAGTATGCGAATTTAATTTTCATTCAAAAATCCTATTAAACTTTCTCCCGCTTTAACTTTTTGAAATTCTGTTACTTTTAATTTTGTATTTTTTGGTACATACATATCTACCTGACTTCCGAACATAATCATTCCATATCTTTCACCGAGTTTTACCCTTCCAAAAAGTCCGAAATCAACTATTCTTCTTGTAATAAACCCTGCTATTTGATTAACAACGATTTTTGAACTGTTTGTAAACAATACTCTATGTTGTTCGTTCAGTTCACTCGCTTTTTTATTTCCAAGAGCTAAAAACAGACCGTGAATATACTCTTTAGCCGTTATTTCTCCCTCAATCGGAGATCTTTGCACATGTACATCAAAAATAGAAAGTCTAATAGATATTTTAATCATTTCTTCTTTTACAATAGGGGCAATTTCCTCAACTATCTCAATAATTTCACCGTCACTCGGAGAAATAATAGCCCCTTTGCTTTCATCTTCCGGTATACGTTCGGGATTTCTGAAAAAAAATACAAAAAAAGCAAATAATACAAAAAAAAGTATTTGCCAAAATGCATTAAAATGGAAAATTAAAGACAGTAAAAAAAGACCTCCGCTTACAAAAATATACGGATAGCCTTCTTTAAGAATTATTTCCGTTTTCATTATTCTCCTCATTTTTTTCATTATTTTCTTTTTGCGTTTCAGGATTTTCGAATTCTTTTATAAGTTCTCTTACTCTTTCACCTTCAATAACTTCTTTTTCATACAACTCTTTTACCATTTTTTCAATTACAGGTGCATACTCTTTAAGTTTATTTTTCACATGCTTATATCTCTCTTCAAGAGTCTCTTTTATAAATTTATCTACTTCTTCTTGCATTTTTTCAGAGTATTCTCTTGCTTGCGCAAATCCTCCGCCTAAAAATCTGTTCGACTGTTTTTCAAGAACCATTAGTCCCGCAACCTCAGTCATACCGTAAAGCATTACCATAGATTTAATAATATCAGTTGCTCTTTCAAGGTCGTTTCCGGCCCCGGTTGATATTTCACCTATAAATACTTCTTCCGCCGCACGTCCGCCAAGAAGTGTGTCAACCTCAGCAATAAGCTCTCGTTTTTGCATTAAATATTTGTCTTCTTCAGGAAGATTAAGCGTGTATCCTAATGCCGCAAGTCCTCTTGGTACGATTGAAACTTTTTTAACTTTTCTGGCCTCAGGTGTAATCTCCGCAATTACAGCATGTCCGCTTTCATGGTAAGCAACAATTTTCTTATCTTTTTCATTAAGACGTCTGCTTTTTTTCTCAAGCCCCGCAATCTGTCTCTCAACCGCTTCTACAAATTCTTCTTGGTTAACTTCTTTTTTACCTTTCCTTCCGGCAAGAAGCGCCGCTTCGTTTACAATGTTTGCAAGATCGGCCCCAGCAAGTCCAGCCGTCATTTTTGCGATTTCTCTTAAATCAACATCTTTTCCGGCTTTTATTTTCTTAACATGAACCTGTAGAATTTGAACCCTTCCTTCAAAATCAGGTTTATCTACAAGTACCTGTCTGTCAAATCTTCCGGGTCTAAGAAGCGCAGGATCGAGCACTTCAGGTCTGTTTGTTGCGGCAAGTACTATTACAGGCTCATTTGAATCAAATCCATCCATTTCCGCTAACAACTGGTTTAGAGTTTGTTCTCTTTCGTCATTTCCTCCAAATTGCCCCGCTGCAGCTCTACTTTTACCTATTGCATCGATTTCGTCTATAAATATAATACTCGGTGCTTCTTTTTTAGCCTGGTTAAAAAGATCTCTAACCCTTGCTGCACCTACACCAACAAACATTTCAATAAAACTACTACCGCTAACTGCGAAAAACGGAACATCCGCTTCACCAGCCACGGCTTTTGCAAGAAGCGTTTTACCGGTACCCGGAGGTCCTACAAGTAAAACACCTTTAGGAATTTTTGCACCGAGCTCAATATATCTGTCAGGGTGTTTTAAAAAGTCAACTATCTCTTTAACTTCCTCTTTTGCTTCATCGTTTCCAGCAACGTCGTCAAATTTTACATCGGGTTTTTCACTTTTTATAAGCCCTTTTGCACTTCCGACTCCTAAAACTCCGCCCATACCTTTTTGCATTCTGCTTGCCAAAAACATCCAAATTGCAAAGAATATAAATATCGGAATAATCCATCCGAAAATCAGATCATTGAGCCAATTACTGTCGTTAATCGCCCCGTATGGAATATTGTTTTTATCAAGCAAAGGAATCAAAGTTGTATCACCCGGAACTTTTTGTACCGTAACTATGCTTCCGTCTTTTAATTTAGCCTTTATTATTGCTTTACCGATTGCTACATATTCAAGTTTTTTTTCTTTAGCCAATTTTTTAATATCAGAATATGTTAAATGCATTACAGGCTGTTTACCGTTTACTATAGCGCTTACTTCACCTGTTGCAGTAGGTGCTATACTTCTAAAAATAACTATAATTACAAGTGCGAATATTACAAATAGTATTAAAGGGTTCTTGTTAAAAAAATTATTATCGTCGTTATTATTTTTCTTTTGTGCCATCTATTTCCTTTTTAAAATTAATGTTACCCATTCATTTTCAGGGATTTCTTCTACAAGTTCAAAGTCACTGTACTTTTTTAAGACTTTATCTTTGTACTTGTCAATTATACCTGATAGTATTAAATAATTATTAACTCTTTGTTTAAGCTCGTTTGCTATAAACACCAACACATCCGCAATAATATTCGCCACTACCACATCATATTTTTTTTCGGTATTGTTTGCACTACCGTGCCAGATGTTTTCATATGTTGCGTTATTCAGTTCAAAATTTTCTTTTGCACTGTCTACCGCTATAGAATCGGTATCACACGCATCGACTTTTGCACCGAGTTTACTTGCTACAATTCCTAAAATCCCGCTTCCGCATCCGACATCAAGAAGAGTGTCATTTTCGTTTACATATTTTTTAATTGCTTTAACACAACTTCTCGTGGTTTCATGATGACCGCTTCCGAATGCCAAAGCGGGATCGATAAGAATATTGATTTTATCTTCTTTTGGAGGATACCAGCTCGGATGAATGTAAAATTCATCTATTTCAACCGGCTGTACAGATTCTTGATATGTTTTTATCCAGTCTTTATTTGATTTTTTTTCTGTTTTTATCTTTAAATCTATTTCAGTATCAAATATCTCTTCTAAAGCTTTTTTATATTCTTTCAATTTATTAATCAGATCATCTAAAGGCTCTTCGCTTCTTAAAATTAATTTATCGTTTTTTTCTTCTATTCCGTTGTAAAAATGTTCCATTAAAAAATTTTCAATTTCATCTTTAAAAGATGAAACCGAAACTGTAGTCTCATAATAAACATTATTCATCATTTGTACCAAGAACTGCCTGTAACTTTTCTTTTAAAACCTGTGGTGTAAACGGTTTAACGATATAATTGTTTACTCCTGCTTTAAGCGCGGTAATAACTTCCGCTTTACCACCTTCAGTAGTCACCATAATAATAGGAATATCCTTGTATTTTTCTTCCGCTCTAATTTTTTTAACAAGTTCAAGTCCGTTCATATTAGGCATGTTCCAATCTGTAATAACAACGCCAATATCCGGATTTGCTTGCATTACTTCCCAAGCTTCCACACCGTCAGCGGCTTGAACAACATCTTTATAACCGAGTCTTGCAAGGGTATTAACAATAATTCTTCTCATAGTAGAACTATCATCTACAACCAAAATCTTCATACTTACTCCTTTAGATATTCAATATTGCAAATTTAATATATGAAATCGCTATATAATTAGTTTTTTTCAAAATATTATCTATTGCAATTATAC
>Ga0075472_10000668_pt1 | contig 14498 bp, 10 predicted proteins | sample DEB19_08_DNA_3_FD_77014 | JGI IMG/M metagenome (GOLD analysis project Ga0075472, IMG submission 77014) | Aqueous microbial communities from the Delaware River and Bay under freshwater to marine salinity gradient to study organic matter... | ecosystem: Environmental > Aquatic > Marine > Coastal ...
AGCCTCAACCAGAAAGACCACGGTCACCCCTTTTTGCAGGGCTTCCTGCACAACATTGGACAGCTTGAAATTGATGTTGGCCGACAACTGCAAACCATCGGCACTGCGCTCAAGCTTGATCTGACTGATCTCGGCGGCACTTGTCTGGTCCCACGCGGACAGGGGCAGGCAGACTGCCAGCCAGGCAATCAGAAAGCGCGCCAGCAATTCAGCCCGCGTGCTTTTCCAGCAGTGCGTAATAAAAGCCATCATGGTCAATCAGTTGATTGTCCAGGACTGGTTGATGCGAATCTGAGAAAACAGGGGTCAAATGACCCGGGGAGGGTAGCAACTGGGCCTGGGTGTTGTGTGCAAGAAACGCTTGCACCTGCATCTGGCCCTCTTCATGAAAGACCGAACAGGTGCAGTACAGCAGGCGCCCGCCGGGCTTGAGCAAGGCCCACAGGGTTGACAGCAACTGCGCCTGGGTTCTGGCCAACTGGGCAATGTCACTTTCGCGCCGCAGCCAGCGGACATCAGGATGGCGCCGCACAATACCCGAGGCGGTGCAAGGCGCGTCCAGCAAGATGGCATCAAACAGCTGGCCGTCCCACCAGCTGGCTGGTTTTGCGGCATCGGCGGCCAACACCCGGGCCTGCAAGCCCAGCCGCTGCAAGGTCTGGCTGATGCGCTCACACCGTTTTGGATCGATGTCTAGCGCCGTGACCTGCGCCTGTGTCAACTCCAGCAGATGGGCGGTCTTGCCGCCTGGTGCTGCGCAGGCATCCAGGATGCGACTGGACGGGCCCAAGGAACTGCCTTGCAGCAGCAGGGGGGCCGCGAGCTGGGCTGCCGCATCCTGCACCGAAACCGCACCTTCAGCAAACCCGGGCAACTGATCGACAGGCCGGGCCTGCATCAATGTCAGCCCCTGCGCGCCGTTGCCGCAGGACTCAATGCCAGCCTGATGTAGCCGCTTCTGGTAGTCAGCCACCGATCCCTTTAGCAGATTGACACGCAATGTCATGGGGGCCTGATGGTTGTTGGCTTGCAGCAAGCACTGCCACTGTTCAGGGTAGTCGCGCTGCACGCGCTGAATCCACCACAGGGGATGGTTCCAGCGCGCCACTGGATCGTCATCCGTCAATCGCACGAGGGCAGCCCGCTCGCGCAGAAAGCGTCTCAGGCAGGCGTTGATAAACCCGTCCTGACCGCGCAAGACGCGGGTGCGCTTGGCCGCCTCAACGGCCTGGTTGACCAGGGTGTGTGCATCGTAGGGAGACTGCTCATCGCGCCAGCACAGCGCCAGGGCCGTGCACAGCAGGGCATCGGTGGCAATAGCCGGCTGGCGTGGAGCCAGTTGCTGCCGCAAGGCCTGGGCCCGCCCGAGATGGCGCCAGACCTGGTAGGCCAGTGCCTGTACCCCGGGTCGAAGTTCAGCCGGTACAGCAGCCATCACCGGTGTCGCGGATGCACCTTGCCAGACCTGCTGAATGACGCTGGCCGTGGCCTGCAGTAATTGCCACAAGGGACGGGCGCTGGCTTCTGGCATGGATGGATCAGAACGCGTGGGCTGGCCGCAGTTGCATCACCCGAGCCAGCAGGCTGGCCGGAAATTGAGCGATGGCATGGTTGTAGTCGCCTACCCGCTGGTTGAATACAGCACGGGCAGCATCAGACAGCTGGGTGGCGTGTTGCCATTCAGCCAGGAATTGTTCTGGCAAGGGCGCACCGGCCAGGTCAGGCGGCTCATTGCTCAGACGCAACCAGGCGGCCAACAAGGTGGCGTGCGCCGCCGCCAGCGCGCGCAAGGTAGGCACATCCAGAGGTTTTTGACGCGCCACCTTCAAGGACGCCTCGAACTGCTGGCTGGCGCCATGCAGCGTGGCCAGGGCGTTGCTGGCCCCTACGGCCGGTGTGCTCAGTCGGCCCTGGACCAGCGTGAAATAAAGGCTCAGCTGCTCATCCATCGGCGCGAACGAAGCTGCCGCCACGGAGCGCAGTCGTACCAGTCGGTTGTAAGCGCCGACAGACCAGAACAGCAGAATGGCCGCCAGCAACCCAAGGACGAGGCTAGGACTCATGCACTCAAGTATCTACGATTCGAGCAGGTGAAAAAAAGCCCCCGGCCTGTTGCCAGGCGGGGGCGGTGGCTGATCGACAAGCCGTGGTGTTATTCGCCAGCTGTGTCAGCGGCAGCAGCAGACTCGTCGGCCAGTTCAGCAGCCTCGGCTTCGGCAATCGCGCGGCGCTCGGCCTCGTCCATGCTTTCGCGGTCCTTGCGAGCCTCGTGATAGGCCATGCCGGTGCCAGCCGGAATCAGGCGGCCCACAATGACGTTTTCCTTCAAGCCACGCAGTTCGTCGCGCTTGCCCATGATGGCCGCTTCGGTCAGCACCCGCGTGGTCTCCTGGAAGGAGGCCGCGGAGATAAACGAGTCGGTAGACAGCGAGGCTTTGGTAATGCCCAGCAACAGGTTGGTATAGGTGGCCGGCAGCTTGTCCTCAGCGCGCAGGGCGTCGTTGGTGTTGAGCATTTCCGAACGTTCCACCTGTTCGCCCGCGATGTAGGTGGAATCCCCCGGGTTCTCCACGACCACCCGACGCAGCATCTGACGCACGATCACCTCGATATGCTTGTCGTTGATCTTCACGCCCTGCAGTCGATAGACGTCCTGCACCTCGTCCACGATGTAGCGTGCCAGCTCTTCCATGCCCAGCAGACGCAGAATATCCTGCGGATCAGCCGGGCCGTCCACAATCAGCTCGCCCTTGTTGACCACCTGGCCTTCGTGCACCAGCACGTTCTTTTCCTTGGGCACAAGTTCGGACCACTCGGCCCCTTCTGGATCGGTGATGACCAGGCGGATCTTGCCCTTGGTTTCCTTGCCGAATGAAACGGTGCCAGTGATCTCGGCCAGCATGCCCTTGTCCTTGGGGCTGCGCGCTTCGAACAACTCGGCCACACGCGGCAGACCGCCAGTGATGTCGCGGGTTTTCTGGCCTTCGACAGGAATACGCGCGAGCACCTCGCCGGGTGCTACGTCCTGGCCATCGCGCACCTGGATCAGGGCGCCGACCTGGAAGCCAATCGTCACCGCATGATCGGTACCGGGGATCTTGACCTCGCTGCCCGATGCGTCGATCAGCTTGACCTGTGGGCGCACCACCTTGGCCGAGCCACGGCGCTTGGGATCGATCACCACCAGAGTGGACAAACCGGTCACCTCGTCCACCTGGCGGGCTACCGTCAGGCCCTCTTCCACATTCTCGAACTTCACCGTGCCGGCGAACTCGGTAATGATGGGTCGGGTCAGCGGATCCCAGTTGGCCAGAATGGCCCCGGCCTTGATTTGCTGGTCAGGCTTGATGGTCAGCACGGCACCATAAGGCACCTTGTGGCGCTCACGCTCGCGGCCGTGCTCGTCATGGATGACGATTTCGCCCGAGCGGGCAATGACGACCAACTCACCTTTGCTGTTGGTCACATAGCGCATGGTGGCGTTAAAGCCCACGATCCCGCTGGACTTGGCCTCGACACTGGAGGCAATGGCCGCACGCGAAGCGGCACCACCGATGTGAAAGGTACGCATGGTCAGCTGGGTGCCGGGCTCGCCAATCGACTGCGCGGCAATCACGCCCACCGCCTCACCGCGGTTAACCAGGCCACCCCGTCCCAGATCACGGCCATAGCACTTGGCGCACAGACCAAAGCGAGTCTCGCAGGTCAGGGCGGTACGCACTTTGACCTCGTCAACGCCAGCCACTTCGAGTTGCTCGATGGCGTCTTCGTCCAGCATATTGCCGGCTGCGACCAGCACCACACGGGTTTCCGGATGGAGCACGTCCTCGGCCGCTGTTCGGCCCAGCACACGATCCCGCAGGGACTCGATCACTTCGCCGCCTTCAACGATGGCACGCATCAGTGAGCCCTCAACGGTGCCGCAATCCTCTTCGGTCACCACCAGGTCTTGCGTCACATCCACCAGTCGGCGGGTCAGGTATCCCGAGTTGGCGGTTTTCAGCGCGGTGTCGGCCAGGCCCTTGCGCGCGCCGTGGGTCGAGATGAAGTACTGCAGCACATTGAGACCTTCACGGAAGTTGGCCGTGATCGGCGTCTCGATGATCGAGCCGTCAGGCTTGGCCATCAGACCGCGCATACCCGCCAGCTGGCGGATCTGGGCGGCCGAGCCACGGGCGCCCGAGTCAGCCATCATGTAGATCGAGTTGAAGGACTCCTGATCCACCTGTTTGCCGTGACGGTCGGTGGTTTTTTCGGTACGCAGCTGGTCCATCATGACCTTGGACACCTTGTCACCGGCCTTGCCCCAGATGTCGACCACCTTGTTGTAGCGCTCTCCCACGGTCACCAGGCCCGAGACATATTGCTGCTCGATGTCCTTGACCTCTTTTTCAGCGGCCTCGATGATCTCGTGCTTTTCCTTGGGCACCAGCATGTCGTCAATACAGATCGACATACCGGCACGGGTGGCCAGGCGAAAACCGTTCTGCAGCAACTTGTCGGCAAAGACCACGGTGTCCTTGAGGCCGCACTTGCGGAAAGACACATTGATCAGCTTGGAGATTTCCTTCTTCTTCAGCGCCTTGTTCAGGTTCGCAAAAGGCAGGCCCTTGGGCAGGATTTCGCTCAGCAGCGCACGGCCCACGGTGGTTTCCACCAGCTTGGTTTCAGGCGTAAATTCGCCGCTGTCCTTGTCTTTGGACCACTCGGTCAGACGCACGCTGATGCGGGCTGTCAGCTCGACCTCGCCGGCGTCCAGCGCGCGCTGAACTTCGTCCGTATCGGCAAACACCATGCCCTCACCCTTGCCGTTGATGCGCTCGCGGGTGGTGTAGTACAGACCCAGCACCACGTCCTGCGAAGGCACGATGGAGGGCTCGCCATTGGCGGGGAACAGCACATTGTTGGACGCCAGCATCAGGGTGCGGGCTTCCATCTGGGCTTCGACCGACAACGGCACGTGCACCGCCATCTGGTCACCGTCAAAGTCGGCGTTGAAGGCGGCGCACACCAGCGGGTGAAGCTGAATGGCCTTGCCCTCGATCAGGATCGGCTCAAAGGCCTGGATGCCCAGGCGGTGCAGGGTTGGAGCGCGGTTCAGCAGCACCGGGTGCTCTTTGATCACCTCTTCCAGCAAGTCCCACACCACCGGCGTGCCCGATTCGACTTCTTTCTTGGCCGCCTTGATGGTGGTGGCAATGCCCATGGCTTCCAGGCGGGAGAAGATGAAGGGCTTGAACAGTTCCAGCGCCATCAGCTTGGGCAGACCGCATTGGTGCAGCTTCAAGGTCGGGCCCACGGTAATAACCGAACGGCCGGAGTAGTCGACCCGCTTGCCCAGCAGGTTCTGACGGAAGCGGCCACTCTTGCCCTTGATCATGTCGGCCAGCGACTTGAGGGCGCGCTTGTTGGCGCCCGTCATCGCCTTGCCGCGACGGCCGTTGTCCAGCAGACTGTCCACCGCTTCTTGCAGCATGCGCTTTTCGTTGCGGGCGATGATCTCCGGGGCCTTGAGTTCCAGCAGACGACGCAGACGGCTGTTGCGGTTGATCACGCGACGGTACAGGTCGTTCAGGTCAGAGGTGGCAAAGCGGCCGCCATCGAGGGGCACCAGAGGACGCAGGTCGGGCGGCAGCACCGGCAGTACATCCATGATCATCCACTCGGGCTTGATGCCGGACTTCTTGAATGCTTCCAGTACCTTGAGGCGCTTGGCATTTTTCTTGACCTTGAGCTCCGAGCCGGTCAGGTCGCCACGCAGGCGCTCGATCTCTGCCTCAAGTTCGATGCCCTGCAGCAGGTCCTTGATACCTTCGGCACCCATCTTGGCAACGAACTCATCACCATATTCCTTGACCTTGGCTTCGTAATCGTCCTCGGACATGATGCTGTATTTTTTCAGCGGCGTCATGCCGGGGTCGGTCACTACATAGGCTTCGAAATACAGCACGCGCTCGATGTCGCGCAGCGTCATGTCCAGTACCAAGCCCAGACGACTGGGCAGAGACTTCAGGAACCAGATGTGGGCGCAGGGCGCGGCCAGGTCAATGTGGCCCATGCGCTCGCGGCGCACCTTGGTCTGGGTAACTTCAACGCCGCACTTCTCGCAGATGACGCCGCGGTGCTTGAGGCGCTTGTACTTGCCGCACAGACACTCATAGTCCTTGATCGGGCCAAAGATCTTGGCGCAGAACAGGCCGTCACGCTCGGGCTTGAAGGTCCGGTAGTTGATGGTTTCAGGCTTTTTCACTTCACCGAAAGACCAGGAACGGATTTTTTCGGGCGAGGCCAGGCCAATCTTGATGGCATCAAAATGCTCATCGGGCGAAAACTGTTTGAACAGGTCGAGTAGGGATTTCATAAAACTCTTTCCTTAATGTTTTGCCACGCGGTGAATCAGGAACGCTCGAGCTCGATGTCCAGGCCCAGGGAACGGATTTCCTTGACCAGCACATTGAACGATTCGGGCATGCCGGCCTCGATGGCGTGCTCACCCTTGACGATGTTTTCATAGACCTTGGTGCGGCCTTGCACATCGTCAGACTTGACGGTGAGCATTTCCTGCAGGGTATAGGAGGCGCCGTAGGCTTCAAGCGCCCAGACCTCCATCTCGCCAAAGCGCTGACCGCCAAACTGGGCTTTGCCGCCCAGAGGCTGCTGGGTAACAAGCGAGTACGGGCCAGTCGAGCGGGCATGCATCTTGTCGTCCACCAGGTGGTGCAGTTTTAGGAAGTGCATGTAGCCCACGGTGGTGGTGCGCTCAAACGCATCGCCGGTACGGCCATCATAGAGTTGTGCCTGGGTGCGGGTGGCGGTCAGGCCCTTGGCCTTGGCCACTGCGTCAGGATAGGCCAGACTCAGCATGTCACGGATTTCCTGCTCGGATGCACCGTCAAACACCGGGGTGGCAAAGGTGACGCCACCCGATAGGTTTTGCGCCATCTCCTGGACCTGCTCATCGCTCATCTTGGAGAAGTCGTGCTTCTTGCCGTCACGGCCGTAGAGCTTCTCTAGGAAACCGCGCAGTTCGGCCACCTTGGCCTCGGCCTGCAGCATGTCGCCGATGCGCTGACCAATGCCTTTGGCAGCCCAGCCCAGATGCACTTCCAGCACCTGGCCCACGTTCATCCGCGAGGGCACGCCCAGCGGATTGAGCACGATGTCGGCTGGGGTCCCGTCGGCCATGTAAGGCATGTCTTCGACCGGAACGATCTTTGACACAACGCCCTTGTTGCCATGACGGCCCGCCATCTTGTCACCTGGTTGCAGACGACGCTTGACAGCCAGGTAGACCTTGACCATCTTGAGCACGCCGGCCGGCAGCTCATCGCCCTGCGTCAGCTTCTTGCGCTTTTCTTCAAAGGCCAGATCAAAGCTGTGGCGGGTCTGCTCCAGCGAGTTCTTGATGCTCTCAAGCTGGGCGGCCACGTCCTCGTCGGCCGGGCGGATGTCAAACCAGTGGAATCTGTCGACGGTGCCCAGATAGGCCTTGTCGATCTTGCTGCCCTTGGCCAGCTTGTTGGGGCCACCATTGGCGACCTTGCCGGTCAGCAGTTTGCCGATCCGGTCAAAGGCATCGGCTTCGACGATGCGCAGCTGGTCATTGAGGTCCAGGCGGAAACGCTTCAACTCGTCATCAATGATCTGCTGGGCACGCTTGTCGCGCTGGATGCCCTCGCGGGTGAATACCTGCACGTCGATCACCGTACCCTGGGAGCCCTGATCCACACGCAGCGAGGTGTCTTTCACATCGCTGGCCTTCTCGCCAAAGATGGCGCGCAGCAGCTTTTCTTCAGGGGTAAGCGTGGTCTCGCCTTTTGGTGTGACCTTGCCCACCAGGGTGTCGCCCGGCATGACTTCGGCACCGACATAAATGATGCCCGACTCATCCAGGCGATTGAGCTGCTGTTCGCTCAAGTTGGGAATGTCGCGGGTGATTTCCTCGGCACCGAGTTTGGTGTCGCGCGCCATCACCACCAGTTCCTCAATATGGATCGAGGTGTACCGGTCATCGGCCACCACGCGCTCGGAGATCAGGATGGAGTCTTCGAAGTTGTAGCCGTTCCAGGGCATGAAGGCGATCAACATATTCTGACCAATCGCGATCTCGCCCAGATCGGTGGAGGCACCGTCAGCGATCACATCACCCTTGTTGAGCTTGTCGCCCTTCTTGACGATCGGGCGCTGGTGGATATTGGTGTTCTGGTTGGAGCGGTGGTATTTGATGAGGTTGTAGATATCCACACCCACTTCACCGGCAACTGCTTCACTGTCATTCACACGCACCACAATCCGGGTGGCGTCGACATAATCCACCACGCCACCGCGGTTGGCCGTCACCACGGTACCGGAGTCAATGGCAGCCACCCGCTCGATGCCGGTGCCGACAAAGGGCTTCTCCGGACGCAGGACAGGCACGGCCTGACGCGACATGTTGGCACCCATCAAGGCGCGGTTGGCGTCGTCATGCTCAAGGAAAGGCACGAGGGAGGCGGCCACCGAGACGATCTGGGCCGGGGACACGTCCATGTACTGGATGCGCTCGGCGCCACACAAAATGGATTCACCCTTTTCGCGGGCCGATACCAGCTCATCAACCAGTTTGCCATCCTGGTCCAACGCAGCGTTGGCCTGGGCAATCACATACTTGCCTTCCTCGATGGCGGACAGGTAGTCGATCTGCTTGGTCACCTTGCCATCCACCACGCGACGGTAAGGAGTCTCAATGAAGCCGTACTCATTCAAGCGGGCGTACAAGGCCAGCGAGTTGATCAGGCCGATGTTGGGACCTTCCGGGGTCTCGATCGGGCAGACCCGGCCGTAGTGGGTGACGTGCACGTCACGCACCTCGAAGCCAGCGCGCTCGCGGGTCAGACCACCCGGGCCGAGTGCAGACACACGGCGCTTGTGGGTGATCTCGGCCAGCGGATTGGTCTGGTCCATGAATTGCGAGAGCTGGGAAGCGCCAAAGAATTCCTTCAGGGCGGCCGAAATCGGCTTGGAATTGATCAGGTCGTGCGGCATCAGCGGCTCTTGCTCGGCCTGGCCCAGACGCTCCTTCACAGCCTTTTCGATGCGAGAGAGACCGGCACGGTACTGGTTTTCTGCCAGTTCGCCGACACAACGCACGCGACGGTTACCCAAGTGGTCGATATCGTCCACCTCACCACGGCCGTTGCGCAGATCCACCAGAATCTTGACCACGGCCAGGATGTCTTCGTTGGCCAGCACCATCGGTCCGGTCTGGTCTTCACGACCAACGCGGGCATTGAACTTCATGCGGCCCACACGTGAGAGGTCATAAGTGACTTCGCTGTAGAACAGGCGCTGGAACAGGGCCTGTACGGCTTCTTCAGTGGGCGGCTCGCCCGGGCGCATCATGCGGTAGATGGCCACCCGAGCCTGGAACTCGTCGGCCGTCTCATCGCTGCGCAGCGTCTGCGAGATGTAGGCACCCTGGTCAAGTTCGTTGGTGAAGATGCACTGCAGGTCCTGCACATTGGCAGCGCGCAGCTTTTTGAGCAAGGCTTCGGTCAGCTCGTCATTGGCCTTGGCAATGATTTCACCAGTTTCGCTGTCAATGATGTTTTGCGCCAGAACGCGGCCCACCAGGAAATCTTCGGGCACGCTGATATGGGTGGTGCCAGACTGCTCAAGCTCGCGGGTATGGCGAGCCGTGATGCGCTTGTCCTTGACCACCACCACCTTGCCCGACTTGTCGGTGATGTCAAAACGGGCGACCTCGCCACGCAGACGTTCGGCCACCAGCTCCATCTGGGCGCCGCTGTCCATCAGGCGCAGGTTGTCGTTGACAAAGAAGTTGGCCAGGATTGATTCCGGGGTCAGGCCGATGGCCTTGAGCAGGATGGTGACGGGCATCTTGCGACGGCGGTCAACACGGAAGTAAAGCAGGTCTTTGGGATCGAATTCGAAATCGAGCCAGGAACCACGGTAGGGAATGATTCGGGCTGAAAACAGCAGTTTGCCCGAGCTGTGGGTCTTGCCCTTGTCATGCTCGAAGAAAACGCCGGGGGAGCGATGCAACTGGGAAACAATCACCCGCTCAGTGCCGTTGATGATGAAGGAACCCTTGTCGGTCATCAGGGGCACTTCGCCCATGTAGACCTCTTGCTCCTTGACTTCCTTGACCACCTTGTTGTGGGTGGTGGAGGATTCGCGGTCATAGATGATGAGCTGCACGCGGGCCCGCACGGCCGAGGAAAATGTCAGGCCACGGGTCTGGCACTCACGCACATCAAAGGCCGGTTTGGCCAGGTTGTATTCGATAAATTTCATCTCGACAAAACCGTTGTGCGAGACGATCGGGAAGGCCGACTGGAAAGCCGCCTGCAACCCTTCATTGCTACGTTTGGTGGGGGCAGTGTCAGCTTGCAGGAAGGCCGTGTAGGCATCTTTCTGCATCTGCAACAGATAAGGAATTTCAAGTACGCTGTCGCGGCTGCCAAAGCTTTTGCGAATCCGCTTGCGTTCAGTAAAAGAATAAGCCATGAGATCTCCGGGCTATGAGGTCTTTGGCGACTGGCGCGCCGGACAAAGCCGGCAGGCTTGGCGGTTGGCCGCTACCAACCACTGGCGGACGGCCGCGCATTGCGCGCGGCCCGAACCAAGGCGTCTTCTGCAGTCGGGTCAGAAGGCACTCAAAAACCGTCTCGGTCCGTCTGCGTCTGGCTGGGCTGCCACGCAAACCTCGGTTTCAGACCGGTTTTTGGGTACGCTCTGTAGGCACCAAAGGCTGGAGGCCTGCGAAAGGCGCTCCAGCCTTAGGGCAAAGCCGAATTATTTGAGTTCGGCCTTGGCGCCGGCTTCTTCCAGCTTCTTCTTGGCGGCCTCGGCGTCGGCCTTGGGCATGCCTTCCTTGACGGCCTTGGGCGCGCCGTCCACCAGGTCTTTGGCTTCCTTGAGGCCCAGACCCGTGATTTCGCGCACTGCCTTGATGACCGACACCTTGTTGGCGCCGGCTTCGGTCAGCACCACATTGAACTCGGTCTTTTCTTCAGCGGCAGGCGCGGCGGCACCGCCACCAGCTGCCGGAGCGGCCATGGCCGCAGCGCTCACGCCAAATTTCTCTTCGATGGCTTTCACCAGGTCGTTGAGCTCCATGACCGTCATGCTGTCCAGCGCGGTCAGAAATGTATCTTTATCGAATGCCATTTTTGATGTCCTTTAAATTCCAAATGTTGGTTGACTGACAACGCCCTGATCAGGCCGCTGCCGTTTCGCCCTTTTTGGCCGCCAATGCGCCCAGCACCACGGCGGTGCGGGAAATCGGCGACTTGAGCAAGCCACAAAGCTGAGCCAGCAGCACTTCCTTAGAGGGAATGCTTGCCAACTGTTTCACGCCATTGACGTCCAGGGCCTTGCCTGCAAAAGCGCCGCCGCGAATCACCATCTTGTCGTTGGTTTTCGCGAAATCGGCTACCACCTTGGCGGCAGCCACAGCGTCAACAGAGAAGCCATAGATCAGCGGGCCGGTCATCTGGTCGGCCACAACCTCAAATGCGGTACCGGAAACAGCGCGGCGGGCCAGGGTGTTTTTCAACACACTCAGGTTCACACCACTGCTGCGTGCGGTCGCGCGCAAGCGGATCATGTCAGCAACCGTGATGCCGCGGTATTCCGCCATCACCAGCGTTTGAGCTTTTGCGGCGAGGTCGGTCACTTCGGTAATGACCGCTTCTTTCTCACTGCGATTAAGACTCAAGGTCTACTCCTTTTAAATGCGCCTTTGGCAAAAGCCTCGGACGCGCCTCATTGCAGCGACCAACTGTTTACGGAACTTGTTCCATCTGCAGCGGGATCGCCATCTGCGTTGGCTCTTTGTATTAAGCGCAGCCGACCTGCGCGCCAACGGTCTTGGATGGCCCGTCCGACAGGGGTGTCGAGCGGCCCACCACTGAGGCGCCTTTTACAAAGCGCCCCAATCCTTTGCGATTACGCCGCGATGGTCTGGGTGTCCACTCGCACACCCACGCCCATGGTCGACGAAACCGCCACCTTACGCAAATACACTCCCTTGCTCGAAGCCGGTTTGGCCTTGTTGAGGGCTTCCATCAGTGCTGCCAGATTGCCCTGCAACTTGTCAGCATCAAAAGAGCGACGCCCGATCGTGCTGTGCACAATACCGGCCTTGTCAACACGGAACTGGACCTGACCCGCCTTGGCGTTCTTGACGGCAGTGGCCACATCCGGCGTCACGGTACCCACTTTGGGGTTGGGCATCAGGCCACGCGGGCCAAGGATCTGACCCAAGGTACCCACCACACGCATGGCGTCCGGCGCAGCAATCACCACATCAAACGGCATGTCGCCTGCCTTGACCTGAGCGGCCAGATCGTCCATGCCGACCACATCAGCGCCTGCTGCCTTGGCCTCTTCAGCCTTGGCTCCCTGGGCAAACACGGCAACGCGCTTGGTCTTACCCGTGCCGTGCGGTAGCACCACCGCGCCACGCACCACCTGGTCAGATTTCTTGGCGTCAATGCCCAGTTGCACCGCCACATCGATCGACTCGTCGAACTTGGCAGTGGCACAAGACTTGACGATGTTCAGTGCATCGGCCAGGGAATACAGCTTGTCGCTGTCAACCTTGCCCTGCAAGGCCTTGGCTTTCTTAGTGAGTTTGGTCATTTACACGCCCTCCACATTCACGCCCATGGAGCGGGCAGAGCCGGCGATGGTGCGCACTGCAGCGTCCAGATCGGCAGCCGTCATGTCTTTCATCTTGGTCTTGGCAATTTCCTCGAGCTGAGCGCGGGTAATTTTGCCAACCTTGTCGGTATGGGGCTTGCTGGAGCCTTTGTCCAGCTTGATCGCCTTCTTGATCAAGGTGGTTGCCGGTGGCGTCTTGATAATGAAGGTGAAGCTCTTGTCCGCAAAAGCGGTGATCACCACCGGCAGCGGCAGTCCCGGCTCAACGCCCTGGGTCTGGGCATTGAATGCCTTGCAGAACTCCATGATGTTCAAACCGCGCTGGCCCAAAGCGGGGCCAATCGGCGGCGACGGATTGGCTTTACCAGCTGGCACTTGCAGCTTGACAAAACCGACGATTTTCTTCGCCATACTTTTCTCCTTGCGGGTCATAACGCCTTGGCAATTTGCCGCGGCTCCCCGGGGGTTAGCGACTCTTGACTACTGCATTCGCGCCGAGTCGGTAAGCGCGAAACAAAACTCCTTACTCGAACCGAAAAACCTCAGGTCTTCTCCACCTGGGAAAACTCCAGCTCGACCGGCGTGGAGCGACCAAAAATGGTCACAGCCACACGCATCTTGCTCTTCTCATAGTTGACTTCTTCGACCGATCCATTGAAATCGGTGAAGGGGCCATCCTTGACCCGCACCAGCTCACCCACCACAAACTCGACCTTGTGGCGTGGCTTTTCAGAGCCTTCCTGCATCTGGTTGACGATTTTCATGACCTCCTCTTCGGAGATCGGGGCGGGGCGGTTTCTGGCGCCGCCCACAAAACCAGTCACCTTGTTGGTGTGCTTCACCAGGTGCCAGGTGTCGTCGTCCATGATCATTTCGACCAGAACATAGCCCGGGAAAAACTTGCGCTCGGTGGTGCGCTTCTGGCCATTCTTGACCTCGACCACCTCTTCCATGGGCACCAGAATGCGGCCAAATTTGTCCTGCATACCGGCACGGTTGATGCGCTCGATGATGTTGCGCTCGACCGCTTTTTCCATGCCGGAGTAGGCATGAACCACATACCAGCGCATGTCCGGGTGCCGGGCTGCCGCCGTCATCTGGGCGGTGCTGTCTACTGCGTCAGTCATCACTTTTTCCATCCCAGAATCAAGTCGTACAACACCCACTCCAGCGTCTTGTCAGTCAGCCAGAGGAACAAAGCCATCAGCACCACAAAGCCAAACACGTAAGCAGTCATCTGAATGGCCTCAGGGCGCGCCGGCCACACCACCTTGCCGACTTCGCGCCAGGCATCACGGAAGAAAGCCACGAGCTGTCGACCACTGTCCGAGGTGTAGAACACGCCCACTGCGGCCAGAACGCCAACCAGCAAAGCGGTCCATTGCACCAGGGCACCCTGTTTACCCAACAGGTAATAGGCGGCAAAGCCTGCCACCAGCAACACCACAGCGGCGGCCAGTTTGGCTTTATCGGCGCCACCGCCGACGGTTTCAACTTGTGAGCTTGCCATGTTTTCCAGTTTCAGCGCTTGAACTTCAAGCGGCACACCAATCCTTGATACCTCAACCTACCCGTTTGATGACACGCTTGTCACCGACCCACCTGATAACCCCAGGTGGCAGGGGCAGAGGGAATCGAACCCCCAACCTTCGGTTTTGGAGACCGACGCTCTGCCAATTGAGCTATACCCCTACACTTTTTCCATGCTCATCAGGCCACCGCAAAAACAGAGGCCCAAATCCGCAAAATCACTCAATAATTTTGGCCACGACGCCGGCGCCCACTGTACGGCCGCCTTCGCGGATGGCAAAGCGCAGGCCCTCTTCCAT
>Ga0075472_10000670_pt1 | contig 14468 bp, 15 predicted proteins | sample DEB19_08_DNA_3_FD_77014 | JGI IMG/M metagenome (GOLD analysis project Ga0075472, IMG submission 77014) | Aqueous microbial communities from the Delaware River and Bay under freshwater to marine salinity gradient to study organic matter... | ecosystem: Environmental > Aquatic > Marine > Coastal ...
GGTGATCCAGGCCAGAACATGCACCTCCCCCGTAGCCGCTGCGCTGGCGATGGTGCCGCCGGAGATCTCGTCCACGGCGGTGAGGGTGGTGGTGGAAAGGGTGAGCGTGAGGGAGTAGCCCTCCGTGATGTCCGCCACCCGCAGCCGCACGCGAGCCGATCCGCTGGTCGTGTCGAGAGCCCACGCCGCCCCCAGCCCGCCCGCCACGGTGCCGCCTGGAACGACGCTGTACAGGATGGTTTCCCCGATGCCAGCCGCCAGAACAAGCAGGCCGGAGGTGACGGCATCGGTGGGGGCGCCCGCCGTGGTCTTTGTCCAGCCGCAGTCCTGCGGCTCATCGAACGGCAAATAGGTCTGCCCCCAAGTTACCTGCCGATTATCCACGCGCCAGGCGTCGTATCCCGGCATGGTGATGGTGGAATAGCCCCCCAGGGACACCAGGGAGAGGGAGCCGACATCGTAGCCGCTCGGGTTGCTGATGTGGCAGGTGGCAACCAGGATGCGGCCGCGCATCCAACGGCCACAGGCATCGGCTGGATAGGTGTCACTATCGGCCGCATCCCACCACTTGCCCGCGCCACCGACCAGGGAGGACCGCGCCATAGCCGCCCAACTTGTGGCGCCATCGGTGCTCTGAAGCACAATCCACTGGTTTCCGACCGTCGGCAGCCGACCCGAAATGTACAGCGCGCCGGTTTCATCGGTGCAAAGCCACAAATCGCCATCGGTGAACCGATAGCCGGTCGGACCGCCGCTTTGGGTGGCCCATGCCTCCGATGGGGTGACATCGCCGTCCAGGGTGGCACCGCCCAGCGACTCATAGGCGGACTCGATCCGGGCTACCACAGGGTCATTATCAATCAGGCTGACCCATGCGCAGATAAACGCTCCGTCAACCACGGCAATATCTGGGTACCCTCCGCCGTTCTGGCTGGCACCGGTCAAGCTGCGGTCGGAGGCCCAGACCTGGCTGAACGTGTGCCCACCGTCGGAGCTTGCATACTGCCGCAGTTCCTCCCGGTAGTTTTCCGCCGTGTCCTTGTTGCGCAGCCAAACGAGGCATAGAATCTGGCCATTCGCATAGGCTACGCGGGTGCGCATCACGTCATAGCCGGTACTTGCCGCTACGGAAATCGTGGCCGGAAGGCAGCCCGACGACCCGAGCGCCCATGTGTCGCCGTCGTCGTCGCTGTGCAGCATCCGCATCGTAGCGGTGTCGGCTACCGTGTCCTGGATCCAGGCGAAAAGCAGCACCTTCCCGCTCGGAAGCTGAAGGGTGGCCGGGGAGACGGAGGAGGCGCCCACCGCGTCAAGGTCCACCAGAACCGGGGTGATCAGGGTGCCGTCGGACCCGCGGCCGGACTGGTAGACCTGATCGCCGCCCGTGCCGTAAGCGTAGTGGACCAAGAGCCGACCGCTGGCGAGGGGAAGCGCGACGGGCTGGGCAATGGCGGGGGTCGTCGCCCACACCAGTGAGCGCCAGCCGGTGACGACCGTGGGGGCGTCCCACCCATAGTAGTCAGTGGCTCCCGAATCCTTCCAGAGAAAGGATGCGCCTTGCGGGCCGACTATTCCGCCCTGCTGCGTCAGGATGTTGAGGGTTCCGCTGCCCTGTTGGTCATGCGCAGCCAGAACGAGCGCCGTGTCCCCCGTCGGCACGGGCTGACCGGGGCGGGCATAAAGCGCCGTAAAGCTGGAATCTGTGGCAAACGTATCGCTATTGATGTCCGGGTCGGGCACCAGCAGGCCCACATAGGCGGAAGTGCTGCGGTCGGTTGCCATTTATGCGGCTCCATAGCGGACTTTATGACCTGGGCGCGAATTCCGGGCGCGTTGCGCCGGTTGCCTTGCCATCTTTACTAACTGCTCCAGGTAGTAGGGGATAGAGCTTTTGTCCATACCCATCGCCACCTCGTCAGAAGCAACCGACGAACGCCCGGAAACGAGCGCCGCGGCCTGCTCCTTGGCGCCGGGCTGCTGCATGGTGGCGCGGGGGATGATGGCCTCCCCGCCTTCCAGGACCGCGGTAAACTCGTTGCCCCTGCGGGCAGAGCCGGGGCCGGGCGCCGCGGAGAGGGTGCCGCTGTGAAACTTCGGCGGCGGGGAGGCAGCGACCGCCACAGCCTGCGCCGCTCCCGCCACCCCGGCCGCGACCGCCATCGCAGCAGCCACCGGAGGAGGTACGGGCTGCGCGAGCGCGTTCGACACAGCCATGATTGTGTTGATGCCGACCTGAGCCAGCGCAGCGGCTTTTTGGACCCCGAAAACCACCATAGCGGCCGTTTTTTGCTTCTCGGACATCTGGTCTAAAATGGTGCCCGCGATTGACGCAACCGCACCGAATGAAACCTGCGCCAGATTTATTCTTGCGTTGGCAATCTGCTGCTCAATCTTCTCCTGCTCCTCTGCGGCTTTTCGTGCGTCATCCGTGCGCTTGTTGTCGATGGTGGTAAGCGTGTTCACATATGCGTTTCGGGCCGCGATCCGTGCGTCCTCGGCCGACTGCCGCGCCTCCTCCTCCCCAGCCAGGGTGGAGGTGACGGACATGGCCTGCCGCTCTTGGGCTGCGATGCTGTCAAGGGTGGACCGGTAGGCCGCCTCTGCCCGCTCACCCTCGGACATGGTAGCCTGCTGCTGGGCTGCCGTGATTTGAGCAAGGGAGTCAAGAGCGCCCTGGTAGGTCTTTTGGTTGCGTTCCGCAAGGTCATTCTCGGCCTGCATCGCATCGGATAGCCGACGCAGCGCCTCCTCTTGGGCGCGAATGGCTTTTTCGTGGGAACGCCGGGCGGCCTCGGATGCCTCCTGGCTTTCCTTCTCCTGTCCCGCCTGAACGATGGCAAACGACAACGCCTGCGCCTGCGTCTCCCGCGCATCCAACAGCCCACGGAGCGCCCGGACGCCTGACTCATATTGTGCAGTCAGCTCGCGCTCTTGGGCTATCAGGGCGGGCTTCTGGGCGCTGTCTGTCTCGTCTGCGGCGATGGCCCGGCGGACCAGATCCAGCCGGCGCATCAACATAGCGTTGGATTCCTGGCGGGCACTCACCTCGGCTTGGGCGCCCTCCCTCACCTTCTGGGCGGCTTTGCCAGCCTCAACCTCGTAGTCAGCAAGCGCGCCGGTGATCTGGGCGATCTCCATGCCGGAGTCGGTGAAGGCCGCCGCCGTCTCACGCTGGGCAGCCTCAACAGCCCGAAGGGCATCAGCAAGCCGCCGGGCAGCCTCCTCGGTGCCCTCTGCGGAAGCGGCGTAGTCCAGTTGAGCCTGCTCTGCGTCAAATGTGGCGTTTCCAACGACCGAATAGGCCGCAGCCACCGCAGCCAGGGCGATAGCGACCGGACCCGCAGCGGCGGCCAGGGAGGAGAAGCCGAAGCCAGCCATTGAAAGCTGGCCTACAAGCTGCGGAAGCTGCTGCCCCATGACCATCAGGGGATTGGTGCCCATCGCGAGTTGGACAGCCATGTCCTGGCCCTGCTGAGCCACCGCGGTGAAGGCTGCGCCAAGATTCCCGGCCTTCTGTGCGGTCTCCCCGGCGGCGTCGGCAAAGGTGGCAGTGTTGACGGCTACGCGCTCGGTGGTGGCACCGGCCTGGGCCAACGATTTGGCGTAGTTGAGCGAGGCCGACGCCGCCGCTTTTTCGCTTACTCCCTGGTCAATCAGCGCCTTGTTGAAGGCCAGGACTTTATCCGTTGCTGCCTGGGTCGCACCCTGCACCTTGCCAAGCGAGGAGGCCAGCAGCAGCGCCGCTTTTTCTGCCTGCGCCTTTGTGACGCCCGGAAGCTCGGACAGGGGCTTTATGTATTGCTGGACGTTTGCGATAACGTCTACGCGGTATTGCTCGGCCACCTATCCCCCTATCCGCATATCAGCGGCAATTTTGCTGGCGGCTGCCCGCATGGGTGCGCGAATCTCTTTGGTGAATGGAGAGCCTTTGATAAACATCACATAGGGGGCGCCGTTGCCCACCGTGCCCACCAGCTCGAATTCGCCGTTCTGTGTAAAACCAAGGGTGATACTGGACTTTGAGTAGCCCGAGGCCACCGGCCAGGCCGCGAGCGCCCGCAGGGCCACCCCGCCCACATGCTCATCGAACTGCTGTGCAAGCTCCGGCACCAGCCGGGAGAGCAACTTGCGACAGAGCGGAGTCACCCCGTCCAGTTTTTCCGCCATCGCATACTTGAGCGCGCCGCTGTGCTTCTGTGAAAGGTACTTCTCTGCGTTCAGCGTCCACTTCCGCTCCTGCTGCTGAATGGAGAGAATCGTAAACCGGCCTGCCGGGCTAACAATGGTCGAGGACTTGCCTTGTTGACGGGTTTTGACCGCTGCCACAAAGCGCCCCCGTTCAGCCCAGAATTTCGATGCCGTCTCCCACATATACAGCCTCACAGAAGATGCCGCCCTGAACGCCGATGTGGCAAAAACCCACTACAAGCCCTCCCGCGCGTCCAGAGCCAGCACCAAAGCTTGTTCCGTTGCCGGAAGCGCCAGCCACCTCAGCGCGTCCCCGCATTGACGGCGGCAGGCTCGGAGGCCCCGGAGGAGGTGGTCACCACCGGGGCCGTCGAAAAACCCTGCTCCTCCAGCCGCGCGTATTCGGCCCAGCCCTGCATAGCCTGCGACTGAAGCGCGCCAGCCAGAGCCACGCCCCACGAGGTGATCACCACCTCCGGCACCGGCGCCAGCCAGCCGCGCACCCGATCCGCGAGCGCCCGCCGCTCGGCAGGGTCGCGCGGGATGTCCGCCACCCGAAGCGCATCCAGGGCAACCGTTGCCGCCTGATGGGCCGCAACCGCCTTTCGCAGTTCAGCCATGCCCTCGGCTTTGGCCACCGGATCCGACTGTGCCCCGGCTCCCCGGATGTAGCTCTCCCAGCGGCTACGTTCGCCCGCCGCAGCCCGTAGCGCCTCCTCGGCGCCCGCCATCCAGGGCGGGGACTGCCACCCGAGCGCCAGCGCGATCAGGCCGATGTCTGTGAACGCAAGGCCGCCACCGGCAGAGGTCGCGAGCGCCCCCAGCCAGTGTAGCGCGCCGGGCGGCAGGTGTAGCACCACCTCCCGGCCAAAGTAGTTGATGGATAGTGGGTTTTCCAAAATGCACCTCTCAAGAAATGGTCACACCCTCGTAGCAGGTGAAGCTGATTTTGATGGTGTTTCCGCCCTCGCCTTCGGAATAGTCCGCCGACAAGCGGCAGGTATTGAACACAAAGGTATCGGTGACTGCCGACCGGGTGATAACCACCTTCAGATTCAGCGACCAGACCACCAGACCCGGATCCACCGCCACGCCCGAAGCGTAGTCGTTTGTCTTGCGGATTGCAGCAAGGACCGACGCCGCAGCGGTCAAATCCTGGTTGTGATAGACGGTGATGGACCCGGTGATTTCCTTGGTTGGACCTTCCACAAGCTCAAGATGGGCGCCGCGATTCATGACGCGGATGGCGCTCACGTCGCCCTGCTCCAGCCCGGAAAACTCCAGGTCACCGGGGCCGGGGCCGAGGGTGCAGGTAATCGGGGTGCCGGTATCGTCCTCAACGGTGACGGTGACGTGTTTGCTGGTTCTTACGGGCATTTATGCTCCCAGGTCGTAGATGGTGAAGAAACGAAGCTCGCAAAGAAGGCCGTCAATGTCCGTCAACCGCACGGGCCGCTGTAGCGACACGCCGCGCACCCGGTCCACCGTGAAATCCAGGCCGCCAGACTCGCTCCAGGTGCCGCTGATGATCTGCTCATACAGGGCCGCCATAGAGTACCAGGCCCGGTCAAAATCGGCTTTCTCCGCCTCGGATGCGTTGCGGAGCGGGTACAGCCACAGCACCGCCACCTCTTGCCGGATCTTGGTCGAGTCCGACCCGCGAATCGGGATAGCCTCGGCTGCGCCAAGCTCCACCCATGCGGAAAGAACCTGCGTCGTGGACGGGAGATAGACGGGCGTGATGGGCGTGGTACATTCCGTCCAGGTGGTCACATCGGACATGCCCACTACCGAGCCCGCATAGGCGGTCGCCCCCGCCGTCGTCGGCACCAGGGCGGTAATTCGGGCGATGATGCCCGCTCTTACGGCAGGGGGCAGCATCAGAAGCGCCCCCCACCGAAGGAGCCGCCCACGTCGCCCCAGCTATGCAGCACGCGGGCGCCGCTCGCCTGCCGCTGGCCGGGCTCGTCGATCTTGCCGTCGTGGTCATAGTCGCCCTGCCACGACACCGAGGCCCACGCGGATTCCCATTGCTTGCGGAAGCTGGAGGCCATTTCCATATAGGCGGCGTTGCTGGAGCCGCCCGCCATCGCCTCGTAGGCAAGAGCCAGCGTCAGGAGGGTGTGGCACTCCCGCAGCGCGTCAGGGGTGCGGATCAGATAGGGCAGGTGCCCGCTCGTCAGGATGCGCCGCACCACCTGCTCCCAGGCCAGATCCATGTAGGTCTGAATGGTGACGTTGGCGCCCAGGTTGCGGGCAAGCGCAGGCTGCCGGTTGGATATATCGGTCTGATGTATCGCCGGAACCAGTTGGTAACGCGCGAGCGCCGCGGGTCGCTGGTAGGTGTAGGCCACACTGGACACCGTGAAGGTCCAGACCTCCTGATAGCCCTCGCCTAGCGGCAGGGTGGCGGGCAGCGACAGCGCCGGAACGGTCACCGTTGCGACGTTGCTGGCCAGGGAAAGAGTGCAGCCGGTGACCTCCACCCCATCCGGCCGGTACAGCGCGAAGGTTGCGGCGCTGATGGTCGGCGCCGTGCCTGCATACTGTAGCGTGCCAGTCAGGGTGTTAGCCCGGCCGCGCGCCAGAACATCCGGGTACTGCGCCCGAAAGCTCCAATTTGTCTCGCCCTGTGGTACCATCTTACTTCAGCGCGTAGACGTAGTACTTTACGCCGGTGGTAACGGTGAACACGCAGTTGGTAGCGTCATGGGCGCCGGGGGCAACGTCAAAGCCCGTTCCGGCCGGATCCTCGGACACCGCAAACCACACCAGAGAGGGGGTGGAACCCAGGCCGTGGGCGATGTTCTGCGCGCCGCCGGTGCCGGTCTGTTCCGTGGACGTGAACACCGACGCCGCAGCGATGCCGCCTGCATGGTGTACCGGCTTTCCAACCACCACCTGCTCGCCGCTGTTGGTGGTGACGCATCGCAGGTAGACGTTGGCGCCTTCCGAAATGTCCAGCGCCGCGGCCTCATTGTCCTTGATGGAAATCACGCTGGCCTGGGTAGACAAGTCCACGCTGGCGGCGTCGATGTCCAGGGTCTTACCCACCTGCACTTTTTCGCCGCTGTTGGTGGTCACAAACTTGAGGTAGCTGTTGGCAGCCTCCGTGACATCCAGCGCGGCAGCCTCGTTGTCCTTCAGGTAGAGGGACTGGCCAGCGGCGCCCTGGCTCATGTCCAGGCCGCTACCCAGCAACTCCAGCACCTTGTGGATGCGCACGCTTTCCGAGCTGTTGGCGGTGTCGAAGGTCAGGTAGGCGTTGGCGCCTTCGCTCACCACCAGGGCCGTGGCGCTGTTGTCAGTGAGGCTGATGGTCGTGGGGGCGATGGTCGGCACGCTGGAGGCGGTCACCTTCCAGAGCACGGCCCAAGCGGTGCTATCGTACACGAGGGCGGCCAATTCGCCCGGTGCCAGGGTCAGCAGGGTAGCCGCGGCCGAGTTCTTGACCACGATGGAGTAGGTAGACCCGGCGTTGTAGACGACCTGAAAGCCGCCGTTGACCTCCACCGCAGACAAAAAGGACAGGTTGCGATTTGCACCGCTCGCCGTGATTGCCAGCAGGTACGGGGTCTTTTCCCCGATGGTGCTGTTTTCGGTGATGGTCAGCACGTCAAAGACGGGACTCTCTGCGTTGACCAGATCCACCCGGCGCCCCACCACACAATGACGAGAACTGCCCTTCATGCCCAAGATTTCAGCCATAGATCACCCTTTGGAGCTGTTGATGTTGTCCTGCCGATTCAGGGCATCACGCACCTTTTTTTCGGCTTCAGCCTGGCTTTTGGCAAGTCCGTTCTGCCGCAGCAGAGCGGCCGTCTTGGCCACGGTTTCCTGTGGGCTCATTTCGAGCCCTTACGCGCCGCCTTTGCGGCTACGGGCGCCTTTTCGGCAGCTTCGGCCGCCGTTTTCGCCTCTTCTACCTTGCGCTTCCGCTGCTCCTCCGGGAGCATGTTGGCGCGGGCCTCCACCTCCGCCACCCGCTGCCGCAGGTCGCCCTTGCGCGCCTCGATAAAGGCAGGGTGAACCGGGGGCACCTGACCGGACGCGACCAGCCACCAGAGCCAGAGCGCATATTTCGACCGGTCAAAGGTCCACTTGGCGGGCAGGTCGCCCGGAAGCGGCGTGCAGAGATCCCAGGGAGTGATGAAGCGGGATCCGGGCTGACCGCGCCAGACCACCGCCGCCTCGCGGAGATAGCCGCCGGGCTGGGCGCCGCTGGGCAGGGCTTCCGAGGGCACCGGCAGATCCGGCGAAATCACCACAGAGCTCTTTTCCCGCTGAATCTGAAGGACGTAGCGCCATGCCTCCGCGGGGGATTCCCCCTCGGAGAGCACCCGGACGCCGTTGGCGCCGGATGCATTCACGATCCGCACCTGCTGAGGTAGCCAGTAAAGCCCACCCGGACAATCGTAGCCGTCAACCGTCGCTTTCGGCACATCCAAGAGCTGAAATCCGTCCGCAGGGAAGGAGTACAGGAAGGATGCGCCTGGCGCGGCGTTGACACGCTGCACCGAAAGCGGGGCATGGACGGGCGCCCCTAAAGAGAGAGCGCCGCTTGGAGCTTGAGAATCCGGGAAAGCCATTGTCTACCTCAGTGGGGGAGGTGAGGGGTTATCACTGAACGGAAATCATACCGCGCTGGAGGAATACCGAGGTATCCCCCAGAGCAACGCCGAGGTGCGCCCGGCCCTGATAGCCGTTGACGGCGGTGTCCAGGCCCGACACGGTGCGGTAGATGATCAGCCCGTACTGGTCAAGGTAGATCGCCTCCGCAGCGGCGGGCATATCGGCCGCAAGGCCGGACACCGAGGCCACCGCGTAGCCCAGGCCGCCGGGGCTGACCGCAAAGCCCTGGTAGACGCCGGTGTCAATCACCACATCTTCGGTCTTGACCACATCGAATCCAAGGCCCATGAAATTCATGAACATGGACCCGTCGGCAGCCCCAGCCGCTTGCAGGTAAGCCTGCAAGTTCTGGACGAAGGCCGGCGAGGACCGCAGCGAGGTACGGAGCTGATTCAACTGCTCCGGGTGGAGAGTGACCAGAGGCCGGCCCTTGTCGCTGGCGCCGCTGGTGCTGATGATCGCAGCCGCCAGGGTGTAGATCTCATCCTCGGACAGCGCCGCCGTAGCCGATCCGATGTTGGTGCTGATGGTCGCACCGGACACGCAGGCCAGATAGCGCAGGGTGGCGAGGTAGCTCATGGGCACCATGCTGATAAGCTGCGGCAGGGTGAGGGTGGTGCCGGGCTGGGTCAGGATCCGCTGGCGCTGGGTCACGGTGTGGCCCAGACCGTACATGCCCAGCGTGATCGCGGAATAGCCGGTGGTCAGCGCCGAGGCGGTGATGCTGGCGTTTTCCGTGGCCAGCGAGGAGAAGCGGCGGGAGAAGCCCACATCATCGATGTAGGGGACGCGGAGGGTATCCGAGCCCTTCCCGGCCATGTCAATCTTCAGCCGAACCATGCCGGTGACGACCGGATCCAGGGTGTCCATCATCGCGGTTTCGAGTTCGCCGACGAGGTAGGACTGAGTGAGGCCAGCCGCGGCGAGATCGTTGCCGCCGTTGCTGAAGCCTTGCGGGGTTGCAAGCGTTGCCATGTGCGTATTCCAGGAGGAAGAAGGTTATTTTTCCTCCCCCTACGCCCTATTCGGTGAGCGACCCGTGCGGGGGCTGGCGTCCGGTCGCCCTACGCGGGCCACGTTGACCGGTTGCCTCTCTCTTGAGGGTATAGCGTTTTGAGCCGCTGTCAAGTCACGGGAGCGCCAGCGCCCGCAAAAAGAGCCTGACGCTCCGCATCCAGCCGCTTGACCGCCTCGCCATCGCCGCGAGCCTTGGCCGTCGCCCGCTGGTCGAGTAGCGCCCGCTGTGCCGCCTGAATCTGCGCCGGGGTGCGCTGTACGCCGGGGGCCGCGTCAGCTACGACGCCTGCACCGGTGTTCGGGACCGCCGTAGCAGTCGCCGGGGCAGCGGCGGGGGGAGCAGATCCAGCAGGCGCCGCCGCTGAAGCGGCCACCGGAGCCGCCGCAGGCCGCAGGCTAGCCACCATCGCCGCGCCATCGCCCGCAGCCCAATCGGCAAAGGAGGGTGGCTTTTCGTCGCCCTCGATGTCCGCCTGATAGGCTGCCCGGAGCCGCTTTGCATCGCGGTCGGAGGGGGCGGCAGCGCCAGCGAGCGCCAGCCGGGTAGCGGCAAGGTCGGCCGTTGCCCGGATTTGTGCCGCTTCCTTCTGGGCCTCCGCCAGCTTGGCTTCCATGTCCCGCCGCTTGCCGGTTTCCTCGGTCAGCCGGGATGAGGGGACTACGCCAAGCTCGACCGGATTCAGCTCTTTCGTGCAGTGGGGGCAGTTGAGGCCCATAATGTTCTCGTTGTTTGTGGGTTAGCGCGGAAACAAGCGGCGGAAATTCGCCGCAAACTCTGGGTCAATCGAACGGAGCCACCGGCGGATCGCGGACACGGCCGCATCGCCGCCCCAGCCGTCCCAGGCTTGCCGACCCTTGGAGGGGTAGCCATCTTCACCCGGATTGAAGCCGGTGGCGTCGCGGTCAGGCCGATGGCGCATGAAGTAGCGGGCCATCCGGCGCACCGTCGCCTCGGAGAGCGTGCGGCCGTTGGCGAGGTCGCGGGCGCGTGCAAGCCCCACGGCGGTCATGGCCCGGCGGCTGGGTGGCAGTTCGGCTCGCTGGTCGAGGGCTCGCTTGGCGGCGGCTACCATACCACGGGTCGGGCGGAATTCAGCGGGCATTGACCGGCCCCCACATCGCCCGAATTTCTTCCAGGGTGGCCCGGACGGCAGAGGGGTCGGCACCCTCCCCGCTCAACGCCTCTATTGCCGAATCAAGCTCCTCCAGCATATCGCTGTAGTCGTCCTTTGTGTCGGCAGCGTCACCCGGCGGCATGTCCTCCGGCTTGTCCTCTGGATCCTCGTTGTCGCCCGAAAGCGCGGCGTTGTCAGCGTCGATTTCCTTGAGAGCGGCGATGGCATCCGCCTTTGATACGCCGGGGTGTCGCCGCTGATAGAGCTGGACGCGTGATACCATACCAAGATCCAGCTCGGCCTTATCGGCTTCGGCGTCCGCTTTGCGCTCCTCCGCGGCCTGTGGGGGACGGTAGTAGGCAATCGTGTAGCCGCTCGTCGGGCCGCCCAGCATCGCACCGGCAAGCGCCAGGGCTTCCAGGTCCGCAGCCCGGAATAGGGGCTCCAGCCGATCCGCCACCGCCTGTTTTGCGGCCTGCTTGATCATCAGGGCATCGGCGGACATCGGATTATCGCCTGCTGAACGTACATCATCGGCGGACAGGCCAAGGCGCGTCAAGAGCTGGGCTTCTTGCGCCTGTGCCCATAGCCGGAGCTGCGCAAGGTCAGCAGCCGGGCGAAGCTGGACGATCTGCGGCTGGGCTCCGTTGTCCCGCCCGTCCAGAGCCAGCAGAGAGCCGGGAAGGATGGCCATCCTGGTGCCCGGCACCGACTGACCGCCGCCGGATCCGTCGTTGCCGCTGGTGGGGGCCGCGGGCAGGTCCACATTGATCGCGATAGCGGTGCTATGGCTGGAGTCCATCGCGCTTTGATGCGCCATCGTGTCAAAGGCCATCGCCCGCAGCGTCGCCCGTGTCAAGCCCCGCTGGGCGTTGTGGTGCCAGTATGCACCGGACTTTGTGACCGCGTAGTGAACGTATGGCAACACCGGCTGACCGTTGACGCGCCAGGGATAGGCCGCGTTGCTGTAGCCCTCCGCAGGCGCTCCCGGCAGGATGTTGGTCACCATAATGGGCCTGGCCTCGATAGTCTCCACCCAGAACGCCGGGGCGGTCAGATCGTACACGTCAAAGCACCATTTCATCCCGAGCCCGATTGTGGACAGGTCGCGCAACCGGATCTCGCGGAAGCGCAACACCGTGGCGGGATCCTCCGGGCTGCACTCGGCAAGGCAACAGTCCGGGCGCACCTCTCGGATGTGGAGTTTCCCGCCTGACATGCCGAAATGCAGCAGCGCATCGCCCATACCGGCGGCCAGATACATCGTGCGCTGCATCCAGAGCCAGTAGCCCGCATCGGTGACCGCCTGCACCACAGCGTCAGCCCCCGCCGGGCCGCGCACCTGCGGCGCCCGCTGATACAGACCGGGCGTGGTCAGTTGCCGCGCCGTCGTCTCCAGCATGTTGTTGCTGAAGTCCACCCGTGGAATCAGCGCCGCGCGTTCAGGGCCAAGAAAGCCGTCAATGGCGCCCCGGATGTTGGCCTCACCGGCCGGGTCGTCGCCATAGTCCTGATTCAACAGCGCCCACCGAAGGCCCTGGATAGCTACGCGGCTGGACTCTGCGGGGGAAAGATTGAGTGCTGGAGGCTGAATCATGTAGCTATCCTATGAAGTTTTTGCGCTTTATGCCAGCCCTTGCCGCCCAAAGCGGTTTCCATGCCGTATCTGGCACAATCAAGCAGGTCTTTTTCCTTCGCCGTCCGCTGCCCGTTCCAGGTATCTGCGGATTTGATGAACCGGCGACAGCGGGGGGACACTTTCCAGCCCACTCCGCCAGCCATGCGCGAGTTCATTTCGCCAAAACCGGCCGCCACGGTGCCGCTGGCCTTGTACGGCACTTCGATCCGGGGAAAGGTGCCCAGATTTGACCCTACGATGTCAGCAATCAGGCGCCTTAGAGCCGCATTATCGGCTCTCACCTGCTTATCTGTGCGCTGAACCGCCGCCCGGTCGCCGAGCCACACGTCAACGTGCCGCCACGTCATGCCCTGGCGGCCAAGCATGTCCACGATGCCCTGTGCGGCCTCCCGGTTGCTGGTCTTTTCGGGCTGGTTGGGGTCGGGCGAGTGCTCGTCAAGCAGCCAGAAGCGGGCATCCTGCGGCCGTCCGGGTGGGCCGGGGAGGCAGGCCATCAGTAGCGACACCTGCCGCCCCGGCGCCGTCGAATGGTCCACCGACACGATCACGCGAGCGCCAGCCGGGGGCCGCTCGTCGGACACGCACCACGGACCCCATGCCGACAGCCACCGCTCCACCACCGCGCCATCCCAGGCCGCGTCAAAGCGCAGGGGCCGCTCGGCCTCGGAGCATTGCGCCCGCGCCTCTCTGATCTGCCGCGCGGACAGGAAGGGCGGGGTGCCGTCCACCGGTCGCACCGCCGCCACCGTCATCGGGGTATGCAAGAAGCGCACCTCGCCCGCCTCCACCTTGAGCCGCATCCATTCCTGCGGAGGACTCTCCGGTGTGATGGTCATGGAGATCCAGATCTGCCCGCCCTTGCGGATCATGCGCAAGACGACCTCAGACCACATCGATTCCGGCGGGGGCTCGTCCAGCATCAGCACGTCCAGGGTGGCCCCGGCGATGCGGGTAGAACCCTGTTTGTATGTGGCAAAACTGACTAGAGAGCCAGCAGCAGCGCCGGAGCGGAAGTTGAGCCGGGGAGGCTTGCCGCGGAAGCCGAAGCCGGGTTCAAAGCGGGCGCCGGGGCACTCGATAGGCCGCGCTTCCCCGTCTACCACCTCTTTCGGCAGCAAGTCCCAGAGCTTTTCCATCAGGGGGACGATCTGCTCTTTGCTGATAGATACGATGGTCACCTGCACCGGGCCGGGGCGCCGGGTCGCATAGGGGCCGGTGCGCCGCAGGAAATGCAGCAGCTTGACGGCTTGGGCGTAGCTTTTCCCGATCTGGTTGGCGCCCAACCACAGCAGGGGGCGGCCATCGGCATCCGGGTCAAGCGGCCCACCCATGCGCACCCATTCATCCTGCGGCCCGGTCAGCGACAGAGAGGCAAGCGGATCCCGTGCCCAGGCTGCGGCAATGGCGGCGGCTGCGGTCACTTCGCGCGCCCACCGTCATGCACGACAAGAGCGCCGGGTGGACCGTCCTCCTCTTCCTCGTCGTCACCCTCCACCGCAGCGCGGAAGCCTGGAATTTCGGAAAGCTGGCGATAGATGGCGTACTTTGTCGCACGGGGTGCGGCCTCAATCAGCCTCAAAAGCTGCTCCTCGGCCTGTGCGGGGGTCACGGTCGGCATACGCGCCCGCTTTGCGGCTGCCGACGCCTCGCGTTCTACCCGATTTTCGCGCTCCAACTCGGCCTGCTGCCGTTTGAGGGCGGTGTACGCCTGCCAGTTGACGCCGCGGGCCTCATCGGCCGCTTGCACGACCTCCGCGAGCAGGGCACGTCGCGCTTTTGCGCTCATCAGAGGTGGGTTTTTGGTTACTCGCCCCATTCGGCCTCCTACCTTGATAATTTAGATGTTATGCGCGAGCGCGCAAGAGGACAACAATATA
>Ga0075472_10000671_pt1 | contig 14458 bp, 9 predicted proteins | sample DEB19_08_DNA_3_FD_77014 | JGI IMG/M metagenome (GOLD analysis project Ga0075472, IMG submission 77014) | Aqueous microbial communities from the Delaware River and Bay under freshwater to marine salinity gradient to study organic matter... | ecosystem: Environmental > Aquatic > Marine > Coastal ...
CCAGTTGCGACCGCTCCTTACCGCCCGCGTATCGCCAAAGGGAGCAAAGGCGAGCGTCCTGCGGCGAAGCCGCAGCCGCTCGCCAGTTGCGACCGCTCCTTACTGCCCGCGTATCGCCAAAGGGAGCAAAAGCGAGCGTCCTGCGGCGAAGCCGCAGCCGCTCGCCAGTTGCGACCGCTCCTTACTGCCCGCAGCCGCAGAAGCCCTGCGCGAGCTTCACGCAGATCGTGTCCCACGCGGTGTCGCAGCAGGTTTCGTCGAACGAGCACACCACGAGGCAGCAGCCCTCGTTGTTGCAGTACGGCTCGGCATGCTCGTTGCAGCAGCTGCCCGCCTTCGGGTCGCCACAGGAGAGGCCGCCGTTGCAGATCGTGCACTCGGTCACTGCGATGCTCGCGCAGATCTGGTCCCACACTGTCTCGCAGCAGGTCGCGTCGATCGCGCAGACCGAGTCGCAGCACGACTGGTCGTTGCAGTTCGCGTTCTGGTGCGGGAAGCAGCAGGCGCCCGCCTCGGGCGTGCCACAGAGCGGATCGGGGCACGCCGTCTCGCAGGCCGAATTGATGCGCGCGGTCGAAGCACAGAACGCGTCCCACTGCGTCGTGCAGCAGAAGATGTCGACGAGGCACACCGCGTCGCAGCAGGCCTTGTCGTTGCACCACGGCGTCAGCTTCGGCTCGCAGCACTGGCCGGCGCACGCGTCGCCGCAGCCGAACTGGTAGCGCTCGCAGCCCGCGGTTCCGTACACCTTGCTCGCGCAGTCCGCATCCCACTCCGACGAGCAGCAGAAGGGGTCGATCGCGCACACCGCGGTGCAGCAGGTGCGGTCGGCGCAGGCAGGCTTGTTGTGAGGAATGTTGCAGCCGACGAGGCCGACATCGCCGCAGTTGGGCAGGAAGGCGGTGCAGATCTCTCTCGCGCGCGCGGCGCAGTCGGTGTCCCACTCGACCTGGCAGCAGTACTCGAATGCCTTGTCGGCGCAGACATCCTGGCAGCACTCGGAGATCGAGCATCCGGGCGCGACATGCGCGCTGAAGCAGTTGCCGCTGACGGGCTGGCCGCAGCCGCCGAAGCAGGTCTCGCGCGCGGCGAGCACGCACGACGAATCCCAGCGGACCTCGCAGCAGAACGGCTCGAAGCGGCAGACCGCCTCGCAGCACGCGGGGTCGTCGCAGTTCGGCGTCGTGTGCGGCTTCAGGCAGTCACCCGCGCACGGATCACCGCAGCCGGGAAGTCCGCAGCAGACGAGCTTCGCGAGCGTCGCGCAGCCGGCATCCCAGCTCTGCGTGCAGCAGAGGACATCGATGTTGCAGACGCCGGCGCAGCAGACCTCGTCCTCGCAGCCCGCCGTCTCGGCGTGCTCCTCGAGGCAACTGCCCGCGCAGGGGCAGGACCAGTTGTCGCGCGGGATGCAGAGAGCGCGCGCCGCGTTCACGCAGGTCGAGTTCCACTGGATCTCGCAGCAGAGCGGATCGTTGTCGCACACCACCGAGCAGCAAGTCGAGTCGGAGCAGCCCGGGGTCAGGTGGATCGCGTCGCAGGGTTCCTCGCCAGGGCAGTCGCCGAAGCTCCAGCAGATGCCCTTCGCGATGGTGACGCAGCGCTCGTTCCATCCGAAGCTGCAGCAGATCGGGTCGACCGAGCAGACCGCCGCGCAGCACTCGGGATCCGAGCATCCGCCCTGCGCGTGCACCACGAGCGGCGAGCCGGGGCCTGGGCAGCCGTTGGGCGCCGCGCAGCCGACGCCCGCGTTCGCAGCACAGGTCTCGTCCCATGCGCGCGAGCAGCAGGTCGGGTCGATGCCGCAGATGAGCAGGCAGCAGTTCTGGTCTTCGCAGGCAGGCAGGTAGCTCGCGACGGCGCACGGGCGCGTGCGCGGATCGCCGCAGGAGATGCCGGTGTCCACGCAGAGCGTTCCCGCGTTCACCACGCAGAAGATGTCCCACTGCGAGGTGCAGCAGCTCGGGTCGACATCGCACACATTGTTGCAGCACTCGCGGTCGAGGCACGACGGCGTGCCGTGCGGGTAGAAGCAGCTGCCGGAGGTGACATCGCCGCAGCCGTTGCAGAGCAGCGCCGCGCGCTGCGAGCAGGTCTCGTCCCACTGGTTGTTGTCGATGTCGCAGCAGAGGGGGTCGTTGTTGCAGACCGCAACGCAGCAGGCCGCATCGGAGCAGCCGGGGCCCTTGTGCGGCACGAAGCAGCTTCCGAGCGCGGTCGAGCAGATGGCGTTGATCGCGGGGTTGTTGCCGATGGCGCAGATCGCGCGGGCAGCTTCGACGCAGGTGAAGTCCCAGCCGACCGAGCAGCAGAAGCTGTCGAAGTAGCAGACCTCATCGCAGCAGATCGCGTCGGAGCAGCCGGGCTGCACATGGACGACGCGGCACGAGCGTGCCGCCGGGTTGGCAGGGTCGATGTACCCGCACACGCGCGTGCACTGGCCGCAGGTGTCGGTTGCGAGCTGCCCGCACACCGAATCCCATCGGGTCTCGCAGCAGAAGCTGTCGAGCACGCAGACCTGCTCGCAGCACACGCGGTCGTTGCAGAAGGGGCTGTCGTTCTGATGGCAGCAGTTGCCCGCTCGCGGGTTGCCGCACGAGAAGCAGAAGCGGTCGGCCCACTGGACGCACGCGTCGTCCCAGGTGGTCTCGCAGCAGTGCGGATCGATGTTGCAGACCTGATTGCAGCAGGCGGTGTCGTTGCAATTCGGGTTCTCGTGGGTGATGAGGCACGAACCCGCCGCGGGTTCGCCGCAGGTGTCGGTCAGCAGCACGGCCTGCGCGACGCAGCCCGCGTCCCAATTGGTGTTGCAGCAGTACTCGAAGCCGGGGATCTGGCACACGGCCTCGCAGATGACGCCGGTGTTGCAGGACGGGGTCGGGTGCGGCTGGAAGCAGCTCTCGGGCACGGCACCGCAGTTCGAGCAGAACTTCTGGGCGACGGCCACGCAGATGTCGTCCCACGCGATGTCGCAGCAGGCGGGCTCGATGGTGCAGACCAGCGTGCAGCAGCCGGGGTTGTTGCAGCCCGGGCCGAGGAGGTTCGCCGTGAAGCAGTCGTTCGCAGCCGAGGAACACGAGGCCTGCGCGCGCGCGTCGCGCGCAAACGCGACCAGCGTCGCGGCGGCCAGGAGTGCAAGGAGGAGGATCGGGCGGAAGGTTCGCATGAGGGCTCGGGTGGGCGCGGGGCGCTTCGGTCTGGTCGGTTATGGATTCGTAATGAGCCGGGCCTTGCCCGAGTTGAGTCCGTTCACATCGCTAAACGGAGCGCCGATGATCGACAGGCCCGAGATCGACGCCGCGGAGTATCCGAACTCATCGCCCGTCGCGGGCGAGAAGCCCGTGCGGATCTCGCGGAGCTCCGCACCGCTCTGGCCGACGGTCTTGTGCAGGATGTACACCTTGCCCGCGTTCGGCCTGAGGCCGCTCGACAGGGCGAGATCCGCCTTCGGCGAGCCGACGACGACGGTGAAGCCGCCGCCGGTGGCCGCCGTGGCGATGCCGATGCTGGATCCGAACGCGTCGCCCGCCGCGCCATCGGGCGGCTTGAAGAAGCCCCGGTACTGCCAGGTCGACGCGACGGCATTGAAGACATTCGTGTTGCGTTCCCAGAAGTGCACGAGGCCTTGGCCCTGCGACGCGCCTGGCGCGCCGATCGCAATGAGGTTGTCGCAGATCGCGACGGCGGTTCCGTAGCGGTCGCCCTCGACCAGCGCCGCCGACGCGGGCGGGTTCAGCAGGAAGCCGACATTCGGGAAGGTGCCGATGCCACCGTTCACCGAGGGACCGCGGTCGAGCACCCAGACCGCGCCCTTGCCATTGGTGCGGCCGGGTGCGCCCACGACGGCCACGACGCGCGAGGTCGTGAGCACGGGCACGAAGGTGTCGAGTGCGACGGCGGCGCCATAGTTGTCGCCGTCGACCGGAGACGAGATCGCACGCGTCGAGAGGAGTCCGGGCCGCTCGCCGAGCGCAGGGCTCGGGATGTAGTTGCGCATCAGGTAGACCTTGCCCTGGCCGTTGGTGTGGCCGGGTGCGCCCACGATGAGCTGCTCCGCGTTCTCGCGCGGGCTGCGCCCGAAGGCCAGCGAGTAGCCGAACAGCGAGTTCTCGCGCGCCTGGAATCCGCCGGTCGCGGGCGGGGTGTAACGCCAGATCTGCGACCACACGCCGCCGTCCTTCGCGAAGAGGTACGCCGCGCCCTTCGAGGGGAAGGTGCCGACGGTCGCCACTTCGGTCCATCGGTATGCGCCGACCAGCGCGTAGTCGCGCGCCGAGAAGGTCGGGGTGGTCAGGTTGACCGGACGGCGGAACACCGCTGCGCCCCGACCGAAGAACGCGTTCGCGACGGCGTCGCTGGCCCGCAGCGATTCGCCCGGGAACGGCGTTCCCGCGATGTACCCGAAGGTGAACGCGGCGCCGGCGTTCGTCGCGCCGCCGTCGTTGCCGGGTGCGCCGATGATGCCGAGCACCTCTGGGTCGCCTGTCTTCGAGGAAATGCCGACCGCGGACCCGAGGGCATCCATCGACGCGACGCCCGCCGAGGTCCACTCCACATCGGACACGGGGCACTCGTCGGGCACGCCGTCCGCGTTGAGGTCGAGGCTGATGCCGATCGCAATGTCGCAGCTGTCGGGAATGCCCGTGATGTTGCAGTCGGGCACGAGGCCGCTCGTGATCGCCTGCGCGTCAGGCACGCCGTCGCCGTCGCAGTCGATGAGCGTGTTGCTCGAGCAGCGGTAGTTCGCCACGATCGTCGCCGTCAAGCTGGCGGTGCGCGCGTTGTTCGCGTCGGCATCGCCCGTCGGCTGCCCGAGCCACTGGATGATCGGGTTCGAATAGACGGGAATCACGCTGTCGCCGCCTGTCGCCATCACCGTCTGGTAGGTGACGCCGGTGACCACATACTTCCACGCATGCGAGTACGGGTAGAAGCCGTCGCAGGTCGACGGGTTCGTCAGCTGCGAGCAGCAGCCGAGGTTGGTCCCGAGCGCGCGCGCAGCGGCAAAGGAGACCGCGGTGGCGTTGGTGCGTCCGATCGCACTGAAGGCTGCAGGCCCGTCGGGGGCGCCGACACCGAGGAAGCTCGCGAATCCGCTTGTCGCGGAGTCGGAGCAGAGCATGACGAGGTCCGCGCGCGCGGTGTTGCGTGCCGCGTGGACCTCGTCGTTCCACCCGTCGCCTGGGTCGGCGAGGCGGGTGGCGTCGGTCGCCAGCGATCCGGTGCCGTTCGAGCTCATCGCAGCGAACCCAGCCACGCGGAAGCGCGGGAGAGCCTCGGCATTCGAGAGCGCTCCGTTCGCCCAGCCGATGTCGCCGTTGATCGCGGTCTGCATCGCATCGACGCCGCTGAACTGCGCCGCGAATGCGGGCGTGTATGCGACGAGCACGTCGATCGTCAGGCCGTTGTCCTGGCAGTCGGATCCGCCCGCGACGCCGCCGTCGCCGGAAGGTTCGCCCGCGCCGAGGATGGTGGCCTCGCCGTCGCCCGCGAACGGCGCGATCGGCTCGTAGTACTCGCCTCCGATGCCATTCGCATCGATGCCCGTCGCGAGGTTCCAGGAGGTCGTGCGCCCGTCGAGTGTCGCGTGCACCGTGCCGCGCACGAAGCCCGCACGCACCGTGATGTTCGCAGCGTTGCCGTTGGCGAGGTCGCGGAACACGAAGCACACCGTGCGCTCATCGAGCAGCGTTCGCTCTGCGAGCGGGATCGACACCGCCCGGCCGCCGGGCAGGACGAAGGGGAGCAGTTGCCCGGGCTCGAGTTGCGCCGCGCGCGCTGTCGGAAAACCCCAGCGCAGGTCGGCTCCCGGGACCGCGTCGGTCTCGGAGAAGTGCGTCGACTGCTCGAGCCCGAGCGCTGCGAGTTCTGCATCGAGCTTGGTCGCCTGGCTCAGCGACGAACCCTGCGAGGATCCGAACTGCGCGGGCATGGCGACCAGCAGCACTGCGGCGGTAAGGCTGAGGAGGATGGTGGCGCTGGTCGAGGTCTTCATCGGAAGCGGCTTCGGTCGGTGGCACACGACGGACACACGGCAACCCATCGCGAGGCGTGCGGAGCCGATCTCTTCCCGCGGGTGAAGCGATGTGGATGTCTGCGTGCGTGCCGATCGGGACTGACCGAGAACTACACAAACATGGTTGACGCGTGACCGAGTCACGCGCCCGCATCGCCTAGTCCTGCATCATCCTCTCTACGCCCCACATTGCAAGCCAACTGCAGTCGTCCGTGGGGATTCGGGAGGAATCCTCAAGGTCGACGGGGTGTCCGAACCGCGGTGCGGACGGGCGGTCACGAGGGCTGCCGGACGACTCCTCCGAAGCGACGCTCCCGAGACGCGAAGTCGGCGATCGCGCGATGGAAGTCTGCCTCTGCGAAGTCGGGCCAAAGGACTTCCGTCACATGCAGTTCCGCGTAGGAGATCTGCCAGAGCAGGTAGTTGGAGACGCGGAGCTCCCCAGCCGTCCGCACCAGGAGGTCCGGGTCGGGAATGCCCGCGGTGTAGAGGTGGCTCGCGAGGGCGGCTTCGTCGATCGAATCGGCGGTCCGGCGACCCGACGCGACTTCCTCAGCCAACGCACGGGCGGCGTCGGCGATCTCTGTCCGAGAACCGTAGTTCAAGGCGAGGCAAAGAGTTAGGCCCGAGCAGTGGGCTGTCGCGCGCTCGGTCTCGTCGAGTTCGGCCAAGACCTCGGGCGGCAGCCCGTCGCGGCGCCCGATGCGCCGGAACCGGATGTTCTCGCGGAGCATGGTCGACCGCTCGAGCTTGAGGAACTCGCAGCACAGAAGCATCAGCGCCGCCACCTCATCGGCGGGGCGCTTCCAGTTCTCGCTCGAGAACGAGTAGAGCGTCAGGGCCTGGAGTCCACACCCGGCCGAGTTCAGCCGGGCCGACTCGGTCACGATCCGTCGGACCGTGGCGACGCCCTCGCGGTGGCCCGCGGCGCGGGGCAGCCCACGGGCCTGCGCCCAGCGTCCGTTCCCATCCATGATGACCGCGACATGGCGCGGCCAGCGCTCGCGGGGGATGCCCGCAAGCGGGGCGGGCAAGCCGGAGTGCGCGTGGCTCATCGGGTCACACCATGCTCGCGAAGCGGGCGTTCGACTCGAAGGTCTGGTTGCGCTCGGGTCCGACGCTCACGAGTTCGACCGGGATGCCGACGAACCTCTCGACGAAGGAGAGGTACGACTGCGCCTCGCGCGGCAGGTCGTCGCGATCGGTGCAGGCCGTGAGTTCGCGCTGCCAGCCCGGCAGCGTCTCGTAGACGGGCGCGAAGCCCTGCATGCGCTCCGCGTCGGGAATGAAGCGGTCGGTCACGGTGCCGTCGGCGCGGCGGTATCCGACGCAGATCTTGAGCTCGTCGAAGCCCGAGAGGACATCGAGCAGCGTGCAGGCGATGGCGTCTGCGCCGCAGACCATGACGGAGTACTTCACAGCGACGAGATCGAGCCAGCCGCAGCGGCGGGGGCGACCAGTCGTGGTGCCGTATTCGCGGCCGCGCTTGCGGATGCGCTCGCCGGTTTCATCGAGCAGCTCGGTGACAAACGGCCCGCCTCCGACGCGCGTCGAGTACGCCTTCATGATGCCGTAGACCTTGTGGATCATGCGGCCAGGAACGCCGGAACCAGCGGGAGTCCCGAGGGTCGAGCAGTTCGAGCTGGTCACATACGGGAAGGTGCCGTGGTCGATGTCGAGCAGGCACGCGTTCGCGCCTTCGAAGAGCACGCTGCGGCCCGCCTTGATCTCGTCGTGCACGAGGTAGACGGTGTCGGTGATGTGCGGGCGGAGCTTCTCGCCGGCCGCTGCGAAGCGATCGGCGAGCTCGCGCGGCACGAGCGGCGTCACATTCGCGCCCAGCGCCTCGAGCTCTGCCATGCGCAGGCCGCAGATCGTCTCGAGCTTGCGGAGGAGCAGCGCGTGGTCGAGCAGGTCGCCCATGCGAAGCGCGGTCGAGCGGCGCACCTTGTCGGAGTAGGCGGGACCGATGCCGCGGCGGGTGGTGCCGATCTGGCCGGCGCCGACCTTGCCCGACTTCTTCTCGAGGAGCTCCTCGAGCGCCGCGTCCTGCTCCTTGTGGTAGGGCATGACGACATGGGCGCGGTCGGAGATGCGGAGGTTCGATCCGACGCTCACGCCGCGCTTGCGGAGGCCTTCGACTTCCTCGAGCAGCTTCTCGGGGTCGACCACGACGCCATTGCCGACGATGTTGATCTTGCCCGCACTCAGGATGCCCGACGGGATCAGGTGCAGCGCGTATCGCTCTGTGCCGACCTGGACGGTGTGGCCCGCATTCGCGCCGCCGTTGTAGCGGACGATGCAGTCGTACCGCGAGGTGAGCAGATCGACGATCTTGCCCTTGCCTTCATCGCCCCATTGAAGGCCGACGACGGCGGCGTGCGAGGCGCCGGACTGGGCACGGTTGTTCAGGTTCGGTTGCAAGCGCGCAGTCTAGCGCGGCTGCGGCGGGCTCAGGCGACCGCTTCAGGCGGCCGGCTTCTGTTGCGGGGCGGGCTGCTGCTGCGCCGCCTGCGTGGGGCCCTCTCCACGGGTCGCGGGGATTCGGATGTTCGAACCGCAGCCGCGGCATCGCACGAGCTTGCCGCGAGCGCTCGAGGGTACGGCGAGCACGCGCTGGCAGCTCAGGTTCGGGCACATGATGCGGATCACTTCGTCGCCTGGCATCGGTCGCCTCCGGAATCGTTCGGGAGGGGCATCGGCATGGCGCGGGGGGTTCTTGAGTCCGATTCCTGGGTCGGCGTTGGTTTCGGGACTCCCTATCCTGCGTCGGTGGCTGACATGCGCATCCATGGATCGACGGCGGCGGTTCCGCTCGGGAGTGTCCTCCCGGGCGTCCTGTCTGGCGGGCGGTTCCAAGGGCGCGGGCTCTATGTGCATGTCCCGTTCTGCTTCCACAAGTGCCACTACTGCGACTTCTACTCATTCGTGGATCGCGAGGGTCGCACGGGCGAGTACCTCGCGCAGGTCGCTGCGGATGTCGGCTGGACGCTCGATCGCGTCGAGGGTGAGATCGAGACGGTCTTCGTCGGAGGCGGGACGCCGACGCTGCTGTCGGCCGACGAGTTGCGCGCGTTCACCGCGGAGATCCGCCGGTTCCCGCTCGCGCGCGATGTCGAGTGGACCGTCGAGGCGAATCCCGAGACGATCGACGCCGAGAAGGCGCGCGTGCTGGCCGCTGCGGGCGTGAATCGCGTGTCGATCGGCGCGCAGAGCTTTGATCCCAAGCACCTGAAGACGCTCGAGCGCTGGCATGACCCCGCGAATGTCGCTCGCGCTGCGGGATACCTGCGCGATGCGGGGATCACGAACTTCAACCTCCGCCGGATCTTTGGGATTCCCGGGCAGACGCGCGTCGAGTGGCGCGCGGACCTTGCGCGCGCGCTCGAGATCGGGCCTGAGCATCTCTCGTGCTACGGGCTGACCTACGAGCCGAAGACGGCGATGACGAAGCGGCTCGAGCGCGGCGAGTTCGAGCCGTGCGATGATGGCGTCGAGGCCGAGATGTACGAGGCCACGCGCGACACGCTGGCCACGGCGGGATTCGCGCAGTACGAGGTGTCGAACTACGCGCGCGCCGGGCGCGAGTGCAGGCACAACCTCGTCTACTGGCGCAACGAGCCGTGGTGGGCGATCGGACCGAGCGCAAGCGGATACATCGGCGGCCACCGCTACAAGGTTGTGCCGCGGCTGGGCGATTGGCTCGCGCGCGGCGCGGATGGCTCTGCGCCCGTCGTCGATCACGAGGCGCCCGACGAGATGCGCAACACAAGCGAGGCCGTCATGCTCGGGCTGCGGCTGAGCGAAGGGATCTCGGCGGAGCTCGAGCGTCGCGCCGTGGAGTTGGAGCCCGCGCGCGCGGCGGTGCTTGCGGGGGCGCTGGCGGAGGGCTTGCTCGAGCGCGCGGGCGACCGGCTGCGCTTCACGCGCCGCGGGATGATGCTCGCGAACGAGACGCTGGCGAAGCTCGTGTAGCGGTCGCCGCTGCGGCGGCTCCCTCTGGACGAGCGCCGCGCGAGTGAATCGCGACGGCGCTCCTGAGGTGTCGATCGCTTAAGCCTGAGTGCCCGTAGATGGAGGCGAAGCCGGAATCTGCGGAACGGGTGACGTGGAAGTCCATGGACTCCCGTGTCCGGTGTTCCGCAGACTTCGTCTGCGGGCACTCATATCCAATGAGCACCAGAGGGAGCGGCCGCAGCCGCGACCGCTCGACTATCGCCCGCTGAAGAACTTCTTCACCGCGTGCACAGTGACCGCGCGGCCGACGGCTGCGATCGATTCGGTGAGCGGGATCTCCTTCGGGCAGACCTTCACGCAGTTCTGCGCATTGCCGCAATCGTTCACGCCGCCCTTGGCCATGAGGACATCGAGGCGCTCGTTGGCGAGCGTGGCGCCCGTCGGGTGCGAGTTGAAGAGCCGCGCCTGGCTGATCGCGTGCGCGCCGACGAACTCGCTGTCCCACTTGCCCGAGTCTTCCTCGAGGTTGAACTGCGGGCACGCCTCGAGGCAGCACGCGCAGGTCATGCAGGTCGAGAGCGTGTAGCGCGTCTCCTGGTTGGCGGGGGTGTCCTTCGGTCCCGCGCCGAGGTGGTAGGTGCCGTCGACGGGCACCCACGCCTTCACGCGGGCGAGGTTGTGGAACGCGCGCTGTCGGTCGACCGCGAGGTCGCGCACCACAGGGAACTTCGTGAGGGGCTCGAGCGTGATCGTGCCGTTCGCATCGACGACCTTGTCGACGAGCGCCGAGCACGACGGACGCACCTTGCCGTTGATGACCATCGCGCACGAGCCGCAGACCTCCTCGAGGCAGCCGGAGTCGTAGCAGACGGGCGTGGTCGCCTTGCCATCGGCGGTCTTCGACATGCGCGCGATCTGCTGGAGGCAGGCGATGACATTGGCGCCCGGCTCGACATCGACCACGAACTCCTCCCAGCGGGCGGCCTCGCCGGGACGATCCTGCCGCTTGATGCGGAAGCGGACGGTGCGGGCGGATGCGGCGGGGCGGGGCGTGTCGGAGGTTTGGGCGACCATGGCGGGGTCTGGGGTAGGTCTCGGAATGTCGGAGCGGAGATGATAGTGCCTCTCGGCGCCCCTGCGATTCGCGCAAACCGCAGCGTTGGAGTCGAACCGCCCGCGTAGGTGGTTCGTCGTTCAGCCGCTTTCATTCCTCGTGCTCGCCGTCTTGGCGATGCACCCGCCAAAGCGCCGATAGAACACCCGCCTCCGAGAGCATCTCGACCATGCCGAGCCCCCGCGACTTCATCCGATTGATGCGGCCAGGTGACTGGACCAAGAACAGCTTCGTGCTGCTTGCGTTCATCTTCTGGCTGGCCAACGCGGTGCGGACGCAGCAGACCGAGGCGGCAGGCGCGAAGGCGACGGCTGCTGCGCTCGCGTTCGCGGCGTTCTGCCTGGTCGCCAGCGGCTTCTACGCCATCAACGATGCGATCGACGCCGAGAAGGACCGCTCCCACCCGGTGAAGTGCGGTCGGCCGGTGGCGTCGGGCTCCGTGTCGGTCGGCGCTGCCATCGGCTTCGGCGTGCTTCTCGTCGCGGCTGCGGTCGGCGTCGCGCTCTCGGTGAGCCACGCGCTGCTGGCTGCGATCGCCCTCTACGCCGTGCTTCAGGTCGCCTACAACGGCGGGCTCAAGCGCGTGGCGGTGGTCGATGTCCTGACGATCGCGACGGGCTTCGCCCTGCGCGCGGCCGCTGGCGCCGTGGCGATCGAGGTCCAGATCAGTCCGTGGCTGGTCCTGTGCGTCTTCTTCCTCTGCCTGTTCCTCGGCTGGACCAAGCGCATGTGCGACCTCGTGAGCGCCGAGCGCGCGGGCAGTGCGTGGAAGTGCTCGGCCGACTACCGCGGCCGTGACGAACTGCAGTGGCTGCTTGGCGTGTCGGCGGTCGTGACCGTGCTCATGTACCTGTCGTACACGCTGTCCGCGCACACCTGGCAGCTCTACGGACCGCGCGCCTATGGGCTCGCGATGCTTACGCCGCTCGTGCTGCTGGCGATCCATCGCTTCTGGCGCCGCGCGAACGACGGCAGCTCGGACAGCCCGCTCGACGCGCTGCGCTCGGACCGCATCGTGCTGGCGTCGATCGTGCTCTTCTTCGCGCTGCTTGGCGTGGTGCTGTTCGTGCCTGCCGTCGCGGAGGCGCTGAACCGCGTGTTCCTGCCCCAGTAGGAAACCGGGCCGCGCAGGGCGCGGCTCCGAGGTCCAATTCCGATTCTCGCGCTTCGGCGCTCGAGGTCAGCGGCTCAGCCGCTGACCTTCCCGTAGGTGCGCGCGCGCGGCTGCACAAGCGGCAGGTCGAAGGCCTCGAACGAGATCGACGGACGCGAGCTCTCTGGGTCGAACTTCGCGACCGTGGTCTTCATGTAGTTCGCGTCGTCGCGCTGCGGGAAGTCGGTGCGGTAGTGGCTGCCGCGCGACTCCTTGCGCTCGAGCCCGCCCTCGATCATCGCCTCGGCGAGGATGAGCATGTCGTGCGTCGCGCGCGCGAAGGACAGGTTCTGGTTCGTCCAGAGGCCCGTGTCGGACAGCGACATGCGCTTGAAGCGCTCGCGGAGCTCGGCGAGCTTGACGCGCGCCTGCATGAGGCGGGCGGCGTCCTTGACCACGGTGCTCGCCGCGGTCATCTCGTCGCCCATCTCCTTCGCGATCGCGTAGGGGTTCTCGCTGCCGCGCGAATCGACGAGCTTCTGCTGCTTGTCGGCCTCGAGCTTCTCGGCGTTCGCGAACAGCGATGCATCGCACTCGGCCGCGCCCGACTTGCGGTCGCGCGCGTAGTTCGCCACGCCGGCGCCGCAGAAGAGGCCGTCGAAGATGCACGAGAGCAGGGCGTTCGCGCCGAGGCGGTTGGCGCCGTGGTACTGGTAGTTCGCCTCGCCGAAGGCGTAGAGGCCCTCGATGTTGGTCATCATCGAGTTCGGCGCGCCCGGCACCATGCCCTTGCCGTCCGACTTCGCGGTGTAGGTGGTCCAGAGGCCGCCCATCGAGTAGCGGCCGCCGGGGAAGATCTTCATCGGGAGCTCGGCCGGGTCGTCGCCGACGAACTTGCGGTAGATCTCGATGATGCCGCCGAGCTTGCGCTCCAAGTACTCGCGCCCGAGGTGGGTGAGGTCGAGGAACACCATGTTGCCACCGCCGACGCCGAGGCCGTCCTTCACGCAGATCTCGAAGATCTCGCGGGTGGCGATGTCGCGGGGCACGATGTTGCCGTACTTCGGATAGCGCTCCTCGAGGAAGTAGTAGCGCTCCGCGTCGGGGATCTGGCGTGGGTCGCGGTTGTCGCCCTTCTTGCGGGGCACCCACACGCGCCCGCCCTCGCCACGCGCCGACTCGCTCATCAGGCGGAGCTTGTCGGAGCCGGGGATCGAGGTCGGGTGCACCTGGATGAACTCGCCGTTGGCGTACCACGCGCCGAGCTGGTAGCAGCGGCTGGCCGCGCCGCCCGTGCACATGACCGAGTTCGTGCTCTTGCCGAAGATGAGGCCGTTGCCGCCCGTCGCCATCACGACGGCGTCGGCGCGGAAGGCGCGGATCGTCATCGAGCGGAGATCCTGGGCGACGATGCCCTGGCAGACGCCGTTCGCATCGAGGATCGGGCGCAGGAACTCCCAGTGCTCGTACTTGGTGACCTTGCCCTCGCTCTCGAAGCGGCGGACCTGCTCGTCGAACGCATAGATGAGCTGCTGGCCCGTGGTTGCCCCGGCAAAATGGGTGCGCTTGTAGAGCGAGCCGCCGAAGAGGCGCAGGTCACGCTGGCCCTCGAGCGTGCGGTTGAACGGCACGCCCATGCGGTCGAGCAGGTCGATGATCTTCGGCGCCCAGTGCGCCATCTCGTACACGGGCGGCTGGTGGGCGAGGAAGTCGCCGCCGTAGATCGACTCGTCGAAGTGCTCGTACTCCGAGTAGCCCTGCTGGCGGGCGATCTCGTTGCAGGCATTGATGCCGCCCTGCGCGCACACCGAGTGCGAGCGCTTGACGGGAACGATCGAGAAGAGGTCGACGGAGGTGCCGGCTTCGGCGATGCGCACCGCGGCCGAGAGGCCTGCGAGTCCGCCGCCGACAACGATCACGCGACGCTTGGTGGGGGCTGCCATGGTGGAAATCCGTTTCGTCTTCGTTGGGATCGGGGGAGGAGCGTCAGTTGGCGTTCGTCCGTTGGCGTTCGTCAGTTGGCGTGCGTCAGTTGGCGTTCGGGGCGACCATCGCGGTGGTTTCGCCGCCGCGGAGCTTGAGCTCGATGTCCTTCGCCTTCGCGGTGTCGAGGGTCGCGAAACCGACGACGGCGGTCAGGCCCGCTGCTGCGAGCGCGACGCCGACGCCCGCGCAGACATAGCCCCAGCGCTGCTGCGCCTGCTTGCTGATGGTCAGGCCCCAGGTGATCGCGGCGGTCCAGAGGCCGTTCGCGAAGTGGTAGACGAGCGCGAGCACG
>Ga0075472_10000676_pt1 | contig 14390 bp, 21 predicted proteins | sample DEB19_08_DNA_3_FD_77014 | JGI IMG/M metagenome (GOLD analysis project Ga0075472, IMG submission 77014) | Aqueous microbial communities from the Delaware River and Bay under freshwater to marine salinity gradient to study organic matter... | ecosystem: Environmental > Aquatic > Marine > Coastal ...
TGCGTGGAATAGAAATAATATATATTGATAGAATACATAATTATTCTTCTAGCGAACTGAGAAAAAGGATTGAAAATGAGTCACGCTGATAATTATTTTAAGGAAGTAGTAACGATTGCTCAAAGTATTGATACAGTCAAAGTTCAAATTATGGCGCAGCTTCTTGCGAAAGTTCGTGAAAGTGGTGGTCGTGTATTTGTTCTTGGTGTTGGTGGTTCTGCTGGTAACGCTTCCCATATGGTTAACGACCTTAGAAAGTTATGTGGTATCGAGGCATATTGTCCCACTGACAATGTTCCAGAACTCACAGCACGAACTAATGATGAGGGATTCGACACAATCTTCGAAGAATATCTCAGAGTAAGTAAGTTTAATATCAAAGACGCTATCTTTGTTCTATCCGTCGGTGGTGGTAATAAAGAAAAGAATGTATCTGTTGGTCTTGTAAAGGCTATTGATCTTGCTGATTCAGTTGGCGCTCAAGTATTAGGTATTGTTGGTAAGGGCGATGGTTATGCAGCAAAGATGGGCAACTGTGTTGTCGTTGTTCCTTGTGTTGATAACTCCCGTGTCACTCCTCATTCAGAAGCATTCCAGGGAGTTGTCTGGCATTGCCTAGTTTCTGACCCTGCACTACAGAAGAATGCAACAAAATGGTAAAGGCTATTTTTCTAGATCGCGATGGTACGATCAACAAACTAGTTCATGGTAGAGAAGATCCCAAACATGTTTGTCCCTGGTATTATGCAGAGTTTGAACTAATTGATGGTGTAGAAGATGCTATCAAAAAGTTTCGCAGCCTAGGATATTCTTTACACGTTGTAACTAATCAACCAGATGTTGATGATGGTTATACCACAGAAGAAACTATGGATGCTATTCATAGCTATATAAAGAATAGACTGAAAGTAGACACGATTCAAGCAGCTAGAACACGTAACACACCAGAATATAAACCAAACCCTGGTATGTTAAATAAGATTACTAAAGAATGGAATGTAACTACTGAACGTAGTTGGATGATTGGCGATAGTTGGAAAGACGTTGTGGCTGGTCATAAGGCTGGCGTAAAAACTATATACCTTGGTGATATATATTCTGCTCCGGAGAAACATATGCATATCCTACCGGATTATTATGCGAAAGATCTTCTAGAAGCAGCAACAATAATTGAACAGAATATAGGTGGAGAATGATTGAAGTTTATGCTGATGGTGCTGATTTAGACGGTATTCTAAAGGCGGCAGAAAATCCTAGAGTTACTGGATTTACAACCAATCCAACATTAATGAAGCAAGCTGGTATTACTGATTATGAAGGGTTTGCTAAGATTATTATTGAAAAATTATCTGTACTCAGACCAGGTACTAATATTTCACTAGAAGTATTTGCAGACGATCATGAAGAAATGTATATTCAAGCGAAGAAAATTGCTTCTTGGGGAGAACATTATAAATATGATGTATTTGTAAAGATCCCTGTTACAAATACTAAAGGTGTTCCTAGTTATGATCTTATTAAAAGATTGAATCACGAAGGCGTAAAGGTAAATGTTACTGCTGTCTTTACTGCTAGCCAGACTCGTGAAATTTTAGATTCTATTACTAATCCTAACGTTCCAGTTATTATTTCTATTTTCTCTGGCCGTATTGCTGACACGCTTCGTGATCCAGTTACATGGACTAAACAGTGTATCGGTGAAGCTATGGATAAACCAGCAGAGTTTGATAAAATTAAGTTTCTCTGGGCATCATGTAGAGAAATATATCACCTGTATATGGCAGAGTTAGCTGGTTGTCATATTATTACCATGCTTCATGATCAGATTAACAAACTTAATCTAGCAAATAAAGATTTAACTCAGTTCTCGAAAGAGACAGTTCAGATGTTTTACAACGATGCTGTAAAAAGTGGCTACAAAATTAATTGAGGATATAACATGTTTGAAGAAAATGAAATTTCAAAGAATGCTAATGGTGGTACTGAGATTGCCAAGAGATCACTGTCTAAACTAATTGATCCAGAACTTCTATCTAACTTTCAGATTATCTCTTCTCGTCCAAGAGATCTTCAATCAGAAAAGATCAGAGTTCTTTTTGCCCATGATCTTCCTGAAGATCCAGAGTCTGCAAAGTTCAGAGATTCGAATTGGCGTAATAAGTTTCACAAATTTGTTTTTATTTCCAACTGGCAGTATCAGCGTTATCAGTTGATTCATGGATTACATGCTAATCCTCAGTCAGTAGTTCTAGAAACAGGAATCTATCCTGCTCCAGAAAGTTGTTTAGAAAAGCCAAAGGATAAGATTCGTTTGGTTTATACTTCAACACCACAGCGTGGTCTAGATATTCTAGTTAGTGTATTTGAACAGATCTCAAAAGATAATCCAGATATTCATCTAGATGTATTCTCTTCATTTAAAATTTATGGTTGGGAAGATGCAGATCAACAGTTTGAACCATTGTATGATCGCATTCGCAACCATCCACAGATGACGTATCATGGTTTTCAACCACACGAAACAGTTCTAGAACATCTGAATAAGTCACATATCTTTGCGTATCCATCAACATGGATTGAGACAAGTTGTCGTGCGCTTATTGAAGCGATGTCTGCTGGTTTAGTATGTGTTCATAATAACATGGGCGCTCTACCAGAAACTTCTGGTGGGTTGAATGTCATGTATCATGCAGATATGGATGACAAGAACCATCATGCTGTTGGATTTGCTAATCATTTGCTACCAGCTATTAATATGGTCAGGGATAATAAAGAAAAGGGCATGATTAATTTTAATAAGGCATATGTTGATGCTCGTTATAATATTAATCTCATTGCTAACAAGTGGGATATAATGCTTAAAGATCTTATGTGGCGTTACCCAAACGTTGAGTCTAGAGGCATTCCATCAGAAATGTTTGTCTATAGGACAATCTAATGATAATAACAAGAACGCCACTACGAGTATGTTTCTTTAGTGGAGGTAGTGATCTTCCATCCTTCTATGAAAAGGAGGATGGCGCTTCTCTATCTGTTACAATTAACAAGTATATTCACGTCATCGCTCATCAAGTTCCCAACATGGGAGTTAAGGTTATGTATGATGACGTAGAAGAACTGCATGATCTAGAACAGATGCGTCATGCTATTACTAGAGAAACATTAAAACTGTATAACGTTAATAAAGAAATAACTGTTGCTTCTATTAGTGACATTGTTTCTAAAGGTTCAGGACTTGGTAGTTCTTCTGCTTTTACAGTAGGACTAGTAAAGGCTATGTCTGCTTTAAACAAAGAAAGCGTTTCTGGTTCTCATATTGCAGACATCGCTTGTCAGATTGAAATGGTTAAGTGTGGATACCCTGTTGGTAAACAGGATCAATATGCTGCTGCCTATGGTGGTTTCAATCTATTCAAGTTTCATACCAATGGTTCTGTTTCTGCAGATTCTATTACATTGAATAATAAAAATATTCAAAAGCTACAGGATAATCTATTGCTTGTGTATTCTGGTAGAGGTAGAGATGCTAATAATATTCTACAGAAACAGCAGAAAGCAATGTCTAACATAGACAAGTTTAAGATCGTTCAAAGAGCCAGAGATAAGGCATATGAAGGCAGAGATCTTCTACTCGAAGGTAAAGTCGATGAGTTTGGCGAACTACTACACAAGTCCTGGTTAGATAAAAAGAATATCTGTGAAGATATCACTCAAGATTATTTCGATGCGGTATATGAAAAAGCCATAGATGCTGGAGCTCTAGGAGGAAAACTCTTAGGTGCTGGTGGTGGTGGATTCTTTATCTTCTATGTTCCACAGAAAGATAAAGAAGGAGTAGCTTGGGAAGTGACAAAATACACAGCGTGTAAAGTTTATGATTTCGAATTTACAGGAAACGGCTCGAATATTGTCTATCATCATCCGTGACTAAATATTATTGACTCTTTAATAGAATAAAGGTATAATAATTTGTCAAATAATGTGATAGCTTTCCCTAAAGCCAATGTTAAGATTTCGAAAGACAACAGAACTGTCGAGAATATTCAACAGAATGTCGAAATGATGAAACATTATCACATTCAAGAAACTATACTGAATCTTGCACCTATCATATTCAATCAGTTAGATATAGCGGGATTTGGTTTAGATGACGAAGACGAAGAAGATAACGATGTTAAGGATGGTGCTTTTATAATCGAAGCATTGAGGTCATATATGTGTAAATATTATGACATTCATCATCCTTTTCAGAAGATAGCTGAAAGCATCTTTGAGCCCAAAGAAGGAGACGAAGAGGGTGCTTTCAGAATAGTAGACGAAATAGCAATAGACTTAAGAGAAACTGAAACCGAATAGGTGATTTGTGATTATTGTTGACTTGAATCAGGTTATGTTATCCAATCTGCTTATGCAGTTGGGCAATCACACTAATGCGCAGCTAGAAGAAAATATGGTTCGCCATATGATTCTTAATTCTCTCCGTTCATATAAGGTCAAGTTCGGAGATGAGTATGGTGAGATGGTTATTGCTTGCGATAATACAAACTATTGGCGCAAGCAGGTGTTTCCTTATTATAAAGCAAACCGTAAAAAGAATATTGAAAACTCTGAACTCGATTGGAAAGCTCTGTTCGAATGTCTTAACAAGATTCGTGCGGAGTTAAAGGAGTATTTTCCTTATCGAGTTATTGATGTCGAGTCAGCTGAAGCTGATGACATTATTGCAACTCTAGTTACTAAATTCGGTTCTGAACTAAATACTGGTGAGAAGATATTGATTCTCTCAGGAGATAAAGATTTTATTCAGCTGCATGTTTATTCTAATGTTTCCCAATACGACCCTACTCGTAAGAAATGGATCAAGCATGATGATCCAGAGAGATACTTGCATGAGCACATTCTAAAGGGAGATGCCGGAGATGGTGTTCCTAACGTTCTTTCTCCTGACAATGTTTTTGTTGTGGGTGATAGACAAAGACCCCTGACAGCAAAGAAAATGGAAAAGATCATGGGCACTGATCTAGAGGAAATGGATACCTCTTTGGCCCGAAATTATTCTCGTAATGTTCAACTTATTGATCTAAGTTTTACTCCTGAAACTATTCGTGAAAAAGTTATGGAGCAATTCGAAGCTCAAAAGGATCGTGATCGTAGCAAACTACTAAATTATTTTATAGTTAACAAACTCAAAAATCTAACTGAACATTTGAGTGAATTTTAGGAGATCATAATGGTCATTGGTATGTCAGAATTTTTGCAAAAAGTTGCAAAGTTAAAGAAAACACAAGAGAAGATTGATGCTCTAAAGCACAATGATAGCATTCAACTTCGTATTATTCTACAGGGAGCGTTTGATCCTAGTGTAGTATGGTTACTTCCGCCAGGAGAACCGCCATATAAGCCAAACGAATTAGTAGATCAACAGCACGTTCTATTAAAAGAATGTGAGAAACTAAGATATTTCATTAAGGGTTTCCATGATAATCTCAATCAGACAAAAAGAGAAACCATGTTCGTAGAGTTACTCGAAAGAGTAGATCCTGAAGACGCTAAACTACTATGCGCTATTAAGGATAAGAAGATGCCATTTAATGGCATTACATTACAGCACGTCAAGGAAGGACTACCAGGGTTAATCGCAGAATGAGCAAGTCAGCACTAAAGAAGTTTAAGAAGAATGATTATTCAGATCACGAAGAGTATCGTGATGATCCTCGCGAGAGGGAAAACAAGCGTAAGGCAAAGCGTGTTGAACGTGCTTTGAGAACTAAAGATATCTCAGCATTAATCGAAGATGAAGATCAGGACTTTATTGACGATGTATCAGAAGATACTTGGAGGTAATATGGACCCTTTACAGTTTTGTTATTGGTTACAGGGATTTTCTGAAATAAATGGTGGAGTAGCGCCAACACAAGAACAATGGAATATAATTCAAGATCATTTAAATCTTGTTTTCATGAAAGTTACTCCAGATCGCTCAACAACTCAGAATAATGAAGCAAATACTTGTTATACAAATCCAGAACCAGTAAAGAAAACACGTCCTACAGAAGATACAATCTGGGAGGAACCCGTGGAAGACATCTGGAAAAAACCGGAGAAACCACCTTCAAGGAGATGTATACCTATATACGATGATAAGATATATAAGATGTTTAAGGATTCTTAATATGTGCCCAACTTATTTATTTCGAAATAATGAAACTGGCGAAGAGTATGAAAACTTTATGTCAATATCTGAACTTGATGCATATCTACAAGAAAACCCACACATAACTCAACTCGTAAATGGTGCGCCAATGATCCATTCTGGCAGAGGCATGGGTAAACCTGATCAGGGTTTCCGTGATCTGCTTAAACATATGAAGAAGGGCAATCAAAAAGGCATATCAAGGAGCACCATCAACACATTTTAGAGGTAAAATGGAAGAAGAAACAGTAAAAAGACTAACACGTAGAGAAAAAAGACTTCTTCGCCAACAAGGAAAACAATCAGAAAATTATCAAGAGAAACTGAATTTTAATTTAAAACATTTTGATCCATTAACTCAAAATCAAAGACATACTTTTAATGCATTTGATAATGATAAGAATTTGATGTTACATGGCATCGCCGGAACAGGTAAATCCTTTATGGCGATGTATCTTTCGTTGAAACAGATACTAACTAATCCGGACAGTTCTTACAAAAAGATTGTTATTGTTAGATCAGTAGTTCCCACGAGAGACATGGGATTTCTTCCAGGAAACTCTAAAGAAAAGACTAAGGTATATGAAGCACCTTATTACGCAATATGTTCAGAATTGTTTGGAAGAGGAGACGCATACGACTACCTTAAGAATAAGGGTCTTGTTGAGTTTATGTCTACATCTTTCATTCGTGGTATTACTCTTAACAATTGCATTGTCATCGTAGACGAAATGCAGAATGCGACGTTACATGAACTTGATTCTGTTATTACTAGAGTGGGTTATAACTGTAAAGTTATATTCTGCGGAGACTTCCGTCAGAGCGACTTTACAAGAGAACATGAAAGAAATGGGTTAACTGACTTCATGCGAGTTGTTCGTAGTATGAAGTCTTTCAACCTAATAGAATTCGAAGCAGCGGATATCGTAAGATCCGCTCTAGTTAAAGAATATATAATTCTAAAGGATAAAATGAGGATAACTGTGTAGTAGTGAGAAAAGTATTTAAACACAATCTCGTTCAGGAGATTGATATAACCACAGAAAACATCGATGGTAGTAGATATTATGTGTTACCGAACGGAGACAAATTTCGTTCGGTAACTTCTGTTTTATCAGACGCCTTAGATAAAACGGCTCTCATGGAGTGGAGACAAAGAGTAGGAGAAGAGGAAGCTCAAAAGATATCTACTCAGGCAGCTAGAAGAGGAACAGCTGTTCACACTCTCTGCGAGAATTATGTGTTGAATAAGGAGAACTACCTGGGGAATGCTGTTCCTTCTAGCGTAGACTCTTTTATCAGTATTAAATCTGTTCTTGATCATAATGTAGACAACATTCTGGGCGTAGAAACGCCATTATACTCTAGAGCATTAAGAACGGCTGGAAGATGCGATCTGATAGCAGAGTATAATGGTATTCCTTCAGTAATTGACTTCAAGACGTCTAAGAAACTGAAAAAGGAGGAATGGATCGAGTCCTATTTCCTCCAGACAACAGTATATTCTATGATGTTTGAACAGATCTACAAGATAAAGATACCACAGATAGTTGTAATAATATCTGTGGACCACGAGGGTCCACAAGTTTTTCAGAAAGATAGAGGCCAATACGTCAATAGAGTTCTAGATATATTCTCTACTGGTTCTCTATAATACCATGTAGATCGGGGGAGTCAGTTGAATAAACTACCCTCCTGATCCCGAAATGCTCTATGGCTTTCTTGCAACCTGAACATGGTTCAGCCATTCCATCCACCCAAGTCATATCCCCCTTATTCTTTTTCTTTACTCGAAACACGTAAAGAGTGGATCTTTTTAAAAGATCGCTGTCCATATGCCTTAGTGCGCCTAAGATAGCGTCGACTTCTGCATGCTTAAAAATAGATTCAGAATTCTTACCGAATCTTTTCTGCATCGGATGACTCTTCTCAGAGTTGAACCCAACAGAAATAACCTCGTTACGAATAACGAGGCAAGCAGCGAGTTTCATTTTCATGGGATTGTTTACAGCCAGACGACGAGTCAGAGCCATATACTTTTGATCACGAGTCATTACAACCTCGAAAAAGGAGGGGAAGGTCCCCTCCTATCATTTAGTAATTATAACGCTCATTCATGATAGTGTCAAGCATTACTGCTTCTGGAGAGAACTTCTCTACCTGAGTCAAGTTCTTGATCAGAGTAGGAGAGAATCCTGACACAATGGCAACGCCACTAGTATCAAACTTCACTGGCTGGTTACCGAATGAAGCATTTAGATTCCAGAACACTACCTTAGGCATGTCGTAACCTGCATCAGCATACTTACGAGCGATCATTTCAATAGCAGAGTCATCGTGCGTTACGCAATGATCAAACTGCATATCTGAAAGGATCAGAAGCATCTGAGGCATTTCCTCTTGAGGAACATTACCATCCTTTGCTACATTAAGGATCTTGTTAAGAGCCTTGTGTAGATCAGTGTTCATTGCCCACTTTGACCTCACCATCTGCTGACACTTCTGGACAATGTTGCCCTCGAGGTGCAGTAGTTCTGGCGTACCAGAGAAAGTCAAGAACGTATCCTTGAACTTACCCTTGTTCTTTTCTGCCAGGTATAGACCTAGAGAAACGGCAACATCCATACAAGTAGTCTTGCTCTTTGAGTTAAAACCACCAGCATAGTCGGTCATTGAACCTGACACGTCAACCAGAGGTAGAATGCTAGCATCACCAACATAGTTAGGAAGAGCGTTCCACTGAGCGATGATGTGGTTCAATTCAGTCTCATCGAAACTTTTAGTGTAACCATATGCACCAATACCCTTTAGGATATCATAAGGATACACAGCACCAGCATTTACCTTAACACCTGCTTCACCCTTTACGAGCTTCTGCACGTATTCCTTGAACTTTACCGAGTGCTTGTTGAATGCCTTCTTGTAACGAGAAGCAGCAACAGAAGGAACCTTGTTAAAGTCAATCTCATCCCACTTGTTTGCACACATTGGCGTTTCAACAACGTTGGTCAAATTAACCAAAGTCTTACGATACTGCTTAGGAGTCATACCCAGGAACTGACGTAGCTCTGCAGCTAGTTCGCCCTTACGTGGCATCCACTTAGCAACAAGACCAGCAGTAGCTGGGTTCTCGAGACCCTCACGGATGAACTCAAAAGCAGCCTGACGAACATCGCCCTTAGCAGTTAGAAGGTCATCCCAACGACCAAGTTCTGGAACCTTGTGAACAAGACGAGCAGCAAGTGCAGGATCGTTGTCACAAAGATACTCAAAGATGTCACGGAACACCTTACGCTCACCAGCACCACCACGAGCATCACGTGCCCACAGAGCAATACGAGTTGCGAGATCCTTGTTCTCTACATAAGCAGCAACGAACGCAGGGATAATGTTCTTACCACGAGATGCGCCGATGCTTGAGTATAGATCAACTAGCGGAGAAGCAGTTGACTTTAGAGCCTTCATGCCGTTTTGAGTACGAGCAGTCTGGTTCTTCACAGCATTAACAAAAGTAGACATTTTATATTTCCTTTCTACAGATTCAAGCCAAGACCTGTCTGATCTTGGCACTTTGTTTATGGAGACAGTGTTTATGCGGAATTGAATCTAAAACTAACAGGATGTATTTTTTAGAGCTCTACCAATTGAGCTAATTGGCCCAGGGGCCAATGTTGGAATCGAACCAACAACCTCTCGATTACAAGTCGAAAAAAGTTTGCTGAAAACATCCTAAACTAACGGGATCAACTTTTTGCTTTTCAATGCATAGCTAGTAGTTGCTGAACTGATCCCAAAACTCTATATTACTATTATACTATACTTCTATTAAAAGTCAAGCAATAAAAATGCAACAGGTTCTTATTTTACGGTGGGAATCGAACCCACTACTTTCTGATTAAAAGTCAGATGCTCTACCTTTGAGCTACTAGTTGTTTGCTGTAAAGAACCTAAACTAACGGGATCACTTTTCACTCAAAGTTTGCGAGTATAAATTGCTGAACGGATCCCAAAGTTAACAGGATTGTCTTGTCGGCGTGACAAAGTTCAAAGTTTGTTGCCTTTATTGTTTGCAGTAACAATCCTAAAACTTTCAGACTAGACCCGATGCCATCGGGACTTCCCCATAAATGGATAAATGGTGGGGAAGATTGGGATCGAACCAATTAAGTTTCTTTTGCTGTACCTAGTCTATAACTTGGAGCGGGCGAAGGGAATCGAACCCTCGTCTTTAGTTTGGAAGACTATGGCTCTACCATTGAGCTACACCCGCAATTATCCAAACGTATATAAATCTTGAAGAATAAAACCCATCGTAATCATTAGAAGAAAGAATGCTAGAACTTTCATCCACATAATTCTAATATACTTATTATCCATAGTCAAACTCTTTTTTGGTGCCGACTAACGGAATCGAACCGCTATCAGAGGAGTACGAAACCACTGTAATGCCATTATACTAAGTCGGCAAATATCAGTAGCAGGTTGTGATCATAAAAGGATCACCAAAGATATACCCAAGAGTGTCCCATGGATCTGGATAAGTTGTGCAAACCGGACGAGGCTGAACAACTACCTGTTTCTGGACAACAACTGGTTGCTGCACCACTACAGGAGGAGCCATCGGAACAGGAACCTGATATGGTGACATTACATAAACGTTACCAGTAACTGGACCCTGACCCATCACAACATACTGCGCAAAAGCAGAAGATGAAGCTAGAATAAAAGCTGTAGCAAAAAGAATCTTTCTCATCTTACCACCCATAATAACCATAAGGATAAACGTTATAAGCTGGAACATAATATCGAGGACCGTAATATCCACCAGGAGCATATGGTCCATACCCATAGTAACCACCATAGTATGGTCGACTGTTAGCAATCGCTCCACCAATGATACCGCCTAATACTCCAGCACCGATTGCTGCGCCATAACCCCAACCGCCATAACCATATCCGTAACGATACCAAGCATTAGCAGGAGTTGCCGCTAATACTCCAAGAACTGCTAGAAATGCTACAATCTTCTTCATGACTTTCTCCATAAGAAGCGGACTAACCGTGGGTCCGCACGAGTCTATTTAGCGACCAACCTAAACTGGCTCCGGATTGGGGAATCGAACCCCACTAACCAGTGATTAACAGTCACGTCCATGCACCTTGCTCGGATTCTCCGGAATATAGAATTATTATACCTTATTTAGACAGATTAGCAAGTTCTTTATTCTGTTTAGTACAGAACCAACAAGTCGAAGGAGTTACTCCTACCTTCTCATTGACAAGATGATCCCGAACAGCCTTCATAATACCTGGATAAGCATCAGCGAAATCATGACCAGAAACAATACCACCTACCTTAACCTTTGGGAACCACGCAAACAAATCCTTTTTAAAAGATTCATAATCGTGAGAAGCGTCGATAAAAACAAAATCTAAACTCTCGTCTTCGTATAAATCTGCAGCTGCTGCACTATCTGACTGGATTGCTGTATAGTAACCTTCGACTGGCTTCATATTATTATTGAATACTTCCAACAAACGACCAGCCTGATTGTCTCTGTCTAGCATCTGTCCTGGTTCAATAAGAGAACCTGTGAAATTATCGATACAATCTAACTTAAACTTCTTACCGCTATTAATAAGTTCAACAGCCAAGAATGCAGAGCTCTGGCCCTTCCAAGTTCCAATCTCTACAACATGCGCATCATCAGGTAACTGGCTTACGGCATGAGCAAACATATCTGGGTAATTAAACCAGCCTTCAACGTTCTGAAAAAAATGTTCCATAATAATCTCCTTAGTGAGGATCAATAACTAGATCGCCAGAAACTCCGACCCTATAATCATCTGACGTGTAAAATGGGTTCACTGAATGCCCAAGTTTTGATGGGAACAAACAAATAATACCTTCATAACTATTATCTGCAGGAACAGGGAAACTACGAGTCTGTCCTAGAATATCTGTGTAATACATAACAAAAGAAGAAGCGCACTTCAAAGTTGCCTTGGGAAATACTGCAAATTCATCTTCTGCTTTATAAGGCATACGCACCCAGATAACAAACGAGTATACGCCGCCATGAATATGATGCGGATGAAACTCATGCTTCTTCTGGAAGTTAGCCCAAAGATCTTTAAATCTAAAATTTAAATGCTTCTCTGGATGAATTACACCAGTAACTTCGTTAATATGATGCGGGTGAGAAGCATGATTATGACTCAGTGCCAGCTTACTGATGTAAGGAAGTAGAGTCTCATTAAGAGCTTCTGTCATATCACATTCTTGATTAATGTTTGCTGTTAGCTTGTATCCTGCTTCTACAGCATTCTCAAAGTTAGTATCAATATGGTTATCAACAACTTCGTTGATCTTATCCATAATATCTTTAGGAACTCTTTGAAACATTACTCCGCTATTTGGAAATGTAAAGAATACTGCTTCACCTTCTTTAAGTTCAGAAATCTGGTCTGCCATAATAACTCACCTGTAAATATTGTTAATAAACTTTATTTAGTAAATTTGGATCGGGGTCTAGGACTCGAACCCAGACAGTCGGTTCCAAAGACCGACGTTCTACCATTAAACTAACCCCGAATAAACTGGTGGACCTTAGGAGAATCGAACTCCTGTCCAACCTTTCGGTTGCTGTTATCCTTTACAACAGTCAAGGCCCATATTGGTGGACGAGGGGGAATCGAACCCCTATAACCTAGGATGCATCCTTGCTCTCGCCCGTAATTTGGTACTGGGACCAGGTATCGATCCTGGACTCCAAGGTCCACAACCTCGGGTGCTACCACTACACTACCCCAGCAAACTGGTGCCCTCGGTCAGATTCGAACTGACACTTGGTTGATTTTGAGTCAACTGCCTCTGCCGATTGGGCTACGAGGGCATGGTGCCTGTTCCTAGAATTCAACTAGATCCTTCCGTTCTTCAGACGGACGTGCGCAGCAGCTACACCAAACAAGCATATTTATAGTGGTGCCCCTGGTAAGATTCGAACTTACAACCTCCTGATTCTAAGTCAGGCATCTCTTCCAGTTGGACTACAGAGGCATTAATGGTGCGAGATGACAGGATCGAACTGCCGACATTCTGCGTGTAAAACAGACGCTCTCCCAACTGAGCTAATCTCGCATAAACTCTCCACCGTTGCAAACTATGTCCTTCCTAGGTGACATAACTCACGATGTTTTAATTCCGATTAATCGCCTCGGTGGCACAACGATCGGAATATTGGTCCGAGTGGCTGGATTCGAACCAACGACCCTCTGCTCCCAAAGCAGATGCGCTACCAGACTGCGCTACACTCGGGTAAACTGGATGCGGACCCATGAGTCGAACATGGCTCTCTTGCTTATGAGACAAGAATGGTCTCCGGACCACCTGACCGCAAAACTGGTGCTGATAGTTGGAATTAAACCAACCTTAAACGCCTTATGAGAGCGCCTCGACATCTTGCCGACCTACCAGCGAATAGCTGCCACGATTTCTTATAGTGGTGACGGGCTTCCACTACTGGTACGCACCTCGATAGATCTAGAAACCATCGATTAGTAATCCAGCGTCTTGGCGAGGGTCGGACAGTTTCAGTCCTTTTCGTGCCTTCTATCTGCAACCCCCATAAACATAATGGACTCCACGACAGGATTCGAACCTGCATTTGCATCCAGTTACCTTACTCTTCGTTCGTAGCGAAGGTGGATACGTGGAGATAAATCTCTAAGGGAGTTACTACCATCTCCCAGCCACTATTACGTTGTGGCAGATTTGCTGGATAAGACGATGCGCTAAGACGGACGTTTAGGTTGCCGCCACCTATATCCATATCACACAGCGCACCCGTGTAATATGGTAGCCCGAGGTATCCAACTCCTCGGACGAGTCAATGAAGTTGGCGAAGGTGGTAGGATTCGAACCCACGATCACGGTTTTGGAGACCGTTGCTTTAGTCCAGGCTAAGCTACACCAACACTGGCGGAGGATAAAGGAATCGAACCATCAACCTTTCGGTGCCGCAGTTTTCAAGACTGTTTGTCCACCATGGACGGTATCCTCCATACTCGTTACTATTTATACAATTGGTAGAGCGGACGAGATTCGAACTCGCATTGCACAGATTGAAAGTCTGGGTTCCTAACCAATTAGAAGACCGCTCCGTAATTCATATTATCATTATACTATATTCTAACA
>Ga0075472_10000677_pt1 | contig 14385 bp, 22 predicted proteins | sample DEB19_08_DNA_3_FD_77014 | JGI IMG/M metagenome (GOLD analysis project Ga0075472, IMG submission 77014) | Aqueous microbial communities from the Delaware River and Bay under freshwater to marine salinity gradient to study organic matter... | ecosystem: Environmental > Aquatic > Marine > Coastal ...
ATCGCTTCTATCGGCGCGTCTCCTACAGTCGATGAGGCTAAGTTAGGTAAGAACCTAAAGAAGAAACAGAAGTTCAAAGGAAGAAGGTAAGAGGTAAATTATGAAGATCAGTGAAAACACAATTAACACTCTCAAGAGCTTCTCGGTCATCAACCAGTCCATCATGGTTCGACCGGGGTCGAAGATCAGCACGATGTCTCCCTCCGAGACTATCATTGCATCGGCCAAGGTCGAGGAGGAGTTTCCGACGCAGTTCTGCATCTACGAGCTTCCTCGATTCCTAGGCGTCGTGTCTCTGTTTGAAGATCCTGACTTCGACTTCAGCGACACCGCGGTCACGATTCGCAGCGGAAAGAAGAAGACGTCGATCACTTACGCCGCTCCAGGAATGATCGTCACACCTCCTGCTGGCGACATCAACTTTCCTGAGCCCGAGGTAGAGTTCAAGCTGGCCGGCACCGACCTTCTCAACATTCTCAAGGCTGCGACTGTGATGCAGCTTCCTGAGGTGGCTATCACCGGCAACGGTGGCAGTATCTTGCTCGAGGCCATCGACAACAAGAACCCAACGGCCGACACTTACTCAATTGCGGTAGGTGAGACTAACAAGACGTTTCGCATGATCTTTAAGATCGAGAACCTGAAGCTCATCAACTCAGACTATCACGTCTCAGTATCATCTCGCGGTCTCAGCAAGTTCTCGAACGACAAGCTAACTTACTTCGTGGTGACGGAGGCTACTTCAACGTACGAGGGTTGACAATGTCTTACGATTATGATACTATCAAACTATATCTTAAGACCATGAACGGAGTCGTCAGCTTCAAGAAGCGAGACGGCTCACTTAGAACGATGAAGTGCACGCTCAGGGGAGAAGCCCTCCCTGAGCAGACCGACATAGAGGAACACGCCTCGGCTCCTAACAAGGAGTACCTCGCGGTGTGGGACCTCGATAAGAATGGATGGAGGTCGTTTAGGATTGACTCTATAGAGGACATCACCTTCGTCACCGCTTGATCATTTGGAGTCTATATTATGAACGTACGTGAAGAATTTCTCTGGGTCGAAAAGTATCGGCCCAAGACTATCGAAGATGCCGTCCTGCCGGCAGACCTGAAGAACACTTTTCAACAGTTCGTTGATCAGGGTAACATCCCTAACTTACTTCTTAGCGGGTCTGCCGGCGTCGGTAAGACGACTGTAGCCAGGGCCATGCTCGAGCAGCTCGGCTGTAACTACATCGTCATCAACGGCTCGATGAACGGTAACATCGACACCCTTCGCGTCGAGATCCAGTCGTTCGCCTCTACTGTCTCCTTCAAGGGAGGAAGAAAGTACGTCATCATCGACGAGGCTGACTATCTCAACGCCAACTCTACTCAGCCAGCCCTTCGTAACTTCATGGAGGAGTTCTCCAGCAACTGCGGCTTCATTCTTACGTGTAACTTCAAGAACCGCATCATCGAGCCGCTCCACTCTCGCTGCTCGGTCATCGAGTTTAAGATCAGTAAGAAGGACATGCCTAAGCTCGCCTCTCAGTTCATGAAGCGAGCACAGACGATTCTAGAGACCGAGCGAGTAGAGTACGACCGCGCGGTGCTAGCCGAGGTCATTCAGAACCACTTTCCTGACTGGCGACGAGTACTCAACGAGTTACAGCGCTACTCGGCTACCGGCAAGATCGACAGCGGAATCTTGTCGCGACTAGAGGACGAGTCATTCTCGGCCCTCGTGTCTACGCTTAAGAAGAAAGACTTCAACTCGATGCGCAAGTGGGTAGGTGAGAACTCTGACACCGACTCGAGCATCTTGTTTCGACGTCTCTACGATCAAGCCTACGATCTAATCAAGCCTAACAGTATCCCTCAGCTGGTCCTCATTCTCTCGGACTATCAGTACAAGGCGGCGTTCGCTGCAAACCAGGAGATTAACCTCGCGGCGGCTCTGACACACGTCATGGCCGACGTGGAGTTTGTCTAATGTACTACTCAGCCTGGTGCTTGGCTGGAGAGAAAGACTCAGCTAAGAAGTGCGACGGGTGTGACTGTGAGTTCATAAAGGGCACTCGCTACATGAACGTCAAGTTCACGCTTGAGGACGGATCTAACGTCGTGCGCCTCATGAATATCTTCCTCTGTACTACCTGTATAGAGGACTTTAGCGACTTCGTGGAGGGACCTGATGAACCCGTTTGATTACGTCAACGCCATCAACGCTGGGAAGGACATCATCAGAGAGTCCGACTCACGAGAGGCGGCCGAGAAGGGCTACAACCCCTACATGGCTAACATAGCCCTGTCTTACCACCCAGACACCGTCATGTTCGCCAACGAGATGAATGTTAACCACTGGGCAGACCGTCTGCTTCAATATGACTATCTTATAAATACTGTCAGAAAGCGTAAGAGATTTTCTAAGTGGTACAAGCCTGACTCCGAAGAGATAGACCTTATAAAGGAGTACTACGGGGTAGGGCCTGAGATCGCTAAGCAGTATCTAAGAGTCTTATCGGCGGAACAGTTGGCCGACCTGAGAAAAAGAATAATAAAAGGTGGTTGATGATTGAGAACTTCGTTGAGGTGAGACTCAAGGAGAAGGAAGACTTTCTAAAGATAAAGGAGACGCTGACTAGGATCGGCGTCGCTTCTAAGAAAGACAACACTCTCTACCAGTCCTGCCATATACTTCACAAGCAGTCTAGGTACTACATCGTTCACTTCAAGGAGCTGTTTCTCCTTGATGGAAAGACAGCAGATCTGTCTGAGAGTGATATAGGCAGGAGAAACACGATAGCTAAGCTTCTAGCTGAGTGGGACCTTCTGGACATAGTCGACCCGAGTCGCATCCAGGAGCCTCAGACCAGTCTCAGTCAGATCAAGATTATTCCGTTCAAAGAGAAGAACAACTGGACTCTAGAAGCAAAGTACACTATCGGTAAAAAGAAGGGTTGACATCTCTAGGAAGAGATACTATATTATAAGAGTAGTCGCCTAATGGGGCTACGAATCTATGTCTCGCTTAATAGGAGAAAAACATGACAGACTGGCGTACATACAAGTTTGACCACACTTTTGCGGATCTTGACAAGTTCAACAAGTTCTTCGTCGGCTCCGACAAGCTGGTTCAAAAGGTCACAGAGACCGTCGAGCACATCGCTAAGACAGCCGGCTCTACCTTCCCACCTTTCAATCTCAAGAAGACTGACGACAATACCTACGTCATCGAGATGGCGGTTGCTGGCTTCGGCAAGCAAGACGTCGAGCTTACTCTCGAGGACAACAAGTTAGTCATCAAGGGCCAGACTACGGTCGAGACCCTCACCGATGATGGTATTAACGTCCAGTACCTTCACAAGGGTATTGCCGACCGAGCGTTCACTCGCACCTTCTCTCTAGCAGACAACGTAGTAGTCAACAACGCTGCCATGATGAACGGAATCTTGAAGATCTGGCTTGAGCACATCATTCCAGAAGACAAGAAGCCTAAGAAGATTGACATCGCTGACTCAGTAGAACCTGCTAAGAAGACGAAGAAGCAGCTCCTCACCGAGTAATCTCAAACTTTGTTATGATAAAAGAGTGGCTGGGTAACTCCCGGCCACTTACTCATTTCACACGCGTACTAGAAAGAATAATAACAATGCCTAAGATACTTAAAAACATGCTCAAGAAATACAAGAACTACAAGCTATATGCCAAGACCGTCGACGAGCTGTCTGCTCTTTCTGACAAGGACCTCAAGGACATCGGCATCTCGAGGTCTGAGATCAAGTCTGTAGCTACCAGGCAGTACATTCGCAAGGCAAAATAAATATCGCAGAACCTTTATAGGAGAGTGCGATGTTAACTATGGAACAGCTGTCTCGATGCTTTGAGACTGATAAGTCAATTCTAGAGAAGTATCTAGTTCCGCTGATCAAGTGCTTCGACAGATTCGAGATCAACACCTCAGAGAGAATCGCAATGTTTCTCGCTCAAGTTGGTCACGAGTCTGCCGGCCTTAAGACCGTCAAGGAGAACCTGAATTACTCGGCAGAGAGATTGATTCAGGTGTTTCCTAAGTACTTTAGAAACGTCAGCGCGACTTCATACGCTCGGAACCCAGAGAAGATAGCCAACCGAGTCTACGCCAACAGGATGGGAAACGGTCCTGAGGAGTCTGGGGACGGTTGGAAGTACAGGGGGCGCGGAGCCATACAGCTGACCGGAAAAGACAACTACGGTCGATTCGCGAAGTCGATGGGAATGAAGTTAGAAGACGTTCCCGCCTACCTCGAGACTCCAGAGGGAGCCATCATGTCTGCTGGTTGGTTCTGGGACGTCAATAAGCTCAACGAGTCTGCTGACGCCGAAGACGTCGAAGCGTCGACTAGAAAGATCAACGGTGGCGTCAACGGCCTCGACGACCGAAAGAAGCACTACAAGAAGATCAGATCTATAATCGGTTGACAATTTTTTAGATCCTTGATATATTGGTATAGTATTCTCAGCACAGGTGATCATGTCAAGGTTCTACACACACGTCGATCTCGTCCGAAACGAGATCTTGCTCAGGGGCTATCAGAACGGCAAGCGCATTCAAGAGCGAATGCCGTACCGTCCCTACCTCTTCCTTCCTAAGAAGGACGGGCCGTACAAGACTCTCGACGGGGTAGCGGTCGACAAGATCGAGTTTGAGTCGGCTTCAGAGGCGCGCGACTTCATCAAGAAGTACAGCGAGGTCTCTAACTTCTCGTGGTACGGTCTCAACAACTTCCTCTACACCTTCATCTACGACGAGTATCAGGGCGAGATCGACTACGATCCGTCGTTAATCTCCGTCGTCAGCATCGACATCGAGACTCCGACTGACTCTGGCTTTCCAGACCCGCACGTCGCCAATGTCCCCATCAGCAACATCACAGTATCTAAGAACGGCAAGATCGTGGTCTTTGGCTGCGAGTACTACAAGCCTAAGCTCGACAACGTTCACTACGTCATGTGTAAGGACGAGCACGACCTGCTCAGTCGCTTCATCGTCCTGTGGCACAGCGATGAGTGGAAGCCTGACGTCGTGACCGGGTGGAACATCGATGGGTTCGACATTCCATATCTGTACAACCGGTTAGAGCGTGTTCTCGGTGAGCGAGAAGGTCGCAAGCTCTCCCCGTGGGGTTACGTTGAGCAACGAGAGATTATTCGTGGCAAGTCTGCTTCTCGCGGTGGCAAAGGAATTGATGACAGAATTGAAGCGTTTTATGAAATACGTGGTGTATCGTCTCTTGACTACATGGAGCTGTACAAGAAGTTCTCTTTCTCCAACCAGGAGAGCTACTCCCTTAATCACATAGCTAAGGTAGTTCTCGATCAAGAGAAGCTGGACTACTCTGAGTTCAACAGCCTGTATGAGTTCTACAAGAAAGACTACGAGCGGTTCGTGGACTACAACATTCACGACGTCGTTCTCGTCGACAGACTCGAGGACAAGCTCGGCTTTATCAAGCAGGTGTTCGCTCTAGCGTACGACGCCAAGGTGAACTATATGGACACGATGACAACGGTGCGTCCGTGGGACGTCATCATCCACAACTACCTGATGGACAGAAAGATCGTCATTCCGCAGCGGTTAGACTCGAGCGAGGACTTCGACTTAGTCGGGGGGTACGTCAAGGACCCTCAGAACGGAATGCACCAGTGGGTAGTCTCGTTCGACTTGAACTCTCTCTACCCTCACTTGATCATGCAGTACAACATCTCTCCCGAGACGTACGTAGGAAAGCTAGAGGGCTTCTCCATCGAGTCGAGCCTGAAGGGTGTCCATGACTCCTTTCAAAAGGAGATGAAGGAACATAACGTCTGCGTAGCCGCCAACGGCTGTGCCTACACCAAGGAGCGTCACGGCTTCCTCCCTGAGATCATGGAGAAGATGTACAACGACCGCGTCGAGTACAAGAACAAGATGATTGAGGCGAAGAAGCAGTACGAGAAGACTCCCACCAAGGATCTTGAGAAGCTCATCTCTCGCTACCACAACATGCAGTTCGTTAAGAAGATCCAGCTCAACTCAGCCTACGGCGCACTCGGCAACAAGTACTTTCGCTGGTTCGACCTCAAGCACGCCGAGGCTATCACTACCTCCGGTCAGCTCGCGATTAGATACATAGAGAATGAGATCAACGAGTATCTCAACAAGTTGCTCAATACCAAGGAGAAAGACTATGTCATTGCGAGCGATACGGATTCAATCTATATTACTCTTGACGCGCTTGTCGGTCAACTTGGTAAAGACAAACCTGAGACTCTTAAGATCGTCTCCATCATTGATAAATTCTGTCAGGCTAAACTTGAACCGTTTATTGATGATGCTTACGAGCGCCTTGGCCGACGCGTTAATGCCTACTCCCAAAAGATGAGGATGAAGCGCGAGAACATCGCTAACAAGGGTATCTGGACAGCGAAGAAGCGCTACATCCTAAACGTGTATGACCAAGAGGGCGTGGCCTTCACTGAGCCCAAGCTAAAGATGATGGGCATCGAGGCAATCAGGTCCTCTACTCCGGCCTCGTGTAAGGACAACATTAAGAAGGCACTCAAGATCATCATGTCGTCTGACGAGCGAGAGCTCAGGAAGTTCGTAGAAAACTTCAGACGTGAGTTCTCTCAGATGCCGTTCGATGAGGTCGCCTTCCCACGTACGTGCAATAAAATGGCACTTTATGCCGACGCAGCTTCTATATACAAGAAGGGTACTCCTATCCACGTTCGCGGTGCCCTTCTTTATAACAATCTCATCAAGCAGCAGAAGATGGCTGACAAGCTTCCTAGGATCATGAACGGCGACAAGATAAAGTTTGCTTACATGAAGCTTCCTAACCCCATCAGGGAGAACGTCTTCTCGACGCCTGGAGAGATGCCGAGAGAGCTCGAGCTTGATAAATACATCGACTACGAACTGCAGTTCGAGAAAGCCTTCATTGACCCTATCATGAGCATCCTCAAGGCCATTGGTTGGGATCTCGAGGAGAGGGCAACACTGAGTAAGTTCTGGAGCTAACGATGAGCGACTACAACTTTGACTTTGGTTTCTCCGCCGTCACAGAGGAGGAGCTGGCCGCCGTCCAAAAGAAGGACGAGGAGATAAAGTCCGCCACTGACGCCGCGGCGTCTGCTGCAGCAGAAGCAGCGAAGGCTCATGACAAGGCTAACCAGATGTATAAGATGATCACTCCTCTCTTGGACAACCTCGTAAAGGATCCTGAGAAAGAGTACATCTACTGGCCGAACCGTCAAGCGAAGATCAAGGCCTTCAAAGAGCAGCTTCAAAAAATCCTTAAATGATAAACTATCTAGCACTGGTCGTAGCGCTGTGTCTGTCGGCAGTGTCAGCATACTACTCCATAGTAGGTCTGACTGCGCTGTTCGCTGCCGCGTTCTGGCCGGTGGTGGTAATGGGAACCGCGCTCGAGGCTGGAAAGCTGGTCACGGCCAGCTGGCTCTATAGAAACTGGAGAACGGCGCCTGAGATACTGAAGGCCTATCTCTTGCTCTCGATCATAGTTCTCATGTTCATCACCAGCATGGGAACGTTCGGGTTTCTGACCAAAGCTCACATCGACCAAACTCTCCGGATGACTGGAGAGACAGACCAACAGGTGCAGATAATCGACCAGAAGATCGAGAACATAAAGCTAGCAGTCGCCGACATCGACAAGCAAGTATCTCAGATCGACGCCGCAGTGAACAAGATGACAGATCGTGGACAAGCCACTTCCTCGCTCAGGGCGGCTGAGCAGCAGAGGAAGACCCGAGACGCTCTTACAAAGAAAAGAGACGATCATGTCAAAGATATTTCCGAACTCACGACCGAAAGAGTCAGACTCAAGTCTGAAGTTAGAAAGCTCGAAGCCGAAGTTGGGCCGCTCAAGTACATATCTGAGATCATCTACGATAATCAGTCGCCTGAGAACCTTGAAAGAAGCGTTCGCATTGTTATTATTCTTCTTGTTAGCGTTTTTGATCCACTGGCTATCGTTCTACTGATAGCAGCAAATCATGGAATCGCCACATCAAGACGGTTGACAATTATAGGGCAAAAGGATACTATAGAAATAACCGACAATGACATCCTGAAAATCTAGTGTGAGGTGAATATGTCTCTCAAGGACAAGCTTATTAAGAACTCGACAATCGATCTTACGTCGACCCTGCTCGACAGCAAGATCTTTACTAAGAAGGACATGATCCCTACGTCCGTGCCGATGATCAACGTGGCCCTGTCCGGTACGGTCGACGGGGGTATCACTCCAGGCCTAACCATGTTGGCCGGCCCATCCAAGCACTTTAAGACCGGCTTCGCCCTTCTTCTAGCATCGGCCTTCCTAAAGAAGTACAACGACGGCGTCGTGCTTTTCTACGACTCTGAGTTCGGTACTCCTCAGTCATACTTTAACACTTTCAAGATACCTCTCGAGTCGGTGGTTCATACGCCTATTACCGACATCGAGGAGCTCAAGTTCGACATCATGCAGCAGATGAAGAACCTCGAGCGCACTGACCGAGTCATGATCATCATCGACTCGATCGGTAACCTCGCCTCGAAGAAGGAGGTTGAGGACGCGATGGAAGGTAAGTCCGTCGCCGACATGACGCGAGCCAAGCAGCTCAAGTCTCTGTTCCGAATGGTCACGCCTCACCTGTCTCTTAAGGACATTCCGATGGTAGTGATCAACCACACTTACAAGACTATGGAGCTCTACGCCAAGGACGTCGTCGGAGGCGGAACTGGCTCGTACTACGGCTCAGACAACATCTGGATCCTAGGGAGGCAGCAGGACAAGGATGGCACCGAGATACAAGGCTACCACTTCGTCATTAACGTGGAGAAGAGTCGCTATGTCAAGGAGAAGTCGAAGATCCCGATCACAGTCTCATTCAACGGTGGTATCAATCGCTGGAGCGGTCTTCTGGATGTCGCTCTGGACGGTGGTTATATTGCTAAGCCTAAAGCTGGGTGGTACGCCGTAGTCGACAAGACGACCGGCGAGCTTCAGCAGCCGAACATGCGCGCGGCCGACATAGTGAACAACAAGGAGTTCTGGATGAAGATCTTCGAGTCCACTGACTTCGCACGCTACATCGAGAACCGGTACAAGATAGCCATCGGTTCTATCATGGACGACGACTCCGAGGACAATTGATGCTTGAGGAGGTAATTCTCTCCAACCTGCTGCTCAACGAGGAGTACAGCAGGAAGGTGGTGCCGTTCTTGAAGGAGGAGTACTTCTCTCAGCAGCAGCACCGAGTCGTGTACTCGCTCATCGACGAGTACATCAAGAAGTACAACGGCCTCCCTACTAAGGAGGCCCTCGTCATCGAGCTGTCCGAGAAGACTGGCCTCAGCGAGCAGGTGTTCAACGAGGCCAAGTCTACAGTAGTCGCTCTCGCGCCGAGCGACACTCAGATCGACTGGCTTCTCGACAACACAGAGAAGTTCTGCCAGGACAAGGCGATCTACAACGCCATCATGCAGTCGATCACCATCATCGACGACAAGACTGGCAACGCCTCGAAGGGAGCAATCCCTAAGATCCTGCAGGACGCGCTCGGAGTCTCTTTCGACTCCAGCGTCGGCCACGACTACCTGCAGGACTCTGACATTCGATACGACTTCTACCACCGCAAGGAAGACCGCATCCCGTTCGACCTGACCTTGTTAAACTCCATCACTCGCGGTGGGTTGCCCAGGAAGACACTCAACGTCATCCTGGCCGGCACCGGCGTCGGCAAGTCTCTCTTCATGTGTCATGCCGCTGCCAACAACCTGTGTCAGAACAGGAACGTCCTCTACATCACCCTCGAGATGGCCGAGGAGAAGATCGCCGAGCGCATCGACGCTAACCTGCTCAACGTGTCGATCGACGAGCTCATGACCCTGCCGAAGGAGTCGTACGACAAGAAGATCAACAAGCTGAGAGAGAAGTACGTCGGTAAGCTAATAGTCAAGGAGTATCCAACCGCGTCGGCCGGATCAGCACACTTTAGGCACCTGCTCAATGAACTCAGAATTAAGCGTAACTTTGTACCAGACATTATCTATATTGACTATCTTAATATCTGTAGCAGCAGTCGCATACGCGCTGGCTCTAATGTCAATAGCTATACGTACATTAAGGCAATCGCAGAAGAGCTCAGAGGACTCGCTGTTGAGTTTAACGTTCCTCTCGTCTCGGCTACGCAGACGACTAGAAGCGGATACAGCAACTCCGACATCGACCTCACAGACACCTCAGAGTCCTTCGGCCTCCCGGCGACCGCCGACTTCATGATAGCTCTCATCAAGTCTGATGACCTTAACGAGCTCGATCAGATCATGATAAAGCAACTAAAGAACCGCTACAACGATCCGAACATAAATAAGAAGTTCGTGGTCGGAGTAGACCGACCTAAGTTCAGACTCTACGACGTCGAGGAGTCTGCACAGAATGATATTCTAGATGGACCCGTGTTTGACAAGACCCCCTATGGAGCCGGATCCAGCTCTGACTTTAAAGAAAAGTTGAAAGGATTACTGTCATGATTGAGTCAATTCATAAGCACGGACTCTTCGCGATTCCAATCTACAAGTTAAAGTTCTCGCGACACGAGGAGCTCAAACAGCAGTTCATAGACTATATGGAGACTGAAGATGAGTGGTCTCTGACGACCGCGCCTACCCTTAACTTCACCGCCGCCAACCTTCACAAGGTCAAGCTGTTCGAGCCTTTCGTAGAGTTCGTCGAAGAGGGCCTGAGACGCGTGATGGACGATCAAGGATACGTGCCGAGCGTTAAGGTCACTGGAATGTGGGGTACTAAGCATGACGACGGTGGGTTTCATCATCGACACACGCATCACAACACGTTCCTGGCGGGAGTCTATTACCTACACGGAAACGAAAGCTGCTCGGGTACATCATTCTATAACGTGCACAGTTACCATTCCATAATTCATCCAGCAAGGCAGAGGGGAAGGTCACAGAACAGAAACTCTTTGAGTAGCCACACTGAAAGGTTCGAAGAGGGTACACTGATCATCTTTCCGGCCTGGCTCCCCCACGACACGGCCAGGAACAACATGCAGAGAACAAACACGACTCGGTACATCTTGTCGTTCAACTCCATGCCGGTAGGTTCAACCAACGTCGACATGTTTGATAGGTACGACTATCCAGATCCGTCTAAGATGAAACTAATTACGAAGCTAGACGACAAGTTCGACCATCGAAGAGGCAGTTGACAAACTTACTCAACTGACATATATTATACACATGGTCATGAAGTGGACCCGTCACAGGGACAATCTTGGTAATGCGTGGTACGAGGGCAGGGTCGCCGGGGCTCTAGAAGCTAGGGTCTGGCACGACCCTGCCAGTCGTCTAAACTATAAATGGTTATGTAGGATACGAAATCATGCGCCGTTCTCAAAAAGATCGGCTATTCTTTGTAAGAAAGATGCGGATGCGATAGTTTCGACTTTCTATAACCCGCTATTGTGATGACAGTTTGTGGTACCTCAACTCGCTTGAAGGATACCTGTAAATGTCTAAAGAAGTAAAGAGACTGACCAGAGAGGTCAAAAAGCTAACTGGAAACGTCTCTAAGAGAAAGCTGGTCAAGGAGTCGGCTGCTTTCTTCAAAGAGTATCTATTTAGAGACAATCCCCGCCTAGCCAACTTTGTATACGTCGACTTGAAGCTAAGGTCCGGAATGGACTGTTTCGGCGAGGTCTGCTGGCAAGACAGCAACCTTAGGCCGCGCGAGTTCGACATGACTATAAACATGGACCTTCCGAACTATGACATCGTGTCTACCGCAGCCCACGAGATGGTCCACGTGTGGCAGTACTCGACCGGTAGGTTCAAGAACTATCTAGACGGAAACGACTACTTCAACGGTCGTCTCTACAAGAGAGACCTCTCGTACGAGAAAAGACCGTGGGAGAAAGAAGCCTACAGGATGGAGACTAGACTGGTGAAAAAGTGGATCAAACACGTAAAGAAGAACGGACTCTATGAGCTTAAGTCTTGAAAGACAACTCGAGCTTCGAAGCCTGATTCTAGCAGACCTCGAGGCTACGGACCAGATTAACGGAAGAGAAGCCGCTAGAGACATAGCGGTAGCTCAGCTATACTACTCTACGGAGTGGCTGGTCAAGACCTATCCTAGGGAGAAAGTCATAGAGTTACTCGAGACACAGCTTCGGAACATTAGAGCAAAGAAGTGGTAGATCTTTAAGTTATTGAAAAACCATAGCTTTTTCTAAGCCTTTGAAAAGACACAGTTTTTTCTAAGTCATTGAAATACCATAGCTTTTCTTAAGCCGTTGAAGACATTGAGCTTTTCCTAAGCCATTGATCTTCAACGGCTATTTTTTTTTCAAAAAGCTGCACTTTTTGGTGTACATTATTTGTAAGATGGACTACTATAAGAATATAAGGAATGAGGAACTAATGTCCATCTACACGACCACCAAGAAAGCCACCCCTGAGATCGACTCCCTGATCCAGGCCTTCTCCGGTAAGATCACGGTCTGCCGTCCCGGCCGGAAGTTCAAGACCTTCCGCCAGCGTGGCACTTGGGAGGCCATGGCCGCCAAGAACGGCTGCGAGACCTTCGTTACCCAAGGTCAACGAAATTCTTCCTCCATGAACCGCTCTAGGGGTTGACATTATTTCCCAGACCGGCTATAATCATACTATGGAAAACAGGAACAAACAAGTGACTCGTCAACGTACATCTGACTACGCCTTTACCACCACTAACCCTAACGACAGTCGGATTGCCGATCTCAAGCTGCACGCTCTCATCATGGGCATGGAGAACAAGATCATCGAGCTCAAGAATCCTGACGTCGCCAAGCGTAAGTTCAAGTCTCGCTACCGTGTGGTCGTCCGCGGCCGTCTCGGCAAGGACAATCCTAACGCTCACCTCTATCGAGTCGGCGGTCCCCTGAAGCGTAGCACGTCTCAGGACATCCGGCACGAGCATGCCCAGCGGTTCGACGTGTACCTCCGCGAGGTCCGCATCTACCGTTGACATAATTACTGGTACCTGATACTATCTGACTATAAACTGTGAAAACCTGAAAGGACTATATCATGAAGATCGAAATGTCGTTCGCGGACTTCTCCGCTGGTGTCTCCTCTGTCGGCCGTGCCTTCGAGCAGTCCAAGGCCATCTTCTACGTCAAGTGCCCCAAGGGTGGCAAGGTTGAGCTCAACCTGCACTCCGGCACCTTCACCGTAGGCTCCGGCTGCAAGCTCCGCGAGGTCATCACCGCGGCTGTCGAGAAGTCTGGCTTCAAGATCGCCAAGCGCGCCAAGGGTTGGACCGTGGTCTCGGCCGACGGCTACGACCAGGGAGACCTGCTCGCTCACTTCTGCGCCCTCTACAAGGTCGTCGAGGGTGCGGTCGCCGCTTCCTCGGCCAAGGCCACCAAGGCCAAGGCAGTCGCCAAGGGCAAGCTCGAGCTCTCAGACATGCTGAACTCGGCCCTCGGCGGCAAGACTAAGTCGACGAAGTCAGTCAGCCGCAAGGCTGCCTGATGACCCTCTTTCGCGGAGTGCCGTCAGACGGCCCGTGTCATACCGCCAACTGCCAGCTGTGGGAGGTCTTCGTTGACCAGATCAAGAAGCGAACCGGCCGAGAGCCGTCCCACGGCTGGACAGAGGCGGAAGTCGTCCAGTGGCTCGACCTCGAAGGAGATCAAGTCCTTCACGGGGATGACCGAGGGCGGAGCCAACCGAATAGCGCGCTTCTACCAGCAGATGGGGAAGCGAGTGCTCGCGCGGCCTGAGTACAACCCAGAGACCACTCTCTGGGAGTTCGAGGTGGAGTGGTGAGATGTTCGTCTTCAAGGCGTCTCTCACCGTCCTACTGCTGATCTTCGTCCTGAGGCAGGCTCGAGAGCTGGCCATCGGGCCGGTAGAGGTCAGACTGATTCTTCGCTACGTCTCGATCGCTCTGTGGGCAGTGTTCGGCCTGCTGCTGGTGATCGGCGTCTGGACCGCATGAGGTAACAAATGAGACTCGCCAAGACACTCGCCTGCGTCGCATCCCTAGGACTGGGCGGCTGCGTAGTCGCCGCGGTGCCAGATCCATACGTCGGCCCGGTGGTCACCGGCGCGTACGTGTCGCCCGTCCCTCAAGTGACAGTCGTCGGTGGTGGCTACTACCCGCCCGTCGCCCCTGTCGTATACGGCGCCTGGAGAGGACCGTACTACGGCGGTGGCTACTGGGGAGGGGGAGGCTACTATGGCCCTCGTCCTGGATGGGGTCCTCGTCCCTACGGTCCTCCCGGCCCTCCAGGGCCTCGTCCAGGCCCCAGACCGGCCCCTAGACCTGGTCCAGGGCCATATCAAGGCCGCTAA
>Ga0075472_10000680_pt1 | contig 14360 bp, 14 predicted proteins | sample DEB19_08_DNA_3_FD_77014 | JGI IMG/M metagenome (GOLD analysis project Ga0075472, IMG submission 77014) | Aqueous microbial communities from the Delaware River and Bay under freshwater to marine salinity gradient to study organic matter... | ecosystem: Environmental > Aquatic > Marine > Coastal ...
CAGTGCGAATGGTTGGTACCCGGAATGCTCAAGGACAAGGTGCTGGCACTCCTCAAGAGTCTTCCGCAGAAACCTCGCAGTCGTTTTGTCCCCTTGCCAGAATCTGCGGCGCGTTTGTCAGCCCTGTTATCAGAGCCGCAAAGTTTTGGGCAGGGCAGTCTGACCGAAGCCCTACTGAAAATCGTCCGCGATGAAACCAGCCTGGATGTCAGACGCACAGACTTCAAGCTGGACATGCTGAGTCCTCACCTTTTCATGAATTTTCGTGTGGTTGATGAACATGGGCGCCAATTGGGGCATGGGCGAAATTTGTCATCCCTTAAGGCTGAGTTGGGGGCTCAAGCGCGTGGTGCATTTCAGGCGCTGGCCGGGCTCAAGCTTGGTTTGACGCCTGAGGGCTCGTCCAGCTTCGGGCCAGTTCCGGTCAGCGATAGCAACCCTGCCAAGCAGTCGTCCAACTCGGCCCGATCTGACAAGTCGACCGGTCAATCTGTCTCAGGGATATCGTCGTCTGGGTCGAGTGAATCCAAAATGCCCCCAGAGCACCGCTACACCGCCTGGACCTTCGGGGAAATACCGGAACTTATGGAAATCAGAAAATCTGGCCAAACGCTGGTTGGGTTTCCTGCGCTTATTGATCAAGGCGATGCTGTCTCGATCGAGGTCTTTGACGAGCCATCGATGGCACTGAGCAAACACCGGGCTGGCCTGCGACGGCTGTTTGCCTTGCAACTCAAGGATGCGATCAGGTATTTGGAAAAAAACCTTCCGGATCTGCAAAAAATGGCAATTGCTTACCTGCCTTTAGGCACGCTGGAGGAACTTCGATCGCAGATGATCCAGGTGGCGCTGGAGCGAGCATTTCTGCTTGACCCCTTCCCGGCCAATGAGTCCGAATTCAAAGTGCGTCTTGAACAGGGGCGGGGACGGCTAACCCTGATTGCCAATGAGGTGGCTCGCCTCGCCGGCATCATTCTCACTGAGTATGCCAATGCGGTGCGCAAGATCAAAGACGCAAAGTATGCAGCGGATGCTGTCGCTGATTGCAACCAGCAGCTTCAGCGTTTGATGCCTAAATATTTCATCGTTCAGACAGCTTGGCAAGCGTTGCAACACATTCCGCGCTATCTGAAGGCAATTTGTCTGCGCCTGGAAAAATACCGAGGTGATCCCTCGCGTGATGCAAGCCGTATGGCAGAGTTAAAGCCCTTGGAGCAGCGATTTTGGCGTTTGGTCGCAGAGCGCAAAGGCGTTATGGAAGAACGTCTGCTGGAATTTCGCTGGTTATTGGAGGAGCAGCGGGTCAGTTTTTTTGCCCAGGAACTTCGCACGCCACAACCGGTCAGTATTAAAAGACTAGAGAAAACTTGGCAACAACTCAGCCTTTAGAGGAGGTGAGTTGTCTTGATGCATCAACAGCAGCTTGTCAGCGCCTGATTGACTTGACAGCGATTGGTTCAATCTCATAATTTGACGTATCAATTTCTGGAGTGGCCATGGATCGTCGCGAGTTTGTTGAGTCCTGCACAAATGGGCTGGCTTGCCTGAGCGCGGCCTTGACCTTACCGGCGATTGCTTCGGATGCCAAGCCGCGCAATTACGAGAGAGTCTTGTTGACCGATGTTCGAGGTTACCCATTGCGGGCCAGTCAACTTAAGACCCAAACCAACTATATTTTTCATTACCCCTTTGTTGCCACCCCGGTCTTCCTTCTTGATCTGGGCGCACCCACCTTACCGCAGCAACTGAGCACCAAGCACCAAGGGTCTTATCTATGGCCAGGTGGAGTTGGACCCAAGCGTTCTATCGTGGCCTTTTCCGCTATATGCGCGCATCAGCTGGTTTATCCAACCCAGCAGCTCAGTTTCATCAGTTTTCGCAAGAGCAAGTCATCCAAAGGGGTGGCTGACAACCTGATCCATTGCTGCGCAGAACACAGCCAGTACGACCCGGCCAAAGGTGCCAAGGTTCAAAGCGGTCCGGCTGAACAACCCTTGTGTGCAGTGTTACTTGAGCATGAGGCAAGCTCAGACACGCTGACAGCGTATGCCACCCTTGGCGGAGAGTTGTTTGATGCGTTTTTTAAAAAATATGAATTCAAACTTGGGTTGGAGGTTGGCCCCAAATCACGCGACACAGTCGTAGCGAAAAGCGCCGTGCACCCACTCGATAAATTCTGTCGAAATACAGTCCAGTGCTAGCATGGACAGCTTCAAACTAAAGGTCGGCAGGCCGATCACCCCCGAACAATTTGATGGACTCAGCGATGAGCAACTTGAACGCCTGATTCCCAAGGCCTACCGGGAGTATTTTCCTGGCAAGGATTTTTGTTCTGACGGGCATTTCTATCTGCACGACGGTACCGCCTGGAGTTTTTTCCGGGGCGGTTTCCTCGACGAGTAGGGTGCCAGCCCCTCAATTTCTTGATCAGCACTGTTAGCACGGGAATTATCTCTGGCTGATGCCTACTTTTTAGGACCCCTTATCAACCCGCCGTGCATGACTACTTTGGTCTTTCTTTTCCTTGTATATTGCTGCAAGATGAAACAATTGTTAAAATTCTAATTGTTCGAAAAGAATGTTTCTGAATAATCAGAAAGAGAGAATCAAATGAGCGATACCACAGAAACCTCTGGATCGGAAGATTTGGCGGTTGCAGACAGGGTCCGAAAAAATATCGCAACTTTGAGCCCTGAATTGCAACGCGCAGCCCGATGGGTCAGCGCCAATCCGGCCGTGTTGAGTGTTCAGTCCATGCGTCGAAGCGCCATGGCCGCTGGAGTTCTTCCAGTAACCATGACACGCTTGGCGCAAGCCCTGGGCTATCCAGGCTTTGAAGAGATGCGGCAGTCACTGCGCGAGGAATTGGTCAAATCAGCCGGTCAAAGTCACACGCTTCGCGCGCCCCGACAGCTTTCAGACCAATTTCCCGAAGATAGCGGCTTGCACATGCTGGAACAAGCGCAACTGCAAAATATTTCCTCCGTTATTCGCCGCAATTCTGAGCAGACCATTGACCAGGCTGCTGACGCCATATTGAACGCGAAATCTGTCTTGATCATGGGTCTGCGAGCCAGTTACGGCATCGCTTTTCATCTTCATTATTGTTGCCAACTGCTGTTGCCCAATACCACCCTCGCGAGCAATCAGGCCGGCACGATTGCCGACCAGGTCTGGCGCCTGGGGGAAGACGATTTATTGGTGGTTGCCAGTTTGGCCCCATACACAAGACAAACCATTGATCTGGCCCAGCAGGCATCAAATCAGGGCGCCTCGGTGTTGGCATTGACAGATTCTGAACTGGGGCCCCTGGGTCAATGCGCCAATCTGACCCTGGTGTCCGAATGCGACTCACCGGCTTTCTTCCATTCAATAACCGGGGCACTTGCCATGGGCGAGGCACTGGTTTCCAAAATTGCGCACAGAGGGGGAGAAAAAACATCTCGCTATTTGCGTAAAAACAGGCAGCGACTGCGCCTGATGCAAGCCTACTGGGACCGTTTCCCATCTGAATAAAAAGACTTTCCTTTCCTTCTCTTGAGTGTGTTGTTGCAGGGGGACCATTGGCTCATTACGCAGGTCAAGTTCGGCAGTGCTGCCGACAAGATTGGCTTAGAACAAGGTTTTTTCATCGTTTTCGGTGAAAAGCCGGCTAACCGACCCGACAAGGAGTGGGTCTTTATCCCCGTCATGATGCTTCTATTCATAATCATTGGCCTGCAGCGCCGGCGACTGGCCAAGAACAGTTGATTCTGTAACAAGCAGTTGCTGTAATTTTTCGTGACTGGCTTGTCTTGGCGCTGAGAAGCCTTTTATGCCTCGGTTGATGTTTTGATCCACCTGATAACCACGCCTTAAATCAAGCATCGAGGCTCAATGGTTCAGATGAATAACCGCGAGCACCTTAATGGGCCAGTTTTGTCACAATCCATGAACCATGGAAAAAACTCTACCCCCTGACCGTTCTCATTTCCGATTCATGCATCGCCTGCGCGTTCGCTGGGCTGAGGTGGATCTGCAAAAGATCGTCTTCAATCCGCACTATCTGATGTACCTTGACACAGCCATGGCTGATTACTGGCGTGCCATGGCCTTACCCTATGAGTCGGCAATGCATCAGTTAGGCGGCGATTTGTATGTCAAGAAGTCAAGTCTTGAATTTTTCGCCTCGGCTCGTTACGACGATCTGCTGGACATCGGCTTGCGCTGCGAGCGCATTGGAAACAGTTCCATGGTATTTTCCGGGGGCGTTTTTCTGGGCGAAAAACTATTGGTAACAGGTGAACTCATTTATGTGTTTGCTAATCCAGCCACTCAGACCTCGCTGCCCGTGCCCGACGCGTTAAGACAGACCCTACTGGGTTACGAAAAAGGCGAACCTGTATGCACGATTCAAACCGGAACCTGGGACGACTTGCAAAAGGAGGCCTGTCTTCTTCGTAGAGAGGTGTTTGTTGAAGAGCAGGGTATTCCAGTCGAGTTGGAATGGGACGAGCATGACGCACAGGCAATTCATGCAGTCACCCTCAATCGACTGGGGATGCCAGTTGCCACTGGCCGACTGACCTCCCATGCGCCAGGGGTCTCGCGAATCGGCCGCATGGCCGTCGCGCGTGTTTTGCGAGGCACGAAACTTGGGAAAGACTTGTTAAGGGTTTTGGTAGAAAAGTCCAGATCGCGCGGAGACAGAAAGATTATTCTGCACGCCCAAAAAACCGCAGAGGGTTTTTACTCCCGAGAGGGATTTTTGTCACAAGGCGAGCCATTCACGGAGGCTGGCATACAGCATATTGAGATGGTATTGGACTTGTGACTAACCGAATTTTCTTCTCTGGGTTCAATTGATCTCAGGAAGTCATAAAAAAAGCCACGTTTGCATGGGTTTAGATATCCTCAATCAGCGGGTAGGGTAGAGGCAGCAGGGTCAGGGCTGGTCCGTTGGCCGCGCGCAAATGCAATGGGCCTTGGGCAGCACTGATCTGCAGAGATGCGATAGCGTCATAACCGCCGGCTGGGGCTGAAGCGCTCTGGGCAATGGTGCCACAGGGTTGATCCGGATCGGAGGGTTGGTAAATTTCATCACCGATATCAGGTTTGACCTCGCTGTGCAGCAGATAGCCTCGACGTTTGAGGGTGCCTCGAAACTGGCTTCTGGCCACCACTTCCTGGCCCGGATAACAGCCTTTTTTGAAATTGACGCCGCCGACTGATTCATAGTTCAGCATCTGGGGAACAAATGAATCAACCACCGGTGCAGTGATGCTTGCAATGCCACTTCGCACGTCTCCCCAGAGCCAGATGTCAGAGCTGAGGCTTAGGCCTTCCGGTCGCGTTGTCTTTGTTGGAGCCAGCCAAAGTGCCCGCGCGACGCCCTCTGCGGGGTAAAGGGAAATGATGCTGACAGAGCCACTATCGGTCTTGACCCATGGCCGGGCTGAGGGCTGTGGAACAGCCTTGCCAGCCAATCCTAGGCAAATAAATTCATCGCTGGCATCGCTCAGCTTGACTTTGGCCCGCAGCACAAACATGGAAAGTCGCTTCAGGGTTGGTGCTAAAAGATCGCGACTGCAAAGCAACACGATGTCAGTGTGGCTTCGCTTGAAGGCAATGAAACTGGCCAGCATGCGGCCCTTGGCGGAACAGAAGGCTGCAAGACGTGCCTCGGACAGGCCCAGCAAAGAGAAATCCTGGGTCAGCTGACCATGAAGAAACTTTGCAGCGTCCTCACCTTCAGCGCGAATGATGCCCAAGTGGGGGAGGTCGGCAATACCCTGTAGAGATTGATCCATCCCCGAATTATCAACCTTGCGCAATGACCCTGTGATAATGTGGTTGTGCGTCGAATTCTGATTTTTTGTCTGGTCGTAGCTGTTCTGACATGCGGTGCTACCGCCTGGTGGTTGCACCATCCCTTGACCCTGAAAAACACCCCTTTGGATTTGGCGATCGAGCCTGGAAGCTCGGCTCGTGCCGTGGCGCAGGCGCTTGCAGAAGCTGGAGTGGCCGTAGAACCATCCTGGATGCACCTGCTTTTTCGGCTGTCCGGTTCCGAGCGCATGATCAAGGCAGGAAACTACGAACTTGATAACCGAACGACTCCGCTGACCTTGCTGAAAAAACTGGTTCGCGGCGAGGAGTCACTCCTGGCGGTAACACTGGTCGAAGGGTGGAATATTCGTCAAGTGCGAGCTGCCTTGAGCAACGCCACTCTGCTACGCCCAGACACCGCTGAATTGAGCCATGAAGCCCTGATGGAGAAACTTGGGCGGCCCGGTCTTCATCCTGAGGGCAGGTTTTTTCCGGACACCTACACCTACGCAAAAAACAGCTCGGATCTTGTGGTCTTGCAAAGGGCCATGCGTGCCATGAATAGGCAACTTGAGATAGCCTGGACACAGAGGTCTTCTGAACTTGCCTTGAAGAGTCCCGAAGATCTGTTGATTCTGGCCAGCATCGTTGAAAAGGAAACAGGCCGTGCAGCAGACCGCCAATTTGTCTCTGCGGTGTTCAACAACCGTTTGCGCTTGGGCATGATGCTGCAAACTGACCCCACGGTGATCTATGGCATGGGCGCGCAGTTTGATGGCAATTTACGAAAGGCTGATCTGCAAAGAGATACGCCCTGGAACACTTACACCCGGGCCGGGCTGCCCCCAACACCGATTGCCATGCCCGGAAAGGCATCCCTGCTGGCGGCAGGTCATCCAGCCCCCAGCAAGGCACTGTATTTTGTGGCGCGCGGTGATGGAACCAGCGAGTTCAGCGCAACACTCGATGAACATAACCGGGCGGTCAACAAATACCAGCGTGGCAAATAACACCAATAATGATGCGTTGAGAGCTTCTGAGTTTTGAGCCTAAACACACAATGAAAAACGGTTTATTCATCAGCTTTGAAGGAATTGATGGCGCAGGCAAATCAAGCCATGTTGACAGCCTGGCTGAGGCTTTTCGGGCACAAGGGCGCACGGTCACGATCACCCGGGAACCCGGGGGCACGCCGTTGGCCGAGAAATTGCGCCAGATCATTCTGAACGATGCGATGGACGCCATGACTGAAGCGCTGCTGGTCTTTGCCGCCCGTCGGGATCACCTGCAGCAGTGTATAGAGCCAGCGCTGGCTCGCGATGAGGTGGTGTTGTGTGACCGTTTTACCGATGCCACCTTTGCCTATCAGGGCGGAGGAAGAGGTTTTGACCCAGCAGTGCTGACTCAATTGGAGAAATGGGTTCAAGCGGGCCCCGACGGGATCCGTCAGCCCGATCTGACCCTCTGGTTTGATCTTGATCCAGCGATCGCCGCCAAGCGACTGACCAGCGCCCGCTTGCCAGACAAGTTTGAAGCACAGCCGGTTCAATTTTTCCGTCGTGTTGCTAGCGCTTATGAGCAGCGGATGAAGCAATCGGCCGATCGTTTTGCCCGCATCAGGGCCGATCAGAACCGGGACGCAGTTTGGAACGATGTGCTTGCAGTGATCAGGGCCAGGGGCATGCTGCAATGAACGATCAGACCACGCCCCCCTGGATCAAGCGACAAGCGAAATCCTTGCTGCTTCAAAACGGTCATGCCTGGCTCTTGCATGGGGCCTCGGGACTTGGTCAGTACAGTCTCGCCCTGGAACTCGCCAAATCATGGCTCTGTGAACAGCCAGGCGAGGAGGGCGCCTGCGGGATTTGCCCTGCTTGTCACGCCATCGAAGTTCGTACGCATGCCGACCTGTTCATGCTCATGCCTGAAGAGACCATGCTTGATTTGGCCTGGCCTCTGGGAGAAAAAGCGCAGTCCGAACTCGATGACAAAAAGAGAAAACCCAGCAAAGAGATCCGCATTGATGCCATGCGTGAAGCGATTGAATTCACCCAACGAACCAGTAGCAGAGGGCGCGCCAAGGTGGTTCTGATCTATCCGGCCGAAAGCATGAATACCGTCACTGCTAACGCCTTGCTCAAGACACTGGAAGAACCCCCTGGGGATATGCGTTTCATTCTAGCCAGCGAGGCGGTGCATCAACTCTTACCTACAATCCGCAGTCGCTGCATGATGCATGGAATGGTTTGGCCGCAACCGTCAGAATCGATGGATTGGCTGCAAGGCCATGGACTTGGCGGTGAGGATGCCAGTGGGCTGCTCAATGCAGCCGGAAACCGGCCTGAAGATGCATACCAGTATTTTCAGCAGGGTAGAAGCGCCAACGCGTGGTCAGGGTTGCCTAAGGCATTGATGCGTGGTGATGGCGAGCCTTTCAAGAACTTGACCGCATTGGAACTGCTCGACCTTCTTCAAAAATTGAGTTATGACCTATTGGCCAAAGCTATTGGGGCCGCCCCTCGTTTTTTTCAGCCTGATTCACTGCCAGCAGTGAGTAATTTGGCAATTCTCAGTGATTGGTCTCGAGATTTGATGCAGGCCCGTCGCACCATTGAGCACCCGTTCAATCCCGGCCTGCTGCAGGAAGATTTTCTGAGCCGGGCCAGACACGTCATGATGCGTGCGCGCTGATATTGCGCCTTCAATTTCAATTCACAATGTTCACAGACTCGCATTGCCATCTTAATTTTCCAGAGCTATTGAGCGAATTACCCAAAATACGCCAAGCAATGACGGCAGCCCAAGTTGACCGTGCTCTTTGCATTTGCACCACCTTGGAAGATTTTGAAGCGGTCCATCAACTGGCCTTGGATCATGACAATTTTTGGGCAACTGCTGGCGTCCATCCGGATAACGAAGGCGTGCGAGAGCCTACGGTGGAAGACTTGCTTGGCCTGGGACGCCTGCCCAAGGTCATTGCCATCGGAGAAACGGGCCTGGACTATTACCGGCTTGGAGATCGAAGCATCGCCGATATGGCCTGGCAGAGAAATCGCTTTAGAGTCCATATCCGCGCCGCGCGGCAATTAAAAAAGCCTCTGGTCATCCACACCCGAAGTGCATCAGCCGATACCTTGTCTATCCTGAAGCAAGAGGGGGAAGACGGATCTACAGGCAGTGCAGGGGGGGTCTTCCACTGCTTTACCGAGACCCAGGAGGTTGCCAAGGCTGCCTTGGACATGGGCTTCTATATATCTTTTTCAGGTATTGTTACTTTCAAGAACGCCACAGATCTGCAGGACATTGCGCGCTGGGTGCCATTGGACAGGCTTTTGATCGAAACTGACAGCCCCTATCTGGCGCCGGTTCCATTTCGGGGCAAGGTCAACAATCCTTCCCTGGTTCCTTGGGTCGCCAAGCAGTTGGCCCAACTCAGAAACTGCTCGCTGGAAGCTATCGCTGAGGCCAGTAGCCATAATTTTGATGCCCTTTTCCGACCTCAATTCACATGTTAAATAACTTTAAGTATATTATTTATCTTATTGACATTATTGGATTTTCATCCTCATATGGTGGTTCTTATGAGGATTTTTTCAAGGCTATTCAATTTGACGATGACCGTACCGTGCAGAATCTGCTGAATCGTGGATTTGACCCCAATACGCCAGATCCGAACCTTCAGCATCCTCTCTATCTGGCAATTCGTGAGCCAGCCCCAAAAATCACAAGGCTCCTAATTTCACATCCGTCCATCAAGGTTGACGTTCGAAATAAGGATGATGAAACGCCCTTGATGATGGCTGCGCTCAAGGGGCAACTTGAAGTCGCCCAAAGACTGGTTGACTTGAAAGCCGACATCAACAAGCCCGGATGGGCGCCGCTACATTACGCCGCCACCAGTGGAAACCCAGCATTAGTCCGCCTGTTGCTGGAGCATGATGCTTATCCGGATGCCGAGTCTCCCAACGGAAGTACGCCCCTCATGATGGCCGCGATGTATGGAACGCCGGCCACTGTGAAGGTATTACTTGAGGCCGGCGCCGATCCCACTTTGCGTAACAACCTGGATCTTTCAGCCCTTGATTTTGCACAGCGTGCAAGCCGCCAAGACAGCGCCATGCTAATTTCTGCCTTTTTACTGGGTTGGTCCAAGGACTCTCCAAAATAGGCGGGGATGACATCCTTCAGTCCTTTTAACGCCCCATTTTAAATTTATACAATGTATATTATGTAAAGTTAAAGGGGCATCGAAAATCAGGCTTTGACCAGAGCAGCCATTCGGCGCGAATTAGCCACCAGCAATAGCTGGAGGGCAGCCAAACCAATAAACAAGGCTTTGTAGTGATGTGCATCCATGAGCCAGGCAAAAAGTAAAGGCGATAAGGCTTGTCCAATGTCCAGGCCGGAATAAATAACTCCGTAGACCCTGCCACTGGCATTGGTGGGTGTGGCCTTTTTGATCAAAAAATCCCTGGCAGGACCCGCGAGTCCAATAAAAAATCCTAGGGCGCCAAAAAATACAGGAACTAGCAGACCCGGCAATGGCGCAAGGGCTAAAGAAAGAGAAATGGCTGCGGCAAAGCCAAAACCCAATGCGACAAGACGTTCAGAACGAACAATATCGGAAGCAATGAATCCAGCAACGACCATGCCTCCGATAGCCAATAACATATATGCAGACAAGCACAGAGCAACCAATGGCACGGGTGTTCCATGCAACTGACGAGCCGCCTCAGGCGCAAAAGCCTGAACAATTCCAAGTGCAATCCCAACCAGCAAAAAGAAACTTAAACAGATCCATACCGCTGGCAGCCTTAGAAAAGAAAAAACACTGGGCAGGGCTACATGCTTCGATACTTCCTGACTATCACTTTTAAATACTGAGACCTGAAGGTGCTGACGGAAAAACCAGAGGGCAACCAGCACAATCAATATGATGAGAGCGCCCACGAATAAAGCATGTCGCCAGGAGAAGGCAAGGGTTATGGGAACCAGAATAGCCGGTGCCGCCGCCCAACCCAAATTGCCAGAGATACCATGCGCACTGTAGGCATGGCCAAGACGACGCGAACTCACCCGACGATTGATCAAGGTGTAATCAACCGGGTGAAACACGCCATTTCCCAGGCCGGCAACAAAGATAAAAAAAATCAGCATGGAATAGCTCTGGCTGAAAGAAAATCCAAATGCTGCAAAAACCAATAGGCTTAGACCGCTTAGCAATATTGGGCGCGGGCCCCATCGATCCACCAAAAAGCCAGACAAAGCCTGTACAACGCAAGACACAGAAAAAAATAAGGCCATCAGAAAGCCAAGTTCTGTGTACCCCGTATTGAAAGCATCTTTAAGCCAAGGGAAAAGAGGAGGTAGCAAAAGTTGGCTGAAATGGCTGATCATGTGCGCCGAACCGACCATACCGATCACAAGCGCATCTTCACGGATAGGAACAGCCGGCGAAGAATCTATCGATGCTGATGCAATCTGGCTCATGGGCCTGAGACTATAAGTGAAAGTTACACAAGGTGCCGCAATGGATGGGCTCTTGGGGGCCAGACCGGATCAAAAAATCCGGCCACCATATCAGATGTGACCATCTCCAATTTTTCAGGATTCCATTTTGGTTGGCGGTCCTTGTCGATGGCCAGCGCCCGGATCCCCTCCGTGGTTTCCGTTTCTGTCATGAACCGCATGAGATGTCGGGTATTGAAACAGTGGCGAACCATGTCGCGCTCCATTCGCAACTCGTCAGCCAAACTCATCGTGCCCCCGCGGCGTATCAGTTGCAGGCTGACTTCCTGCATCAGCGGAGAATGACTGCGTAACTGGGCGGCACATGTTTTTGACCAATCACTGCCCTCCTCCATCAAGGCCTTTTCGATAGCGAAAACAGTGGGCTGATCAAAGCTCTTTTCAATCAAAGCAAGTGGTAAAGAACTTGGCGGAGTTGGTACCTGGAAATGCTTCTGCCACTCATTGAGCTCCTGCGTGTCATAGCGACCCAGACGAGCTAATTCATCCCAGGCACGATCAAGCTTCGCCGGGTCGAAGCAGGCATCGGCAAGATGGATTGCAATGGCATCGCCCGCACTGATCACTTCGCTGGTCAGGGCCAGCCACTCGCCGGAATGTCCTGGGCAGCGAGCCAGAAACCATCCTCCGCCGACATCAGGAAATAGACCAATCTGAGTTTCGGGCATGGCCATCTTTGTGCGTTCCGTGACGATTCGCAGGCTGGCGCCTTGTGAAATTCCCATGCCACCGCCCATCACAATGCCATCCATAAAGGCAATATAGGGTTTGGGGTAGGTATGAATCAAATGGTTGAGTTCATACTCCTCGGTAAAGAAATCTTCCAGTTGAGCATCACCGTGCAAGACTGACTGATGAAAAAACCGGATGTCGCCTCCAGCGCAAAAAGCTCCAAAGGCGTGCTCCCTACCCATGCCACGGACAGCCACTGCCTTTACATTTGGATCGTTCTTCCATGCGATCAGCAAGGTTGCCAACGCGCGGACCATCGGGAGGTTCAAGGCATTGAGTGCCTTGGGTCGATTCAGGGTGATCAAGCCGACTGAGCCCATAACTTCAGCCAGGATATCCGGGCATGTCTCGAAAGAAGACATTTTCATTTCCTTAGTTTCCAACCAATCAATTCATTGGTGATCAACGCGATCAGAACCAAAAGACCGCCTTCAAGTACGCTGGGGCTTGGGACTTCGCCAGCGCCCAGCCAGACCAATAGGATGCCGAAAAGAATTTCAAGTTGACCGAGAAGTGATATTTCAGGGGCCTTCAGCACCTTGGCGCATACCACTAGCAAGAGGCAAGGTACAGCCAGCTGAAACAATCCCAGCAGGGCCAGGAGGCCGATGTCCATGGCTGTCGCTCGAAATGGCAATGCAAACGGCAAAGTGATCAGTGTAGACAGAAGAGCCCCAATAAGGACTGAGGGCATCAGATCGATATCGGTCCCTTTCGAATGGACCTGCTGAACCAGGACCCAATTGGCGGCCGCACTGAGTGGAACACAAAGTGCCAGAGCAGCCCCTATCCAACTGGCGCCAGTGACTTGGCCGCCGAACATCCAGACCATGCCCATCATGGCGAGTGCTATGGCAACCCAGGTATGCCCGCCAATGGTCTGTCGCAAAAAAATCCGGGCAAACAGGGCTGTGAACAAGGGGCTTAACGAAGAAATCACCAGCACTGTAGCCACACTAGTCTGCGTTAAGGCTAACATGAAAAAAGTGAACATGGAGCTCCAGCACAAGCCGGACAACCATAAGACGACGCGCCCTTTACGAAATTCTTCCCACACTGCCCTTCCCCGCCAAAAGATCAGGATCAGCAGGAGCGATACCGAGGTAAAAAAACTTCGCCAGTAGGTGACCTCGAAGCTCTGGGCCGTCTCCAGTTGTCGGGTCACCAAGCCAGCAATCGACCATAGAAATGTGACCAGCACCATCAGGGCGACGGCTTGGGCATGTGACAGCCTGATCATTTCCAGGGGAACGTTCAAGAAGCTCGATGACTCACAATCGAAATGCTCACTCCTTGCTGGCTCTTTTACGTTCGTGTTCCTTCAAATAGCGCTTGCGAAGCCGTATGCTTTTGGGGGTGATTTCGACCAACTCATCGTCTTCGATGAACTCGACACCGTACTCCAATGTCAGTTCGATAGGTGGCGTGACCTTGATGGCGTCTTCCTTGCCGCTGACACGGAAATTTGTCAGCTGTTTGGTGCGCGTGGCATTGACCACCAGGTCATTGTCACGGTTATGTACACCCACAATCATTCCCTCATAGACAGGATCACCAGCCTTGACGAACATACGCCCCCGGTCGTCGAGTTTGCCCAGAGCATACGTGAATATTTCACCATCATCCATGGAGATCAGGACGCCGTTTTTACGACCGCCAATATCTCCTCGATGGGGTTCGTAGCCATCAAAAATATTTGCGATCAGACCTGACCCCCGGGTCAAGTTCAGAAATTCATTGGAAAAACCAATCAGTCCACGCGCAGGGATACGGTATTCAAGTCGAACCCGGCCACGTCCGTCGGGCTCCATGTTCACCAACTCGCCCTTACGTTCTCCCAAGGCCTGCATCACACCGCCCTGATGCCCTTCCTCGATATCCACAGTCACCAGCTCAATGGGCTCACACCGTTCGCCCTCCATATCCTTGAACACTACGCGGGGCTTGCCCACGGCCATTTCATAGCCTTCACGACGCATGTTTTCCAGCAGTATGGTCAAGTGCAGCTCACCTCGTCCTGAGACCTCAAAAATGCCATCTTCCTCGGTTTCCTTGACACGCAGCGCGACATTGGACTGAAGTTCTTTTTGCAGACGATCCCAGATTTGTCGGCTGGTCACGAACTTGCCCTCACGCCCGGCTAGTGGCGAAGTGTTGACACAAAAATTCATGGTGAGGGTAGGCTCATCCACCTTCAACATGGGCAATGCTTGCGGATTATTGGGATCGGTCAATGTCACGCCGATGCCTATTTCCTCGATTCCGTTGATCAGCACGATATCGCCCGGGCC
>Ga0075472_10000682_pt1 | contig 14356 bp, 11 predicted proteins | sample DEB19_08_DNA_3_FD_77014 | JGI IMG/M metagenome (GOLD analysis project Ga0075472, IMG submission 77014) | Aqueous microbial communities from the Delaware River and Bay under freshwater to marine salinity gradient to study organic matter... | ecosystem: Environmental > Aquatic > Marine > Coastal ...
TCAGGAGGATGAGCGCGGCAGAGAGCACGGCCCCATTGAGTGCCAGGCGTGGTCCGCCCACGAGACCGCGGAGGAGACGCGCGAGTGGACCACCTGCTGCACGCCCTGTGGCGATCTGGTCGATGCGTGCGCGGAACGCACGGTCGGCAAATGGCTGTGCGGTGCGCCCCGGCTCAGTTGCGCGGTATGCGTCGCGCAAGGAGGGGGGCATCACACCCTCGTCTGGTCCTGGAACATCTGGTCGTATCATCTCCCCTCCTCAACGCCTCTCCCTGCCTCTCGGTTCCCGGCGAGGTCGGCGAGGATCTCCCGCAGCTCCGCACGCCCTCGGCTAATCCGGCTCTTCACCGTACCAATGGAGACGCCCGTGATCTCGGCGACCTCCGCATAGTCGTACCCGTCGATATCAACGAGGAGGATGGCCGTGCGGCGCTCCTCGCGGATCATGGCGAGGGCACCCCGCAGGCGTTGGGCTAGCTCGCGCTGCTCTGCGACCGCTGCGGGCTCCCCAGCAGATGGCGCCGGAATCTCGCCCGAGCCTCCGTATGGGCGGCGGCTCCACGGATCGTCCCCGTGCTCGCCTACCTCAGGAAGTGGACTTGTTGGGCGTCGGCGCTCGTAGCGCTCACCGTCGCGCGCGGCATTCTGCACGATGCGCACAAACCAGCCGCGGAGGTTACGTGGCTCAACACGGTCCAGATGTCGGTATGCGGCCAGCAGCCCCTCCTGCAGGGCATCGTCAGCACGCGCGGGCTCACCGGTAACGCGCAGCGCCATCCGCCAGGCAAGATCAAGGTCGGGGGCGAAGAGTGCCGCAAAGGCCGCCGCGTCGCCGCTGCGCGCGGCCGCCAGGAGGCGTAGCCGTTCTGCGCCCTCTTGCACCCTCTCCCCCTGCTGCTCACCATCGCCCATGCCCGTATGATGCGGCACCGCTAGGATCTACGGGTGCCGGAGTGGCGGAATGGCAGACGCGACCGACTCAAAATCGGTTGACCGCAAGGTCATGGGGGTTCGAGTCCCTCCTTCGGTACCAGTGCCCACAGGGGTGCCCCACGGGCGGCGCGCTAATATGGCGGAGCCGGAGTGGCGGAATGGCAGACGTATCCGACTTAAAATCGGCTGACCGCAAGGTCATGTGGGTTCGAGTCCCACCTTCGGCACCAGGAGAGAGGAGGGACGATGAGCGAAAAGGCATTCACCCCACGAGCCGACCGTCCTACCTTGATGCGCGAACATGCTGTCGCACGGGCGAAGCGCGCAGCAGCTGCTGCTGGATCTGCAGAGTGGCGCGCAGCCGCGACGGAGGTTGCTGCTATTGAGGTTGAGCTGGCGAAGTTCAGTGCCCTGTCGACCGCACCAGATCGAATCGCCAGGCCTGAGGCGAAGAACCGAACCTAGTTCCTATAGCGCGAAGAGCGCGCCCGCAACAAGGCCCACGATCAATGCCCCCATCGCCGGCCGACCAGCGATGAACGCTGCGCCAACGTGCCAGAGCGGCCAGAGTGGATACCCCTTCGGTGGCTGTGCAGGGCGTGGGGCGGCGAGTATTTTCAATGCCGGAAGCGCTTGGATGGCACCGAGCCCAGCAAGTGGGGCGACGATCCACGGATAGATGCCGACTGCAGCGAGGAGTGCGACGGCGATATAGCCGGCACTAACGAGCGCGACTGCGGCACCGCGCGCGCGACGCTCACCAATGCGGACAACAAATGTTCCGACGCCACGTGACGCATCTGCCTTGATCTTGTCGAGATGCTTCCCAAACAAGACGGCCGTCGCGATCAGGCCCCACGGGAGTGTTGCAAGGAGTGCCGTTGCATCGATTGTGCCTGTGGCGGCGAGGTAGGTACCGCCGCCCATCAGTGGGCCCCAAACAATAAAGACGGAAAGCTCGCCAAGGCCGCGCCGCTTCAGTCGAAGCGGCGGGTCGGTGTATCCCCACGACAAGAGAAGGCCCGCAACAGCAAAGACGCCAAGGAGTGGCTCGGCGCGCATCACCATGGTGAAACCACCAAAGAGCGCGGCTCCGCCGGTCAGAAGTGCGATTGAAAGCAAGAGGGTCCGATCGCTCATCGCCCCCGACGCAATCGGGTGCGGAGAGTAGTCTGCACGCGGATATCCTGGCCGGTCGAGGCCATCCTTGTAGTCGCGCCAGTCGTTCGCAAGATTATTCGCGGCATGTGCCAAGTTCGCACCGAGGAAGGCTGCGATGCCAAGCAGGATGCCGCTCACGCCACTCTCGGTCGCCGTGATCGTTCCGCGATACCAGGCGAAGAGCAGTCCCTGGCCTGATCCGAGGATTGTCAGCGGGAGGACAGAGGCGCGGGCGAGCAGGAGGGCACGTGCAAGGACGGGCATCTTGCGCCAATCGCTCCCCTCAGGGGCCGACTGTCGAAGGAGGACGGAGGCGTACTCGCGCATTGACATACGACTAGTGTGCCCTGAATTTCAAAACCGTGCAGGGGCTATTCAGCCGTGCTGTTTCCTGAGATAACGTCAAGATCGACAATCCCCCGCCCGACGCGATCGTGAAGGCGCGAAGCAAAACTCGGATCCCATGCCATTCCATTGCGTTGCTCCATCGGCAACAGCTGCGTACCGTTCTCCTGCGGAACGTGGACGACGACCCGCGTAGAGCCAGGACGGGCACGCAACTCCTCGCGGACGATCTGCATCGCACGCAGCATGGAGTCGAGCCCCTGTTGGGCCTTGAACCGGATATGCACGACGGCATCGGCGGGGAGTTCGATCGGCTGACTTGGTGCAGCATCTTCACGCAGTGACTCGCCGCGCGCGGCCTCCTCGTACTCTGCGGGCGGCGTTGCGGGGAGGAGTCCCTCGGGCATCATGCCGCGGGGCGGCTGACCTGGCGGAGTAACTGGTGCGCGCCGTGCGTAGGGGTTACGCGTGCTCTTCACTGCGACGCGCGCGCGAATCTCGTCTGCTGTGAGTCGCTGCCCCTCTTCCCACGCGAGCACTCCCTCGACGATCACATTCCATCCATCGCCGCGCCGCTCGGCACGTGCAGAGACGAGCACGCCCTCTCCCTCTGTCCAGGCAGTGCGCGTCGCTTCGAGTGTCTTTGGGAAGACAACCGCCTCAATACTCCCCGTGAGGTCCTCGAGCGTGACAATCGCCATCGACTCGCCTTTCTTCGTCACCATGTTGCGAATTCCGCTCACAAGACCGCCAAGTACGACGACAACCTCGCCGAGCTCCTCTTCGCCGATCCCTGCAATGCTCGTCGTGACATACGGTGCGAGCTGCGGGGCGAGTGCATTCATCGGGTGGTCGCTCAAGTAGACCCCCATCAAGTCGCGCTCCCAGCGCAAACGTTCGCGAACCGGCGCCTCGGCGATTGATGGGAGTGGGCGCACCGCACCTGCGAGCAGGTCGGGCTCGGCATCGAAGAGACCAACCTGACCAGCTGCGCGCTCACGCTGCGTGCTCGACCCTGCGGCCAGTGCGTCGTCGAGGCCGGCCAGGATCTGCGCAGGGTGGCCAAAGCGATTCAGTGCGCCAACCTTCGCGAGTGCTTCAAAAACACGCTTGTTTGCCAGGCGTAGGTCGATGCGTTCAAAGAGCTCCTGCAGCGTTCGTGGCGTATCTCCCAAACTGCGTGCTGCAACGATCGACTGCGCTGCGCCAGCACCGACATTCTTCACGCCGAGCAGACCGAAGCGAATCGCATCTCCCTCCGGCTCAAAGTCGAGCACCGAGTGATCGACGTCTGGCGGCAAGATGGCAATGCCGAGTCGGCGGCACTCAGAGACTGCGGCCGCCACCTTCTCCTCTTTGCTGCGGAATGCGTTGAGGACACTCGTCATGTAGTCAACGGTGTAGTTCGCCTTCAGGTAGGCCGTCTGGTAGGCGATCAAGCCGTAGCAGGTCGCATGCGCCTTGTTGAATCCGTAGTCGGCGAACGGCTCAAACGACTTGAAGACCTCTTCGATGACGCTCGACTCAACGCCACGCGCCGCTGCTGATGCAAAGAATTCTGGGCGCAGCGACTGGAGGAGATCCTCCTTCTTCTTCCTCACGGCATAGCCGAGGGTGTCGGCCTTTGCCCCGGAGAACCCTCCGAGCGCCTTGGCCGCCGCCATGATGTCCTCCTGGTAGACGAAGACGCCGTACGTCCGCTTCAGGAACGGCTCGAGGAGCGGGTGGAGGTAGGTGACCGCCTCCTGGCCGTGCTTGCGGCGAATGTAGGTAGGAATATTTGCCATCGGTCCCGGGCGATAGAGCGCCACCATCGCGGCCAGGTCGTCGACGCTCGTGGGGCGGAGCTCCTTGATGTAGCGCCGCATCCCGGGAGATTCCAACTGAAAGATGCCCGTTGTCTCGCCCGATGCCAACAGCTCAAACGTTTTCTTGTCGTCAAGCGGGATGCGATCAAGGTCGATCTCGATCCCGCGGGCGGCCTTGATCCGGTCGACCGCCGTGCGCAAGATCGTGAGGTTTGCGAGGCCGAGGAAGTCGAACTTCAAGAGGCCGAGCGACTCCACCCCCTTCATGGCGATCTGCGTCATCTGACCGTCGCTATTCGTCGCCTTCTGCAGCGCCATGATGTCGGCGAGCGGATCTCGGCTGATCACGACGCCGGCCGCGTGGGTGGAGGCATTACGCACGACCCCTTCGAGTTGTTCGGCAAGCGCGACCATCGGCGCATACTCCGGACTCTGCGCGAGTGCCTGGAAGTTCTGGTCTTTACGCGCACGACCAAATGTCGTACCGAGTGCTTCGGGGACCGCCTTCGCGATTCGATCTGCTTCGCCGTAGCTCTTGCCGAGCACACGGCCAACGTCGCGTAACGCTGCGCGCGCACCAAGGGTGCCGAAGGTGATGATCTGCGCGACGCGATCCTCACCATATTTTGACGAGACGTAGCGAATCACCTCATCGCGGCGTGCATCCTCGAGGTCGATATCAATATCGGGAAGGGTGACCCGATCCTCGTTGAGGAAGCGCTCGAATGGCAGATCGTAGAGAAGCGGATCAACGGGTGTGATGCCGAGGGCATAGGTCACGATCGACCCAGGTGCGCTTCCGCGGCAGGTGGTTGCGATCCCCTGCGAGCGTGCGTAGCCGACGAAGTCCGCCACGATGAGGAAGTAGGCGCCGTAACCCATCTTGAGGATCACGCCGAGCTCATAGGCCAGACGGTCGCGTGCCTGCTGGCTCGGCGTGCCGTAGCGCCGCACAAGGCCGGCCTGCGCCTCCTTGGTGAGCCAGGTCTCCACCGTCTCACCACTCGGCACATCAATCTCTGGCATGCGCATCGTGCCGAGCTTCATCTCGAAGTTGACCATCTCACTGATCTTCCGCGTGTTGAGGAGTAGGTCGGGGCGGTCGGGGAAGAGGCGTGCCATCTCGTCACGAGACTTCAAATAAAAATCGCCGCTCCCAAATCGCATGCGGCCTGGAGTGTCGAGATTGCTCTGCGTACCGATACAGAGGAGCACGTCATGCGCTTCACGCTGATCGGCGCGGACATAGTGAAGATCGTTCGTCAGAACCAGCGGGAGGCCAACCTCTGGTGCAAGTCGAAAGAGCTTCTCATTGAGCAGCCTCTGCTCCGGGAGCCCGTGATCTTGCACCTCGAGGTAGAAGCGGTCCTTGCCAAAGATCTCGCCGTACCGACCGGCGAGGGCGCGGGCATGCTCAACATCGTCCACCTCGAGTGCACGGGCGATCTCGCCGTTCAAGCAGCCTGAAAGGCCGACGAGACCTTCTGAGTAACGTGCGAGGTGCTCAAGATCGATGCGCGGCTTGTAGTACATGCCGTCGATGTGCGCATCGGTGACAAGGCGACAGAGATTCTTATAGCCCACATCATTCGTCGCGAGAAGGACAAGGTGGAACGGCTGCTGATCCGCCTTCCCCTCGCGGTCGGCCATCCCCCGCCGTGCGACGTAGGTCTCAACGCCGATGATCGGCTTGATGCCGCGTTTCGTTGCCGCCTGCACAAACTCAACGCTCCCGTAGAGGGCGCCGTGATCGGTGATCGCAATCGAGTCCATGCCGAGCTTCTGCGTCTCGTCGAGCAGGGCGTCGATCTTGCCCAGGCCGTCAAGCAGGCTGTACTCAGTGTGGACGTGGAGATGGGTGAAGTCGGACGGTGCACTCACGTCGGGAAGTCTAGCGGCGGCGTAGGATGTGCTCATGGATGAGCGCGAACGAGAGCGAATCCGAGCAGCAATCGCATCAGCGGAGGGGGGCTCCCCCGCACCCGCGCTGAGCGATGAGGCGCTCCGCTCGCTCCTTGTTGGGAGCAGAACGATTGCCGTGGTGGGTGCCTCACCGAAAGCAGATCGGCCGTCGTACGGGGTGCTCGTCGCCCTTGCACGCGCAGGATGGCGGATCCTCCCCGTGAACCCCGCCGATGCTGCACTCCGCGACGGAGTTGCCGGGCTCACCTGCTACCCCGATCTTGCTAGCGCGGCAGCAACGCTCCCTCCAGGCGAGCGAATCGATCTCGTCGATGTGTTCCGCCGCCCGGAAGACTGCGCCGAGGTGGCGCGCGCGGCATGCGCTGTGGGGGCTGGTGCACTCTGGCTGCAACTCGGCATCATCAGCGTAGAAGCGGCGCGCATCGCTGCCGCTGCCAACATCCCGTATGTCGAAGACCGCTGCACGGCGATTGAGGTGCGTCGCCTCGGTATCACCGGCCCCGCGCGTTAGCTCCGCGGGCGCTACTCCGGCAGGTAGCCGGGCGCGAAGAGGACGACGAGCAGTGCGACGATAACTGCAACGCCGATGAGCGCGAGGCGCTGGAGGCGCGCTCCAATGATCTCCGCCTCGGTACGGTCAAGCAGGTCGGGGCTCCGAGCTGCTCCACCGCGCCATGCGCTGTACCGTGCGCTGTTTGACATGCGCTGCTGGAGTGCGCGGCGCGCACTGATCAGCGGTGGGAGCTGTCGTGCGAGGTGGACCAGACCAGCGAGAGCAACGATGCCGAGGAAGATGCGAACGAGCCCGAGCACCTAACCAGCCGCCTCGAGGAGTCGCCGCAAGATCTCGCCAAGTTGGGCGGCATCGCCACGCCCCTTGCTCGCCTTCATGGATTGCCCGACCAAGAATCCAATTGCCTGTTGCTTTCCTGCGCGCCAGTCGGCAAGGGCTTGCGGATGTGCTGCAAGCGTCTCAGCAGCAAGTGCCTCAAGCGCCGCACCGTCACTAATCTGACTGAGGCCACGCGAAGTAATCACCTGCCGAATGTCGAGTGGTCCAGTGGCCATCTCTTCGAAGAGTGCCTTCCCTGTCGTGCCGCTAATCTCCTTCGCTGCGACAGCCGCAACGAGCGCTGCAAACTGCGCGGCGTCAATGGTTACGACGCGATCCCGAGCGACGCGCAGATATTCGCCAGATACCCAGTTCGCAAGGATCTTGGCGTCAAGCGAAGGGAGGGCGGCACGTGCGGCCTCAAAGAGCCCTGCAGCCGCTGGCTCCCCTACGAGGACTGCTGCGTCGTACTCAGAGAGGGCGAGCTCTGCAACATAGCGGGCGCGGCGCGCATGTGGCAGCTCAGGGAGCGTTGCCACAATGGCTGCGAGCCATGCTGGATCAATCGCGAGTGGCGGGAGGTCGGGCTCCGGGAAGTAGCGATAGTCATGCGAGTCTTCTTTTGCCCGCATCGTGTACGTTGTCCCGCTCCCCTCATCCCAGCCGCGTGTCTCTTGCGTGGGTGTTCCACCCGCATCGAGCACCTCGGCCTGTCGCGTGATCTCGAAGGCGATCGCACGTTCCACGGCGCGGAACGAGTTCATGTTCTTCACCTCGACGCGTGTGCCGAACGGTGCATCTTCGGAGGCGCGAATAGAAACGTTGGCCTCGACGCGCATCTGGCCGTTCTCCATCTCAGCATCAGCAGCTCCAATGGTGCGCAAGAGGAGGCGCAACTCTTCTGCGTAGCGACGCGCAGTCTCGCCATCGCGAATATCTGGTTCGGTCACGATCTCGAGGAGGGCGACCCCCGAGCGGTTGTAGTCGACAAGGCTGGAGCGAGCCCCATCGCGAGCCTTCTCGTGGCGCAGGCGCGCCGTATCCTCTTCGAGGTGCGCACGCCGAATCCCAACGGTGCGCGTCCCTGTGCTGGTTGTGACCTCAATCTTCCCGTGCTCAGCAAGCGGAAGGTCGAGTTGGCTGATCTGATACCCCTTCGGGAGATCGGGATAGAAGTAGTTCTTCCGGTCCCAGCGCGTTGTTGCGGGTGCCTTCGCGCCAATCGCCGCACCAACGGCAAGAACCTTTTCGATTGCGGCGCGGTTCGGCGCAGGGAGGGCACCGGGGAGACCGAGGCAGGTTGGGCAGGTCTTCGTGTTCGGCTCGTCGCCTTCTGCCGGGATTGCGCAGGCGCAGAACATCTTTGTCTGCGTGCGCAACTGCACATGGATCTCGATCCCGATGACCGCCTTCCAGCTCATGCTTGATCCTTGGCGGCTCGTGCCTTCTCAACGAAACGGCCGATGCGCACGAGTGCCTCACGGAGCTTCTCTTCGGATGTCGCGTAGCAGATGCGCACATGGCCCTTCCCGCTCGCACCGAATGCTGATCCAGGGATCACCGCAACATGCTCCTCCATCAGGAGACCTTCAGCGAATGCCTCGTCGCTCATGCCGGTTGAACTGATGTCGGGGAAGGCATAAAAGGCACCCTTCGGTGCGCCAGTCGGCAGGCCGAGTGCAGCGAGTCCATCGAGAACGATCTGGCGCCGTCGGGCATACGCAAGGCGCATCTCCTCGAGTGGCCCCTCACCGTTGCGTAGTGCTTCGAGTGCTGCGTCTTGTGCGATGGTCGGCGCGCTCATGATCGCGTACTGGTGGATCTTTACGAGCCCGGCAATGATCGGGGCCGGCGCGCACATAAATCCAATGCGCCACCCGGTCATGGCGTACGACTTCGAGAATCCGCCGATCAGGATTGTGCGCTCTTTCATTCCTGGGTAGGCGGAAATAGCACGGTGTGCCGGCCCCTCATAAACGAGACGGTCATAGATCTCATCGCTAATGACGAGCAGGTCGTGTGCAACCGCGATCCGCGCAAGCTCGGTTCGTGTCGCCTCGTCGAGCGTTGCGCCGGTTGGATTCGCTGGATAGCCGAGGAAGAGCGCCTTTGCCTTCGGTGCGACACGCTCCACCTCTGCAGGGTCGAGGCGCCAGCCATCTGCCGCACGCGTCGGGATGGGGAGTGCCACGCCTCCAGCGAAGACAACGGCCGGGAGGTAGGCAACATACGACGGCTCTGGGAGGATCAACTCGTCGCCCGGATTGATCGTTCCGCGAATGGCAAGATCGACCGCCTCAGAGGCGCCGATCGTGACGATGATCTCGGTGGCAGGATCGTACGAGACGCCCGAGCGCTCCTTGAGCATTGTTGCGATTGCGGCGCGCAGCTCGCTGGTTCCGTAGTTGCTGGTGTAGTGTGTGCGGCCCGCGCGCAGTGCCGTGATGGCCGCTTCAACAATGTGCGACGGCGTGTCAAAGTCTGGCTCGCCAACGCCAAGGCTGATCACATCATCCATCTCGGCTGCGATGTCGAAGAAGCGCCGAATCCCCGATGGCGGGACGGCATTCACGCGCTCGGCAAGCACCCGCTTCGCAAAGTCACTCATGCGGCACCTCCTGAAAGTGCGACGAGATCGTGAGGCTCAACGCTGCGCCATGCTGCGGTCGCCGTCAGTGCCTCGTAGCCAGCGGCGATGGTGAGGAGCGAGGCTTCGGACCAGGGGCGACCGATCAGTTGCAATCCCACTGGGAGCCCATCCGAGAGGCCGCACGGGATGCTCACGCCCGGGAGTCCTGCCATGTTGGCGGGAAGCGTACACGCATCCGAGAGGTACATCGAGATGGGGTCGGCCATCTTTGCGCCAAAGCGCCACGCAACCTGTGGACTGGTTGGCGCAACAATCGCGTCGAATCCCGCCGCCCAGACTCGTTCGAAGTCTTGTGCGATCAGGGTGCGTACCTTCTGCGCCTTCACGTAATACGCGTCGTAGTAGCCTGCAGAGAGTGCATAGGTGCCCAACATGATGCGGCGACGCACCTCGGGTCCAAAGCCGCGTCCGCGTGTAGCCAGGTAGCCGTCGAGCAGGTTCCCCTCCCCATGGCCAGACGCCCCGTAGCGAATCCCGTCAAACCGCGCGAGGTTTGCCGATGCCTCGGCGGGGGCAACGATGTAATACGTCGCGAGGGCATGCTCTGTTGCAGGGAGGCTCACCTCTTCCACCAGTGCACCAGCAGCTTCGAGCGCGCGCACCGCTTCGCGGACCGCCTGCTCTACCCCCGGCTCCATCCCTGCAACGAAATACTCCTTTGGCAGCGCGAAACGCCGCCCTTTTATTCCTGCCGCTGCAGCATCGCCGGCAGGCAGGTTCAGGAGTTGCGCGTCAAGTGGTTCGGTAGAACTCGTTGCGTCGTGCGCATCACGGCCGCTGATTGCATGCAGGAGGAGTGCGGCATCATGCGCAGTACGCGCGAATGGTCCAACTTGATCAAGCGACGAGGCGAATGCAACGATGCCGTAGCGAGAGACCCTGCCGTATGTTGGCTTCATTCCAACGAGGCCGGTGAGACTCGCAGGCTGACGAATGGATCCGCCCGTGTCGGTGCCGATTGAGAGTGGCGCATGGAAGGCGGCGACCGCGGCAGCAGAGCCCCCCGATGAGCCGCCCGGAACGCGGTCGCGCGCCCATGGGTTCACCGTTTTCTTATACGCCGAAAACTCCGTCGATGAGCCCATGGCGAACTCATCCATGTTCGTCTTGCCAAGGAGAATTGCACCTGCCGCCTTCAGGCGCGTGGCAATTGTTGCGTCGTACGGGCTCACATACCCTTCAAGGATGCGCGACCCTGCCGTCGTCGGGGTATTGATGAGGTTGACGAGATCCTTCAGCGCAACAGGAATGCCGAGGAGTGGAGGGAGCGCGGCGAGTGCTGCTGGTCCTTCGGCACGAGCAGCGGCATACCGAGTGTCGGCTGCGAGCGCTTCAGCCTGTGCCTCCTCGCGGCGGAGGTAGAGCCAGGCGCCGAGCTGCGCGTCCTCGCGATCAATTGCGGCATAGAGCGCTGCGAGGAGTTCTACGGCTGTCGCACTTCCAGCCTTGTATGCATCGCGCAGCTGCTGCGCACTCGCTCGGCGAAGTTCTGCTGCGGTCATCCGTCCGCCTCTTCGCTCAAGATCGCCTGCACGCGGATAAGTCCACCGACATGCGTGGGGGCGTTGCGCGTGACCTCGTCAACAGGAAGAGAAGGGCCAGGGGTATCGTCGCGAAGTGGCATCGGTTGGACAATCGTTTGTGCTGTTGCCGCAACATGTGAGGTGTCAACCTGTGCCAGGCGCGCCCACTGCTTAAGGATCAGGTTCAGCTCGCCCTCAAGTTTCGACAGCTCAGCCTCGGTCAGACCAAGCCGCGCGAGGGCAGCCACCTTCTCAACCTCTGCACGGGTCAACTTGCTCATAGGAGAATCCTACCCGCCCGACGCCATCCCCTTGACCAAGGCGAGAAGTGCGCGCTCGTCGATAACGCGGATGCCCAGCTTCTCCGCAGCAGCACGCTTGCCTCCCGCCTTCTCGCCCGCGACCAGGAGTGTAGTTTTCGTGCTGACCGCATCGGCAATCTGCCCTCCGGCGGCACGAATACGATCCTGGGCCTCACGGCGACTCCAGCCACTCTCAACGAGCACCCCCGTCACGACCACGAGTTCCCCTGCGAGTGGGCCACCGACCGCGGGCGCAGGAGCACCATCTCCGGGGGTAAGGCGCACACCGACGTCAAGGAGTTCACGCAGTGCGCCTGCGGTTGCGGGTTGCTTGAAATAGTCGACGACGCTCTCAGCGACAATCGCGCCAACGCCGCTAATCGCCGTCAGGTCGGCCACGCTCAATCCACGCAGTGCCTCCTCAACCTGGCTCCCCCAGTCGCCTGACTGTCTCGGAGGAACGCGCCGTTCAAGCTCGCCCGCGATATCGCGCGCCGTCGTCTCGCCGATGTGCCGAATGCCAAGGGCAACGATGACGCGCCAGAGGTGCTGCTCTCTCCGCCGACGGATCTCGTCGAGCACATTGTCAATGCGATTTGCCCCACCCTTCTTCTCGTTACTCGCAATCGTCCCCATTCGATCAAGCCCATCGAGGTCTTGCGGCGTGAGGGTGAAGAGATCGGCGAGACGTGCCACACGCTTCCGCTCTACGAGTTGTGCGAGGAGCTTCTCGCCAACGCCCTCGAGGTCGAGTGCTCCGCGCCCAACGGCGTGTCGCAATCGCTCGAACGCCTGAGCTGGGCAGCGTGCGTTCGCGCAACGATGACGTACCTCGTCTCGCGACACAGGACCGGCGCACGCGGGGCAGGCGGTCGGCATTTCAAACTCAGTGAGCCGCTTCGCACGGCGCTCTGGAATGCTCCGCACGATCTCAGGGATCACATCTCCCGCCTTTTGCAAGATCACGTAGTCGCCGACACGCACATCCTTGCGGCGAATCTCATCGAGATTGTGCAGCGTCGCGCGGCGCACCGTAGAGCCTGCAATGAGGATCGGCTCCATCTCCGCCACGGGGGTCAGATAACCAGTACGGCCAACCTCAACGCTAATCGCAATGAGGCGAGCAACCACCTGCTCTGGCGGGAACTTGTACGCGATCGCCCACTTCGGCGAGCGCGCGATCGCACCAAGCTCTTCTTGATCGGCAACTGCATCAACCTTCAGCACGGCGCCGTCGGTCTCGTACTCGAGCTCATGCCGACGCTCCTGCCACGCCTCCAAGAACTCTGCGGCGCTCTCGCCAGTGAGGCCAGCTCGCGCGTTCTCCTCCGTCGGGAGCCCCAGGCGACGAAGGCGCTGCAGCGCCGCACTCTGCGTTGGTGGTGTTGGCGTGAGGAAGAGCTGATAGGCAAAAAAGGAGAGCTTCCGCTCTGCCGTCACGCGAGGATCCTTCTGGCGCAGCGAGCCAGCCGCAGAGTTACGGGGGTTTGCGTAGAGCGGAAGCTCCTCTGCCGCACGCACCTCATTTAACGCGGCGAAGGCCGCCTTCGGCATATAGACCTCGCCGCGAACCTCACAGTCGATCGGCTCCGCAAGCGTTGCCGGAATCGCGGCGATCGTTTGAACGTTCGCAGTCACATCTTCGCCAGTGCTCCCATCGCCTCGCGTGGCTGCGCGCACGAGAACCCCGCGCTCATAGCGCAGGCTGATGGCGAGTCCATCAATCTTCAGTTCGGCGACAAGCTCAGGCGGTCGACCGCCAAGGCCCTTCGTCGCTGCGGCAAAAAAGGCACGAACCTCGTCGTGCGAGAAGGCATTCGAAAGGCTAAGCATCGGTCGCTCATGGCGCACCTCACTCAGGTTGCCCGACCCTTGCTGCGCCCCGATGCGCTGCGTTGGCGATTCCTTCGTTCGCAGCTCTGGGTGCGCCTCTTCTAGCGACTCCAACTCGCGCCGGAGCGCGTCGTAGTCTGCATCGGCAAGTGTGGGCGCATCGTCTACGTAATATGCCGTATCGGCAGCGGTAATCAGGGCGACTAACTCGGCATGGCGTGCGCGTGATCTTGCCACACTCATCCGATCACCTCCAACTGCGCCATGCTCGCCGCCAACGTTTTGACGCCGACTCCGGCAAAGGCAATTGTGACCTCCTCATCGCTCCGTGTGAGGCGCGAGGTCACGACAATCCCCTCGCCAAACCGTGCATGCCGTACCCGGTCGCCATCACGGAAGGTTCGCTCGCCGGGCACGATGACGCGCCGTACGCCACTCGCTGGCAGTGCTTGCGCAGTGCGCGTGTCGGGCGCATCCGATTGCGTCGACTCACGCGCCCCCTTGAAGCGGTTCGCAAGCCAGGCTGGCACGCGTCCAACGGGGCGCACCGCATCAAGATCGCCGTCCTCATCATCGGGGAGCTCGTCGATGCCGTCGGCGTCGGGCACGTGGAGCGAGCCCGAACGCGCCCCGGCACCGTAGGCGCGCCGACGCGCCTCCAGGTCGCGACTTGGACGGAAGCTCCCGTCGGGCGCACCAACGTCGCCACTCCCCTCGCGCCATGCGCCGCCGCCGCCAATCCCGCCGCGCGCCGCGGCGAAGCCGCGTGCCCCACGGCCAAATGCTGCCGCCTCGCCGGTGCGCGGATCGTCCTCATTCGCCGACTCGAGAAGCTCTTCGGGGATCTCTTCAAGGAAGCGCGACGGCGCACCATCGCCCGCACCCCAACTGCGGCGCAGCGCATACGAGAGGTAGAGACGCGCCTTTGCCCGCGTGATGCCGACATAGCAGAGGCGTCGCTCCTCCTCCATCTGCTCGCGGTCCTCCAACGCACGGCTGTGCGGGAAGAGTCCCTCCGTGAGCCCGCTGATGAACACTGCCGGCCA
>Ga0075472_10000686_pt1 | contig 14299 bp, 24 predicted proteins | sample DEB19_08_DNA_3_FD_77014 | JGI IMG/M metagenome (GOLD analysis project Ga0075472, IMG submission 77014) | Aqueous microbial communities from the Delaware River and Bay under freshwater to marine salinity gradient to study organic matter... | ecosystem: Environmental > Aquatic > Marine > Coastal ...
AGTCACTGTCCAGTATCCGTCCGAAAACATTCGCGCGAGGCTAATTAATGGGTAGTCGAGGACCAAAATCGAAGGCAGAACGGGGCACGCCGGCGCCGTTCGGTGGCCGAGCACCGCGAATCCGGCCGACGCTTGAAGTGATACAGCCGCCTCGTGCGCTTGGGACACATGGGAAGGCGTTATGGGACCGCACGGTTGCCGACTTCGATGTGTCGTCGAGCGCTGCGGCCGAGCTCCTATGCGCGGCCTGCCAGGCGCTAGACCGTGCCGAGCATTGTGCCGAGCAGATTGCGCGCGATGGATTGATGCTCAACGGCCGCGAGAATCCCTTGATCAAGCACGAGCTGGCGTCGCGAGCGTTCAGTGCGAAGGTCGTTCAGCGCTTGGGGCTCGATAGCCTATGAGGCGCAAGCTAGTGAGCCGGCGCGTGGCTCGATTCACGCCCGCGATGATCGAGGCGCGGCGGCGAATGCTCGAGCTTGAAGGCGTGGTAAAGGCGTGCGAGGCAGCGCGAGCCGCGGCAGAGAAGCGCGCGCGGCTTCCTGGCGGGAGTTTTGACGAGTATCGCCGCCTGATGCCGCCGTGCGGCGCGGCGTGCGCGTGCCATGCGTCGGACGAGGCGCAAGCACTCATGGATAGCGAGTTCAGGAAGTTTGGTATCACGCCCTGGGACCCCCACGGCGAGACCGAGCACGAGGAGCGGATGGCCGAGCTTGATCGACTAGCGGCGCCTGCCGATCGTGCCTGACTGTCGCGGGATCGTGTGATGCCGCCCAAACTCGGCGCCCATCAACGGTCTGGGCGCCGCGCGGGGCTTGTGACGTAGGTCCGGGGTGACTCGGCCCGCGCGCTCCCCTATAATGCACGGACTCCCCCAGTGGCTTCGGCTGCTGGGTGCAGGGCCTCTTCGGAGGCCCTTGCTTTTTGTGGGGGTCACGCCAAATCGCGCGCCGCGTACATAGAACTATAGTCTACGTAGACGGGTTCAACTTCTATTACGGCGCCCTTCGCGGCACGGCTTGGAAGTGGCTCGATCTACCCCTCTTTTTTCGAAATCTCCTCGGCCCGCAGAACGACGTTCTCGCCGTCAAGTACTTCACCGCGCGTGTGCAGCCTACGACGCGCGATCCCGATGTCCACGTTCGGCAAGATACGTATTTCCGCGCGCTTCAGGCGCACTGCCCGTCGGCGAGCATCTTCTTCGGCCATTACCTCCGTCACGAAGTGCTGATGGAGAACGCAAACCCGCCTCCAAATCGCGTTCGAGTTTGGAAGAACGAAGAGAAAGGCTCGGACGTCAATTTGGCTGTGCACGCGCTGAACGATGCGTGGCTCGACGCCTATGATTGCGCCGTCGTTGTTTCCAACGACTCCGATCTTGCCGAGTCTCTGCGGCTCATCAGGTCGCAGCATCGGAAGGTAGTCGGTGTAGTAACGCCTGGAGCTCCTACGCGGGCCACCTCCAAACAACTACGGGTGTGTGCAGACTTCATCCGACCGATTCGTACGTGGATGCTGCGCGATAGCCAGTTGCCCAACACGATTCCCGGCGCCGGCATCACCAAGCCCGCCTCTTGGTAGCCAAAGGCGTCGAGTCTCAAGAACCGCCTCATCCGCTCCGCGCCGGCACCGCATAGACGATCCTAATATCCCCCGTCCGCTCCCCGCATTTGGAGCACGCCAGCCTTCGCTTAAGCTCGTCGATCCTGAGTCCCGCCCCGTACACAGCCGCGAGCCTATCCGTGTTCAATCTCGCGTCTCGTTTGCACGCACCGCAGAAAGCGAAGATGGCGTGATTGCTGGCGAGGTCGGCCAGCGTCTCAAGGCGAATCTCCTGCACGGCTTAGGCTCGGCTGCGCCGCATGTTCTCGGCCACGGCCTCGTAGTGCTCGGCCCACTCGAGCGCGGCTTCACGGAACGCCTGGCGCGTCTCGCTGGCTGCTTTCTCGCGGTACATCGCGGCGAGGTTTCGGCACGCCTGCTCGGCTCGTTCCTCGTCGGTGAGCTGGACGGGCGGGGGTAGGTTCACGACCTTGGCCATAGCCGCGAATCGTGGCAGCCGAAGTCGGGTTTGGCGAACTACTGTATTTGTGATTCTGCGCCAGAAACACCGCTTGCAGAAAACTCTCTTGCGGCCTCGGCGAGAATCTCAGGTTGGCTGGGGCGTTTCCAGTCTTGGGCATTCCGAAGCAACTGTTTCGCGCTCTCGATGGTCTCTTGGACTCTCGGGCGCCGCCGGAATCGGCGAAGGGTTCGAAGAGTGAATTCTTGTGGTTCGATTTCGTTGATTAAGTTTTGTACAAGCCCGAGTGATTTCGCACCCAGGTCGATTATGTGTGTGTGATAAGCCAACGTCCGATTTTTTATGGCGATGGCATAAACCTCCACGGGCATCTGAAGTTCTGCACGGCCGGATACGAGACTTCGGATCTCATGGAGTATTTCGTCGTGATAGACATTCGAAAATTCACGCACGCGCGCGTAGACGAGCTGTAGCAAGTTCCAGAAAGAATCATCGTCGACCAAGTTCTGAACGCGAAGCGCCGTTGTCGTTCGAAAACGAGTCATGTCCAGTGGCAGCGCTTGATGCTCCAGAAGCGCAACCGACATCTCTTGCTGAAGATCTCGATAGTGTCGCAAGACGTTAAATGACGATTGAAACACATCGACTTCGACCTGAAGCGCGTGTTGAATTTCACCAGCGAGTAAGTCCAGACCTTGGTCTAGGTACCGCTCCCGGACGAGGTCGTACTCTTTCTCTCGGTAAAAGGCCCAAATAGCGCCCACCGCCGCGACAAACGCGAGAAGCACGGTGACGACCTGTTCGCCATAGTCTCGAAAGAACTCCGCCACGCGAAGTAGTCTGCCACAAACAAAAACCCCGGCACTGAGGCCGGGGTCGGTTGTGTCAACGAGGTGACAGTTCTAGCCAAATAGTGCAGCGACCGCTCGCGGATGAGCTCTTAGGTAAGCAGCCACGTCGATCAACGTCAGGCCCGCCCGCAGCAGCGTTAACGCGGCCTGGCGGGCTTGGGCGCGTGTCATGCCGCACCCCGTTCCAGCCCGCGCCGGAGCTTGTCGTACAGCTCCCCCCCTAGGTAGCCGACAGCCTCCCTGGCAAGCCGCTTGATCACGCTGAGCGTCTGGACGGGATCGCTACTCTCCGCTCCGTCGTGGGCCAGATGCTCAATCTCGCAGACGAGGTCTTGAAGGTCGTATAGCTGCTTCAGGTCCGGGTTATCGGCGCTCGTGCTCTTGGCGTCGCTGACGGCGATGCTCTTGGGCTGCTCGCGCTCCTCGCGTTCGTCGGCATCGTCGGCGCGCTCGGCTTCCTCCTCCTCGATCCATGTGTACGTGTCGTCGAGCGACTGGGACACCGACACGAGCTTGCCCCGCGTCAGGTCGCGCACGTAGTACCGGGCTGCGTCGTCGCTCGAGTCTTCGAGCAGTTCGCAGTTGAGCTTGGCGAGCCGGGCCTTAAGGTCAGCGTAGCGGGTGATATCGTTCGAAGTAGCCATTGCCTGTACCTCCGGGTACCGGTGAGGGTCAGGCCGGCTTAGCTGTAAACGCAGCTCGGCCGGCCGTTTGCCGCGGGATGCGGCAAATTCGGGTCGGAGACTTACCTGGAAACTACCTGGAACGGACGCTCCCCCGGTCGGGGAGAGCGTAACTGCTTGAAAAGAATGGCGCTCCCTGCGGGAATCGAACCCGCGTTTTAGCCTTGAGAGAACCAATCTGCCGTTCATCGGTGTTCGTCGGAGTCCCTGAAAGCCTTGTAGGTAAGCCATTCTCGGCTATACTCGTTCACAGGCGTTCACACCGGGATATTACCCGGAATTACCCGGAACGCAATGTTTTGGCTCTGCCGATGTGAACGAGACCAGTCATGGCGAGACGCCCCCGAGACGCCCGTATCGAATCGCGCGACGCGCGCTCAAGGCTCGCAAGGAGCGATGAGCCGTACTGGCGGCAGATAACCCCCGGCCTCGCCGTCGGCTACTCCAAAGGCGCCAGGGGCGGCGTATGGCGCGCCCGCGCGTTCCAGGGCGGCGCCTACCGAAAGGGCCGGCTCGGCATTGCCGACGATCATGCTGACGCTGACGGCCGCGCAGTGCTCAGCTACGGGCAGGCCGTCGAGGCCGCACTCGCGTGGGCGAAGCACGACTCGCCGCTACCGAGCGATGCGACGGTCAAGGAGATCGCCGACGCATATCTCGAGTGGCACAAGGCGCATAGCCGCGCGTGGAAGGCGACCGAGTACAAGCTCAACACGATCACAACCGAGCTAGGAACGCGGAAGGCGTCCGCGCTCACGACGGCCAGCGTTCAGAAGTGGCACCTGGAGCTCGTCGAACCCTCGGACGACGCCGAGATTCTGCGCAAGCGGAAGGCAACCGCGAACCGGCTGCTCACCGTGCTGCGCGCCGCGCTGAACTACGGATGGCGCAACGGCATGGTGGCGAGTGCCGAAGCGTGGCGACGCGTCAGACCGTTCAAGGACGTGGACGCGCCGCGCGTGCGGTTTCTCTCGGCGGCAGAGTGCAAGCGGCTTATCAATGCTTCGCCGGCAGACTTGCGCCAGCTCGTGCGGGCGGCGTTGCTCACTGGCTGCCGCTACGGCGAGCTCACGCGGCTGCGCGTCGCCGACTACAACGCCGACGCCGGCACGGTGACGATCGCGCAGACCAAGGCCGGAAAGACGCGGCACGTCCCGCTCACCGATGAGGGGCGCGAGTTCTTCGACGGTGTCGTGCTTGGGCTCGAGCATGGCGATCTAGTATTCCGTCGTGCGGATGGTTCGGAGTGGAAGGCGTCCGATCAAGTCCGGCCGATGATCGAGGCGAGCACCGCCGCAAAGATCACTCCGGCTGCGTCGTTTCACGTTCTGCGGCACAGCTACGCATCGCTGCTCGCCAGCAAGGGCGTCGCGCTGCAAGTCGTGGCCATCGCTCTCGGCCACAGCGACGTGCGCATGACCACGCGGCACTACTCGCACCTTCGGCCCGATCACGTCGCCAAGGCGATCCGCGCGAACCTGCCGCGATTCGAGAAGAAGAAGCGATCGAAGGTTGCGAGGCTCGGATGAGCGCGATTCGCAGCGTTGTCACGCAGACCTTGCGTCAGATCGACGAGGTGCAGCCCGGCGATGGGTTCGATGAGGTGCGCTTGAAATGGCTTGCCGCGCACGCGACGACCGAAGACGTGCGCGACCCTCGCTTCCATGATTGGTGTGCAGGCGTGGCTCGTGAGTTTGTTCGCCGGGGATTGCCCGTGCCATCGCCGCTCGACTCGTTTGTAGTTGGTGTGCTGGACGGCACTCTCGAGCGCAAGAGGCGCGGGCCGCGCGTCTACGTCAACAACCAGCGAAACGCCGTTATCTTCTCGGCGCTAGTGTTCGCGGTTAGCGCGGGCTTGAGCCCGACACAGAACGAAGCGACGCCCGGAGCTACTAGCGCCTGCGGTTTGGTCGCCGACTGTCTGGCGGACCTGGGCCACGATCTTGGGTACAAAGCCGTAGAGAAAATTTGGACGTCATGGTCGGGAGCGTTGCTTAACCCGACTGATTGAGTTCTGCGAGTAGAGCGCTACTCGTAGCATGCGTGCATAGACCGACCATACCTAATCTGGGCCTCAGTTCATCGGAGGTCCAGCGTCATGCACAACGAACTTATCCCCGTTCAACGCGCCCGTAAGGAGCGCTTCGCTGCAATGGCGAATGCGCTGTTCTACCAGCGCTTCATCAATACCGGACGCCTCAAGTCGAAGTTGATCGGCGCGCGGCGATACACAACGGACCAATGGATTCGTGAATGCTTGACCGCGATCGCTGACGAGGCGGATACGCCGAACGAGGCCGCCTAGATGACGACGCGCAAAAGGCAACGGCACCCGGCCAGGGGTGCGCGTTGCGGTTCGTCAGGGAATGCGGCTGGTCAAGCGCGCGACACGAAGTATACACCTCGTCGCGTCTCCAGATCGTACGTGCCGCTCACGATGCACCTGTACGGCAAAGGAAGCGACCATGAGCGGCGCTGAGACTTGCCTTTGTCGCCAGTGCGGTGAGCGGTTCGCCGATGTTGAGGCGTGCGACTCGCATATTCGCCGTGGTCGTCGCATAGCTGGCGAGTTCGGCCCGATGCTCGGCTGTCTGCCGCCCCGCGATACGTGCCGGAAATCGCGGCATGGTTTTTGGACCCTAGCAACGGCGCGGGTTTCAGAGGCAGGCAAAACACAAATAGCAGAGATCGCCGCGCGGGCGACCTGGGGGCAGGCATGAGCGCCGCCGAACAGGAAGCCGCGAGAATGGCCGCGTTCGAACGTTTGACGCGCGAGCAGCAGGCCGACGCGATCCGGCGCATGGTTCGCGATGGCGTGCCTGAGTACACCGTCGCTGCCGCGACTCGGCTCTCGATTGAGATGATTCGTCGAATCCTCGGCGAGGGCGCTCGATGAGCGCCGGTAACACCGTCCGCGCGCATTGCCTCGAGTGCGATCCCGAACGGCGCAAGTCGAAGTCGCTCGCCATCACGACCGACGAGCGCGGCGTCGTCGAGTACTGCCATCGGTGCCAGTACACGAGCGCGGACAATCACGCGGGCGCGGAGCGCCCCCCTCCGTTACCGATTTCAGATCGGAAATCGCTACCCGCGGAAAAGATCGAGGCCATCCGCAGTCGCACGGTTCCGCTGCGCGGCACTCTCGGCCAAACGTATCTCGAGCACCGTCACTGTGCTCTACCGCCAGCCGATTCGGACCTGCGCTACCTGCCCGGTAACGAGCGATTCCCGCCGAGCTTATGCGCGCTCGTCACCGATTGCGTGACGAACGAGCCCATGACGTTGCACTTCACGCGCCTGGCTGCCGACGGTCGCGGCAAAGCGGGCACCGAGCGCGACAAGACGCTGCTCGCCGGGCATCCGAAGGCCGGCGGCGTGATTCGCCTTTGGCCGGACGAAGCCGTAACGCACGGGCTCGCAATCGCCGAAGGCCTCGAGTCCGCATTGGCCGCCGCGCATATGTTCACTCCGGTTTGGTCGACGGTCGACGCCGGAAACATGAAGCGGTTCCCCGTGCTCGACGGCATCGAGGCTTTGACGATCTTTGCTGACAACGATCTGGCCGGACTCGACGCGGCTAGAACCTGCGGGCGCCGATGGCGTGACGCTGGCCGCGAGGTGCGCGTTCTGAAATCACGAAAGCTCGGCCACGACGTTGCAGACGAGGTGGCCGCATGAACGGCACGCGCGATCGCCTACACGAACGGCTCGAAGACGTGGAGCTCGACGACACGCCATCGCACGCATGGCCGGAGCCTATCGACCTGGCCGCAATGCTGAGCCGCGAGCCGTCGCCGCCGAAGATGATCCTCGAAGGCGTTCCGGCCGGCTACGCCACGCTATTCGCTGGCCACGGCGGCAGCGGCAAGAGCAGCATCGTGCTGCACCTCGCATGCTGTATCGCCACGGGCCGCGACTGGTTCGGCCAACACGTCGAGCAACGCCGCGTGCTCTACCTCAGTGCCGAGGATCGAGCGGACGTATTGCACTGGCGCCTTGCACGGATCGCCGCTCACGAAGGCTTCAACGCTGCCGAGCTGGATTCGCTGCGCCTCGTGGATCTCGTCGGGCATGACTCGATACTGTTTCGCCGCACGTCATTCACGGGCGCCGGAGTCACGGCCGCGTATGGCGAACTCGAGCGTCTCATTGCAGAGACCCGCGCCGAAGTGCTCGTGGTCGATGGCGTATCGGACACGTTCGGCGGGAATGAGAACGACCGGGCCGACGTTAAACAGTTCGTCAACGCGCTCGTGCGCCTCATGGGCAACGATGGCGCCGTAATCCTGATTCACCATGTAGCCAAGGCGGCAGCGACCGCGAGCTCGACGAGCGAGGGCTACAGCGGCTCGACGGGATGGCACAACTCCGTGCGCGCCCGCTGGTATCTCTACCCGGAGACCGAGCATAGCGACGAAGGAACAGCGGCAACGGGCCGGCTGATACTCACACTCCAGAAGTCGAATCTCGGTCGTAGCGACTTCACCTTGCGCCTCAAATGGGATGACGACGCGCACTTGTTCGTCGCCGAGTCGGGCGAAACACGCTTCGACGAGAAAGTGCGGGACACGACCGAGCGCCGTGGGCTCGTCGAGGCCATCGCGGAGGTAGTCGCACGAGGCGACTACGTGCCCGCCGCGGCGCAAGGCCAGCGCACCGCGTATCACGTTCTATCGGCCTGCGCGGCGTTCCCCGCGACGCTCAAGAATCGGACCGCGAAGCGCCGTTTTTGGCGTCACATCGAGACTCTGCGCGCTAATTCGACACTCCGCGAGGGAAGTATTTACGCAAAGCATCGGCGACAGGTGGCCACGCTAGAGCTGCAAACCCGCGAGGAACCTAGCCATGCGTGATTACGTGTATTCGCTGCTTCGGAATGCACGCCGATACACGTTAGCGCACCCCGTGCGCGAATACGTGTATTCGCACGGGGGTTATAGGGGGTGCGCGCGCGCACTCTCGGCCGTGGTACTCGAGCAAGTCGCTCTCATGTTCGGCTCTCTCCTCGTGGTGCTCGCATGAGCCGGCGGACCGTGCCGGCGAATGGGGTGGAGCATCCCCCATTTCGAAATGGAGGGGAGCACCACCCATTTCCGCCCGAGCGCCTGGAGCACGTAGCCCACCGCTGCGGCGCGATCGACGAAGCCGGCGAGCCCTGCCAGACATTCACGCTGCTTGAGCGCTGCCTGCGCCATCGACGCCAGCCTGAACCACGCGAGGAGCGGCTGTGATTGCGCCGGACGATCGGCACGCGTCCCTGCGCACTGGCGGTGCCTGCCGCTGCACGCGCACCGAGTGGTGCGCGCGGCACCGAGACATCACGACACCGACTCGACGTGCAGCCGCGGGCCGAGCCGCGCATCGCCGAAAGGGCGCGCCGAAGTCCGTTCTCGAGTACGAGCCGTGAGCGCCGCGCCCGCCATTCTCCAGACTGACGAGTCGGTGCCGCTTAGGACGGCGGCGCGCGAGCTGGGCGTCTCCGCCTCGACGGTAAGGAGGTGGATACAGCACGGAGCGCCCTGCGTTCATCCAGGCGAGAGCGGTCGTGGTAAGGGTGCGTTGGTCCGTGTTGGCGACCTTCGCCGTTGGCGCGTCGGATTCGTTGACGAAGGTCGCACGCTTGAGCGAATCGCCGAGACGATGCTGGATGCGCATCTGCGCGAGTTCATGAACGGCAAGCCGGCATGGGTAGCGCTAGACGTGCGCGAGTGGAAAGCGGCTTTTGTTCTCGTCAATGCGTACTGCCGAGCGCACGCGAAGCTAACCGGCACTTGGCCCGACGAAGCAGCGTTTCCCGCTCCGATCGAGCAGCTAATGCGCATCGCCAGAAACCGCGCATGAATGAGCGGTTTTCGTACGCTCACAAGCAGATGAGCGAATGCGAACTAAACCTAGTGGGAACGTGGATTGCAGACGACACCGACTGCATCGAGCAGCTGTTTTGGACTGACTACTTTCTGTCACGAGGCGTGCCCGATGAGTACCTGAGCTTTGTGCTCGCTCAACGGCTCGTGTTGCTCGCATCGCTTCCGAACAGCCAGCTAGCGCACAGGACGGCGCACTAGAAAGGAATTTCTATGAGTAGAAGTGCAGGAACGCAAACGCAGACGACCGTTTCGCAGCCGCCTTCGTACTTGCTGCCGTATCTCCAGCAAGGCGCAGGCGCGGCAGCGGATATGTACAACTCCGGTGGCCCTCAGGTCGTTCCGTTCGCGCCGCAAACCCAGCAGGCCCTAGGAATGACCGAGCAGCGAGCGTTGACCGGTTCCCCGGTGACGCGGGCGGCGCAGGACTACGCGACGCAGGGGCTTACCGGCGGGCTGATGGGCCGCAACCCGTTCTTGGCGAGCGGTCCGAATCCCTACCTCGACGCGACGTTCAACCAGGCGGCGCAGTCAACACAAAACCAACTCACCAGCGAGTTCTCGAGAAGCGGCCGGAATGTCGGTGCTCGCGAGCCGTTCCGGGCGGAGCAGCTGAACAACCTCGCCACGCAAATCTACGGTGGCGCGTATGACGCTGATGCTAGCCGAAGGCTATCTGCGTACCAGGGCGAACGGAATCTCCAGCAAGGTCTTGTGCCCCTCGCCGGCCAGCTCGCGAATCAGGACTACGCCGACATCGGCCAGCTAGCGACCGTTGGTTCGCAGTACGAAGGGCTGCAACGCGAGTATCAGAACCAACCAGGGGCGAACCTCGACGCTTACCTTGCGAGGCTTCAGGGGTTTCCTGGGGGCACCGTCACGTCGAGCATTCCCACTCAACGGAACCGACTCGGCGAGCTTCTAGGTGGTGGCCTCATGGGCCTTGGAGCGACGAGCGGTCTGTTAGGGACCGCTGGAGGCACTGGCCTCGCCGCGCTCGGGCTCACTAACCCTATAGGCTGGGGAATCTTGGGCGGCTCCGCGCTCCTGGGGATGATGTGATGGCCAACTTGCTGAACTTCCTTCTCGGCAACAACTCCACCAACATGGCGCGCGCTGCCGGCGCTCCGATGGCGGCGAACATGCCAGGCATGCGTCCGGCGAGGCCGTTCGCTGGGTATCCGGGACAGATTCCCGGCATAGGCGGTCCGTGGACGCCGCCGATCAATCCGCAAGCCTCAGCACCGCAGGGTTTTCCCGCAGTGCAAGCACCGAACCCGATCATGGGGCGGATACAGCAGCTCGTCGGCGGCGGGAATCCGCTGTTTGATCTTGGGCTCGGACTTCTATCCTCGAGTGGTCCCCGCGTGGCGGGCACTGTCGGACCCGGCGAGCGTTTGACGGAAGCGTTTCAGTTCGCTTCGCAGCGCGACGCGGCAAGGCAGCGACGCGACGCCATGCAGCGGGAGATGGCCGAGATTGAGCGGCAACGTAAACAGGCCGAGGAAGCTCGCGCGCAGTTCGAGCAGCAGATTCGGAACAACAAGACACTCACCGACGAGCAGAAGGGACTTGCAACGGCAGCACTCCAGGTCGATCCGCGTCTAGCGATCGGGATGCTCGCTGAAGTGCCTGGGATTCTGGGCAGCGCTCCGGCGCCGCAGCTCTCAGACGCAGCCGAAAAGGCGCGTGACCTTGAGGCGCAGCTCGGCCGCAAGCTGACGGAGCGCGAGCGGTTCGAAATTTTCGGTGCTGGCGGGATGTTCGAGGCAACCGAGAACGATGCGCCGGCAGACGAGCCTCTTTCGCCGACAGACCTGGCCCGCGTGCGACAACCGGACGGCTCTTCGTTCCCGTTCGGCACCACGGCCGGCGAGGCGCAAGCGGCAGGGGCTAAGGTTTTCAGCGAGGCGGAGTTGAAACAGGAGCGCGACATCTCGTCGGCGCTCAACACACTCTCGACGCTCGAAGAGATGGCCGTGGGCGAAGACGGCGTGTTCAAGGACGAGGGCGGAAGCCTCGTAACCAGCAACGTCCTAGCGCGGCTCGGGAGCGGTCTCGTGAACGGACTCGGCTCGCTCCTAGGAACTGAGGCGTCCGTACGACGTAGCGTCTTCAGTGACACGTCCCTGGGTGCGATCGGCGGGCTAGTTCGATCGATGGGCGAAGCCGGATCGCTGAGCGATGGCGACGTGACGCGAGCGCTTGCGCTCATTCCGCAGCTTGGCGCCACGCCCGACACAGAACACGAAGCCCGAGCGAAGCTCGCCGAGCTGCGCAAGATCATCTCGCGAGGCGTGGAGCGCTCCGGAAGCCAGAGGGCGACGGAGTATGACTTCGATCCGAGGTCTGGGCGCCTGGTGCCACGCTAGTGCCGGCAGTCACCATTCCCGGTGTTGGTCGCGTGAACTTTCCGGACGGCATGCCGTTGTCGGAGATTCAAACCGCAGCGGCGAAACTCGCCGAGGGTGTTGGTCGCGATCCGAACACGGGGAAGAGCGATCCGAACCTCGCGATCCTCGACGAGCTCATGGCGGGAACACGCCCGGACGTTGAGCGGACTCGGCGCTATCCGCTTTCGCTCGGTCCGTTCGGCAAGGTGACTCTCGGCGGCCCGCTCGCGTCTGCCGCGCAGTCGATGAGCAACGTCGAAGGCGACGTGAGCACGCCGATCGTCATGGGCACGATGGGCAGCTTGGCGTTTCCGCCGTCTGCGGTCGCATCGGGTGGATCGTTCGCCGCGAGCCTACTCGGGCGCTTCGGTCCGAGCGTTCTCGGCTCCGGTGTCGGTGGCGCTGCTGGCGGCGCTCTCGCAGAGTCCCGCGATCCCGACGCCACGGCAGGATCGATCGCCCGCGCTGGCCTGAAGTCCGGCGCAACGATGGCAGCGGCAGAAGCCGGCGGTCTCGCGCTCGGTGGCGTCGTCAACAAATTGGTTGCGCCGAATCTTGGTCGCTACGCCGATCCCATGAAGCCGGTACGCGAGCGCATCGCGGGGAGTGGTCTCCCGCAGTTTCTGCGCGGCTCCGTGTCGCGTCTGACCGAACAACTACCAACGAGCGGTAGGGTCGGTACGGCGGTTCAACGCACGGGGAGCGCTCTCGCCTCGCCGCTCGGCGGTGAGTTGCTCGAGGCGGCTGTCATCCCTGCCGCTGCCGCACTTGGCGGTCCGACAGTTGCCATTCCCTTGTGGCTCGCACGCGCAGCGCTCGCCCCTAGCGTGCTCCAGAAGTATCTAAGCCGGAGCGGTCTCCCGCCCGAGCTCGTCCGCACGCTCTCACGCCAGGCCACGACAACCGCCATTCGGGCCGGCGCGCTCGAGGAGCAGCGAAAGTGAAGCATTACGACGAGCTTCTAGCCGAGGGCCGGCCGCATAGGCGCGAGCCGACGTATACCGGCTGGCCGAAGCCCCCGGAGCGCGAGGACGTTGATCCGCTGCTCCGCGAGGCGCTTCGAGCCGAAGCCGAGCGAAAGGCTTTAGCCAAACAGGTTGGCCGGAAGGTCGGCCGCATCATGAGGGGGAAGTGAGATGGCGTCGCTCCGAGAGGGCCAGCTTGCGGCGCTCATGCTCAACCAAGATTTCGGCGGGCTCACGATCGACGGTCGGGAGATCTCCCGCGAGGCGCTCGGCGATCTAGCAAAGCTCGACGCAGAGCAAGCGCGCCACAAACGCGAACTCGAACGACTCGACCGGCAACTGAGCGATCTCGACCCGCGCGCCACGACGCGCCGGTTGACGCTCAGCAACTTGCGCCGCTTGGCGAAGGAGAAGCGCCTGGAGGCCGCTGCGAGCGCCATGGTGGAGTGCCTAAAACTGGGAATCCCGACTCACTTGGGATTGAGCAAACCGTCCGTAGATTCGAAGCTCGACGAACTTTTCGAGCGCTCGCTTAGAGGAAAGAACGCATGAGCACCGCACCCGACCGACTGGAGATTGAGACCCTGCCCCACGTCCAGCAGCACCTGGACAGCCTCGCCGGATCGAGAGAAGCCGAGGCCCGCGCCGGTGATCTCATGATGCGCGGCTTCGCAGCGGACGAATCACGGCCCGTGAGCGATCCTGCACCGTTTGGCTTCTCGGAGGAGCCAGCCACCGAGGACGGCACGGAGGCGCCGACCCTCGACGACAAGCTAGACAAGCTCTTTGGCGCGGAGCCCAAGCAGCCGCCGCCCCAAGCGCCCAAGCCGAAGGCAGAAGCGGCACCAGCACGGCCAGAACCTGCGCGACCCGAAGTCTCGCTCGATGGCGCCATGTTCAGCGTGGAGGATGCGGAAACCTACGCCACGTACAAGTTCGAGCTCGGGCGGGTGAACAGCGACATTGAAGCGTTCAACAAAGAGGTGGCGGAGCTGTGGAGCAGAACCGCGCCGAGCAACCAGGCAGAAGTAGCGTTCCAGATAGCGCAGGCCCGCCAGTCGCTCGAGAGTCGCAGCGCCGCAGTTGATCGCCTTGGCGAGCAGATACTCGGGAGCCTCAAAGATCGCGTTGGCAGCGCTGCCAAGCAGAAGGTCTCCGGCGAGCGCTCGAGACTCCTCAAAGCGTTCCCCGACTACGACGAGAGCCGAGCCATTGCCGATCTGCGTGCTCGAGGCTTCAGCGACGAGCAAATCCGCAAAGAGGCAAGCGCGGAGGTGCTGATCGCCTTCGAGGAATCCCGACGCTATCGGGAGATGAAGAGGCAGCAGAAGCCGAACAGGGTTCGCCGCGTCACTCCGGCTCAAGGCCGGAGTGCAGACACCGCCAAGCTCCAGCGTGCGAACCAAACGGGCAACCACGACGGCGTCGCCGGGGCTTTAGATCGCCGACTGAGCGAGATATTCAGGTAACGAAGGGGGGGGTGGACCCTGTTTTCCGGGCTCGACGAACGAGCGTGGGGG
>Ga0075472_10000690_pt1 | contig 14254 bp, 10 predicted proteins | sample DEB19_08_DNA_3_FD_77014 | JGI IMG/M metagenome (GOLD analysis project Ga0075472, IMG submission 77014) | Aqueous microbial communities from the Delaware River and Bay under freshwater to marine salinity gradient to study organic matter... | ecosystem: Environmental > Aquatic > Marine > Coastal ...
CTCGCGTACACGCAGACAGGCGATGTCAACGCCGCCATCGAGGCCTGCGAGCGCGGCCACGCTGTCAGGCCGGCGTGGCCCGAACTGGCGCGGGCGCATGCGTCCGCGCTCGAGGCTGCGGACCGCATCGAGGACAGCGTCGCGGTGCTCGAGCGCGCGGTGGTCGCCGCCCAGCACGACGCAGATCTTCGCGCGCGGCTGCTCTTGGCCCTCAACTATGTCGAGCGCCCCGCGCACGAGGTGCTTGCCGCGCACCGCGCCTACGCGACCGCGGTCTCTGCGACGCCAAGTCCTCCCGCGAGATCGAAGGACCCTGCGCGTCCGCTGCGGCTCGGCGTGCTCTCGGGCGATCTGCGCACGCACTCGGTCGGGTACTTCGCCGAGCCTATCTTCGCCCATGCGCCCGCCGACATCGCGCTGGTCGTCTTCTCGACCACGCCGCCGCGCGACGACGACCCGATGGCCGCGCGCTTCCGTGCCCGCGCCGCGCAGTGGGTCGAGTGCGCGTTCCTCGACGACGCGGCGCTCGACCAGGCGATCCGCGACGCGGGCATCGATGTGCTTCTCGAACTCAGCGGACACACGGCGGGCAGCCGCCTGGCTGCGCTTGGCGCGAAGCCCGCGCCTGTGATCGTGAGCGCGATCGGATATCCGAACACGACGGGTCACCCTGCGGTCGACCTTCGCCTGGTCGATGCGGTCACCGATCCCACCGATGAAGGCTGCACCGAGCGGCCGCTGCGCATCGCTCCGTGCTTCCTCTGCTATGTCCCCCCGAAGGACGCGTCGGAGCCACTCCAGCCCGACCCCGCGCTTCCGATTACCTTCGGCTCGTTCAACCTCTCCACGAAGGTCTCGCGCCAGACGGTCGCGCTGTGGTCGTCGGTGCTCGGAGAGGTCGAAGGATCGCGGCTCCTGATCAAGTCACGGGCGCTCGGCGGGGCGGTCGCGCGGGAGCATTTCCTGGCTCGGCTCGCAGAGGGCGGCATCGCGCGCGAGCGGGTCGACATCGTCGGCTACACGGGCGGAATCGCCGAGCACCTCGCGCTCTACGGGCGCATGCATATCGCGCTCGATACGACGCCCTACAACGGGACCACCACCACCTGCGAGGCGCTCTGGATGGGCGTTCCCGTGGTCACGCTCGAGGGCGATCGGCACGCCGCCCGCGTCGGCGCGAGCCTGCTGCGCACGGCGGGGCTGGGCGAGCTTGTGGCGGGACATCCCGAGGAATTCCAGCGGATCGCGGTCGGGCTCGCGCGCAGCCCCGAGCGAATCGCCGCGTATCGCGCCGGTCTGCGGGGCCAGCTTGCAGCCTCGCCGCTCTGCGACGGCCCTGCCTACGGGGAGCGATTCTTCGAGGCGATCCGAGGCGCGTGGGCGAGCCATTGCGCGCGCCCGTAACGAGTCCCAACGCCGAATCTCGGAGGGGAATCGCCTCGGTCGGTTGACATTGCTGCGGCTGCGGACGATCCTGTACCCATGATGACCTTCGACTGCACTCCCGCCGCGCGCCGCCGCGCCTTCACCCTCGTGGAGTTGCTCGTGGTGGTCGGGATCATCGTCCTGATCGTCGCGCTCGTCCTGTCGATCATCCCGCAGATCCGCCGCCAGTCGATGTCGACGGTGTGCCTGTCGAACCAGCGCCAGCTGAACATCGGCTTCAACCAGTACTTCACCGACAACTCGGGGCGCTTCATGGGCGTCGACACGGGGCTGACCGCGTGGGACTGGGTGCAGGGACAGTCGAACCTGAACGGCCAGGGCTTCGAGACCGAGAATGCGCTCAAGAAGGGGCGCATGTGGCCGTACATCGGACAGCAGGCGTCGGTCTACCGCAGCCCGTTCGATCCGTTCTCGCAGTTCCAGCGGATGCGCACCTACTCGTTCAACGCCTTCATCTCGACGGGCGAGGGACCGATGTGGGGCGGCCCGCCGAACTGGCAGGTGAACACGATGGGCAAGATCCCGCTCCCGAGCGAGACGATCGTGACCAGCCTCGAGTACGACCACCGCGGCTACAACATCAACGGCTTCGGCATCAGCGTGACCGGCGACGGCATCTGGATCGACAAGATCGCCGCGTGGCACCCCGGGCACTGGAACTTCTCGATGGCCGATGGCTCGGTGCGCTCCTACGCGCATGTCGCGAAGCAGGCGGATGTCGACTACTTCATGACGCTTCCGTCGAACGGCATCTACTGGCCTGGTCACGACTACGAGTGGCTGCGAAAGCATCTCGCTCCCGGACTCTTCCAATGACGAAACTGATTGCGGCGTGTGCCGTGGGCTCGATGCTGCTCGCGGGTTGTGGCGACGACCACTCGTATCCCGATGGATTCGCCGCACAGGCCGCGCGCGAGGAGAAGGACTTCGCCAAGTCGGCGCCGAAGTCGGGCGCGGACCCGGATGTCGGTGCCGCGACCAGCGCGCCGTCGGCGCCGCGCGCCGCAGCGGGCATGATGGGCGCGCCGCGCGCGGGCAACGATGCGCCGCCGCCGCCCGATGCGCCTGAGGTCACGCCGCAGGAGCAGGCGGTGGCCGTCCAGAACGAGGTCGTCAAGGAGCTCGGCTTGCCCGCTGCGTCGCCCGCGGCGGTGGTCGATGGCACCGAAGAGTTCCAGAAGCTCGCGAAGGACAAGAAGTTCGACGACTTCCGCCGCATGTGCGGCCGCTATCTGCAGCTCAAGACCGCGCTACTCCCGTACGGAAAGAAGCTCGCCGACGGGGTCTCGACCGCGGAGGACCGCGCGATGCACGCCAAGATCGAGAGGGCGATGGAGGCCGAGTTCCCGCGCATCAACCGCTACATGTGGGATGACCGCTGGAGCGAGTCGGACCGCGCGGCGATGGGCTGGATCCTGAACGGTCCGTTCCAGCAGAAGCGGTGAGCGGCGAGCGGTCGGCTACGCTGCGTTCATGAGAGTTCGAATCGTCGTCCTGGCGCTCGCACTGGCCGCTGCGGCACCGTCGCGCGCCGGGGACATTTCCCTCGACGACATGCGCGGACGGATCGAAGCGGCGCGCGCGCGGATCGACGCGCAGACGCGGCTCTACCACGATCCCGTCGGGCCGCGCACCTGGATCGACGGCGCGCGGCTCTGGTTCTGCGAGACCCACCGCGACGGCGCGCGGCTCTGGTGGCTGGTCGATGCGACGAAGGAGGGGCCCGCGGCGAAGGTGCCGCTGTTCGACCATGCGGCGGTGAAGGGCGCGGTGCGCGCCGTCGCCGTCGAGGGCGGGCGCGTGATCGTGTCGGTCGAGGGCGCGGAGCAGCCGATCGTCTTCGACCTCGCGGGGGGCGCACCGCGCGTGGGCGATGCGGCCGACTCACGCGCGCTCGAACTCCGGCTGTCGTCGGAACGGAAGCGGAGCAGACGGAACGGACCGTCGAGCGGGCTTCGCTTCGCAAACAGGCTGGATGAAGCCGTCGAGATCGTGTGGATCGATGGCGGCGGGGCGGAGCGGGCCTACGGACGGGTCGAGCCGCGGAGCGAGCGCCGGCAGCAGACCTACGGAGGTCACGCGTGGATGGTGCGGACCGCGGGCGGTGAGACGCTCGGGTTCGTCGTTGCGGCGGACGTCGAGAAGACGGTCGCGGTTGAGCGCGCGGCGCCGGTCGCGCAGGAGCCGGAGCCTGTCGACCAGATCGATGGCCAGAAGGAGACGCAGGGCGATGACGCGCGGGTGCAGCCCGCGCGAATCGAGGTCGCGCAGGACGGCCCGAACCTCGTGTTCCGTGCGGAGGGGCGCGAGCTCTTCCGCACGAGTGACGGCAGCGAGGCCGACGGCTACCTCGGCGGCCACTGGATCGCGCCCGGACAGGACGCGGTCGTCGCCATGAAGGTACGCCGCGGGCAGCGGCATCCCGTGCACATCGTCGAGGCCGCACCCAGGGACCGCCTCGAGCCGACGCTGAAGACGCTCGACTACACCAAGCCGGGCGACGAGATCGACCAACCCGCGCCGCATCTCTTCCGCATCGAGCGTGCGCCGGGCGGCGCCGCGCTCTCGGCACGCGAGGTCGCGGTCGACACGGCGATGTGCGCGAACCCGTGGTCGCTCGACCGCGCGCGGTTCATCTCGGGCGGGCGCGAGATCGCGTTCGTCTACAACCAGCGCGGGCACCAGGTCGTGCGCGTGGTCGCGATCGACCTCGCGACGGGCTGCGCGCGGACTGTGGCCGAGCAGTCGTACCCGACCTTCGTCGATTACACGAACAAGGTCTGGATGCACTGGCTCGACGCGACGGGCGAGCTCCTGTGGATGACCGAGCGCAGCGGCTGGAACCATATCGAGCTGATCGATGTCGCGACCGGCAAGGTCAAGCGCAGCGTGACCGAGGGCGCATGGAATGTGCGGCGCGTCGAGCATGTCGACGAAGCGGCGCGCACGATCGACATCGCGCTCATGGGGCGCGAGCCGTTGCAGGACCCGTATCACCTGCATTTCGCCCGCGTCAAGATCGACTCGGGAGAACTCACGATGCTCACCTCGGGCGGCGGGACATGCCGCGTCGACTTCTCGCCCGATCGAAGCGCGCTCGTCTGCGTGCGCGCGCGCGCGGACATCCCGCCCGTCTACGAGCTGCGCCGGGCGTCGGACGGCGCGGTGGTCGCCGAGCTCGGCGCGGGCGACGCGCGCGCGATGCGCGAGGGGGGCTGGAGTCCGCCGCAGCCGTTCATGGCCAAGGGGCGCGACGGAAAGACCCCGATCTGGGGGCTTGTGTACCGGCCGAGCGATTTCGACCCCGCGAAGAAGTATCCCGTCATCGAGAACATCTACGCGGGCCCGCACGGACAGCATGTGCCGAAGTGGTTCGAGCTCGCCAACCGCTCGCGCGAGTACGCGGAACTCGGCGCGATCGTGGTGCAGATCGACGGCATGGGCACGAACTGGCGCGGCAAGGCGTTTCACGATGTCTGCTGGAAGAACCTGAAGGACGCGGGCTTCCCCGACCGGATCGCGTGGATCAGGGCGCTTGCCGAGACCGATGCGTCGGTCGACCTCTCGCGGGTCGCGATCTTTGGCGGCAGCGCGGGCGGGCAGAACGCGATGCGCGCGGTGCTCGATCACGCCGACTTCTACAAGGCGGCGGTCGCGGACTGCGGATGCCACGACAACCGCATGGACAAGATCTGGTGGAACGAGCAGTGGATGGGCTGGCCGGTCGACGGGAGCTACGCAGCGAACTCGAACATGGAGGACGCGGCCAAGCTCGGCGGGCGGCTGATGCTGGTGGTCGGCGGGCTCGATGAGAATGTCGACCCGGCGACGACGATGCAGGTGACGCAGAGTCTGATCGATGCGGGGAAGGACTTCGAGCTGCTGGTGATCCCGCGCGCGGGTCATGGGTCTGCGGAGAGCCCGTACGGGAACCTGCGGCGGGCGCGGTTCCTCTTCGACTCCTTCGAGTAGGGGCGGGTGCACGGCACATGCCAGGCACCTCCCGTTACGCTCCGCGCATGCTCGCCGCCACGCTCCTGCTCGCCACCGCGATTCTCGCCGCGCCCCCCGCCCGTCCGAACATCCTCTTCATCATGTCGGACGACCACGGGAAGCAGGCGATCTCGTGCTACGGCTCGACGGTGACCTCGACGCCCGGCATCGACCGCATCGCCCGCGAAGGCATGCGATTCGACCGCTCGAGCGTGACCAACGCGATCTGCGGTCCGTCGCGCGCGGTCATGCTCACGGGCAAGCACAGCCACATCAACGGCTTCGCGACCAACGACACCAAGTTCGACGGCGCGCAGCAGACCTTCCCCAAGCTCCTGCAGGCGGCGGGCTACCGCACCGAGGTCGTCGGCAAGTGGCACCTCGAGAGCGAACCGACGGGCTTCGACCACTGGGATGTCCTCGTCGGGCAGGGCGACTACTGGAACCCGACCTTCCTCGTCGACGGCGTCAAGACCGTCCGCGAGGGGCATGTCACCGATGTGATCCACCGCGAGGCGATCGCGCGCCTCGACGCGCTCGCCGAGGGCGCGCGGCAGGGGAAGCCGTTTGCCCTCCTCGTCCACCACAAGGCGCCGCACCGGAACTGGATGCCCCAGCCGAAGCACTACGCGCTCTTCAAGGATGTCGTCCTCCCCGAGCCCGCGACCCTGTTCGACGACTACGCTGGGCGCACCGTCGCGAGCTCGATGCAGAAGATGCTCGTCGCCCGCGACCTCTCGTGGGACTACGACCTCAAGGTCGACGCCCGCAAGCTCTCCCCCGACGGCAAGCTCGCCCAGCTCGACCAGTGGATGGCGAACGAGCTCGGGCGGCTCCCCGAGGGGGTTCGCGACGGGATCCGCGGCACCTACGCGGCCGAGAACGACGCGCTGTACGCCGCGATCGGCGGCATGACCGCGCGCGAGCAGACCTCGTGGAAGTTCCAGCGCTACGCCAAGGACTACCTCCGCACGGCGCAGGGGGTCGACGACTCGGTCGGCGGAATCCTGGCCGAGCTCGACAGGCTCGGGATCGCGGGGAACACGCTCGTCGTCTACACGAGCGACCAGGGGTGGTTCCTGGGCGAGCACGGCTGGTTCGACAAGCGCTGGATGTACGAGGAGAGCTTCCGCATGCCGCTCGTCGTCCGCTGGCCGGGCACGATCCCCGCGGCGTCGACCTCCGGGGCGCTGGTCCAGAACCTCGACTTCGCACCGACCTTCCTCGAGGCTGCTGGCGTGGCCGTTCCACCCGACATGCAGGGCAAGAGCATGGTCGCGCTCCTCAAGGCGGGCGGCGCCGAAGACAAGCCCTTCCGCGAGGCCGTCTACTACCGCTTCGAGGAGTCGAAGGGGCCCCATGTCGTCCCGCGGCACGAGGGCGTGGCCACCGCGCGCCACAAGCTCATCCGCTTCCCCGACCTGAAGGGGCCCGACGGGCAGCCGCTCGTCGAGCTCTACGACCTCGAGGCCGACCCCGACGAACGGACCAGCCTCGCGGGTCGACCCGAGTCCGTCGCGCTCGAGAGCGAGATGCGGCATCGGCTTGACGCGATCCGCGAGCTCTACCGCGCGCCTTGATGCGCGCCCGAAAATCCGTTCGGATTTCTGTTGACGCACCGCGGCGCGGACCTACCCTCCGACCCGCTCCAGTTGTGAAACCGCGAAACGGAATGGAAACGCCCGCGCATCGGACGCGCGGGAGCGTCTCGCGTCGTCGCTGGAGTTCGCGTGCAGGGAGGCAACATGTCTGGCAGACCTACGGTGGGTGAGACTGGCGGGGCGGAGGTCGCGGGAAAGATGAACGATGGTGGGAAGCGCGGGATCGTGTCGCGCGTGGGCGGATGGATCGCGACGCCGGGAGCAGGCATTTTCCTGCTCGGCGCGACGCTTGCGTTCGCGGTGCTCGGCGCGAGCGACCAGCTCGGCCGCGCCATGCGCGCGATGAAGCAGGAGAACATCATCCGCGTGAAGGGCGTCGCGGAGCTCGACATCACCAGCGACCGCGGCTCGTGGTGGACGAGCGTGAGCGGTCGCGCGCCGACGCTGGCCGAGGCGGATACCGGGCGGGACAAGGCGATGGCGGCGCTGCGCGCGTTCGTCCTCGCCAAGGGCTTCAAGGAGTCCGAATTGTCGGTGGACAGCGTCTCGATCAGCAAGATCTATCGCCGCGACGAGAAGGGAAACACGACGAACGAGCTCGAGGCGTATGTGCTCTCGCAAAGCCTCGGCGTTCGCTCGTCCAGCCTCGAGCTGCTGCGCGACGCGGCGAACGAGGTCACGGGCGCGCTCGTGAAGCAGGGCTTCGAGTCCTCAACGGGCACGCCGAGCTTCACGGTCAGCACCATCGAGAAGACGAAGCTCGATCTCCTCGAGAAGGCGACGGCGAACGCGTACGAGCGCGCGCAGACGCTTGCCCGTGGCTCGGGCAGCAGCGTCGGCAGCCTTGTCAGCGCCGCGCAGGGCGTCTATCAGATCGTCGCCCGCGGCGAGACGAGCTCGAGCGACTACGGCGAGTTTGACACCGGCTCGATCGAGAAGACCGCGCGCGTCGTGGTCACCCTCGAGTACGGCGTCGAATAGCTCAGTTTCCCCAGGCACCAAGCAAGCGCGCAAGGTCCGCGGCATCGATCACGCCATCTGCATTGAAGTCGGAGGTGCAGATGCCAGTGGCAGGATCGGGATCGCTGCAGGAGCCCCATGAGGAGAGAAGAGTCGCGATGTCTTGCGCGTTGACCGCGCCGTCGAGGTTGATGTCCTCGGCGGCGCGGTTCTTTCTGGCCGCGTTGATCGCCGAGATCACGCCGTACCCGCGGAGGAACAGCGGATCGGTCGCGCCCGACGCCGCGAAGTCGGACGCGGTGTCGAACAGCGCGCTGCGCGTCGTGGCAACGCCGAGTTCGGGGCGCGCCTGCAGGAGCAGCGCGGTCGCGCCCGCGATGAGCGGCGTCGAGAGGCTGGTGCCGCTCACGCCCTGGTAGCCCGTCGCGTTCGTCGAGTGCACGCTCGCGACGGCCACGCCGCGCGCGAGGACCTCGGGCTTCAGGCGCCCGTCGGCGGTCGGACCATCCGAGCTGAAGCTCGCGATCGTGCCCGCGCTGTCGGCGGCGCCGCAGGTGATGACGCTCAACGCATCCGCAGGCGCGATGATGTGGTGCGTCGCGGGATCGGCGTCATGGCCCTCGTTGCCGGCGGCAGTGAGGCAGACGAGCCCGTTCGCGGTGGCGATGTTCACGGCGCGCGTGGTGACGGCGGTGACGCCATCGAGCTGTTCAGGCGTGTACCAGTCGATGTAGCCGAGCGAACTCGTCGCGAGGTCGGCGCCCTGCGCCTCGATGAACTCGAGCCCCGCGACATAGTAGTCCTCCTCGACCGCGGTCTCGGTGGGCACGACCTCGGTCTTCGCGAGCACATACGACGCGCGATAGGCGGCTCCGACGGCCTCGCCCGGGCGATAGGCCGCGAGCGTCCCGAGGATCCAGGTGCCGTGCATGTGCTGGCTCGAGGGGTCGTTCGCCTCGATGCCCGTGTTTCCGTCGTTGTTGATGAAGTCCCACTCGGCGAGCACCTGCAGCGGGAACTCTGGGGACTGGAACGCAGCGTGGGTGCGGTTGAAGCCCGTATCGAGGATGCCGATCACCATGCCTTCGCCGTGGAAGCCGCGGGCGTGCATCGAGGGGATCCCGATCTGCATGAGCTGGTCGTTCATGAAGCCGTAGTTCCCGCCCGCGACGCCGCCGTCGAGCGGCTGCGCGGGTGGCTCGACCCGCGCGCTGCGCGCGTGGAGCGGCTGAAACGACTTGACGAATGGCAGCTTCGCGATGCGACGGAGTTCGGCAGTGGTCGCGTCGACCGAGATCGCGTTCAGCCAGCGGCTTTGCGCGCGGAAGTGGGCGCCGGTCGCAAGGATCGCCTGCACCCGCGCGGGGTCGACGGGCAGGTCGCGGGCGTCGACGAGCCCCGCGTCGGTGCGGCGCTTCGCACGGCGCGCGAGCGCGCGCTCGGTGAGCGGGGTGTCCTGGGGGCGCACGAGCGCGGAAGCGGAGGTCTTCGGACCGAGGCTGATCCAGATCGCGGTCCGCTCGCCTCCCGCGGGCGGCTGGGAGGCGGCGAGCGCAAGCGAGACCAATGCAGCGGCGACAGACATGGGTCCAAGGTAGCCCGAGGCGGCTGGTCGCGCGGCGGATTTTGGGGATTTGGCTGCAGCGCGGTCCGGCCGCGCGTTCTCTACAGTGCCTTCGTGGACGCGGGCCAACTCATGATCGAGGTTCTCGGAGGCGCGCTCGTCGGGCTGAGCCTCGGACTGATGGGCGCGGGCGGGGCGATCCTGTCGATCCCGATCTTCACGCTCGTGCTCGGCCACGCGATCGCGGTCTCGAAGGTCGAGGCGCTCGCGGTGACCGGCTCGATCGCATTGTTCTCGGGAATGCGCGCGGTGATCGCGCGCAACACCGATCTCGCGCGGTTCGCGGCGTTTGCCTTGCCCGGCCTCGTCGGCGCGTGGCTCGGCGGTCCGCTCGGAAAGATGATCTCGCCGATCGTGCAGGCCTCGCTCTTCGGCGCGCTGGCCGTCGTTGCGGCATGGCGGATGACCGCGGCGCAGAAGGACCAGGATCCGGACTCGCCGCCACCGCTCTCCGCTCGCGCGATCGCGCTTGCCACCGTGACGGGATTCTTGATCGGCGTGCTGACCTCCGTGATCGGCGTCGGCGGCGGATTCCTGCTCGTGCCGGCGCTCGTGCTGGTCACGGGGCTTCCGATCAAGCGCGCGGCCGGCACAAGCCTGCTTGTGATCGCCGTGAACAGCGGCGTGGGCGTCGCAGCGTCGGCGTTCTATCAGCGCGAGGCGTTCGATTCGGTGGACTGGCAGTCCGTCTCGATCGTTGCGCTGTGCGGGATCGTGGGCAGCGTGGCGGGTGCGCGGTTTGGGGCGATGCTTCCTGCGAGGATGCTGCGGCGGATCTTCGCCGCGGTGCTCGTGCTGGTCGCGCTGGGAGTCGTGCTCAAGGAGTCGGGCGTCCTGCACGCGTCGGGCTGATCGCGCGCGCCACCGCACGGATGATCCACGCGACGGTCAGCACTCCGATCAGCGCGACGGCCAGGAAGGCGACGCCGCCTCCCCTCGGCGTCGCGGCGCGGATCGCAGCGCCGGTACCGTGCAGCATCTCGACGCGCATCAACTCGCGCACGAACGCCATCCCGCACATCGTGAGCAGGGCGCCCACGCCCGCGAGCGCAAGCAGGCCCGTTGGAAGCGCCCGTCGACCGCGCATCAGCCACCACGCCACCACGCTCAGGCAGAGTCCGGTCACATCGGCAAGCGATGCCATCGGAGCCCGCTGCGCCGCGAGCCTGAACTCCGGCTGCTCCTGCGCGTAGGCCGCGATCGCTCCGACGGCGCCCGTCACGCCGAGCAGCGCGGACGCCGACAGCCGGCGCGCAGCCTCCTCGCGCACGCGGTCATCGGCACCGCCCGCCCCGAGCCGCAGCTGCCAACCCATGAGCACGGCGAAGACTGGAAACGCAGAGAAGAACCACATGGCCAGCCGGGCCCACGCAGCGGGTGAGTCCACGAGCGACGCGTTGCCGCCGCGGTAGAGCTCAGCCCAGGCCTCGGGCGCGAGGCCCACAAGATGGTTCTCGACGAACGCCCACGCCACATACACCAGGAGTCCTGCGGCCAGCGTGGCCGCAGCCGCCACCGTCCGCCGCGCGCCGCGGGTGGCGCAGTAATGCTTCGCCTTCACGAGATACAGCGCGTAGAACGCCACGATCAGAACGGGAAGGATGGCCATCCAGCGGTTGAACAGCAGGAGGTTCGCCGTGTAGAACGACTTCGGGTACAGGACCTGCACGAACAGCAGCGGCGCGATGCCGGCCGTGATCGCGCACGACACCGCGGAAGGCAGCCACTCACGCACCACCTGGGCGATCGGGTCGGTCGACATCCGTCCGCGGATCGCAGCGCTGGCCAGCACGAACGCGCCCGCGAAGCAGTAGTGCACGAACGCCAGGTGCAGCACCAGCGTCGTGAGGTAGAGCCACAGGTACATGCCCGCGGGCGCGAGGTCGATCGAATCGCCGCTCATCGCGCCTCCTCCGCAGCGGCACGCTGCTGCGCCTGTGGCGCGGGCAGCACGCCTGCGCGGTCGAGCCACGACTGGATGGCGGCGAGCGCCTCGGGGTCGTTCGACTCGGGCCACTCCTGCGGCCGCTTCGCGTGCTCCCACGAGATGTACTGGACCAGCGCCTCGAGTTCGGTCGCGGACCCCGCGAAGGGCGGCATGAAGCCCTTCGTCCACTGCAGCATCGCAACATTCATGCGCTTCTGCTCGATGGTCCAGTCGCCGAGCGCCTCGGTCAGACCGTTCATGCCCGACACAGCGTGGCATGCCGAGCAGAGGTTGCGGTAGACGAGGCGACCCGTGCGGAGTTGCTGCGTCGGATAGCGCTCGGCGTCGCGCAGCGGATACGGGTCGTTCGCGAGCACGCCCGTCGCACGCAGCGACGCGACCTGCGCGGGCGTCGTGGCGTTCGAGAACAGCGTCTCGCGCACCGAGTACGGCTTGCGCGCGCCTTCGCGCACATACTCGCCTGCCCCGGTTGCGCCGAACGCGATCGCCGCCAGCAGCGTGGCGGTGGCGCCGTTCATGTACAGCTTCTGCCGCCACAGCCCGATGACGGCGTATCCACCGATCAGGACCGACGCGCCTGCGGCGATGTTCAGGAACATCGTCATCGTCATCGAGCCACCCATGATCCACGAGCGGCTATCGGCGGGCATCGCAGCGAGGTACCACGCGCCGAACAGGGGCATCGTCGCCACGGGCAGCATGAACGCGCCGATGCGGTTGATCAGCCGCGCCCGCGTCTCGCGGTCGAGCGACGGCATCGCGTTGACCACGATCGCGGCCCCGAGCCCCGCCAGCACGAAGCACACGACGGTGCGAAACCCGAGGCTCGGCCAGAAGGTCGGATTGAAGAAGCCGTCCCACATCGAGTGCGACTGCACCCAGTCGCCGGGCGTGAGCTGCCACGAGAGGATGCCGTTGATCCAGAAGAGGCTGCCGAACCCCGCCACCGAGTAGATCGCGAGCAGTCCGAGCCGTGTGCGCGCCGGCAGGCGGTCGGCGTAGCGGTAGAACGCGTACCCCGACACGATCTCGACCCAGAAGAAGATCCACTCGATGCCCCAGACCCAGTGGAACTCGTCGACCATCAAGCCGATCGTCTGCGGCGAGACCTGGATCGCGGTGAGCCACATGCCCACGCCCGTAAGCGCGCCGATCACGAACGACAGCAGGATGAGCACGCGGAACACCGAGTCGATCACGGAGCGCGCCGCCGGCTCGCGGCCTGATTGCCCGAGCCACTCGAACCACCACATGAGGAACCCGCCGCCGATGGCGAACTGGGCCAGGAAGACATGGAAGATGCCGAGGCCCCCGATCACGAATCCCTTCATCAGCGGCCCGTAGTCGTTCACCGGATAGACGGCGGGAAGGAACTCGGTCGCGGCGCTCATGCGGGCACTGTACTTCCGCCCGCGGAGGGCGCCGCGTTGAGCCTCGTGCGGCGCATGTACATCGCGACGCCGAGGATGAACACCGCAAGAGCCGCCGCGTGATAGCCGCCGAAGCCGTCGAACCAGCGGTGGTCGTCGCGCCAGTACTCGTGCACGAAGCGGAAGGCGCCGTAGGCGATCAGGTAGATGTTGAAGCGCTGCGTCGCCATCCAGCCGAGCCGAGCCGCAGCCAGCGACCACAGCAGGAACACCGCGTTGAACCCCATCTCGAGCTGCACGCTGGGCACACGCGCGTGGCCGTGCGCATCGGCCACCGTCCACCACGCGGGCTCGCACTCGACGCCCTGGCAGCATCCCGCTGCCAGGCAGCCGATCCGGCCGAGCGCGACCGACAGCGGCACCGTGATCGCGAACGCGTCGCCCGTGGCGGTGGCCAGGCCGAGCCGAGCCTTGGTGATTTCCACGGTCAGCGTGCCGCCGATCAGCGCGCCCGTGATCGAGCGGCCCGACGCCAGAGCCAGCCAGTCGCCTCGCAAGTGCCAGCCCTCTGCCGCCAGGAACACGACCTTGGCGCCCACGAAGGCGCCGACGATGGCGAACAAGAAGACGATCAGCAGCCGCGGGTCGCGCGGGCCCCGCGAGGCGAAGAAACGATCCCAGACGAGCGCCGAGATGGCGATCGCTGCGATCGAGAGAAGTGCATAGACGGGGCTGCCGAACACGCGGGAATCCAGTGGGGTCGCGGCAGGGTACTTGTGTTTCGCAGCGCCGCAGCGCAGAATCGCGCCATGTGGCGCATCTTTGCCGTGCTCGTCGTGCTCGCGTCGCTCACCTGCGCTGCGCGCACGCAGGCCGAGCGCCCACCCAACATCATCCTCTTCGTGGTCGATGACCTCGGGCAGCAGGACATCTCGGTGCCCATGCTCCGACAGCCCGTATTCGAAAAGCCCATGTTCGACCAGCCCATGTTCGACCAGCCCATGTTCGAACAGCCCAGCGCACTCAACCGGCGCTACCGCACGCCCAACCTCGAGAAACTCGCCGCACGAGGTGTCCGCTTCTCCAACGCGTACTCGGCCGCGCCCGTCTGCACGCCCTCGCGCACGGCGATCCTGAGCGGGCAGTCGCCCGCGCGCACGCACATCACCTACTGGACGCTCGAAAAGGACACCGACACCTCCTCGCGTCACGAGCGCCTCGCCCAGCCCGCGTGGCAGGTCAACGGCCTGCAGCCATCGCCCGAGCTCCTGCCCGCACTCCTGCGGACGGCGGGATACCGCACGATTCATGC
>Ga0075472_10000693_pt1 | contig 14235 bp, 5 predicted proteins | sample DEB19_08_DNA_3_FD_77014 | JGI IMG/M metagenome (GOLD analysis project Ga0075472, IMG submission 77014) | Aqueous microbial communities from the Delaware River and Bay under freshwater to marine salinity gradient to study organic matter... | ecosystem: Environmental > Aquatic > Marine > Coastal ...
CCGGGTTCCAGTGAGTGCGTGACATCGCGGAGAACCATCCGGCCGTCACCACCCGGCCAGGAGAAGCCGACGCCCTCGATCTCCACTCCCTTGTTGCCGAGGCGCTGGCTGCCGAAAGAGAGGTCAAGATCGTCGGCGCGGGCGGGCTGCTGCGCCTTGCGTGACACGATCTCCCTCGCCGCATCGACGCGGGCCTTCGGCTTGGTGGAACGCGCCGGCGCGCCGCGGCGCAACCAGGCGAGTTCCTTGCGCGCGGCGTTCTTCCTGACTTGCTCGTCGGTGGCCGCCTGCTCCTCGCGTTCGATGCGCTCCGCGAGGTATGCGGCGTACCCGGAGCCGGCGTTCACACCCGAGGGCACATGGACGTACGCCTTGCCGCGGTCGATCTCGACGACCTTCGTGGTCACGCGGTCGAGGACATGTCGGTCGTGGGTGACGAGCAACAGACCCCCGCCGTACGCGGCCAGCCATTCCTCCAGGAAGCGGATCGCGTCGAGATCGAGGTGGTTCGTCGGCTCGTCGAGGATCAGCGCCTCCCACTCCCCCGCGAGCAACGCGGCGAGTGCGACTCGTTTGGTCTGACCACCGGAGAGAGCATCGGTGCGCGCATCCAGCATGTCGCCCATGCCGAACCTCTGGAGCATCGCTTCTCCCTGCCACGTTCCGCCAACTGCCTGGCGGACGGTGCCGACAGGCAGGACGGTCGCCTGCGAGAGCACCCCGATGCGCGCACCGCGCCCGCGCCGAACGACTCCCGCCTCGGGCTCGATCTCGCCGCTGAGGATGCGCAGAAGCGTGCTCTTCCCGCACCCGTTCAGGCCGACGACGCCGATGCGGTCGCCGTCGCTGAGGGTCAACGAGACACCTGCGAACAGCGGGCGGTTCGGACGCGATGCGGCGACACCCTCGGCATCAATCACGATCGTCGGCACCCGAAGAAGGATAATGGGCGCATGATTCGTCTCCGCCAGGTGTGCCTCGTCGCACGCGATCGTGACACTGTCGTCGGCCATCTCGAGAACGTGTTCGGCATCCGCAGCGGGTACAACGACCCGCACATCCACCGTCTCGGGCTCCACAACGCGGTGATCCCGGTCGGCGACCAGTTCATAGAGGTGGTCGCACCGATCGTGGAGGGAACGACCGCGGAGAGGTACCTGAACCGTCGCGGCGGTGACGGCGGGTACATGTTGATCTTCCAGACCAATGATTTCGCGGGCCACCGGGCACGTGTCGAGGAACTTGGCGTCCGCATCGTTGCCGACTACAGCAGTGACGGGTTCACCGACATGCAGTTGCACCCTGCCGACACCGGCGGCACGTTCATGGAGATCGACCAGCAGACCCCGGCCGAGGACTGGCACCCCGCGGGCAACGACTGGCAGACCGCGGTCGACACGACACTCGTCATGTCACTCGGGCAGGCAGACGTCGGTTGTGCGGATCCGGAGGCGGTGTCGGCGAAGTGGGGCGCGATCATGGACCTCCCGGTCACCATCGGCCGCAACTGCGGCATGCACAAGGTGCGACCCGTTGACTTCTGCGTCCGCTTCACCCCGGCGGGCGGGCGCGGCGAGGGTCTCGACGCGATCGACATCAACGTGACGAACGCCGGTGAGATCCTGCGCCGCGCACGGGAACGGTCGCTTCCCTGTGACGACGAGTCAGTCTCGATCGGCGGGGTCCGCTTCGTGCTGAAGCAGGTCTGACTTCGTCAGCGGAACTCGAGCCCGGCGAACTCGCCGGTGCTGCGCCACTCCTCGAGATGGTTGAAGAACGCGATCGGGCCACCGGGGTGACCGCTCGAGTTCTGCTGCTCGCGCCTGCCCATCGGCTTGCCCTCGTTGTTGTAGTAGCCCGGCGTGCAATCCATGCCGCCCCGGATGCCGCGCGTGGTGCCGGTGATGAAATCGATCCAGTCCTGCTCGGCCTTCGCGGACGGTTCGACCGTGGCGGCCCCGGTTGACTCGGCGTGGGCGATGATGTCGCCGATCGCGAGACCGTTCTCCACGTAGTTCTGCGGCACGTTCGCAATCTGGTTGGCGGCCTGGGCGAAACCGAGGATGAACAGGTTCGGGAAACCGTGCACGTTCATGCCGTGGAGGCTGCGCATGCCGTCGGACCAGTAATCAGAGAGCATCCGGCCGTCACGGCCGGCGACGTCGTAGCCGCTGCGACGCGTGTACGAGGTTCCCACCTCGAAACCCGATGCGATGACGAGACAGTCGAGTTCGTAATGGACACCATCCACCCACGCGCCGGTTTCGTCGATGCGTTCGACTCCCTTGCCGTTCGTGTCGACCAGGTGCGTGTTCGGGTTGTTGTACGACTGCAGGTAATCGTCATGAAAGCACGGCCGCTTGCACAACTGGCGGTACCAGGGCTTGAGCGCATCGGCCGTTGCGGTGTCGGCGACGATGGTGTCCACCCGGGCGCGGATCTCGGACATCTTCTCGTCGTCGGAATCCTCGTATGCCTTCAGAAGCGTCTCCGGGCCCATCTGGCCGCCGGCCTTGATGATCTCCACCATGCGGTCACGGATCCGCAACGAGATGTCCGTCCATCCGTCCATCACGAGATCCTCCTCGGCGTACCCCATCGTCTGGAGTGTCGTGAAGTTCATCATCCACTTGCGCTGCCAGCCCGGCTCGAGCTTCCCGAACCACTCAGTGTCGATCGGGTGGTTGTTGCGCGCGTCGATGGCCGACGGTGTGCGCTGGAACACGAACAGTTCCTTCGCGGCTCGCGAGAGGTGCGGGATGCACTGCACGGCGGTGGCGCCGGTGCCGATGATGCCGACGCGCTTGTCGGCGAGGTTCGACATCAACGCACCGGACGGGTCACCGCCCGTGTACGCATAGTCCCACCGGCTCGTGTGGAACGCGTGCCCCCTGAACGACTGGAGACCCGGGATGCCCGGCAGCTTCGGCCGGTGGAGCGGACCGGTGCCCATGCACACGTACTTCGCACGGAGTGTGTCGCCGCGGTCGGTGCGCACCACATAGCGGCAAGCCGTGTCGTCCCACGTGATGGATTCGATTCCGGTGGACAACAGGGCCTTCTCGTACAGACCGAACGTGGTGGCGATGCGCTTCGCGTGCGCGTGGATCTCGGGTGCCGGCACGTACTTCGCCGACGGGACGGTGCCGACTTCCTCGGCGAGCGGCAGGTAGATCATCGCGGCCGTGTCGCACATCGCACCCGGGTAACGGTTCCAGTACCAGACTCCCCCGACGTCCCCCGCCTTGTCGATGAGGCGCACGTCGGAGATGCCGGCCTGCTTCAACCGTGCACCGGTGACGAGCCCGGCGAACCCGGCCCCGACAACCACGACCTGGACGTCAGTGTCGAGCACCTCACGGGGCTGCACCTGCACGTACGTATCGTCGAGAAGATTGGCGAACCTGCCCGAGGGTTCCTGGTACTGCTCGTTACCGTCGGCGCGAAGTCGCTTGTCACGTTCTGCTGCGTAGCGCTCGCGCAGTGCCTGTCTGTCCGTGTCCGTGAGAGTCACGGACACCACTCAATCACAGCAACTGTCGCGCCACCCACACGAGGTGCACTTGTAGTGCGCATGCTCCGGAATGAGACCGTTCCCGCACAGCGGGCACTCACTGAAGGTGCCGTACCGGGCCCTGCACTGGTCGAAGCCCGGCGGGGCCGTCTGCGTTGGCGCCGTGTTCTGGTGGTTCTCCACGCCCCTCATTCTTGCCGACCCCGCCCACCGGCACCGGGAACCTGCGACCGGCCGGGCCCCGGGGTGGACTCGATTTCGTGTGCTCTGCGAGACTTCCCGCGGGGATGGCCGGCGTCAGTCGGCCGAGTGAAGGGGGTACGCCGTGGCGACACAGGACAACGTCGATGTGGTGGTGGCAGGTGCGGGATTCTCGGGCCTCTACATGGTGCACAAGCTGCGCGAGGCCGGCTTCAGTTTCCGTGTGCTCGAGTCCGGCGGTGATGTCGGCGGCACCTGGTACTGGAACCGCTATCCCGGCGCACGGTGTGACATCCCCACCACCGACTACACGTACTCGTGGGACCGAGATCTCGAGCACGAGTGGACGTGGTCGGAGAAGTACGCAACCCAGCCCGAGATCCTCCGGTACGCACAGTTCGTCGCGACGAAGCACGACATGTACCCGCACATCACCTTCAACACACGTGTGAAGGACGCCGTGTGGGACGAGAAATCGCGGACATGGACCGTCAGCACCGACACCGGTGAGTCGATCACGTGCCGGCACTACGTGATGGCCACCGGTTGCCTCTCGGTGCCGAAGGACCCCGACGTGCCGGGCACGGAGAACTTCACCGGCGGCGTGTACGTCACGGGCCGTTGGCCGCACGAGAAGGTCGACTTCTCCGGCCGTCGCGTCGCGGTGATCGGCACCGGATCGTCGGGCATCCAGTCGATTCCCCTGATCGCGGAGGAAGCAAGCCAGGTGACCGTCTTCCAGCGCACGCCGAATTTCTCCGTTCCCGCGTTCAACGGCCAGGTGTCGGAGGACCGCAGGGCCCCATTGCTGGCCGATCGCGACGCGTACCGCGAGTCGGCGAAGTGGACGCGTGGCGGTGTGCCGATCCCGGCGAGCGAGGTGTCGGCGCTTACCGCGACACCGGAGCAAAGGCGCGAGTTGTTCGAGGCGGCGTGGCAGAGGGGCGAGTTGTTCTCGATCCTCGGCGTGTTCATGGACCAGAGCGCGAACGCAGAGGCGAACGAGATCATCTCGGAGATGATCCGCGAGAAGATCCGCGAACGCGTCGCTGACCCGGCAACCGCGGAACTCCTCAGCCCCAGGTCGTACCCCTTCGGCACGAAGCGTCCCTGTCTCGACACCGACTACTACGAGACCTACAACAAGCCGCACGTGCGCCTTGTCGACCTGAACACGACACCGATCCGGACGGTCACGGCGAACGGCATCACGTTCGGCAACGAGACGGTCGAATTCGACGACATCGTCTACGCAACGGGCTTCGACGCAATGACCGGCGCGATCGTCAGCGTCGACATCACCGGGCGGAACGGCACCACGCTGAAGAAGAAGTGGGAACACGGCCCGCTGCAGTACCTGGGCCTCATGACGAAGGAGTTCCCGAACTTCTTCATGATCACGGGCCCCGGCAGCCCGAGCGTTCTCTCCAACATGATGGTCTCGATCGAGCAGCACGTTGACTGGATCACCGACACCCTCGTCCACATGCGTGACAGCGGCTTCGACACGATCGAACCGACGCAGACGGCCGAGGACGGCTGGGTGGCACACGGTTCCGACTTCGCGGACATCTCCCTCATGAAGGAGACCAACTCCTGGTACATGGGTGCCAACGTGCCGGGCAAGCCGCGCGTGATGCTCCCCTACCTCGGTGGGGTCGAGGGATACCGGAAGGTCTGCAACGAAGTGGTCGACCGCGGGTACCTCGGGTTCACCCTCGACGGGAAGAAGTCACAGACGAACGACGGCGTCGTCCGGGGCCTCCAGCCCGACGTGTTCATCGTTCTCGACATGATGGCCCAGATGGGCCTGCCACCGCTCGAGACCATGACACCCGAGGGCGCCCGCGAGTTCAACGCCGCGAGCGGCGCGATGCGCCCGCCCGGACCCGAGGTCGGCGAGATGATTGACGGAACGTTGCCCGGCGCCGACGGGACCCCGCTCGAGTACCGCCTGTACCGACCGAAGTCGAAGGGCCCACACCCGGTGGTGGTGTATTTCCACGGCGGCGGATGGGTGATCGGCAACCACGTCAGCGACGAGCCGATGATCCGCGACCTCGTGTCGAAGTCGGACAGCATCTTCGTGTCGGTGAACTACCGCCACGCACCCGAGGCGAGGTTCCCCGCAGCGGCCGACGATGCGTTCGCTGCCGTCAAGTGGGTCAATGACCATGTCACGGAACTCGGTGGCATCCCAGGACAGCTGGCAGTGGCGGGCTGGTCTGCCGGCGGAAACGTCGCTGCAGTGGCCGCGCAACTCGCGCGCGACAACGGTGGTCCCGCACTGAAGGGACAGCTGCTGCTGACGCCGGTTACCGACGGCTCGAAGGAGTACGGATCACTCAACGCCAACGCGGAGGGTTACATGCTCACCCGTTCGTTGATGAACTGGTTCTGGGACCAGTACGCCGACAAGTCACAACGAAACGACCCGAAGGCATCGCCGTTGAGGGCCTCGTCTCTCGCCGGCCTGCCGCCGGCGACGATCGTCACCGCACAGTTCGACCCCTTGCGGGACGAAGGTGACGCGTACGCAACTGCACTCGCCGGTGCGGGAGTGAAGGTGAACCACATCCGCGCTCGCGGGCATATCCACACGTCGATCTCGATGGTTGGTGTCATCCTCTCGGGCGCCAGGTACCGCGAGCAGATGGCACAGGCCGTCCGCGGATTCTTCTCCTAGGAACGACACGCCGGCGATCGGGTACCCGGGGCGGCTATTGCTCGGCGGCCTTCTTCAGGTTCGCGAGCGTGACTTCCATGTTCGCCTTGTTGTGCGTCGCGCGGTCCGCGACACCGCTCGCCCACTTGCCGAGGGTGCCGGCGAGCGGCGTGCGGTGGTCCACCCAACTGTGCGTGACACGACATCCGGACGACGTCGGTTCGATCTCGTAGACCCAGTCGCACCAGTTCTTCCCGAGCAGCATCAGGCCGAAGGAAAACTTACGCGGTGCATCACACACGTTCACCTTCACGGACGTCGACCACTGTTTCTTGCCGTTCTTGTTCCTGCCCTTGAACACGGAACCAACTGCGGCGCCGGTCGAACCCTTCGCCCACTCGCCGCCCTGGTTCTCCGGTGACCACTCACCCATGCGCGGGAGGTCGGTCACCATGGCCCACACCGTGTCGGCAGGTGCGTTGATATCGATGGTGACGGAGACTGGCGGCTTGGTGCTCATCCCGCAAGTCTCACACAGAAACCGGCGCTAGCTGACCGCGATGTGCCAGGTCTGCGGGTTGCCGTTCGTGATGTCAACGGTGCACGTCCACTTGTAGGACAACTTGGTGCACCCAGAATCGACATTGGGGGTGGATGTTCCGCTCACCAGGGAAACAGTCTTCGTGTTGTCGGTGGCCTCGATGACCATGGTTGCCCCGTTCGAGGTGGTCGCCGTGCAACTCGCACCCTGCGCACCGAATGTGCAGGTTCCCGTTCCGTAGTTCAGGGTGAAGTTGCCCGAATCTCGGTACATCGTGACACCCACGCTCGAGGCGCCACCACCGGATCCGCCAGAGCCACCGCTGCCGCCGGACCCACCGCTGCTCGATGCACCGGTCCACGCCGGGCTGTGAATCTTGAACGACAGCGTGGCCCGGTTGTACCCGTTCGTGGACGGTGAGCCGACGGCGACAAGTGATGCCTGGATGTAGGCATTCGGATCAGCCGCGAACTGGTCCCACGTGTAGCCCTGTGCATCGGCGACTTTCTTACCGGTGAGGCTCGAGTACTGGTACTTGCCGAAATACGACGGCGTGTGGTTCGCAAAACAGTTCTTCATGTCCCACGTGAATGACATCGCAGAGTCATCCGTGGACTCGTCTGTCGTGTTGTCGAGCACCGGCCAGAAGTCCGATCCCATCTCGTCCGAACCGTAGGCGGCCGTCTCTGCCTTCATGGTGGAGGAAAGACCGACGTAGTTGGAGGCGGCATCATTCCCGCCGCAACCGAGTTCACCGACTGACGACCGGTTCTCGCTGCCGTTGATGTACCCCATGTAGAAACCGATTCCGTAGTGCAGGCCGTGCTGCGACCTGAACATGTTGTTCGTTGTCTCGCCGCTCTCCCCGTCGAGAACCAGGCGCTGCGGACGGTAGAACGACAGCGCCAGCTTCCCGTCGCTGCCCATGGCCACGTCACCCGCCGCCAGGTTTGACGCTGTGTTCGTCGTGACACCGGTGGCAGTTGCCGATGCGATGTACGGCGTGGTCACGAAGAACGGGCTCACGTTGATCGTGAACACGGTGTCGACACCACCCGAGATCGCATGCAGCAGAAGGACATCGGCCGGACGAACAACGCTCAGCACATCGTCACCCTTGTAGGACGGTGACACGAACGCAGCGAAACGACCCTGACCACTGCTGTCCTTGAACTTGTACATCCCGTTCGACTTGTAGGTGGAACTCGGCACAGCCTTGCCGGACGACAGGTCCGTCGGGCCGGTCTCTGACCACTTGACCGAGTTCCAGCCGAGGATGCTCGACACCTCGGTGAACGGCTGGAGCCTTGCCGTGGCGCTGGAGAGTGTCGGGTCACACCACTTGATGCCCGCGCACTCGACGTACACGCCATCCGGCGTCTTGCCGGTCTGCCGCGAGAACGTCCACTCGCCGAGATACACGGCAATGCTGAACGAGCCAGTCTGGGCACCCGCATCCGCGGCGAGGATCGACTTGATGCTCGCGAGGAGAGTCGTCGCGTCGGACGCGTGGATGTTCAGCTTGGCCGACATCGGCGCGTTGATCTCGCTGTATGTCGACATGCTCGCGGTGTAGTTCGACTTGTCGTTCTGGTTGTTCGTGGTCTGGTCCATGATGTCGAGCGACCCGTTGCCGTTGTCGTCGACGTCGACGGCGTTCGGCACACCGTCGCAGTCAAGGTCCTGGCCCGCACCGGTGCCGCTGATGGCAGTGTCGCGTGTGGAACCGTCAGGGCACTTCGTGGCAGCCATCTTCCGCACGATAGATGCGACCGCGACGGGGGCAAATCCGCCCGACTTCACGCGGCCGCCGTTTCCGGCGCCCTTCGGCTTGCCGGACTTGTCAACGGCCATCACACCGTTGGTCCCGCCGGCCTTCTTCGACGCACTGACCGCGTAGCCGGTCTTCATTGCGATGGTGCCGAGCGAGACAGTGCCCGATGTGACCTTCTTCAGGCCGGTGATGGCCTTGTACTTGGTCTTCACCTTCGTGGTGCCGAGGATGATCGGCCCGAGGTATTTTCCGCTCGAGTCCACCATCTGCACGGTGGAGTTCGCGACCTTGCTGGCCGGCATCTTCACGGTGAACTTGCCGTTCACTCCAGGCTTCGCGTAGTAGGTCGTCCCGTTCGTTGTGAGAACGAGTGCGCTTCCCACGCTCGTCTTGAACTGACCGGTGATGGTTGCCGTGGCCGCTGCCTCGACCGGCGCTTGTGCAAATGTGACGCCGACGAGAGACGCGACCAACGAACCAACTGCGAACTTCTTGATGCCCATGACAGCCCCCCGAGGAATGTTCAGTGGACTTCAAACTAGACCAGCAGACGAACCAGGAGATTCACGCACGCCCGGAACCCTGAAACCGGCGAAATCGTTGGGGCTGGGGCACTTCCGGCGCGAGGCGTCCTGATGGCCCCGGTCAGTACCGTCTGCGACGGCGGGTGAAAACCGGCCGGCCCCCGAGAAGGGCCAACAAAATCGCCACGCTGAACGCAAGCACCACGGCGCGGGTGTTGCTGGTGCGTTCCAGCACCTCGAAACCCATCGACACAGACACCATTTCCCCGCCCGGACCGACTCCATTCACCTGAAGTGTGTGGCCGCCGTGCTTGGCGGTGTTCGGAACCTGTGCACTCGTTCCCACCCCACCGTCTGCGGTCGCAACTCCTCGAGCAAGCTCGACGGGTTCGGAGAACATGAAGACGGTGTAGGTCGTGCCCGGAACAAGTCCGTTCAGTGAGATGTCGACAGCATCCTCGCGGTACATGCGCAACACACCGTCCGATGCAACGGCAACCGAATCACCACCCGGGTTCGTGCGTCCGATGGTGATCTTGACGTCGTTCGGCAACGAAAGAACAATCGCCTCTTTCAGCTGCTGCACCGTCACCTTGACGGATTGACCGCGCACGATTGCCGTGGTCTCGCCAGCGGCCAGTTCCGGGGGAAGCCCATCCTCGCCGGTCTGTGGCACGGACGGATCGGCGGGCACCGTGGTGGTGGTGGTCGACGTCGTCGAACTTGTGGTGGTGGTCGCGGCCGCGGAGTTCTTGTCGGCTCGAATCGGGGTCACCGTGGTGGTGGTGACGGCCGACGCGGTGGTGGTCTCAGGTGCAACCGGCACGGTCACCACAGGAACGGGGACTGACACAGAGGGTGCCGCCGCCGCAAGTGCCGTGACCGTCACCGACTGCGAGACCGCAGCTGACGAGTACGTGTCGTTGCCGGCCTGGCTTGCAGAGATCATGCACGTGCCGACTGTGTTGAATGTGACCACGCCCGCTGCGACCGAGCACACCGTCTGTGATTGGTTCGCGATGGCAATGGTGGGCGCGAGGAACGCCGTGCTGTCCACGGCAACCGTGTAGGTGGTGCCCGGGTTCGCCGGACTCGGCGGAGTGCTGCGGAAGGTGAGCGTCTGTGTGACCTTGTCAACCGAGATGGCCTGCGTCTCGCTCACGGGAAGCCAGTTGGAGTCACCCGCACGAGTGGCCTGCACCGAGCAGGTGACACCGCCGCGTGACGAGGTCAGGGACGTCCCGACGAGGGTGCACTGGCCTGACTGGAGGCTCCACGCCACCGAGCCGGTGGACTGACCGCCGGTGGTCGTGAGCGCGAGTGACGAACCGGTGGTGAACGACGAGGCACTCGTGACGGAGAAGCCGGACTGGCTTGCCTTGTCGACGGTCACAGTGGTGTTTGACGACTGCTTCACCAGCCAGTTTGTGTCCTGAGCCTTTGTTGCGCGTACGACGCACGTCGAACCCGCGTCACCCGGGGTGAGCGTGTTGCCGGTGACGGTGCACGTGCTTCCCGTGGACGGGACCACCACCCACGTGACGGCGCCTGTGCCCGAGCCGCCCGACGTCGAGAGAACGAGGTCCTGTCGGTACGTGGTCGATGTTGACGTCACCATCAGCGCCGACTGCGACGCCCTGGCGATGCTCACTGTCGTGGCAGACGTCTGCGCCTGCAGCCAGTTGCCGTCCTGGGCTTTCGTGGCACGCACCTGGCACGCCGAACCCGCATCACCCGGCGTGAGAACAGCACCGTCGACGGTGCAGGTGCCGATGGTGATCTCCCACGTCACCGCACCCGTGCCCGAACCGCCTGAGCTCACCAGCGCAAGCGTCTGGCCGTAGGTGACAGACGTGGATGTCACCGTGAGTCCGGCCTGTGCGGCGCGCGAGACAGTCACCGAAAAGGCCGCGGAGTCCACCGGGTTGTGGTTCGCACTCCCCGCCATTGACGCGGTGACGGAGCACGAACCGGTGCCCGCGGTGATGGACACCGAACCTGACGCATTCACAGTGCAGGCAGTGGAGGCCCCCTCGCTCCAAGTGACCGCGCCGCCCGACGACCCACCGCTCGTGGACAGTGCAATGGTGGCGCCGTAGGAGCCGCTTGCCGACCCGGTCACCGTGAGCGCCGACTGGTTCGCCTTCATGGCCGTGATGTCCACCGAGGCAGAGGTTGCGTCGTAAGTCGAGTCGCCGGCCTTGGTGACCGCGATGCTGCACGTGCCCGTGCCCGAACCCATCGACACAACTCCGGAACTTGCGTTGACCGAGCACACACCCGCCGTGGTGCTGGCGAACACGACGGCGCCCGTGCCGTTGCCACCGGTGGTACCGAGCGTGACGGTGTCACCGTACGTGAGGGTGGCGGTGGCACCGGTCACCGTGAACCCGGTCTGCTGCACCAGCCACTGCGCATACAACGTGAAGTCGGATGTCCTGCCGTGGGTGTAGGGGAACGTGACCGCACTGCCGCCACTCGACGCTGCGAACCAGCCCTTGAACGTGTGTCCCGCCCGCGTGGGGGTTCCGGGCGACGCGACCGACCCTGCGGTCACGGTGGAGCCGTCGGCGACAACGCTCCCGTTCTGGGTGTCGTACGTGACGACGAGTGTGTTCGCGGTCCACTGCGCATACACCGTGAAGTCTGCGGTGTTCGACGGCGAGTATGTGGCGCTCGCGTTGCCCACCTTCGTTCCGCCGGACGATGCCTCGTACCAACCGTTGAACGTGTATCCGGCGCGCGTGGGTGCAACAGGGAGAGTCAGCGGCGTGCCGGTCACCCACGTGACCGACGAGGCAGACGAGCCGCCCTGCGTGTTGTAGGCGACCGTGTTCGAGTTGCCCGCCCACTGCGCAAACAGTGTGGTGTCACCGAGCAACGTGAACGAGCCGGTCTGGGCCGTGCGGAAAAGGTTCGCCGTGGGCACCTGAACGTATCCCGCACCGATGTTCCACGCCAGATACGCAGTCGCGCCACCGCCGTTCTCGTAGAACCAGAACGTCATCGGGTAGTACACACCAGCGGTCAGTGTGACCGAAGAGGATTGGCACGACCCCGATCCCTTGTCGCGCCAGCAGTTGGTGATGATGTCGCTGCCGTTGAACGTGAGGTACTGACCGTCGTCTCCGTCAACCTGGAACGTGGCTGTCACCGTGGAAGGCGACATCACGTACCCCGTGTACTTCACCTCGACATTGTCGACACGACCCGAGTTGAGGACCGCGCCGCTGCCCCAGTTGTTCCAGATCGCAGATACCGTCCCGGTCGAGAGCACCGATGCGTTGCACGGCCGCGCAGGCTGCGCCCCGGACCCGCATGCGTGGGTGACGTAATCGAGACCCGAGGCAAACGTGCCGAAGTTGGTCCCCGTACCGTCGGCAGCCCTGTTCCAGCCGGTGAAGGTGTAGCCGGCACGCACAAGATTGCCGGTGTTGCCCTGCACGGTGACCGTGGAGTTGTAGTTCTGCACCTGGGCGGACGGCACGCTGCCGCCCGTGCTGCCGTTGCCGTCATAGGCGACCGTGTAGGAATTGGCTGACCACACCGCATACAGGGTCACGGTTGTGCTCGCGGGCGTGGGCAACGAGGCAGCGGCCGCATACGACGTGCCCCCGCATGCCGAACCCACCGCCGGCTGCGTGGTGCACCACCCCACGAACGAATACCCGGTCGGCGGCGTGAAACCATTCGACCGCGCCGACAGCACCGAACCTGCGTATGTCTGCGACGCAGTGGAACCGGTGCCGGTGTTCCCGTCATACGCGTACTGGTTCCCCGACCATTGCGCATACAGGGAGAAATTCGACGTGTTTGCGGGCGAGTACGAGTCGCCCCCGCCACCGGCCCTGGTTCCGCCTGATGTCGCGGAGTACCAACCGTTGAACGTGTAGCCCGACCGTGTCGGTGTCGCGGGCAACGTGAGCACTGTGCCCGTCACCCACGATGCGGACGACGCTGCAGTTCCTCCCTGGGAGTCGTATGTGACCGTGTTCGTGTTGCCGATCCACTGCGCGTACAGGGTGAAGTTCGACGTTTGCCCGTGGGTGTACGGGAACGTGATCGCGCTGCCGCCGCTCGACGCAGGGAACCAGCCCGCGAAGGAATACCCCGCACGGGTCGGGGTTCCCGGCGATGATGCAACTGTTCCGCCGGTCACCGTGGATCCCGACGACACCGCGGAGCCACCCTGGGAGTCGTACGTGACTGTCAGCGGGTTGGCAGTCCACTGCGCGTACAGGGTGAAGTCCCCGGTGTTCGGCGGCGAATAGGAGGACCCTCCGGTCAGCAGGTCACCGATGAAGATCTGCATCTTGAAGCTGGCGACGCTGAAGTTGCTGTTGCGGACGAACGTCCAGTCGGGGTGGGAACTGTTGTCAGGTGCAGTTCCGATGAAGTTGCCGAACCCGATGTCAGGAGTCGTACTCGAGTGGTAGTTCCATGCCAACACGGTCTGGGAGTCGGTGAGGTTGTGCACCTGGAACGACCCGTACCCCGAGCTTCCGGCCGGGGTGTCGTCGTAGTCGTACTTGTTGGCATCACCGGCGGGCGAGATTCCTGTCGTACCGGGGCTGTAGTTCCACGGCCACAGCTCCACTCGACCTGACTTTCCGGTTCCGTTCGTCACGGCTGTCGCAACCCCTGCCACAGCCGCCCAGTTGGAGTCGATGGACAGGTTCGACACGTTCTGCTTGACGGTACGGGTGTCGTTCAGGTCGGGCACCGCAAGATCCGCGATGGTCGCACCCGACCACTTGTCGAACGACACGTCGGCATACCGCAGAGTGCCGCTGTAGTTCGCCTCCATGCGGTAGCGCACGCGGTTGAACGTGGTGCCGTTGTTGGTGAGCGTGGCGGCAACGTCCGAGCCGCCCTTGCCGTAGCCACTCGAGTAGACAATGGCATTGCCCGTGCGGTAGGGCTGTGTGGTCTGGTACACGAGGGTCGCACCCTCGGCCGTGGTGCTCCAGCCGTTGAAGGTGTACCCCGCACGGGTGGGCGTCGGCAGAGTGAGCG
>Ga0075472_10000694_pt1 | contig 14234 bp, 16 predicted proteins | sample DEB19_08_DNA_3_FD_77014 | JGI IMG/M metagenome (GOLD analysis project Ga0075472, IMG submission 77014) | Aqueous microbial communities from the Delaware River and Bay under freshwater to marine salinity gradient to study organic matter... | ecosystem: Environmental > Aquatic > Marine > Coastal ...
CCGCCGCCTCCTCCGCCGCCGCCTCCGCCGCCTTCGCCGCCCACTCCGCTGCCACCGCCGACGCCTCCGCCGCCGCCGACGCCGCCGCCGACGCCCCTCCACGAGTAGACCCAGCAGACGTAGCCGATCGCGTGCGCCCCCGGGATCACGAGGTCGGCCAGCCCTTCGGCTGCTCACAGATCCCGTGAACGTAGGTGTAGGGCAGTAGCCAGTCGCCCATCGGCTCCTCGTGCTGCGGCCCGCCAGCCGACGTGAAGTGGGTAACGCGGCGGGTGCTGGCGAACAGGATCCCGGTCGGTGCGCCCGTCGCCCCGACGAGGATCGCCTTAACGTATCCGCGGTAGTTCATGCGAGCGCCCTCGACGAAGGCCCACTTTCCGACCAGGCTGCGGAGCCAGTCGGCGTCGGTGCCGCCGGCGTGGGCGGCCTCGCTCTCAGCCCTCGCGACCGCCAGCGTGTCCGTCGGGTCGATGGCCGCCGCCCTCTGCGCCCTGCGGCGCCGCTCGTCCGTGCTACTCACTCTGCCCCTCCGATCGCCAGGTTGATCGCCTCGTCACGCACCACGTTGCCTACTTGCTTGCAGCGCCTCATGCGCTGACCACCTCAAGATAGCAGGAGGGGGCAGGCGGATCCAGCAGAAATGTAGCAGCGGCCGCGGATTGATAGATCCACAGGCGCGGCCTTGGGTTATGCCAGCGCCGCGGCGAGACTCCGGGCCATGGCGGACCCGACCTACAGCCTGGCCGGCCTGCAGACCGAACTCAACGCCCTCATCACGGCCTGCGAGGCCGGTGACTGGGCGGGGGCGCGGATCAAGCTCGTCAGGTGCCGGGCCGTCCGCGCCGGCCTCCCGGCGGAGGTCGTCATCGACGGCGGGACGGCCAAGTTCGACCAGGCGCTGGAGAGCTTCGCCGCGCTGATCGAGGACGCCGAGGACGCGGCCGCCTCCTCCGACCCGCGCAGGATCATCGCCACCAGGGTCTCGCATGGCTTCTGAGGCCACCTGGCTCGAGCGGGCCAGCGACGCCGTGGTGCGCCTGGTGGCCCCGCGGCGCGCGGCGATCCGCGCCCACCACAGGCGGATGGAGCGTGACCGGGACTACGCCGAGGCCTTCCACCTCGCCGCCCGCCTGCGCGGCTACAAGGCCGCCGCGACGGGCAAGAACGCGACCCCCTGGCTCCACGCCTCCGACCGCTCCGGCGAGTCGGAGGTCAGCGGCTCCGTCCGCACCATGCGCGCCCGCGCGCGCGCCCTGACCCGCGACGACTCGGTGGGCGCGGGGATCGTCGGGACGTTCAGGCGCGGCGCGGTGGGCACCGGCCTCCGCCCGCAGGCGCGCACCAAGGACACCGACCCCGCCCGCGCCGAGGCGAAGAACACCGCCCTCGAGACGGTGTGGGCCCGCCACTGCGATCGCCTGGACCGGGCCAACGGCCTCTCGCACGCGCTCCACCAGGGCATGGTCCTCGAGCGGGCGCTGGTAGACGGCGACGTCCTCCTGCGCGCGGTCACCAGCGGCCCCGGCCTCCCGGTGTGGGTCGAGGTCATCGAGGCGGACCGGATCGACACCCCCACCGACGCGCGCCCCGCGGACCCCCGCGGCAGGATCGTCAACGGGGTCGAGCGGGACGGCGCCGGGGTCCCGGTCGCGTACTGGGTGTGCCGCGTTCACCCGGGGGACACCTCGCTGCACTCGAGCGTCCTGGGCGGCCAGTCCAAGCCGGTCTCGAGCGCGCTGACGACCGCCATGTTCGACCGCGTGCCGGTCGACGGCTGCTTCTTCCTGCGCCACGCGGTCACGCGCCCGGGCCAGTCGCGCGGCGTCCTGGTGTTCCACGCGTGCCTCCAGGACCTCCACGACCTCGACCTCCTGGTCCTGGCCTCCCTCAAGCGCACCCAGGTCGCCGCCTGCCTCTCGCTGTTCATCACCAGCGGGGAGGCCGCGACCGACCTGCTGCAGCTGACGGCGGAGGACTACGGCTACCAGCTGGACCAGACCCTGACCCCGGGCGGCATCTTCCGCCTGTTCCCGGGGGAGAAGGTCGAGGTCGTCAACCCCACCGTGGGGGCCCCCGAACTCGAGCGGTTCGTGTTCTTCCTCGCGCAGCGCGCGGGCGCCAGCGTGGGCCTCTCCCCGCAGGCCGTCCTCCGCGCCTGGGCCGGGGTCAACTACAGCGGCGCGCGGACGATCAAGATCGAGGACAAGCAGACCATGCGCGGCCAGCGCGCGTCGCTGGCCGAGGCCCTTACCTGGGAGTGGGAGCAGGTCCAGCAGGACGCCCTCCTGCGCGGCGAGCCCGAGCTTGTCGAGGCCGGGGTCCAGATCGAGGACACCAGCGCCGTCGAGTGGATCGGGGACGAGGAGCAGTGGGTCGACCCGCAGGCGGAGACCGCGGCCGTCGAGAAGATGCTGGCCCTGGGCCTCACCACTCTCCAGATCGAGTGCGCCCGGCTGGGCCGTGACTGGCAGGACGTCGTCCGCCAGCGGCTGGCCGCGGAGAAGTTCGAGGCCGAGGAGCGGGCCCGCATGGGGCTCGAGGCGCCCGCGGCCCATGGCGAGGACGAGGCCGCGCCCGCGGACGACGCGGAGGACGCGGCGGAGGGCGAGCCCATGAAGGTGGCCGCGTGAGCACGAAGAACGAGCCGGCCTGGCTGCACACCTCGCTCGACTGTGAGGTCCGGGCGCTGGACGAGGAGAAGCGCACCGCCTCCTTCGTGGCCAGCACCGAGAACGGCGTGATGACCTACGCCGGGCCGGAGGTGCTCCGCATGACCGGGGCCCGCCTGGGCCGCTTCAGGAAGAACCCGGTCGTCCTGGACACCCACAACCGCTACGAGACCGACGCGATCGTGGGGCGCGCCAGCGTCAGCGTGGACAAGGACGGCCGCCGCCTCGTGGCCGACGTGACGTTCGCGGACACCCCGCGCGCGGAGAACGTGTGGCGCCTGGTCAAGGGCGGGTTCCTCCGCGCCGTCTCGATCGGCTTCATGCCGAACCGCAACAAGACGAAGATGCTCCGGGAGGGTGAGCGGGACGGGGAGGGCGACAGCATGGTCGCCGGGCCCGCCGTCATCGTCCGGGAGTGGGAACTGCTCGAACTGTCCATGGTCCCCGTCCCGGCGGACGAGGACGCCCTGCGGCGGTCGTTCTACGACGCCCTGTCCAACCCTGAGAAGAAGGAGGCGAGCGTGAAGCTGGCCGACGTGATGGAGGGCGCGCGGTCGGAGACCCCCGCGGCCCCCGCGGGCGCCCCGCCCGCGGCCCAGGTGGCCTCCCCCGCCCCCGCCAAGGCGGACCACCCCGAGGAGCGCCAGGCGCAGGTCCTCGAGGCCCGCCGTCGCCAGGTGATGGCGATCACCCCGCGCGGGCTCGAGGACGTGGCCGAGGCCGCGATCCTCGAGGGCCTGGACCTCGAGGGCGCGCGCAAGCGGCTCCTCGAGGCCAAGGCGGCCCGCAGCAAGCCGGTCGGGACCCCCGAGGCCCCGGTCCAGCAGACGACCTCCGCGGAGGCCAAGGCCCGCAGCGTGGCGGACACGGTGGCCGGCGCGATCAACCTGTTCGGCATGGAGGGCTAGCGCATGGCCAGCAACCAGGTCCGGTTCGTCAAGAACCTGTACGGGCCGCACATCACCGGGCCCCTCGTGGGCAAGGGCAAGTTCGCCGCGGGCGCCTCGGTGCCCATCAAGATGGGCGAGCTGCTCGAGCTGACCGGGAACACCAACACGGAGTGGGTCCCGATGGACTCCGACTTCGCCATGTCGGCCAACGTGGCGATCGCCGCCTGCCAGCTGAAGTCGGGTGACCTCGCCGGCTACTACGACATCATCATCCCGCGGCCGGGGGACGTGTTCGAGTTCGCGCTGGACGCCAGCGACGACCTCGCCCCCGGGACGGCCCTCTACTGGTCCAACAGCGAGACCGTCACCGACACCGCCGGGACCAACATCCTGGGGCACACCGTCGACTTCGACGTGCTGCCGGCCCAGGGCTTCGCCAGCGACGACGCCTCGCCGGACGCGGGGACGACCGTCAAGTTCAAGACCCGTGTCCGCATGACCATCCGCGCGGCGACCAGCTACTACGCCGCGATCCAGAAGTAGCTGGGAGGAGCAGCCAACATGAAGAAGCCGAAGATCGCCTTCGACATCCGCAGCGGGCACCAGGGCGCCCTCGCCCTGGGCGACCTGCGCACCCGCCTCCAGGCCGACCCCAAGGACGCCAGCCAGGTGCTGGACCAGGTGGTGCGGTCGGGCAAGGTCACCTGGCAGTCGGTGCTCGCGAAGCACAGCCTGCGGGACCTGTTCAACGCCCTGGCCGACATCCAGGTCGAGGGCCGCGTGGACGTGCTGGGCCAGGAGCGCACGATCATGACGAGCGCCTTCCCGCTGTTCGCGGGCGGCCTCTCGGTCAGCGCCATCAACGAGGCGTACGAGGCCGTGCCCACGATCGGGCAGGACCTCGTCACCGACATGGAGTCGAACAAGAAGTGGGTCCAGGTGGGCGGCGTCCTGTCGCACGTCCACGGTGGCCTCGAGACGGGCGAGAACCAGCCGTTCCCGCTCGTCGGCGCCAGCCAGGAGCGGTTCGACATCGGGTCGAACCGGAAGGGCCTGCGCATGGAGATCACCCAGGAGATGATCGAGGAGAACGACACGGAGGGCCTCCTGGACCGGCTCAACGCCATGGGCGAGATCCCGGCGGAGCAGGTCGAGGAACTGACCCTGGACCGCGTCACGGACTACGACGGGTCGGCCTCGAGCGCGGGCGAGCCCTACGCCCTCCGCGTCAACAAGGTCGGCACGCAGCTGTACACGACCACGGCCAACAGCCCCGGCACGCGCACGCCCTCGGGCACGCGCCTGACGAACCGGCCGCTGGTCTCCACGGCCTCCCTCGAGGCGGCCCGGGCCCTGCTGGCGCTGAACATCAACAGCCGGGGCATGCCGATCGCCATGCCGGTCTCGCAGATGATCCTCCTGGCCCCGGACGCCCTGGCGTCCACGGCCTCGAAGATCCTCAACAGCGAGCTCGAGCCGGGCGTCGAGAACGAGGTGAACGACTGGGGCCCCCGCGGGCGCAACCGGCCGACCCTCCGGACGACGAGCTTCCTGGACCGCCGCAGCACCACCGCGTGGTACCTGGGCGCGTTCAAGAAGCAGTTCCGCCGCAAGTGGAAGATCCGGATGGAGACGGTCACCGCGATGGGTGACCTGGTCACGTTCCTCCGCAACCGCGTGGCCTTCGAGGCGCGCGTCGCGTGGGACGTCGAGGTCGGCGCGCAGGACTACGTCTACGTGGTCCAGTGCCTGGCCGCCACGTCGTCGCCGAAGGACGACTAAGCCATGGCGGTCACGACGCAGAACTACCGGGCGAAGTCGGAGGTCAAGCTGGACGTGGCCCGCGGCGAGACGGACATCGACGTCTCCGCCGCGGACTACACCAGCTACCAGGCCCTGCTCACCATCGCCCCGCCCACGGGCGAGGTGCTCACGGACGTCGAGATCGTGTTCGACCTGGCCAAGGCGACCACCGGCTTCGCGGCCGGGCACACCAGCCAGACGATCACGTTCGCCGTCCAGCGCAAGGTGGACGGCACGAACTGGCGGACCGACCTGGCCAGCCAGAGCACGGCCGTCAGCGGCACCAACAGCGCGGCGGCGGCGCAGCGCCTCGTCCTGGGGACCGTCGGTCCGCAGGAGCAGGCCCGCATCGTCGTCAAGCTGTCGGCGGAGAACGCCGTGGACGTCGAGCTTCCCTACGCCCTGACCTACCGGGGCGAGCGGCCGACGATCACCGAGGTGGCCGCGTGAGCACCGCCGGTGACCTCATGGGGGCGGCCAGCAGCCTCCTCCGGGAGGTCGCCGGCGCGGTCACGATCACCTACGCGCAGGGCTCCAACTCGAAGGGGTCCATCAGCGCGTGGCGCAAGAACGTCGTCCGGGCCTCGGAGTCCCCGTCCGGGGTCCTCCAGGCCCGGTGCGACTTCGTGCTCCTGGTGAGCGACCTGGCCTCGGGCTTCAGCGGCACCTCGCCGGTGAGGCCCGGGGCCGGGGACACGATCACCGTCAGCGGCGAGGCGGCCTGGACCGTCACGCCCGAGACCGGGGACGGCACGGTCGCCGTGAGCGACTCGGTCTACGTGCTCCGCTGCACCCAGCAGCGGAAGCGCGGGTCGGTGTGAAGGTCCCTGTCCGGCTCACCAACGCCGCGGGCGGCTTCCGCGGGGTGTTCTACGAGATCGCCTCGTGGCTGCGTGAGGCCCAGGCCTCGAGGGCGGCCAGCGGCAGGGGCACCGACGGGTCGACCCTGGCCCCGCGGAAGAAGGACGGCCAGCGGCCCGGCGGCACGCGCCCGGGGATCCCGGCCCGTCTCAGGCGCGCCTCGATCAGGGTGTGGGCGACCGGCTGGTCCCTGGCCCACGACTTCGTCACCGACAGGTTCAACGACGGGAAGAACACCAGGCGCAACGTGCTCCAGCCGGCCAGGCCCGTGGTCGGGTCCACCCCGCAGGAGCAGCAGCAGATGGCCCGCATGGTGGGGGACGCGATCCTGTCCGCCGCTGCCGGCATGGGGATCACGAAGCGGAAGGGAGGGCGCTGATGGACTACCCCGCGCTGCTCACTGCCCTCCCGCAGGCCGTGGTCACGGCCGTCTCCGGGACCCCCCAGGGGCTGACCACCACGGCCCAGGTCACGGTGGGCGACTCCCGCCCCGTGGCCTCCGCCGAGTTCTGCTGGATCCGCCCCAGCGAGACGGGGCCCCAGGTCGTCAACGGGTTCGGCGGCGGCTTCCAGTGGCAGTACCGGTTCGACGTCATGCTGGTCAAGCCCAGCGGCACCGACGCCGAGCTTGAGGTGTGGGCCCGCCAGCTGCGCGCGGCGTGGCACGGCCTCCGCCCCGTCACGGTCACCGGCTGCTCCGACTTCGCCCTCGAGGACGTGCGCCTGGACGCGCACCGCGGGGAGGGGCCGGACGCCGAGCTTGCCTTCGTCCTGGTGGTCAACGGGGTGGAGACGCCATGAGCACGGTCTACCTGTGGGTCCGCGCCTCCGGCCGCCCCAAGGCGGTCGACGCCTCCGAGCCCTTCACGCGCCTGGGGTGCGTGGTGGGCGTCCGCGGGGCCCGCTCGAGCGACGAGGCCCGGGCGGTCCTGGACGCGGCGGCCTCCATGGGCCTGCGCGGCCCGGAGGACCTGGCCGCGGACTCGAGCCTGACGGAGGCGGCCCGGGAGGACCTGGCGCGCGCCTGGACGCGCGCGGCCATGGCCCGGGCGCGCCTGTTCGCCTGCCACGGGGCGCTGGACGACGCCCTCGCCCTCTACCGCGCGCGGAAGGAGTAGACCATGCCGAGCCTGGGCTACAGCAACAACACCTGGAAGCGGTTCGCCCGCGAACTGGCCTTCTTCCTCCGCCGCGCCCGCAAGTCGTTCGAGGACTTCGACCGCGACTTCCGGGAGCGTGTGCAGGTCGTGAACATGGGCGACACCACGTCGTCCACGCCGCAGCTGACGAGCGTGGTGCTCACCGGGGTCCACCTGGGCACCAACACGTCGGAGGACGGCAAGCTGTACGTCCGGTTCGTCGCGAACGGCGGCAACTGGGACGTGTCGCTGTACAAGGCGACCGGCGGCGGTGGCGGCGACGAGATGGCCAAGGCGACGAACGTGGCGGCCAGCGCCACCGGCACCCTGGTCGCGCAGAACAGCAGCGGCCTGGCCGGCACCGTCACGCTGGGGGCCACGATCGCCGGGGAGACCAACGACCGGCACTACCTGATCGTCCACGTGGACTACCGCGGGGAACTCGTCAAGCTGTGGCCCTCGGACGGGACCACGGACGACGACGTGCCCTCCCGTAGCGCGGCCAGCCGCATGCTCAACGACCTGGCCAACCTCGAGCGGCAGAAGCAGCGGCGGATCGTCCAGGGCCTCCAGGAGTGGGCCCTGGCCGCGACTGACAACCCGGTGGGGCGCGGCAACGCGTTCCTCGAGTGCGCGGAGACGGCCCTGCTGAGCGAGACGGTCCTGACGGACGGCAGCGGCGCGGTCAGCCGCCTGCGCACCGGCTGGCTCGAGCGCCTCCGCATCGCCATGCGGGACGAGGCCACCGGCAGCGAGCAGGACATCCTCCAGCGCGTGGTGGACGCGGGCAGCGTGACCTTCGCCAGCACCAACGCCGGCAGCGGCACGATCGCGGACCACACGCCGGAGGACCACTGCCCCATCGGGCGCTGGGTGTTCCAGTGCGTCCAGGGCGAGAACGGCGGGGCCGGCGGGCGGGAGACCTTCGACGGCTACTTCCAGGAGGCCAACACCGATCGCCGGGTCACGTTCAGCGGCCTGCGCGTGGGCCAGTCGTGGAAGGGGCCGGAGGGCTTCGGTCCCATCACCCTGGCGCGGAGCCTGACCAAGTCGGGCGACGGGTCCAACAACGTCCTGGCGGCGGCCTCGGGCTGCACCGTCAGCGGTGAGACGTCGAACAACACCGACGCCGGGGTCCTCTACATCAAGACCGTGGCGAACGGGTCCAACTGGGACATCTCGTTCCACAAGAGCACGAACCGGCTGGACAGCGACAAGGTGGCGGAGGCCACCAACGTGGCCGCGTCCGCCGCGTTCCAGGCCACGCCGAAGAACGCGTCGGGCCTGTACGTGACGTGGACCCTGGGCGGCACGGTCAGCGCCGGCAGCACGATCACCCTCGACCTCAACTTCTTCTACTCGCATAACAGCGACAACACCCCGGACAGCTTCGAACTCGAGACCACGCTGACCTCGAGCGGCAAGTGCGCGAAGATCCTGCAGCGCCTGCTGAACTACAAGATGAACGGTGACACCAGCGGCAACGAGACACTGGCCGACACGTTCATGGCGGAGGTCAACACGTTCGTGCCCTACCTGGTGACGGACAACTAGCGAGGGGGGCCGGTGGCCATCGACCTCCAGCTTCAGATCCAGGGCGACACGACGAACTTCACGTTCGACGTGGGGACCTTCTTCCTTCCGGAGGTGTCGCTGGAGTACAGCGACACCGCGGACCCCCCGGAACTGGAGACGATCACCGAGCGGTGGACGATCGAGGGGGAGATGCTGGCGGCCACCCCCGAGGCCACCATGGACGCCTGGCTGGCGTTCCTGGCGCGCCTGGAGACCCGCGGCTCGAGCTTCCCGGTGTGGGCCCGCCTGGTGCGCGGGGCCACGACGGAGCGGACCCTGGGCCGGTCCGCCGCCCTGTCCAGCGCGAGCGACACGGACTACTTCAGGTTCCGGGTCGTGTCCTGCGACTTCCCCACCAGCGAGGCCAACCCCGCGGCTCAGTGGCGGACGCGCGTGCCGGTCCGCATGGTCCTCGAGGCCGTGCGCGTGTTCCCCGACTCGAGCGGGATCGTCCGCTGGCGGCAGAGCACCACCACGCGGTACGTCAACGGCCTGGCGGAGGTGGAACTGCGGACCGAGATCGAGACCCGCCCCGGGGTGGACGCCACGACCAAGGCGGGCCTGTACGGGGTGATCGACCGCGACGCGTACGGGACCACCTACCTGTGGCAGACGAACGGCGGGGACGGCTGCGACGTCGAGGCCCTGGACACCGACGAGCGGTCCGGGGCCACCTGGGTCCCCACCAAGGCGGTGGCCTCCTCGCGCATCCGGCAGTACGGGATCGACGTCGGGTCCACGGATCCCGGGGCCGCGCCGGACGACATCAGCTACTCGATCGAGGACTTCGAGGACGACGAGAAGGTCCAGCACACGGTCAAGGCCAGCGCGCAGGGGCCCGGGGCCTTTGCCTGGTGCCTGTCCAAGCGGCCCAGCGGCCCGATCAGCATCAAGCGGGAGCAGTACGACGACGCCCGGCTGACCGCCGAGTGCGAGTGGACCCAGCTGAAGAAGCGGTCGAAGGGCGCCGACTGGCAGATCGCGGTCACGGTCACCGGCGGGCACCCGGACGAGGAGGCGGTGCCCATGCCGGGCGGCCGCCTGCCCCAGCTGGTGGTGGGCCCGATCCGGGCCTTCGAGGCGGAGGTCGACATCGAGGTCACGGTGGTGGGCGAGCGCCCGCGCGCGGGGGAGCCCCTCCTGCCGCCGCTGCTCCCCGCTCCCTGGAGGCTCCAGCGCAACCGCTCGACGTGCTCCCCGGTGGCCTCCCTCGAGCCCGGGGACAAGGGCGCGGACCAGGCCTCGAGCCGGTGGACCAGGAAGGCCCGCTTGGTCTACACCTCGCTGGCGGCGACGGACGCCACGGCCTTCGACGTCCTGTGGGACCGGGCGCAGGGCGTGGAGCAGTACCACCTGTGAGCATCGAGCAGTACGTCGTCCCCGGGATCACGGAGACCGAGCGCCTGCTGCGGAAGCTGGCGGCGGAGAAGGCCCGCCTCGAGGCGCACGTCGAGGGGCTCCGCCGGGCCACGGCCAGGATCCGTGTCCGCGTGGTCGAGGCCACGAAGGCGGGCGGCCGTGCCTGAGCGCGTGAAGATCGAGCTTGACCTGGAGCAGGTCAACCGCACCCTCCGCGCGATCGCGGCGGAGCGCCAGCTTGTCGACCGTGCCCTCAAGGACGAGGCCAGGGCCGCGCAGCAGGCGCAGGCCCGGCGGGACAACCTGGCGCGGCGGGCGAAGCAGCAGGCGATCGGCCGCGCCGGGTCCCGCGCGGAGTCGTTCGCCCGGGAGAAGCTGGGGGACATCGTGGGCCCCTTCGCCAGCGGCCTGGCCCGCGGGGCGGGGCCCCTGGCGGTCGGGTTCGCTGCGGCCCAGCTTGCCGGGCGCGTGGCCTCCGCCGCCGGGAGCGGGGAGGCGGCCAGCACCCAGGAGATCGTCCAGCGCACCCTCCAGTCGCTGCGCCCTCTCCTGCGGCTGGCGGTGGTGGGGATCATCGCCGACTTCTTCGAGGCGTACGAGAAGCGTCAGGCGAAGCTGCTGGACGAGCGCCTGGCCCGGGAGCGGGAGCGGAACGACCTGACCCAGCGCCTGGCGGCGGAGCCGGCCTTCGCCCGGCGCCAGGCCCGCCTGGCCTCCGCTGCCTTCGAGAACGCCCGGCGTCAGAGCGGCGCGACCGCGGGACTGGACTGACGTGGCCGGCACCGAGGCCACCTTCTGCGGCCTCCCTGTCCTCGAGGCCCGCCTGGTGCGCGCCCCGGGGACGGAGCCCAGCGGCGGCACGCTGCGGCTCCTGCTCCCCGGCTTCCCCGCCGGCTGGTCGTTCCCGGCGGCCGTCCGCGAGGCGGCACCCTCCCTGGGCGGGGCGACCGCGGTGGCCCCGTCGGTGAACACCGCCCGGGTGCCGACCGGGGTGGCCCAGGTCATGGGCCTGGTGGCGGACCTGGTGGCGGGCGAGGTGGCCGACCGCGAGTGGGGCCCCGTGGTGGTCCGCGAGCTTGTGGTCCGGGCGGTCGAGGCGGACCGCGCCCTGGGCGTGGTGGACCTCCAGGTCGCGGACGCGCGGGTGTTCTGGACCCGGGGTGCGCTGGACCGCTGGGTGTTCAACAGGAAGAAGGCGAACGGCGACCTGGCGGAGGACACGCTGCGCGCGAACGGCGACGCGTGGAGCCTCGAGCAGGTGGTCCGCGAGGTGGTGGCCCCGGCGACCTGGGGCTCCCCGGAGGTGCGCCGCCTGCCGGCCTCCTGGTCCACGCTGCGCCCTGCGCTCGAGCTTCCGCGCCGGTGCTCCCCGAAGGCGGCCCTCGACGCCCTGTGCGAGCAGTTCCGCGCCGTGGTCACGCTGGGGTGGGACGGGTCCGTCAGCATCTGGGCGGAGGGCGAGGGCGACCTGCCGCCGCTACCGGACGACCAGGTGGCGGAGGACCTCTACACCCGTGAGCACACGTTCGCCCCGCCCGTCCTCCTGGTGGTGGGCGGGGTGCGGATCGCCACCGTGGCGATCGACGGCTGGGAGCCGGTTCTGGACCTGGACGGCCAGATCGTCCCGCTCGAGGAGGGCGTGGCGCTGCTCCTGCGCGGCGACACGCGCACGGACCCGTCGCAGCCCATGCCGCGGGCCACCGAGGAGGAGATGGCGGCGGTGCGCCGGCACGTCCTACGGTCCGCCGCCGGCCAGGCCCGGCCGGACTGGTCGCCGCGCATGGTCCGCATCCTGGGCCAGCAGGCGTACCGGCTGTGGCGGATCCCGGGCGCGGAGACCTTCAACCGCCACCTCCTCCCGCTGCTGGACCGGGCGGAGACCGACGCGGCCGGCCACCGCCTGCCTGTCCTCGTGGAGACCTACCGCTGGCGCCTGCGCGTGACCCCGCTGCGCGCCACGACGTCGGGGCCCCGCCCGGCCGGGGAGAGCAGGGCGCAGATCGAGGCGGACATCGAGCGCCTCCGCGCCCTGCTGGGGTCCGTGACGAACCCCCGGGAGCGGGACCAGATCGAAGCCCGGATCCGGGACCTCGAGGCCCGGGCCACGGCGACCGGGGCACAGTCGCAGGCGGAGCGGGACCAGGCGCTGGCTCTCGAGCAGCTGGCCCGGGTGACCGGCAGCGCCCCCAACCGCACGACCTCGAGCCTGGCGGCCAGCGCGGGCGAGATCCTGGACCCGATCCTGAACGCCCTCCTCGGGCTGGGGGCCCCCCAGTCGGCGGACGGCACGGACGCCAGGTTCACCGGCCTGCTGGACCGGGCGCTGAACCTGGCGCAGGCGGACTCCGACGAGCCGGTGGGCGCGGCCGGGGTGCGGGCCGGCGCGGCGGAGGCGGAGCGGTACCTGCGGGCCCTCGAGCGCGCGGGCGACCGCGGCAAGGAGGTCCTCGAGGCTTACCGGAGGCTGGTCCAGGCCCAGGCCGCGGTGGCCCGGGAGGGCGGCCTGCTCTACACGGGCGACCTGGACCTGGCGGTCGCGGAGGCCCTCCTTGAGGAGGCCAAGGCCAACCGCGGGGACCTGATCGCCGCGGGTCAGGCGGACAACAGCGAGGGCGTGGCGAAGGCCAGGCGCGCCCTCCTCGAGCGGGCGGAGCGGCTCCGGGCGGACCGGCTGCGGACGGGCGGCGACCCCACGGCGGGGAGGGCGGAGCCCGAGCTTGCCCTGGCGGCCCACCTGGTCAACGACCCGCGGCTCCCCGACCCCGACGCCCGGGTCTACGACGCGAACGCGGGGGTCGTCCAGACCGGCGCGGCCGCGGGGTGGGTCGTGGACCCCGCGGTGCCCTCCGCCACCGACACCGAACTGGACCCCATGCCGGTGCGCGTGGTGTTCGGCGCCACGCTGCGCCCGCGGCTCCCCGGCGCCCGGGTCCAGACCGGCGGCCAGGCCCTCGACAACGTGGTCCCGGAGGTCGCCCTGACGGACCGGGAGACGTACTACGAGACGGCGTGGGAGGTCGCCTCTCCTGGCCAGGTGTCCCGGGTGACGCGCGCGCTGGCGCCCGGGGAGGCGCTGACGATCCCGGCCCCGGACCTCGAGGAGCGCATCACCCTGAACGGGACCACCAACGCCGGGGACCTGGACCGGGAGGCGGAGCGGCTGGCGCGCGAGGCCTCGAGGCGGCCCATGGTGGTGGAGGGCGAGCGCAGGACCTACCTGCGCCCCTGGCTCGTGGAGCCCAGCGCGGTAGTGGCGGAGGTGACCCTGGCGCTGCAGCCTGGGATCATGGGCTGGCGCACCAGCTACGTGAGCGGGACGGCCCGGGGCCCGGCGGCGGGCGGCGGCCAGACCAGGACTCGAGCCCCGGCCCAGGTGCGGGCCCTGCGCGAGCAGCGCCGGGCGGAGGACCCGTGAGCGACGACCGCCACAACCTGGGGGTGTTCACCCCGGTCGACGCGTCCCTGGGGGACCCCTACTCGCTGGGCAGCGAGATCGCCCTGCGCGGCGGGGCCTTCGTCAGCCTGGACCCGTCGGGGTCCTACCCGATCCACACCGCCGAGTCGGTGGGCATGTTCGAGCCCCGGAACTGGCGGCTGTCCCGCCTGTCCGGCAAGACGCGGCGCGGGATCCCCGACCGCCGCCTCGAGCTCCAGGTCGTCACCGACTGGGCCGGGCCCCAGGACCCGGGGACGGGGCACCTGGGCTGGGTCGACTTCTGGACCGCGGACAACCGCTCGACGCGCCACGTGGACGGGTCGGGCAAGCGGGTCGCCAAGCAGGACAGCCACGAGCGGATCGTGGACGACGAGGCCGGCGCGTACGCCCTGGCCATGACCCTGGTGGAGCAGGGCCTCGAGGCCCCGGGGTCCACGGGCCTGGGGGAGAGCACCGCTGACCCGTCCCTGCCCCCGGCCCCGGACGGGGTGACCTTCAACGA
>Ga0075472_10000695_pt1 | contig 14223 bp, 11 predicted proteins | sample DEB19_08_DNA_3_FD_77014 | JGI IMG/M metagenome (GOLD analysis project Ga0075472, IMG submission 77014) | Aqueous microbial communities from the Delaware River and Bay under freshwater to marine salinity gradient to study organic matter... | ecosystem: Environmental > Aquatic > Marine > Coastal ...
CCTGCGGGATGGCCGTGCGGATGGCTGCGGGAAGCTGCGCAGACGCGATCTCGACGATCGCTCCAAGCAACAATGCAGCGAGACTCGCAAGAAACAGCTTGTTGGCGCGCATGCGCGGAGTGTACCTTCGCACCGTGCCCACGCGCGATCATGCAGCAGAACTCATACCCGCAGCAGTCGCTCGGCGCCTGCTGCTCGCGGGCTGCGCGCTCGACCGCGCGCCCGCGCGCGCGACGAAGACGCGCGTGATCGCGCTCGTGCGCGAGCTCGGCTTCGTGCAGGTCGACAGCATCAACTCGGTCGAGCGCGCGCATCATCTGATCCTGCATGCACGGCTTGATGGCTACCAGCCCGCGCAGCTCGCGCACCACACCGAGCATTCGCGCCATCTGTTCGAGCATTGGACGCACGACGCCAGCGTGATCCGCAGCGATTGGCTGCCGTGGTGGACGCATCGCTTCGAGCGAAGCCGCGCGCGCCTGCGGCAAAGCGCATGGATGCGCGAGCGGCTCGGGCGAAACTGGAGGAAGACGCTCGCTGAGGTGCGCGACGCGCTCGGGTCGCGTGGACCGCTCGCGACCCGCGACTTCCCGCGGCCCGCCAGGCTCGGCAAGAGCGAGGGCTGGTGGGATTGGTCGCCGCACAAGGCTGCACACGAGTTCCTATGGCGCACGGGCGAGGTCGCCGTCCACTCGCGCCGCGGGTTTGAGAAGGTCTACGACCTCGCCGAGCGCGTACACGGTCCCCTTCCCGAGCAACCGCCGCGCGATGCGCTCGTCGCATGGGCGTGCATGGCCGCGCTCGATCGGCTCGGCGCGGCCACCGCGCGCGAGATCGCCCATTTCGCCTGGGCGATCACGCCCGCCGAGGCAAGCGCTTGGTGCGGGAAGGCGGCAACCCGCGGCGAAATCGCGCAGGTCTCGCTCGAGCGCCTCGGCCGCGCACCGCGCCCTGGCTTCGCACGGCTCGGTTGGAAGGACGCCGCCGCGCGCGTCGTCATCGACGACACGCCGCGCATGCTCGCGCCCTTCGACCCGCTCATCCGCGAGCGCGCGCGCCTGGCCGAGCTCTTCGGCTTCGACTACCGCTTCGAGGCCTTCGTGCCCGCAGCCAAGCGCGTGCATGGCTACTACACGATGCCCGTCCTCGCAGGCGAAAGGCTGGTCTCGCGACTTGACCTCGCGAGCGACCGCGAGGCCGGCGTCCTGCGCGTCGGCCGCGCGTGGCACGAACCTGGAATCGCCGCGCGCTCCGCCGAGAAATCGGCGCGTGCAGCAGCGGAGCGGCTTGCCGCGCAGCTCGGTTTCGGACTCGCGTGGACCGATCCACGCCGCGCGCGCTGACGGACTATCCTGCCGCCCGTGCCCGACGCACCGCCGAACACGCCCGCAGGTTTCTTCCCCGCGTTCCTCGCGGCGATCACGAAGCCGCCGAAGGCATCGCGCGCGCGCTTCATCCTCGCCATGTGCGTCGCGCTGACCGCAGACCTCCTGTTCTGGTGGCTCGGCGAAGCGCTTCCCGTCGTGACCGATTTCGGCGTCGCCTTCCTCATCGCACTCTGCCTCGGCGGCTTCAGCGTCGAGCTCCTCGGCGCCTTCATCGCCGAAGCGACGCCAGGCATCGGGCTGTTCCCGGCGTGGTCGGTCGCCGTCCCGATCCTGTGGGCGCGCGCGAACGCCGCCCGTGCGGCGGCGGCGAAGCCGAGCGAGCCCTCGGGTGGACGATAGCCCGCACGATTTTCGCGATTTCCCGAGTCGGAACGGCGGCTTCATGCTGCGCTTGCGGTTCAATGGTGCTCCATGCGATTCATCACCGCCATCCTGGTCACAGCGCTCGGCGCGCTCGCCCTCAACCTGCACACCCTTGCCGCCCCGCCAGCCATCCCCGACGACTGGTTCTTCGACGGCGCCAACCGCCCGCCCGCGCTCAAGGGCCTCGAGGGCAAGCCGGCGCCCGACCTTGATCTCGAGTCGTGGATCGGCGACAGCGTCGACCTGAAGGCCCAGCGCGGCAAGGTGGTGGTGATCGACTTCTGGGCGACCTGGTGCGGGCCGTGCATGGCCGCGATTCCCGAGAATGTCGAGCTCGTCTCGAAGCACAAGGACGACGGGCTCGTGTTCGTCGGCGTGCATGACGCGAACTCGGGCTTCGACCGCGCGCCGCAGGTCGTCAAGGAGAAGAAGATCAACTACCCCGTCGCCAAGGACAAGGGCGGCAAGAGCACGAAGAACTTCAACCTGCAGTTCTGGCCGACCTATGTCGTGATCGACCGCGAGGGCGTCGTCCGCGCCGCGGGCCTGATCCCGTCGAATGTGTCGAAGGTGGTCGAGATGCTGCTCAAGGAGTCGGCGCCCGCGTCGGCGTCGGGCAACGCGAGTGGCCTCGGCGCCGAGTACTACGCGGGTGGCGCCAAGCGCCCGGTTTCGCTGCGCGCGGCCGAGGGCAAGCAGATGCCCGCGCTGAAGGTGCAATCGTGGGCGGGCGACGCCGTCGCGCCCGAGCGCATGAAGGGCTCCGTGATCGCGCTGCACTTCACTCAGCCGGGCGGTGCGCTCGCGACCAAGCAGCTCGAGGAGTTCGCGAAGCTCGAGAAGGAGCTCTCCGGGCAAGGCATCGTGTTCGTGGTCGTCTGCGAGGCCACCGCCGACGCGAAGGAGCTGCAGAAGTCGCTCGCCGCGCAGAAGTCGGCGATGCCCGTCGCGCTCGACCAGCAGCCCGAGAAGCCCGAGACCGACGCGAAGAAGCCGAAGGCCGCTGGCATGACCGCCGCGGCGTTCGGCGTGCGCTTCCTGCCCACCACCGTGCTCGTCGACCGAAGCGGCGTCGTGCGCGCGGCGGGCGTGAAGATCGAGAAGGCGAAGGAGCTCATCGAGCGCTTCCTCGCGGAAGAGGCGAAGTGAACGAACCATGACGACACTCTCACACTCCACCATCACCGGCCGCTCGCCCTTCGTCGACCATGTGCGCACGCAGGTCGCGAAGACGGTCGTCGGCCAGGACGCGGTCGTCGAGCGCGTGCTCATCGCGCTCCTCACCGGCGGACACCTGCTGCTCGAGGGCGTGCCTGGCATCGCCAAGACGCTGCTCGTCCAGTCGGTCGCGAAGGCGATCGACCTCAAGTTCGCGCGCGTCCAGTTCACCATCGACCTCCTGCCGAGCGACATCGTGGGCAGCGAGATCCTCGAGCAGAAGACGGGCGAATTCCGCATCCACAAGGGCCCGATCTTCACCAACCTGCTGCTCGCCGACGAGATCAACCGCGCCAGCCCGAAGGTGCAGTCGGCGCTGCTCGAGGCGATGCAGGAGCGCCGCGTGTCGATCGGCGACACGACGCACGATCTGCCCGCGCCGTTCCTCGTGATCGCGACGCAGAATCCCGTCGAGCAGGCGGGCACCTTTGAACTGCCCGAGGCGCAGCTCGACCGCTTCATGCTGCGTCATCGCCTGTCGTATCCGCAGCCCGCCGACGAAGCCGAGGTCGTGCGCCGCAGCCTCGCGCTCAAGCTGAAGAAGCAAGGCGACGGCGCCGTGCCGATGTCGGCGTTCGACGCGATCGATGGATCGCAGCGCATGCACATCGGCGACCTGACCAGCGCGATGGCCGCCGTCCAGCAGGTCCATGTGAGCGAGGTCTTCGTGCGCGATGTGGTCGAGCTCGTCGGGCTCACGCGCCGCCACCAGGACATCGAGCTCGGCTGTAGCCCGCGCGCGGCGCTTGCGCTCACGCACGCCGCGCGCGCACGGGCCTTCATCCACGGCCGCGACTATGTGATCCCCGAGGACATCTTCGCGCTGGCGGACGATGTGATCCTGCACCGCATGCGTCTCACCTACGAGGCGCTCGCGCAGGGCAAGACCTCGCAGGGCGTGCTGCGCGAACTTCTCGCGACGATGGCATGAAGCATCCGTGACCGCAACAGCGTCCACCTCCGACCTCGAACTGCCCGCGCCCGAATCGCTCGCGCGCGGGGATTTCGACATCGTCATCCGCAGGCTCGCCGACGACCTCGCCTTCGGCAGCGACACCTCGCGGCTCGTCGGCAGCGGACTCGAGTATGCGAGCTCGCGACCGTACATTCCCGGTGATTCGGTGCGGCTCCTGAACTGGCGCCTCACCGCGCGCACGGGCAAGCCGTTCGTGCGCGAGTACGAGGCGCTCAAGCGGACCAGCGCGTACATCTTCGTCGACACATCGGCATCGATGTCGGTAACGAGCGTCGCACGCTCGAAGCACGATCTCGGCGTGTGGATCGCGTCGGCGCTCGGCTTGGTCGCCCAGCGGCGGATGAGCCCGGTCGCCGTCGTCGGAGCGGGAGAGAGGTCCGTGCCGCTCGTCGCGAGCCTGTCGCGCAACGACCTCTGGAACGCGCTCGAGCCGCTGCGCGCGCATGATTTCGCGGAATGCACCGCCCTTGGCGGACGGCTGCGCGAGGCCTCGGCGCGCGCGACGCGCGCGAGCCTCTTCGTCGTCATCAGCGACCTGCACGACCCCGACGCCGTGCCCGCGATCACGCAGGCCGCGCAGCGACACGATGTCGCGGTCATCCACCTGCAGGATCCGAGCGAGACGCAGCCGCTGCGCGCGGGCTTCGTGCGCGTGCGCGAGGCCGAGACCGGGCGCGCGTTCCTCTCGACGGGACGCGAGGCGTTCGGAAACGCAGAGGAAATCCGCGGGGAATTGCTCCGCTCGGGAGCCGACTACCTGCTGCTCGAGACCGACAAGCCGTTCATTCCGCCGCTGCGCCACTTCCTTGGTGCGCGCGGGCTTCTCACGCGGGGGCGCGGATGAGGCGCGCGCTTTCCGTAGCCACCCTCGCGCTCGCGATGGCGGGCATCGCCCACGCAGACGCCCAGCGCACCGCCCGCGGCACGACGGGATCGTTCGAGGTCGCGAGCGGTGCAGCCCTTCGCGCGAAGGCCGTGCGCGACGCGGCGAGCCCTATGCTCGTGCGCGTGAATGAAATCGCCCCAGAGCGCTACCGCATCGAGTACATCGGCGTGGTCGAGGGCTCGTTCGATGTCGCCACGCTTATCGAGCGCGCCGACGGCCGCGCGCCCGAGGGTCTGCCCGACCTGCGCGTCGAGATCTTCACGCAATTGCCGCCGAATCACGGCACCGATGTCTTCGGACTCTCTGCGCCAGGCTTCTCGCTGGCCGCGCACTACACGACCGCGCTCACCGCGGTCGTCGCGCTGTGGGCGGCGGTGCCCGCGTACTTCCTGGTCCGTCGGGCGCTGCGCAGGAAGCCAGCGCCGCCAGCGCCAGCGCCGCGCGCGCCCACGGTGGCGGAGCGCCTGTTCGCGATCGTCGACGCAGCGCGCGCGCGCGAGCTCGACACCGCGGAACGCGGCAAGCTCGAGCTCCTCCTCTTGCAGGAGCTCCGTTCGGCCGGCCGCGGCGGCGACACGCTGGCCGACGCAACCGCCGCGCTCCGCGACGATCCGAACACCGCGGCCATCGTCCGCGCAGTCGAATCGTGGCTGCACGCGCCGACAGCGGGCGACCGCGCCCGCGCGCTCGAGGAACTCGAGCTCCTTCGCCTCGGCTCGCGCGCCGCGCAGGGAGCGCGCGCATGACCTTCGCGCATCCCTGGGTGCTGCTGTTCCTCGCGATTCCCGTGCTCCTCGCATGGACCGTCATCTCGCGCGCGCCCGGGATCGTGAGCCCAGCCGACTATCGCGCGACGCGCACCCGCCCGTGGCTCGCACGCACGCTCGGCTTCTTCGACGCGGTGCCGCTCGTGCTGCTGGCCATCGCAGTCGTCGTCCTCGCGGGCCCGCAGACGCTCAAGCAGCCGCGCCGCGAGCGCTCGCTCACGAATATCCAGATCTGCCTCGATGTCTCGGGCAGCATGACGGGCCGCAACTACGAGCTTGCGAAGACCGCCGTCGAAGACTTCACCCGCGCCCGCGAGGGCGACGCGTTCGGGCTCACCCTCTTCGGTGTCGAGCAGATCCGCTGGATGCCGCTCACGAAGGACCTGAACGCCATCCGCAACGCGCTGCCGTTCGCCGATCCCTCCGAGCAGCCGATGCACATGGGCGGCACGATGATCGGCTCGGCGCTGCGCTTCTGCCTGAAGAACATGGTGGTCGAGGCGCCAACGGGCGACCGCCTCATCATCCTGGTGTCCGACGGCATCAGCGGCGACCTCGGCGGCGGCGAGGCCGAGAAGATCGGCGAGGAGCTGAAGGACGCGCGCATCACCCTGTTCCACATCCACATCGATGAGAGCGATGTTCCCGCCGATGTGCGCGACCTCGTCGAGATCACGGGCGGCGAGGCCTTCGCCACCACCGACACGGGCAACATGAAGGCGATCTTCAACCACATCGACCGCATGAAGCCCGCGCAGTTCGCGCCCGTCGGCACCGTGCCGCTCGATGAGTTCCGCCCGTTCGCGCTCGTCGCCCTCGCGCTCGCGGGGCTGCATGCCTTCGGCCTCCTCTTCGCGAGGTACACGCCGTGGTGACCGACGCGCTCGCGATCCCGCTTCTCGTCGGCCTCGCGGCGCTTGTCGTCGCCACCATCGCCGAGCACCGCCACGCGCAGCGCGTGGCGCGCGCGGCGCGGCTTGCCTTCGGCCCAGCGGGAAAGCCGGCGGCATGGACGCACGCAGCGCCCTTCGCGCGCACGGTCGGCCTTGCGCTCGCCGCGTTCGGCGCGACCGTGCTCCTGCGCTACGACCCCGTCGAGACCGATGTCGAGCCCGACCCGCGCGCGTCGCGGCAGCTGCTTGTGGTGCTCGATGTCTCGCCTTCGATGAACCTGTCCGACGCGGGCCCCGCGAACGAGAAGATCATGCGCGGCGTCTGGGCGGGCAAGGTGCTGCAAGGCATCCTCGACCGCCTCGACATGAAGGACACGCGCGTCTCGATGGTCGCCTTCTACACCAAGGCGATCCCGATGCTGCAGGACTCGACCGACAAGAATGTCCTCTCGAACCTGATGGACGGGCTGCCGCTCTACACCGCGTTCAAGCCCGGCGAGACCGACCTGAACGCAGGGCTCGCGGCCGCGTTCGACATGGCGAAGGGCTGGGCGCGCCGCTCGACCACGCTCGTCGTCATCAGCGACGGCGACCTGTCGAAGCCCGTCAATCCGCCGGCGCGTCCCGCGTCGATCGCCGACACGATCGTGATCGGCGTCGGCGATCCGAACCGCGCGACCATGCTCGCGGGGCACGCCTCGCGCCAGGACTCCTGGACGCTCAAGAGCCTCGCGGGCAAGCTCGACGGCCACTACCACGACGGCAACACGCGCCATCTGCCACGGGAAATCATCGAGAAGCTCACGATGATCGCACCGCGCGTCTCCGACGCGATCGGCCTGCGCGAGGCGGGCCTGCTCGCGCTCGGCGTCGGCTGCGCGCTCGTCGGCCTCGCCGGTCCCCTGCTCATCCTCTTCGGCGCGCCGCGCGCCTACCTGCGCGCGGTCGCCACCCCTGAATCCGAATCCTCCACGCTCGAAGGAAAGCCAGCATGAAGATGTCTCGCCTCGCCTGGACGCTCTGGGCCCTCGTTCCCGTCGGACTCCTCGCCTTCCACTTCGGACCGGGCCAGGCCGCGTACCGCGAGGACAAGGCCGCGAAACTGGTCGCGAATGCAGACGCCGCGCAGCAGCAGGCGCTCGCGCTGCAGTCCGCCGCGTACGAGAAGCACCTCGCCGCGATCGCCGCGCGCATCGCGGCCTTCGGCAAGGACGACGACTCGCTGCGCAACGCAGCGGCCGCCGCGACGGTCGATGAGGAGGCCGCCTACGCGAAGGCGAGCGCGGCGTGGAAGTCCACAGCCGACGCGCTCGCGGAGGCGCAGTCGTATGTCGACGAGATCGGCGGCCCTGTGCGCGAGGAGATCCGCCTGGCCAAGGCGCGCGCGCTCGTCCGCACGGGCGATGTCGCGGCTGGCACCAACGAGCTCGAGGACCTGCTCTACGACGCGGGCGAGCACGATGCGCTCGGCACTCCGCTCGCCCTCAAGGCGCGCGAGGAGCTTGCGACCGCGTACTACTACGGCGCGCGCCTCATGCGCCTCGCTGGCAAGCCCGCCGACGAATGGCGCGAGGTCGCGAGCCGCGCGCGGCAGAACTTCCGCTACCTGGCAGAGGACGCGAAGGCGCGCGGCGCGAGTGGCGACGAAGTCGCCAACCACGAGAAGAACGGCGAACTGGTGCTGAACCTCGAGCAGAGCTCGCTCGACGAGCTCTACGCGAAGCCGCGTCCGAAGGACTCGCCCACGGGCAAGTGCAACGGGCTCGGCCAGAAGCCTCGTCCCGGCAACAAGGGCCGCAACCAGGGCCAGAAGCCCGCCAAGGGCGCAGGCATGAACGGCGAGATCGGCAACGGCTGGTGAGCGGAACGACCACGCGAAGGCGGAGCACGAGATGAACCCGAAGACGACGAACCTGATCCTCACGACCGCATTCATCGCGCTTGCAGCGCCCGCGCACGCGCAGGTGCGCGCCGTGAAGGTTGTCCCCGCACAGACGGTCCCCATCGCCCCGGGACAGGCGTCGATCCGCCCCGATCCCGTCGATTCCGGCGAAGCCCCGCCGCTCGACCCGAGCTCGTCGGTCATTCCTGGCCTCGAGAAGCAAGGCATGAACGAGGCGCCACCCGCGGCGGCCTCGCCCTTCACGCCCGCCGAGATCGAGGAGCTCAAGAAGCTCTTCGCCTCGCTCGAGGAGCCCGAGCAGGCCGAGATGCGCGCGTACTACGCGGATTTCGGCGTCGACCTCGACGCAGTGCTCGGCCTCGCCGCCGAGCGCAACGCCGACATGCAGCGCGGGCAGATGATCTCGAACTTCATGCGCGAGATGGACTTCACGCGCAAGCCCGAGGCGGTGCTGTCCGCGCGCGCCAAGCTCGGCTTCGGTGGCGTCGCGCAGCCGAACCCCGAGAGCGCGCAGCCGATGGAGGTCGCGCGCTGGATCCACCTGCAGGTGATGGCGGGCGAATGGGCGACCTTCGCGAACTTCATGCGCGCGCGCCCGCTTGCCGAGGCCGAGCCCGTGTACGCCGCGATCCTGCAGGCGATGAACCGCGGCGAGATGGGACTCCTTCCCGAGGAAGTGCTCGCGCTCACCGAGGCCGCGCCGTCCGACTTCAAGCCCTGGCAGATGCAGGCGCTCTCGCGCATGCTCCAGCAGGCGTCGTCGAAGTACTCGACGGGCGCGATGCTCGCCGCCGTCCGCGCGGGCACGCGCTTCTTCGGCGCGGACGACGAGGCGCGGAGCCGCCGCACCGTCGAGTTCCTCGCGGGCGCAGGGCTGCTCGCCGAAGCGTACGAGTTCCTGCCGTCGCTCGGCGCCGCGCGCGCGGCCGCGAACGGCGCGCAGATGATCGTGCACGGCCGCTACAAGCTCGATCTGGCCGCGAAGGCGGGCGAGGGCCCCGAGGGCGAGGCGCTGCGCCTCGAGGCGTTCCGCATCCTCGCCGAGACCTCGCTTCTCCCGAACGAGAACACCGACCGCCGCCGCGAGGCGCTGAGGCTCGCGATCGCGCAGATGAACAGCGTGCCAAAGGTGCAGGTTTCGCCGTGGCTCGCGGAGGTCTTCGCGAGCCCAGCGCTCGGGCCCGCCGCGCTCGAGCAGATCGCGCTGAGCGCGTCGCAGATCGGCAACATGCAGGCCTCCGAGGAGGCGCGCGCGAAGGCGACGCTGAACCTGAAGGAATCGGTCGATGTGCTCCTCGCCCGCGAGGACATCGACACCGCGGCGCTGCGCGTGCCGCTGCGCATGGTCACCACCGCGCTCGTCGCCGAGATGGAGAAGGCGATCGAGCAGCGCGGGCAGCAGCAGTTCATCGGCCGCAACGCGCAGCTCCTCTATCGCGCGATTCCCTCGGAGAAATGGCTCGCGAGCCTCGAGCCGTCGCTGGCGACGCGCGCGCGCAAGGCGTGCATCGCGATCGCCACCGTGGCCGACGAGACCGACACGGCCCTCGCGCTCCTCGACGCGTCGATCAAGAGCTCGCCCTCCGAAGCGCCCGCGTTCGCCGATCACTTCCTGGGCAGGTGGGTCGGCCGCCTGCGCCCCGCCGTCGAGTATCCGCCTGAGATGATGGCGTACTTCAGCTTCTACCGCGACGCGATGCCGATGGCGCCGCTCACGCGCGGCCGCCAGCGCCGCAACCTCGACCGCCTCGACGCGCTGGTCGCGAGCCTGCGCGAGGGTGGCGTCGAGCCGCGCGCGCTGCCGTCGATCGTGCCGGCCTTCCAGGCCTGCCACGCGATGACCGAGGTCTACGAGCGCGCCGACATCGAGCGCGTGTTCGGGCCGTTCGACAAGATGCCGCCCGCGACCGCGCTCAACCTCGCGATGACGATGGGCGGCAGCCTCAACGGCGACTGGCGCAGCCGCGACGCCATGAAGGCGACGGGCACCAAGCGCTCGGACAGCGAGATCGCGCAGCTCGTCGACCGCGGCTACGGCGTGGCGATCGCCCTCATCGAGAGCGCGGTGCGCCAGCGCCCCGACGCATGGAACCTTGCCGTGATCCAGGCGGCGCTCACCTACGACCGCCTGCAGTTCAAGCAGAGCCAGAAGACCGCGCAGGACCCCGTGCAGGCCAACGAGTACCGCAAGGCCGCCTTCGAGGCCTTCGGCGACGCGGCCAAGCGCTATGTCGGCGCGCTCACGCGCGGCGAGACGCGCGACGATCCCGGCGTCTACCGCCGCTGGTTCGGCGCAGCGATGGGCACCGCGGAGCTCAACTTCCTGCGGCCCGAGGACCTCCCCAAGGAAGGCACGCTGCAGGACGACCAGATCGACCTCATCCGCAAGAGCATGCAGTCGATGGAGCCCGAGGCGTACGACCGCCATGTGGCGCAATTCGCCAGCGACATCGAGGGCGCCGTCACCCGCGCCAACCCCGAGATCAAGCCGCGCCTCGTGCGCCACGCGCTGCGCGTGATCGGCGCGCACGAGGCGGGCGCAAGCCTGCGCGCGATGGAGGAGCTCTACCGCGACCTCGTCAAGGACGAGATCAAGCTGCGCCTCGCGGTCGACGGCGCGGATCAGGTCGGCGTCGGCAAGCCCTTCGGCGTGCTGCTCTCGCTGCGCTTCACCAACTCGGTCGACCGCGAGACCGGCGGATTCTCGAAGTACCTGCAGAACGGCTTCTTCGGTCGCGTGGGCACGCAGTACCGCCAGATCAACTACCGCGACGAGCTGCAGAAGAACATCGAGAACTCGTTCGGAAAGGACTTCGAGGTCAACGCGATCGGCTTCTTCGACGCCTTCATGCCGCCGCGCGGCGTGGTCGAGGAAGGCCAGGAGGGCTGGCTCGAGAAGCCCCTCGCGTACATGGTGCTCACCCGCAAGGATCCCGCGATCGACACCGTCCCTGCGGTCACGATGGACATGCAGTTCACCGACCAGACCGGCCCCGTCACGCTCGCGGTGCCGAGCAACACGCCGCTTCTCGCCGCAGGCGAGGCGAGCGTGCGGCGCGCGTGCCAGGACCTCGAGGTCTCGCAGCTGGTCGATGTGCGCGCGGTGGGCGAGACTGGCGGCGCGAAGGATGCGGCGAAGGACGCCGTCACGCTCGAGGTCCGCATGCGCGGCAAGGGCGTCGTGCCCGATGTGCGCGAGGTGCTCGCGGGCCTTGACGCACCGCTTGCGGGCTACGAGCTTGGGAAGGACGGCATCGTGGCCGACCCGCCGATCGTGCTCGCGTCGGGCGATGCGTCGGCGAGCCCGATGATGATGATGCGCGCAGGCGGCCCGCAGCCGCCGAAGGAAGGCTATCCCGAGCCCGACAAGGACGGCATGTACCGCCTGCCCATCGAGCGCTCCTTCAAGGTGACCTACACGCGCGGATCGGGCGCGGTCGGCGGCGAGTTCAAGCTGCCGACGCTGGTCGCGGGCATCGACGCCAAGCTCGAGAGCCGCTTCTACGACGACCTCGACATCATGCCGGTCACGGCGTCGTTCGTGCCAGTTGATCTGCCCTACTGGTCCGCTGGCACGATCGTCCGGCTCGCGCTCTACGCCGTGCTCGGTGCGGGAGTCTCGATCTGGTGGCACCGGCGTCGACGCGCGCCGATCGCCGCGCAGGGTCCGTCGTGGGCGCCGGCGCGCATCACGCCGCTCGGCGTGGTCACGGGCCTCCGTCGGCTCGAGCAGGGCCTTCCCGCCGACAAGGCGAAGGCGCTGCGCGACGAGATCGTGCTGCTCGAGCTCAAGTACTTCGGGCCGAACGCGGCCGACTCAAGCGAGCACGAACTGCGCGCCGTCGTCGAGAAGTGGCAGAAGTCATAACCTGCGCCGATGGCCGCGAAGGAACCGCTCCCTGCCCGGATCGAGCGCCTGCTGGCCGCGGGCGACCACTACGGCGCATTCGCAGCGGCCGAGGAACTCCTGCGCGTCGCCCCGAGCAGCTCCATCGGTCGCTTCGGCCGCGCGCGCGCGCTGCTGCGCATGGGGAACCAGGTCGAGGCAGCGCGCGACCTCGACCTGGCATTGGCGGCATCTCCGAAGGACGAGCATGTGCGGCTCGTCAAGGCGAAGCTCGACTTCCGCGTCGGACGCACCGAACAGGCGATCGTCGAACTGCGCGCGATCGGACGCGGCAAGGGACCGCGCGCGGTCGACGCCGCGCTCAACCTTCTGAGTGCGCTGCACTACGCCGGAAGGTACGACGAACTCGCCGAGGTCGTCGGCGAGGGCGGCGCGTGGACAGACGATCCGAGCGCGCCCCTCCACCGCGCGCGGGTGAAGGCGCGCAGCGACCGCGAGGCCGCGGTCGCGGAGTTCCGCGCGATCTTTGCGTCGAACGCCCCGCTCTCCTGCCGGCGCGACGCCGCGTTCGACGCCGTCGATCACCTCGACAAGCTCGGGCGCTATCGCGAGGCGTTCGATCTTGCGAAATCCGCGCACGCGCTGGTGTCGGCCGCTGCGGACCTCGAGCCTTGGACAGGGCTCATGGAGGCGCAGTTCGCGCTTCTCGCGCAGGGAGCCGAGCGAGGGGCTGCCCACTTCCGCCCGCGCGGCGAACGCGCACCCGGCACCGCGTTCATCGTCGCGCTCCCCCGCTCGGGCACGACGCTCATCGAGCAGATGCTCGACCGGCACCCGGCGATCGGCGGCATCGGCGAGTACGACGGGCTCGACAACATCCGCCGAGGGCTGTTCACCTCGGGGTCCTGGCCGCGCAACCCGAACGCGATTCCCGACGCGACCTACGCGGGGCTGCGCGCGCAATACCTCGCGGGCGCCGCGCAACTCCGCAAGGACGGCGCCACCTGGACGCTCGACAAGAGCCTGCAGGCGTTCCGCGCACTGCCTGAAATCGCGACGCTCCTGCCGGGCGCCGTCTGCATCAGCGTCGACCGCGATCCGCGCGACACGGCCACAAGCCTGTTCCTGTCGCACCTCAATCCGAACATCTACGGCTGGGCAAGCAACTTCAACGCAATCCGCCGCGTGATCGAGGCACAGCGCAAGATCGTGCCGCGGGCGCTCGACGCGCTCGGCCTCGCGCACGAGCGCATCGTCTACGAGCGCCTGGTCGACGACCCCGCCGGGCACGCGCAGCGCTGCCTTTCCCTGATGGGACTCGCGATGGACGATCGCGTGACCGCGCCCGAGGGCAACACGCGCACCGCCGCCACGCTTTCGCACGCGCAGGTCCGCCAACCCATCAACCGTCGCTCGATCGGCCGCTGGAAGAACTACGAATGGGCGTTCGACGCCTCGTGGGACGCGCTGGCGGACGAGCACGCGCGACGGATGTAGCCCGCCGTGGCGGTTCCCACTTGCGGACCGATCTCCTCTCCACTTTCCACTCTCTCCGCTCTCCGACTTCGTTGAAACGACACGACCCCCGCGAGGGGGTCGTGAAGTTTCATAGGAAGTCGGGGTGACAGGATTTGAACCTGCGGCCTCTTGCTCCCGAAGCAAGCGCTCTAGCCAAGCTGAGCTACACCCCGCCAGCCGTCAGTTCGTGTTCGACCGATCGGGTCGATGAGGATACCCCACGATCGGCGGGCACACAAGTCATGTGGGCGCAGAGTGTTGCCGCGGGATGCATCCGATCCACACCTCCTCGAGGTCGCGCCGCGTCGCGAAGACTTGGTTATCATGACTCGGCCGAGGCACTTCCCGCCTCGGCGAGGACGAAATCGACAGCACGAAGTCCAGATGAGCGCCGACCAAGCCGTGAGGTGGCGCATCGCGTGCACGCGACCTGCCCACGCGGCGGGAGGCATTGCGCGCAGCCG
>Ga0075472_10000696_pt1 | contig 14218 bp, 23 predicted proteins | sample DEB19_08_DNA_3_FD_77014 | JGI IMG/M metagenome (GOLD analysis project Ga0075472, IMG submission 77014) | Aqueous microbial communities from the Delaware River and Bay under freshwater to marine salinity gradient to study organic matter... | ecosystem: Environmental > Aquatic > Marine > Coastal ...
ATGTTTCAGGAACTCGCCCCAATGCTTGAGGCCAAGTTTGGCGCGAAAGCGAAATGGTCTTACGGCCGTAATGAACTCACGATGCCGGACGGGTCGATGTGGCTTATCCAAGCGACAAGCCCCGCGGCCTTCCACGGGCGTAGCCCTGATCTGATCGTTGTCGACGAAATTTGGGACGTGTCCGCGGACGTGATCTTCAACGGCGCTATTCCATCCCAACGCGCTCGGCGAAACTCGCTCGCATCGTTTTGGAGTACCGCGGGCACCGAGGACTCGAAAGCGTTTTTGAAACTGCGCGAGGAAGGGCTAGCCCAAATTGACCGGGGCGAAACGGGCCGCCTGTACATGGCTGAATGGTCACCGCCCGCCGGGGTCGACCCGACCGACGAAGTATTTTGGCCAATGGCAAATCCTGCGCTCGGGCACACGCTGGACATGGACACGATCCGCGACGAATCCAAAAGCCCTGACCAAATGTCATTCCTGCGGGCGTCGCTGAACATTTGGGTGTCGTCCGCCCATTCGTGGGTGAACCCCGGAGCGTTTGAAAAGCTGCGGATCGAAGCCGTACCGGACGGCGGCGTTCTGGCCGTCGACTCGTCGATGGATGAGTCATCGTACGTCGGTGTCCGCGCCGTCAAAATTGACGACACCAAGATCGGCGTAACGGTCGCGTTCGTCGTCACGTCGTTGGCAGACATGTGGGAACACGTCGCCCGCATCGCGCCAACTGTTGACCAAATCGCCTTAACCCCAAGCCTTGAAAGCCTCGCCCCGCTCGACCTCGAGCGGAAAAAAACGACGGTCGGGTATTCGGAGCTGCTCACGCACACCGCCACGGTACGGTCATTCATCAACGAACGTCGCCTCGCCCATACCGGCGAACAACAACTAATCGAACACGTCAACCGTGCCGTCGGTGTCCGTACCCCGCAGGGGTTTGTCGTGTCGTCGCAACGGTCGCCGGGGCCGATCACGTTGACCCGGTGCATGATCTGGGCCGCGGCGCTTGTCGCTCGACCCCAACGCAAAACCCGCGCCGCTGTCGCATTCAGGATGTAGGCGACCTTTTCGTATCTCTATTGCGAACACTTGTATTTGTTGCGCGATTGTGCGCACAATGCGGCGATGGCAATTTTCCGCCGCAAAATCGAAGCCCCCGCAGTAGCCTCCGCCCCGGTGCAGGCTGCTGCTGCTGGCGCATCGCAGATAGGGCAGTTCTATTCGTACAGCGTTGGGGCCAACGAAGAAGCTGCCCTATCTGTCCCCACTATCGCCCGCGCCGTGTCGCTGCTGACCACGGTCTGCGGAACCCTCGACCTGAAGTCCTATTCGCTCGCATGGAACGGCGAGGAATACGAAAAAATTTGGGTCGAGGGCGAATCGTGGATGGTTCGACCCGATCCATCCGTGCCCCGCAATTTCATCATCGCCAAAACGGCCCGCGATCTGATCATGTACGGCCGTGCGCATTGGGCGATCACCTCGAGGTATTCGACCGGATACCCGGCCACGTTCCAATGGCTTCCCGCCAACATGGTCTATTCGACGAAAATGCCGTCGTCGCCTGAATGGTTCGGGATGCCGAGCGAACTCGAGTTCAACGGTCTGCCGTTGGACGTGGCGAACACGATCACGTTCCTTTCCCCGAATCAGGGACTTGTTTATGCGGGCCGCCGCGCCGTACAAATCGCGCTCCGTCTCGACCAGGCCGCCGAACGATTCTCCGCCACCGAAATCGCTGCGGGCTACCTGCAGCAAACCTCGAACTCGGAACCGATGTCCGGCGAGGAACTGGGCGAACTTGCCGCCGCGTGGGCTTCCGCCCGGCGCGCATCCGCCATCGGCGCACTCAACTCGGCTGTCGAATGGAAAGAGTTCTCGTCCGATCCGAGCAAACTGCAGCTCGTTGAATCCCGCAAATATCAGGCGCTCGAAATGGCCCGCCTGCTGGACATTCCGGGCTATCTCTTGGGTATCGACCAGTCCGGCATGACCTACCAGAACGCGCAGCAGTCACGCCAAGACTTGATCCTTTTCGGTGCCCGTCCGTTGCTTCACGCCATCGAGGAACGTTTGTCGATGGATGACGTTTTGCCGCGCGGCCGCCACGTACAGTTCGACATTGACGAATACATCAACGACTTCATGATGGAGCAACCCGAACCCGTCATGAACGAACCATCGCCGAACGTCGCGCAACCATCCACCGACATCCCACAGGACGAAATGAATCTCGAATGATCAAGTTTAACGCTGAAGTCGAAATTGTCGCCGCCGCCGAAGGCGAACCCGCATCCCCACGCATCGCGGGCGTAGCCGTCCCGTGGGACGTGACCGCCACCGTCTCGGGCGGACAGCGCGTCAAATTCTTGCGCGGCGCATTCAACACGGCACAAAAGCCCGCCAAACTCGTCGAAAATCATGATTTGACCCAACTTCGCGGTGTCGTCACCTCCCTTGAGGACACCGAATCCGGCCTTCGGTTTGAGGCGACTCTCGCCGACACGCGGGCAAGCAGGGACGCGGTTGCCTTGCTGAAGGCCGGAGCCTACGACAGCGTTTCAGTCGGGGCGAACCCGACGAAATTCAAATTCGACAAGGCAGGAACGATGATTGTCAGCGCCGCTGACCTCATTGAACTGTCGCTCGTCGCCGTGCCCGCGTTTTCGGACGCGGTTATCACAGAAATCGCCGCCTCGGCCGAACCAGAGGACGACGAAAACCAACCCACAGACACCCCCGAGGAGGAAAAAGTGTCAGAAGCAATTCAGGCCGAGGCTCACGAAGCCCCGACCGTCCCCGTTCAGCCCATCGTCTACGCGACTGCCCGTAAGGAAGTTCCGTTGCCGACGGCAGCCGAGTACATCGCCGCAGCCATCGCAGGCGGATCGGCATGGCACGACATGTCGGCCGCGCTTCGCGCAGCTGCACCCGATGTCGTCACCACCGACACGCCCGGCATCCTGCCGCAGACCATCGTCGGCCCGGTGTACAACAACTTCCGCGGCCTTCGCCCCGTCGTTGACGCAATCGGCGTAAAGGCGATGCCCGGTGGCGGCAAAATCTTCATCCGCCCCGAAGTGACCACGCATACGTCGATGGGCGCACAGTCGTCCGAGAACGCGGCGCTTCAGTCCGGCACGTTCGTCGTGTACAACAACCAAGTCACGAAGAACACCTACGGTGGCTACGTCACCATTTCCGAGCAGGATCTTGACTGGACAGACCCGAACGTGCTGTCGCTGATTCTCGACGACATGGCGCGTATCTACGCGAACCAGACCGACGATGTGGCCGCTGACGCACTTGTGTCCGGTGCAAGCACGACGCAGAACTTTGCTACTGCTTCGGTCGCCGATCCCGCCTACTGGGTCGAGTGGATCTACACCGCCGCATCGACGATCCTTTCGGCCTCGAACGGCAACCTGCCGACCCACTTGTTCATGGCACCGAACCGTTGGGCATCGCTCGGCAACCTGTCGGATACCGCGGATCGTCCGTTGTTCCCGCAGGCAGGCCCGATGAACGCCTACGGTCAACTTCAGCCCGGAAGCACCGCAGGCAACGCCTTCGGCCTTCAGGTTGTCGTCGACCGCAACTTCGCTTCGGGAACCCTCATTGTGGGTAACCCCGAAGGCTTCGAAATCTTCGAGCAGCAGAAGGGCGCAATCAGCCTCGACTCGCCGTCGACGCTCTCGCGGACGCTGGCATGGCGCGGCTACTTCGCCACGCTCATGATCGACCCGACGAAGTTCGTCAAAGCCGCGTTCGTCTGATCCCGAACTAGCACCGAGGAGTCCGCAAAATGGCCACGTTTACCCTGACCCACGTACAGCGGTTAGACAACTACGCCATTTTGCAGACCCTCGAAACAACCGAAATCGGCATCGGCCAAAGCATCACCGTCACCGGAACCACCGGGTTCAATGCCACCTACACCGTCCTAGCAATCCCGACCAACGGCTATCTGGGAACAGATTCCGAAGGCGACTGGATCTTCGACGACGACGTGATCATCCTGAACCAGTTGCTCGTCGCATCGAGCGGCGTGGACGTGGAACGCGGCCCGTCAACCGGGAACGTGACGTGGACGGAATCATGTACTTGGATTGTCGCCGCCGACGTACTTAGTTGGCTTGGTATTTCCGTGGCTACCGCTAACGACACGACCTTCGTTGGGGTATGCACGGATGCCGCTAACGCTTGGGCCTACAAGGCGCGGAAAATGGGCGGCTACCAAGCCGAAAGCCTGTCGACCGCGCCAAGTAGCGCCGTCAAACTCGGCACGATCATGTACGCAGCTGCGCTCTACCGCGAACGCGGCTCCGTCGATTCCTACGCTTCATTTGGTGAAATGGCCGTGACCGCCCCGGTCGGGACGATGGGCCAGATCATGCGCCTACTCGGCATCCGCCGAAGTCAGGTCGCCTAATGGCCGCGTCGGGAATCTTCGCAGAGGCCCGCACAACGCTCGTAGCGGCCCTAAACGCCCTCGGCCTTGCCACGGTCACCGACCCGCGTAACGCGCGGCCTATGACCGTTTTCGTGGGCGCTCCGACGTTCGACGTGATCACCTACAACGTGGGCGACATCACGTTCGACATTTCGATCCTTGCCGCCCCACCGGGCAACCTCGATGCCGAGGACTACCTGATCACCACAGCCGACACAATCATGAACAGCCCTATCTCGGTCACGTCCGGGCGGCCTGTCACGTTCAGCGTCGGTGACCAACAAATACCCGCATACACACTCACCGTCCGCGTTGCCACGCGGAGAAGTTAGGAGAATCATGGCAAACACAACCTTCCTGTCCAACGCGACGGTCAATGTCACCGGATCTGGCGGCGCAGTCGATCTGTCATCGCAATGCCAGTCCGCCACGCTGACGGTCGGCTATGACAGCCTCGAAATCACCGCGTTCGGCGACACCGCCCACAAGTTCGGCAAGGGCTTGCAATCAGTGGAAGTTTCATTGACCTTGTTCAACTCGTACGGCGCTGGCCAAGTTGAGGCCACGTTGTACGACATCGTGAACAACGGCAGCTGCACCATCGTCATCAGCCCTTCGGGCACCACCGAATCGGCGAGCAATCCCGAATACACCATCACCGGGGCATACCTTGAGAACTTCACCCCGATCAACTCGACGGTCGGCGAACTGTCGATGGTCGAAGTGACGTTCACGGGTGGAACATTCGCCCGCGACATCACCGCCCCGTAACCAAATCAACACTCCAACCGTGCAGGAGAACAAATGAAAATCAGCATCAGCGTCGACACCGGGCAAGGCCCACAAGTCGTCACCACCACATTCTTCAACGTCATTTCATGGGAGCGTCGATCCAAACGGCGCGCCGGTGATCTGGCGCAAGGAATCGGTGCCGAAGACTTGGCCTTTCTCGCTTATGAAGCAAGCAAAACTGCAGGCATCATGGTGCCCGCCGTGTTCGACGATTATGCCAAAAAGATCGTGTCGCTTGACGTGGTTGGACAAGAGGACGCAAACCCTTCCCTAGTGGCACCTACAGCCGAGGCCTAGCCGAGCTGCTGGTGGCCACAGGGTTCTGGCCCTCCGAAATCGACTTCACGGCCCGCGACCTTTCAACGGCCATCGACATCATCAACAAAGAGCGGAAAGGGGCTAAAAAGTGACTGCGACAACCTCGACACAAGTTGCGGGTGTGCAGGACGCAATAAAAGCCCTCCGCAAAATCGACCCGGAGCTGCGGAAGCAGTTCAACCGCGATGTCAAACAAATCGTTGCTCCGGTCGTTGACGCGGCAGGCCGCGCCTACCCGGAACACATGTTGTCCGGTATGGAGCGCAAATGGACGCAACGCGACAACCCGAAATTTCCGTACAGCCAGAAAAAAGCGCAACGCGGCATCAAACCCAAGATTGACACAAGCCGCAAAACGCTGTCCGTGATCAAAGTGCGCCAGACCGACCCCGCGGCCGTCATTGTCGAATTTGCGGGCAAAGGCTCAAGCAACCCGCTTGGCCGGGCCCTGAATAAGTTTGCGCAACCCGCCCGTTTCATTTGGCCTGCCGCAATCAAAGAATTGCCCGCCGTGACCCGCGAAATGACCTCCGCCGTTATGGCCGTGATCCGTCAGGCCGATAAGGAACTCCGCTAATGGCAATCAACATCCCCATCGTTACCGAGTTTGACGGCAAAGGCATTTCAAAAGCCGTTCAAGAATTCAAGCAGCTCGAGACAGCGGGCGAGAAAGCCCAATTTGCTATCAAGAAAGCCGCCATTCCCGCCGCTGCGGCGCTTGGTGGTTTGGCTGTCGCCGGGTACAAAGCCGCGCAGGCCGCAATGGAGGATGAAAAGTCTGCAGCTGAACTTGCCCGCCAGTTGAAAGTTTCGACCGGGGCAACCAAAAAGCAGGTTGCCGCAACCGAGGACATGATCACGTCCATGACGTTGGCTACCGGAATCGCCGACACCGACCTGCGCAACGCGATGGCGACACTTGCCCGCGGCATGGGATCTACCGAACTTGCCTCCAAAAACCTGCAGCTTGCGATGGACATTTCGGCGGCGACAGGCAAAGACCTAACGTCCGTTTCGGAAGCCCTGTCGAAGGCATACAACGGCCAGACCACCGCCCTAGCGAAACTCGATCCGTCGATGCGCGGCCTCGTTAAGGAAGGCGCGTCATTTCAGGAACTCGGTGTCATCATGGCCGACACGTTCGGCGGTGCCGCAACTGCAGCTGCAGAAACGGGTGCCGGACGTTTCAAGAAAATGCAGGTTGCTATCGGAGAAGCGCAAGAGTCAATTGGCGCGGCCCTTATTCCGATTATCGAGAAACTGCTTCCCTATTTGGAGAAAGCCGCGAAATGGATCGGGGAAAACACCGACCTTGTGGTGGCGCTCGGTGTCGCGTTCGGTGGCATTTCAGCCGCGGTACTTGTCATGAATGCCGCCATGAAAGCGTGGACGGTCATTCAAACCGCGGCCACCGTCGCACAGAAGGCGTTCAATCTTGCGATGGAGGCCAACCCAATTATCCTTGCCACGGCCGCCATTGTTGCTATCGGGGCCGCGATAGTGCTTGCCTACAAGAAGTTTGAGCCGTTCCGCGACATCGTGGACAGCATCGGCAACGCCCTCAAGGACGCGTTCACCGGGACAGTCGACGCAATCAAAACCGCAGTTGGCGCATATCTGACGGTCTACAAAACGATGTTCAACACGATTGCGAAGGCGTGGAATAACACCATCGGCAAATTGTCGTTCCATATCCCGTCGTGGGTGCCCGGTATCGGCGGCAAGGGTTTTGACGTTCCGAACATCCCCGAACTAGCAGACGGCGGCATTGTCACACGCCCCACAGTCGCCCTAATCGGCGAAGCAGGCCCGGAAGCCGTTGTGCCCCTGTCCCGCGGTGGCGCTATGGGCAACGTCACTATCAACGTACACGGCGGTGATCCCAATGCTGTCGTCGACGCACTCCGCCGTTACTACCGATCCAACGGCCCGATCCCTGTAAAGACCTACGCATAAATGAACACGTGGGAATGGCGCGCTCAATACAAACAAGGTTCGACGTGGTACACGCTCGGGTCGATTCAAACCGTCGACATCATGCGCGGCCGCGAACTCCAAATCGACGACTACAGCATCGACACCGGGAACCTGCGGGCACTCAACCCGTCGACATGGACAAACCCGCCCAAACTGGGCGATCCGATCTGCTTTTACGTTTACGCACCGGGCTACGTCGTCGGGGTAACTGACTTCCCCATGTTCTGGGGCCGCATCCGCGACGTGAAGATCGACTACGGCCAAGTAGCAAAAGAAGATGTTGCGCATATCAGCTGCGAAGGCATTCAGGCTGATTGGGGACGTGCCCAACTCAACTCTTTTGCCCTAACTCAACAAAAGACCGACGATGCCGTGCTTGCTGTCGCTACCCAAGTCGGCTTGCCAGTCGCCCAATTCAACGGTCGATCAACAATCAGCGCCACCACATTCACCGGAAACGGCCTTGACCTGATCAACAGGATCACGCGCACCGAGGAAGGCCGAATGTTCGCCTACGGAGCGACGATTACCGGAACGTGGTACACGTATTGGTATGGCCGAAACAGCGTATTGACGACCGTTTTCTACATGAACGACGGAACATGCGCCGCTACCACAGTTGACCAGAAATACGACCAGATCGAGTTTCGCAGCTCCGCAGACAACTACTACAACCTCGTCACCATTACCCCCGAGGCTGTCGCCGCCCAAACATCAACCGCAGGAACCACGCCGCTTTACAGTTGGCAAAAAAACACGCTCGACTATTCGACAACGCAAGCCGCGGATCACGCCACATGGGTACGCAAGAATTTTGAAAATAAGAACCAAGCGATTGCGTCTATTAGTTACACGGACACAATGCAACCGCAAACAAACGGCACCGGGGCGCAAAACAATACCCCGCTTGATCTGGCGGTAGCGCCGATCCAAAACCCCATGCGGATCGGGTTCCGCGGCACGTTCTATTACGTCATGGTCGAGGGCGTGCGCATTTCGGCGTCACCGGGGCAAACCCGCGTTACTTTGTTTACGTCGGGGCAAGACCAAAACGCGTATCTGATTTTGAACAATTCCACGTACGGGCAACTCGATTACAACAAACTGGGGTTCTAATGGCAGTTAAAACATTCACGACGGGCGAAGTCCTCACCGCGTCAGACACCAACACATATTTGAACAACGGCGGCCTTGTGTGGATTAGCACTACGTCGTTGACTACGGGCGGGTCATACACAATCAGCAATGCATTTAATGCAACGTATCGAGATTATCGTGTGGTCGCATCATTCACCCGCACAACAGCCGGAACCGGTTACGCGTATCTACGCATCGGTGGATCGGCTACGGATCATGTCATGTCAGGCCAATACTCAACATGGAATAGTGGAACCCGAACCGGCGACAACGGAAACGATGGATATTGCATTTTAACCGCAGAAGGTTCTAACTCGTTTAGTGCCGACATATTGGCGCCACAATTACCGCAACGTACGTACTACACGGCCACGGGCGGCGGAAATGATTACATCGGAATGTTCAACGTCAAAGTAAACAACAACACGCAATACACTTCGTTTTCGTTTAGTTTGGCTGTCGGTTCGTTTTCAGGAGGGCAAATAAGCGTTTATGGATACAGAACAAGTTAAAAAAATCATTGTTACGTATGACGTCATTACTAACGAATATACGGAACGCGAGGCGACGGACGAAGAATTAGATAATTGGCCGAAACCGTTTGCAACGGCAGTCATCGAATGATGTTTCGCATCGCCTTCGTGGCGGTGCTACTCACCGTGCTGGCTAGCGCCTGCAACAACAAAGTTTGGATCGAATGCCCGACACAAACCACCCAATTCCGAACCAAGAACCGCGCCCTAACCTACGAACCAGGCGACGTACTCAAAGGATCACAAGCATGTTGAAACCGACCGGGCCGCGTTACACAGCCGAGGAACTGAACGCTCGACTTCGGTTCTACGTCGGTCTGACTCTCGCCGCCACCCTTGTTCTGACAATGGTCTGCGTGTTTATAAACCTTCTTTTCATCCCGCAAGGCCCGACCATGCCGGAAACCGATAAAGAGCTGCTGAACCTGATCAGCCCAATCGTGCTTTTCCTGTCCGGCACCCTGTCGGGCGTAATGATCAGCAGCGCAGGCAAAAAAGACTCCAACAACGACGGGATCCCTGACGCATGAGAAGCACAACCCACACCGTCACCACCACCGCCTCGGAAATCATCACGTCGAGCGCCTCCGCCCGGTACGTGTACCTGCACGTCGTCGGAAACGGAACCGTCTATCTGGGCGACTCAACCGTGACATCAACCACCGGATTACAAACCCAAAAGAACACAACCCCGATCGAATTCTTTATTCCCCGCGGCAACTCCCTATGGGCAGTCACCGCATCCGCCACCGAGGATCTACGCATTCTCCAAGAGGGAGGTTCCTAAATGGCTGTCAAGAAAGCCGCCAAGAAAGCCGCCACACCCGCCACAAAGCCCGCAGAGGCTCCAAAAGCGGCGAAGCCGTCCAAGTACCCATACAAGAAATTGATCGTGCCTGCGGCCCTTCAGGACGTAGACAACGGAAAACTGTCTGGGAAGATGCTGCGCCCGGTGAAATGCGGCGGGCAGATGTGGGCCGAAGCCGCCGAAGCGTTCGACCGCATGTTCGACCAAGCAACCCTGTCCGGTATCAAGCTGCGCAATATCGGCGACTACCGATCATTTGAAGCGCAGCTGGGCCTGTTCAAGCAGCGTTATTCAACGACGGACGAGGGCCGCAACCCGACCGTGACGCGCACGTACGAAGGCAAAACGTGGTATCTGAAGCCCGGTATGGCACCATGCTCGACACCGGGCAAGTCGAACCACGGTCTCGGCCTCGCCATCGACCTCGACGTAACCACCGCCAAAGTTCTCGACTGGATGTGCGCAAACGCCCCATCATTCGGCTTCTATCTGCAGTCCGATGACCCGAAATCGCCCGAGTTCGAAGCGTGGCATTGGCAATACTGCGCGTAATGCTTGACATTCACCGAGTGTCGTTTTAACGTCGTCGGTACAACCCCTAGCCCCAACCTAGAAGGGAGACAAACCATGTCCGCCTATCAAGGCCCGCGCCATTAGGCGCACCGCGGCAACCGTGCTAATCCTCGCCGCCCTCCACACCACCCCCGCACACGCCCAAACCGACTGTCGCGGATACGTCGACCTTGCACGGAAAGTCGGCTGGCCCAAATCCGAACGCGCCAACCTTGCCCGCATCATGGAACGCGAATCCCGCTGCTACCCCGGCGCATGGAACCAAGCCGACCCGCACGGCGGGTCAATGGGTTTGCTGCAAATCAATGGCGCAAACGTCGGATGGGCAACCCGCAACGGCTGGATCAATAGCCGAACCGATCTATTCCACCCTTCAACCAACCTGAAGGTCGGTTTAGAACTCTGGAAGCGTTACGGCTGGAAGCCGTGGGGCACCAGATCATCCATAACCCCAACAAAAGAAAGCCCCAACAAATGACATTCAACCTTGACGATTACGAACCAGTAGCCACACGGCTATCCCGCTGGCTGAACCTTGCCGCAACAGGCGGCCAACCCCGAGTCCTCACCGAAATGGTGCACCGCGGTGACGATTGGTGCGTGTTCAAAGCCGAACTATGGGTCGACAACACGTTGATTAGTACCGGATGGGCGGAGGAACACGCCACCGAACGCGGCGTGAACGCCACTAGCCACGTCGAGAACTGCGAAACCTCGGCCGTGGGTCGCGCCCTCGCCAACGCAGGCATTGCAGGTTCCGACCCATCAAAGCGGGCAAGCCGCGAAGAAATGACCAACGTGCAACGCGCAGGCGGCACCCCACAGCCTTACAGCGGCGGCGGATCGAAACCGACCGGGCTCGCATCAGCCAAACAGAAACAATTCATTTTCGATCTAGCGGCCAAAAACAAGTTTGCGGTGCAGCTGCCCGACGACCTGTCGTTTGCTGACGCATCGGCCCTTATTGAAGCCCTTAAAAGCGGGCGGATGCTAGCACAATACGAAGCAAGCGAGGAGGAACCGTTCTAATGCGTCAATTAGCCCGAGAACTCGTGTTCTTGACCATTGTTGGCATGGGAACCGTGATCATTATCCAAATCGCCGTCGACATGTTCGACGTGACACGCCAGATCCGCGCCGAGCGCCGCCGCGCCCATCACCCTGCACAAGGAAAGCCCCGCTATGAATAACCCACAGACCGAAGCCCACATCGCCCTGGTTGACGCAATCGTTGAAAAATGGGAACGGAAGCCGAAAATGACAATCGAAGTGTTTGACATTCCGGCCACAGGCCGTTTCATTGAGGTCTGGTTTTCGCCAAACCTCGGCCAGTCCTACAGGCGGCAACTATTTGGCAGCGTGTCCGACCTGTGTTTTCAAATTAGTGGCCAACATTGGACATATCCGACAGTTCTGCAACGTGCCGACCGCGTTTCAATGTTGGTAGCACCCAACAAGGTGCAGACCATTAAGGGGGACATGTGATGATGGAAATTGACCGTTGGAATCACATTGTCGACTTAATCGAAGCGGGCTATCAACCCGGCAAATACACAAAATTGCGACGCGAAATGGATTGGGTGTTATCCATGCTTGATCGGCCGATGATCGGCGCTATTTGCGCTGAACATTTGGTCGAAATGACGGAATATAAACCCGGGTTCATTCGGTGCGATATGTGCCACCCTAAGGGGAACATGTGAACGACGACATCGTTACCCGCCTGCGGAAAGCAGCCGACGAAGCCGAAAGACACGGAACATGTTTCCTGAATGACGCTGACCACATCATTCTGTTGAAACAGGCCGCGGACGCGCTCGTTGTCGCCCGGCACAGAGCGTTTATCAACGTGCGGAACACCGATCCGGACACGTCGAAGGATGCCGCCCCGAAAACGCGCAGCCTGACCGACGACCACATGCAGCTGCTGACGATCTACAAACGTCACGGCGGCCTTACCGCGGACGAAGCGGGCGGACTGTGCGGAATGGTTGAACGGCGAGCCTGCTACTGGAAACGCATCAGCGAACTGGCCGCGCTCGGCTATTTGGTCGATACCGGGGAACGGCGCATGGGCCTTGCGGGCAAACTGCAAATGGTTCGAACCATCACCGAAGCAGGGTTGGGGGCCGCTTGTGGATGACATTGTGACCCGACTACGGAAAAAGTATTCAGGGCAGTTGCCTATCTGTCGTGAAGCCGCTGATGAGATTGAACGCCTACGGGCAGAAGTCCAAGCTTGGAAAGAATTGGCACAGGAATTGACCATGTACGCGGCCATGCAAGAAATGACTGGAGGTCATGATGGCTTCGCTTGACCCAATGTCGGAACGCGACTTCCAAGATCAAGTCATTGCCTTAGCAATCCTGCACGGCTGGAAAGTGCATCATGTCCGCCCCGGCATGACCTCGACGGGCCGTTGGATGACCCACGTACAAGGCCACAGAGGCTTCCCCGACCTAGTGCTGTGTCATGACAAGCACGGCATCGTGTTCGCCGAACTGAAGGCAAATAAAGGCCGTCTGGACGAAGCACAGGTCGACTGGCTGCGCTTCCTCGACTCGGCAGGCGGCGAAGTGTACGTCTGGCGACCCACAGACCTCCCATACATCCTGAAACGGCTTAAAGGCATCAGGGATGCCACGCAAACTGTCTGACAGCCACGAATGCCGATCCTGCCGCAACTGGATCTGGCTAGACCGCCTATGCGCAATTGACAGCCCACACGCCGAAACATTGGGCTTCCTATGCCCGGACTATGAACAACTCGCAATCAGAAAGCCCCAACATGACAATCATCCGAACACCTAGACCCGTCGCCAACTTCAGCATCCTCGCCAACCACACACTCCGCGACAACCGACTGTCGTTCCGTGCCCGCGGCGTACTCGCCTACCTGCTGTCCATGCCGGACAATTGGCGCTCGAGCGCAGACCGGATAGCAGCCGTAGGGGTCGAAGGCCGTGACGCAATCCGCACCGCCCTATCAGAACTCGAATCATGGGGCTACCTGCGGCGTGAGAAGCTGCAGGACGACCGCGGCCGATGGTCAACCGTCCTACACGTCTACGACTCCCCGCTCCGTGTGAATGAGTTGGGGATAACTAGGGAACTTACCCACAGTCCGATGCCTGAAAAACCGACGTCGGATAATCAGGCGCTTAAAGAAGAACTAACAACTAAAGACTTATCTAATAACTATATAAAGATACTTAAGAGTGAACCCTCAACCTGTGGGTACTGCAACGGGCAAGGCGTGATCATTGAAGGCTTCATGGGCATGCCCGGCACATGCCCCGACTGCGCAGGGGACGGCATCGCCCGTGGCTAAGCACAGGCGGCCAGACCTCGACAGCACGGCATACCGCAAAGCCCGAGCCGAGTTCCTCGAATACAACACAACCTGCCATTGGTGCAAACGCGCAAAAGCAACCGAGGTCGACCACCGCATCCCGGTCATGAACGGCATCGACCCAATGGACATGGGCAACTGGGTTCCTTCATGCCAAAAGTGCAACGCACGACGCGGAGCCGAAGCACTAGCAAAAAAACGGCAAAACCAAATTTCGCAAAGAAAACAAAAAAATTCAAAACTTTTTTTTGAAAATGAAACGAAATTGACA
>Ga0075472_10000703_pt1 | contig 14143 bp, 16 predicted proteins | sample DEB19_08_DNA_3_FD_77014 | JGI IMG/M metagenome (GOLD analysis project Ga0075472, IMG submission 77014) | Aqueous microbial communities from the Delaware River and Bay under freshwater to marine salinity gradient to study organic matter... | ecosystem: Environmental > Aquatic > Marine > Coastal ...
ACCATGGCTGCAATCGGCCCTCAGTTCCGGTACAGGCCGCCGGCGCTCACGCACAAATTCGTCTGCAAGACGAGTGACACGTTCGTCAAATACCAGCTCGTCTGCTTCGACAGCGGGAGCTCCACGAACGTCACGGCAACCACGTCGGCGAACGTGGAGACCGCGATCGGCATCGCGTTGGAGGCCGTCACCACGGCCGCCGCGGGCACCGAGATCGAGGTGATGCTCCTCACCGCGGGCGACATCTTCGTGATGATCAACGGGAGTTCCTGCACCGCGGGCGTTCGCGTCGCGTGTGAAGGGAACGACGGCCGCGTGACCGACGTGGGCGCCACGCCCGCAAGCGGGTCCGTGCTCGGCATCGCGCTCGCCACGACCTCCACCGACGGCGACTTCGTGCCCGTCCTCGTCGCGCCCCACTGAGCGCGCGCGACTGAACACTTCGAAGAAGGAAGAATCCAATGCCTTTCGTCAACTCGACGAGCGAGGTCCAAACCTCGCAGGTGCTCTCGACGTTCGCGACCGAGTATCAGCCGCGCGGGCTGATCGGCGGGCGTCTCCTCACGCGCATTCCCGTCGCGAAGACGGCGGGCTCGTACCGCACGCGCAACAAGTCGAACATGCTGCGCAACGACAACGTGGAGATCGGCGACGTCGGCCTCCCCGGGTTGGTGCAGGCTGGCTACAGCTCGGCCTCGTTCGCGTGCGAGAACTACGCCGCGGAGGCGCACATCCCGGTCGTGTTCGAGGAGGTGGCGGACGATTCGCTCAACCTCCGCATGGACGCAACCCGCGAGGTCAAGATGCGTCTCGCGGTCGCGGAAGAGTCGCGCATCGCGACCATCATCACGACCACGAGCAACTACGCGAGCGGCAACTACGCCACGTTGGCCGGAACGGATCAGTGGAGCGATTACGCCAACTCCGATCCGTTCGATGACATCCGGACCTACCTGCTCACGATCTACGCGTCGCCGGACGCGCGCAAGGTCGGCTGGTGCGGCGTGCAGGTGTGGCAGAAACTCCAGGACCATCCGGCCATCGTCGAGCGCGTGAAGTACGTGGGATCGATGGGCGGCGCCGGGTCGCCTGCGATGGTCACCCAGCAGGCATTCGCGGCTCTCTTCGGGCTCGACGACTTCCTCGTGTCGGACCTTCTCACCACGAGCACGAACCCGGGGCAAACCGCCACGTATTCGTACATGTGGGGGAAGGATTTCGGCGTGGTCGCGGTGGAGCCTTCGCAGTCGACCATGTTTCTCGGGTTCGGCGCGCGGTTCGTTTACCAGGACGTCGTGATTTCCGAGGTGTTCGACTCGCGGCCCGGCCTCAATGGCGTGACGATGATCAAGGGGGCGCACAGCGTCGACGAGGTGGTCGCGGCGAGCGACGCGGGCTTCGTCCTCAAGGCGGCGGTCGCGTGAAGACAGAGCCGAAAGCAGCGGCACCGGCGGCGCCTCCTCCCCTGGTGGAGGAGGTGCTCGCGTACGTGCACGAGCCGTTCAAATTCGGCGGGCAGTTCCGCAAGCCGGACGAGATTGTGGCGCTCCCTCCGCACATGTTCGCGACGCTCAAGGCGCAAGGCCTTGTGAGCGACCAGCGGCGTCCCGTGCCTGGCGAGATCGAGATGCCGCCCGAGGGCGTGTCGACGGTGAAGGCCGTCGTGACGTCGACGCTGCGGCGCTCGAAGCGCTCGCTGCAGCCCGGCGAAAAGCTCGAGCTCTCGCGCGACGAATACGTGACTCTCGCAACGCTCGGTTGCGTGCGGCTCGGCTGAGTCGTGGCCTACCTGTCGCAGTCAACGCTGTCGGCCGCGTTGGGCTCCGCGCTCACGCTGCGGCTACTCGACGATGATAACGACGGCACGGCCGACACGGCAGCGGTAGCGCAGGTCGTCGACGACGTGACGGCGCTACTCAACGGCTACATCGGGCGCGTGTACACGGTGGCCACGGTCGCCGCGAATCCGCCCGCGACCGTGACGATGATCGCGCGCATGGCGGGCAAACATTTCGCCTACCTGCGACGCCCCGAGTTCAAAAACGAGCGCGGCGAAACGCCGTGTGAAGGCGAGTTCAAAGAGGCACTGCGGATGCTCCGAGAGATCGGGGAGCGCAAGTTTCGCCTCGACATCGACGAGTCTCCGCAGGTGCCCGCCAACGTCAAATCGTCCGTGCGAACCGGAACGTACGACAACGACGACGTTACCTATGGGTTCGTCAAGGACGGCACCGGCTCGGGCGGGTTCTGATGCTCCTCGCTCACCTCAACGTGTCGGACGTCGCGCGCAAGTGCGAAGCGTTCCCCAAGGCGTTTGAGCGTGAAGCGGAAGCGGCCCTCGACGCGGCCGGCGAAGAGGTCCTGACCTCGATTCGAGGCGGCGAGCACTGGAAGGTCCGCAGCGGGAACACCGGCGACTCGTTCAGGATGCTGGACGCTGGACACTTCGCGCGGTCGATACAATCGTCGTCGAAGGTCGCGCTCTTCCTCGAAGCCGGCACCCTCCCGCACGTGATCCGACCGAAGGCGGGGCACGGCACGGTCGGGCCGCTGCAGCGCGGGCAATCACGCCGGTCGCGAACCGACATCGGCACGCACCGCGTAGCGCTCCGCTGGTACGTCGGCGGCACGGCGCACTTCGCGCGCGTCGTGCATCACCCCGGCACGAAGGCGCGTCGGTACCTCGAAATAGAAGCCGCGCGGCTGGACGTGGGCATCCTCCCCGCGCTCGGCGCGCGGCTCGTGTCAACGACTGTGCAGGCCTCTGGCTGGTCGTGAGCCACCTCTACAACAACGCGAAAAAGCTGTTCCTGAACGGCTCGATCGCGTTCACCACGACGACGCTGAAGGTGATGCTGGTCACGGCGAGCTACACGGCCGACGCCGACGACGTCTACGTTTCGAGCGCATCCAGCTATGAGCTCACGGGCACGGGCTACACGAGCGGCTACGGCAACTCAGGGCGCAAGACGCTCGCCTCCAAGACCGTCACCGTCGACAACACGCTCGACCGCGCGGTGTGCGACGCGGCCGACCTCACGTGGACCGCGATCACCGCGGGCACGGTGGCCGCGGCGCTAGTCGTCTACGAGACCGGCGGCAGTGACGCGACGGCGCTCCTCGTCCAGTACTGCGACCTCCCGCGGTTCGTCACGGACGGTACGGATTACGTCCTCACGTGGCCGTCGACCGGCGTGTTTTACCTGTCGTGAATGTTCCCGGCGAGAATGAGGTTGTTTCCGCAGGGCTCGGCCCGCTCGGCAACCTCGACGAGCGCAGGCTCCTTCTCGGCGGCATCGCGTTCCCGCTCGTCGCGCCGAGCACGGGCGGCACGCTCGTCACCGTCGGTGACCCGTTTCTCGATGTCGCGCTGCCATACTGGCAGCACTGTCTGAACCACTACCTCGGCGCGGCATACGTCGCTGCGATGGCGGGGCAAGCCTCCGTCGTCGCGAGCAATCGCGCGTGCGTCGAAACGTCGGTCATCGACCCGGCGCCGTTCCTTGGGGACCGCGCGCTGAGGCTGCCGCTTCTCGCGTGTTTCCCGATGAGGGGCACGTGTAAGCACCAGTCGATCGAACGCGAAGCGGTTCAGTCGACGCACAGGCTCTTGTACATCCTCCCCGCGCTGAGCTGGGAGCAACAGAAGCGGATCGGCTGCGTCATGCAGGCGGCGCTGAAGGTGCTCCACCTCGCAACCGAGGAGCAAGGCGTCGACTCGTATCAGAGCGGCGCGAACGTTTGGGACGACGCTGGCACGTCGGAGATCACGTTTCAAACGTGGCAGATCGGCCAGCTCCCGAACGAGAACGCGTTTACCGCGCACCTCGCGTTGCAGGTCGACATCCTCGTACGCGAGCGCAGTGATTACGACGAAACGACCGGCGCGCCGCTGTGGGGCATGACGATCCAGTTGGACGTCGGCGACACGGGCGAAGGCGACCTAGAGGACCTCGTCTCGGCAGAACAAAACCTTTGAACTGACCCCCCGCGACGGTCCGCCGACTTGGCGGATTGGGCAGCCACCGCTCCGCACCCGCGGAGTCGCGGTCAACGAGGACGACCGGTAGCACCGGCAACTTCCTCCGAGACGTGAGCCACGTCGCCTGCGGTTTCGTCCGCGCACAATTCAATGAAACAACGATTCACGACGTGGCGTTTCCACGGCGTCGATGGCGTCAACGTCATTGACCCGATGACGCTCGATTCGGCCGGCCCGCGCATGATCGGCAAGCGCTGGAGCGACGACGCGGAAGGCTGGGTTCTCGACCGCGAGAACGGGCACTTCACCGCGGACCAGCGCGGCGTCGCACGCTTCTCACACTATTTCGCGGACGCGCTGAACAAGCGCGAGCTGTTGCCTGCGGACAGCGAGACCGCGGCCTATTTCGGCGTGCCTTTCGCGCGCCCAGCAAAGGCTGAAAAATGACGCTTTCTCTCTCGCTCACGGGATTCGACCCCGCCAACCCGGTCCCCGGGATTTACTCTGAGCTCCGTTTCGCACAAGGCGAAACCGCGGGGGATTTGGGCCCCAAGAAGGTCCTGATCATCGCGACGAAGACGAGCGTGGGGACGATCACGGCAGGGACGCAGGTGGTCGGGCCTCTCTCCGATGAGGCTGACTTCATTACATACGGCGGGGTCGGTTCGCCCGCTCACCGCATGGGTGCTGCGTTTTTGAAGCTCTGCAAGAGCGTCCAAGTCTACCTCGTGTGTCCGGCCGTTTCTGCTGGGACAGCGGCGATCGATGAGGTCACGTTTGCGTTCACAACCGGATCCAATCCTACCGGGTCCGGTGTGGCTACGGTCTACATCTGCAACGTTCCGTGCTCCTACGCGTTCACCGCTAGCGACACGGCGACAACGATCGCCGATGGAGTCAAGACCGCGATCAACAACAGGATCGAACTACCTGTCACAGCGACCGCCGCGCTTGGCGTGCTAACGATCACTGGCAAGATCGCCGGCACCGAGCTCAACTCGATCCGCTTTCGATCGGAAGTGACCGCAGGAAAAAACGTAACCACAACCGTGACGAGCGATACCGCGCTCGGCGCAAGCGGTAACGGTGCGTATGCGCCCGGCACAACGGATTGCCTCTACACCACGGTGCTGTCCACGATCCTCGGGCAGAAATATCACTACATCGTCCCGCACGTACAGACGGCCACCGCGCTGTCCGCGCTCCTCACGCAAGTCGACCTCCAGGCAGAGCCGACGACCGGGTTCCGGCAGAAGGTGATCTTCGGATCGGCGCTAGGTCACAGTACGGCGGCCTCGCTCGCGGAGGGTACCAGCGTCGATCGCGTTCGCGCAACGATGGTCAACCAACAGGCCTCGCCCGAAGAACATTACGTGCTCGCGGCGAAGGCTGCTGCCTGCATCATCAAAGAGGAAATCGCCGACCCCTCGTACAACTTCGACGGGTACGGCACGAAGTCTGGGCAGACGTTCCCCGTATCGAAACCGTACGCGGCGAGCGACATCCCGACGCAGACGCAGCTTGCAACGATGCTGAAGCGCGGCGTCACGCCGATCGCGGTAGCCGACAACGGCACGGCGTATATGCCGCGAGTCATCACGACCCGATGTCTCGTGAACAGTCTCTACGACTACCGCGCGCGCGACAGAATCGTGGTCGCGGTGGGCGACAAGTTCATGGATGACTTGATCGCGAGGCTCGCCGCGGCGCCGTGGACGAAGATCACTGCCGACCCTGCGGAGGGCGGCAAACAGCCTGCGGCGGCCTTCGCGACGCCCGCGCGTGTGAAGGCGAAGGTGGAGCAACTGGTATCGGATTACGTCGACGCGGGCTGGCTCGACCCGGCCATGAAGGCGACGATCCTGACGTCGATCCAAGTCGGCGTGGACCCGGTTCTGTCGAGCCGGATGAATATCGTCGTTCCCATCTACTCCGCGATCCTCCTGCACCAGTTCGGCGTGCTCGGGAAAGAGTCGTCGCCCGCGAACTGACGCACCTCACAACAGATTTTCTTCCGGCCCGTGTACACGTCCTCCCGCGTGTGCACGGGCCTTTTTTTTAGGGGTCCGCAATGGCTCTCCAGCAGTACGAAAAGGGCGCGATCTTCCTCAAAGGCGCGCTTCTGGTCGAGGCGACCAATTTCCATTTGGAGCACGACGCTGCGCTCCAGCCGATTCACACCATGCAGAAGGGATTCGCGGGTGTGTCGCCCGGCTCGCCCATGACGAAAGGCTCCGTCTCGTCGGGGATCCCGCGCGTCGGCGTGGAGCTCGACTATCTGCAATCGCTGCAAGACGTCGAGGTCATCGAGTTCGTGGTGTTCGCGCACTCGAAGAAGAAGAAGTTCAAGGGCTACCTGACGAACATCAAGGAGCAATACGGCGCCGACAGGGCGGCCGAAATCTCCTTCGATTTCATCGGCGTCCCGGTCGAGCAGTCCACGCTCTGATGGCTCCTCCGGCGAAAGTCGGGCGCCTCATGGCGCAGGTGATCGCGCGCGGTCGCCTCCCGTTCGCCGTCGTGGATTTTCCACGCTACGACGAGACCGGCGAGGCCGCGGCGCGCGTGTACCTCCGGCCGCTTACGCAGGCGGAACAGGACCTCGCGCGCGCCAACGCGGCGGCCTACGTCGCTCACGTTCTCTCGGGCAAGCAGAAGACGGAATGGCGCCCGGAGGAGCTCGAAGACAACGCGGTCGCCGCGGAGATGCTCGCGGTCTCGTGTCGCGACCCCGACGACCCCGCGAAGCCATTCTTCGAATACGGGGTCGTCGAGACGCGCGAGTGCACGACGGATGAGCTGTCGATGCTCTTCCAGTCGTACAACGCGGTCCGCGAGAAGGCGTATCCGAGCCTCCGCGAGATGAGCGAAGAAGAGATGTGGAGATGGGTGCGCGTGCTGGAGGAGGACGCGCAGCAGTTCCCTTTCTCGCGTGTCTCGCGTTCGAGGCTGGAAGCCTTCTCCGTGTGGGCTGCGAGGTCCTTGGCCTCCCTGCTGGCGGTCAGTGGCACGACGTCGAATTCCTTACCGCGCTCGCTCTTCTGAGAGTCGGCAACAGACTTTATGGCAGCAACCGCGCAACTTGATTTTCGCATCGCTGGCGCGGAGGAGGTTCGGCGCGTCTTCCGTTCGATTGCGCAGGACGCGCAGGACGCGGCAAAGCGCGTAGCGGCGGCGGACGCGGGGAGCACGAAGGAACGCGTCCGCAATCGGAAGGCCGTCGCCGACGCGGAGAAGCAAGCCGCGAAAGACGCCGACGCGTTCCAGCGCGCGCACGACGCGGCGGATCGGGCGAGGTTCCGCGCTCGTGTCGCCGAACAGGACGCGCTGCGGAAGGCGATGAACGACGCCGACCGCGCGCGATTCAAGGCGCGTGTCGCGGAGCAGATCGCAGCGGAGAAAGCCGCGGCGAAGGCCAGCGCCGACGCGCAGAAGATGGCCGCCAAGGAAGGCGCGGCGGCAGCGAAGGCGGCGGCGCAACAGGCGCGGCAACTCGCGAAAGAGGCGGCGCAGCAACGCAGCGCGGAGGACGCGCTACAGCGGCAGCGGTCGCGCGCGCTCATCAAGGAGCGCATCGACGCGGCTCGCGAGGAAGCGCGCGAGACGAGGAAGATTCAGGCGGCGGCGACATCGGCCGCGGTCGCGGAGAACCGCACGAGGCGAGGTGTCGCGGGCGACATCGGTGCGGGCGCAGGGCGCGGCTTTCGGAGCGGCGTCGGCACCATCGCATCGCTCGGACAACTCGCAGTCGGCGGGCTCGGGATCGCGACCGTAGCGAACGCTGTGACGTCGCAACTAGACCTCACGAAACGCGCGGCGCTCTTGGAGAACGCGAGCGGACGCACGGGCGTGGACGGGCAGGACTTCGTGCGCTTCGCCAAAGGCGTGTCGCGCGACGTCGGGGCCGGCGTCTCCGCGAGCGACGTCATGGGCGGGCTCGAAAAGATCTCGGGCAAGGCCGGCGCGGCGGGCATCGACCAGATCGCGGGGAAGTTCAAGGACCTCGCGAAAGTCGCGGCCGGCGCGGGCGTGTCGATCACGGACCTCGGCGACGTCGTTGGGGCGCTCGTGAATCGCGGCGTGAAAGCCGACGAGATGGTCACGATCGTCGAGAAGCTGGTCAAGCAGGGCAAAGACGGCGCGGTGGAGTTTCGCGACCTCGCCACGCACCTCGACGCGTCCTCGGGCGCGTTGCTATCGTTCCAGATGTCGGCAACGAAGCGCATCGAAACGGCGGGCGGGCTCTCGCAGGTCGCGCGCACGTTCGGGCGTTCGAGCGCCGCCGAGGCCACGACGAGCGTGGTCGATCTCGACCGAGATATCACGGCGAAGGCGGACCTCATCAAGGGCCTCACGGGCGGCAAGGTCTCGGGGACGCGCATGGTCGCAGGCCACAAGCGCAACGTGTTCACGGGCGGCGTCGAGGTCGGGACAGACGCGACGCGCTCGCAGTTCCGCGACGTCAACGAACTGTTGCCCGAGATCATCGCGGGCGCGATCAAGGCGGGCAACGTCGACAAGCTGATCGGCGAGGGCGGCGTGTTCACCGGCAATTCCGCGTTCGTGGCGCGACCGTTGATCCAAGCGGCGACACACGGGATCACGAAGAACGAGACGGGCCGCTACGAACTCACGACCGAAGGCGGACGCGCGGACATCAAAGGCGCGGAGGCCGTCAAAGCGCTCCTCGCGCAGTTCACGAACGTCCAGGTCGGCGCGACCGATTCGGCCGATGCGCACGCGCGCGTGGCCGCCACCACGCGGTTCTCCGATGCGCTCAACCGCCTCTCGTCAGACCTCGGGGACCGCCTCGCGCCGAAGGTGGCCGAGCTGACTCCGACGATCATCCAGGTCGGGCAGAAGTTCGGCGAGTTGGTTGGCGCAATCGCGGACCACCCATACCAGATGGCGGCCAAGTTCATCGCACTGAAGACCGCGCTCGGCGTGGCCGAGGCGGGGCTCGGGTCGTTCGCTGGCTATCTCGGCGGGAAGGTGCTCGACGCGCTCATCCCGAAGGCCACGGGGACCATGACGGTCACGGCGGCCGTGGTGAACGTGGCCGGCGGCGGGAAGGTGCCAGTTCCGACGCCACCGCCAGGGAGTCCTCTCGCGGTAGGTGGCGGCGCGTTGGCCGGCGTTGCCTACGTCGCAGCTGGCTCCTACGGCACGTACAAGGCGCTCGGCGAAGAGGTCGGCGGGCGCCGCTCACGCGCCGATGAAGCTCACGCACTCGCGACGGCAATCCGCTCGGGCACGGCCACGCCGGAGCAAGTCCAGCGCGCCAAGACGCTCCGTGGGGAGCTCGAGACCGACCAGAACGCGGGCGCGGCCGAGCGGTTCATCCGTGGCGCCGTGGCGCCCTTCCAAGGCCTCGCGCGTGGCGAGTTCACCGCGGGCAACATCGCAGGTGCGCTCCCCGTCTTCGGCCCGCTGGCGGCCGGCGGCAGGGCGGCGATGGGCTCCACCGAGCAAGGCGAGTTCTCGCACGGCGGCATGGGGTTGAAAGACCTCGCCGCTGCGCTCGACCGCCCCACGATCCTCGCCCCCGGCACGACGATCTCGATCAACAACGCTGAGGAGATCGGCGCCGCGGTCGCCGCGCAGATGACCCAGCAGGGCCCGAAGATGCCAAGCGTCGGGGGGCCGTGACGTGGCGGTCAAGCCTTCCGACCTCGACGTCGCATCGAAGCTACTCAAGCCGAGTTTTCGCGGCGTCGCGTTCCATTGCTCATCGTGGGGGTTCGCGTTCGACCATCAGCACGCACCGCACCTCTACCCGGACCGCGATGCGGGCTACATCGAGAGCACCGGGCGCAACCCGGCGCGCTACCAGTTCACCGCGCTTTTCCGGCTCGGCATCGCCGGGCAGGACGTAGACCTTTTCCCTACTCAGTGGCGCCTCTTCGTTGCGGCGTGTCTCGACCGCACGACGGGCCCGCTCGTCCACCCCGAGCTTGGGAAAATCAAGGTCAAGTGCGTCTCGTGTCGCACGAGCTTCGATCCTCAGCGTCGCGACGGCGTGGACGTGGAAGTTGAGTTCGTCGAGACATCGGACAAGGAGAGCGAGCTCACCGACCTCGTGAAAGGCGCGAGTCCGATGGGCATCGCGATTACCGCGGCGCGCAAACTTGACGACGCCGTGGGCAACGCGAGCCCGAAGCCGGAGTACCCGGAGAGCCTGGCGCCAAGCGCGCTCGACACCCTGAAGGCACTCGAAGGCGCGCTGTCGCAATTCCGTCTCGGCGTCGGCAACCTCACGGGGTCAATCGACCAAATCCTCGGCGCGTTGAGCGAGTTCCGCGAGACCGCAGAGGACACGACCGACCCGAAGTCTTACGCCATTCTCGACGCGATCGACCGGCTCTTCAACGCAACGGCGCTCGTAGGCATCGAGGCCACGAGCACGGCTCGACCGATCACTCCCGCGCGCACCGCAGCCACCACGACGCTTGACGCGGCAGCAGCGTTTTTCAGCATGTCGCTCGACGAGTTCATCAAGCTGAATCCGCGTCTCGCTGAGCGCACCATGGTCAACGCGGGCACCGACGTTTTCGTTTACGCGGACGCAGCGTAATGCCTGTCGATCTCGACGAAGTTACGCTGGTCGTCCAACACGATCGCGGCGGGCCGAACGAGTTCACGTTGTGGGAGGAAGTCACGATCGCCGACGACTTCCTTACGCCTTGCCAGACGTGCACGCTGAAGGTCGGCGCGGACGAGACGCGTTTCGAACTGACGAAGGCGATTGCGGCAGGCGACCGTTTTCAAGTTCTCGTCAACGGGCACTCGCAGATCAGCGGGTTCGTCGACAAGGTGAGCGTGCGCTCGGGCCGCCAGGGCACGACGGTCACCGTCACCGGGCGCGATACGCTCTCCCCGGTCGTCGACGGCAACGCGGACCCGCGAATGCAGGTCAAGAAGTCGATGACGCTGGAGGAGCTCGCGACCGAGCTTTTCGCGAATCAGTTCAAGCTCGACGTCTCGATTACCGACGAAGCCGCGGCACACCGCAACGTCGCGGCGGGCAAGCCGGTGAAGCCCGGCCCGGCGAAGCGACGACGCAAGATTACCGACCCGCTGAAGGAACTTCGGCCGCGCGACAACGAGGGCGGCTTCCAGTATTTCACGCGCATCGCGCACCGCTCCGGCTTCCACGCGTGGGCGTCGGCGGACGGCTCGAAGGTGGTGATTGCGACGCCGGATTACGACCAAGAGCCCGCGTATGACATCGTCTCGAAGCGCGGGCAAAAGCCAGGCGCGGCGGGCGGCAACATGGTCGAACAGGCCGAGGCGTCGACAGACTTGACCGGCGTTCCGTCCGTCGTTCGCGTGCGCGGCAAGTCGACGCAGCCGGGCGAGAAGACGGCCTACAACGGCATGTACGACAACGCGAAAATGACCTCGCGCTACGTGCCTTTCTACTGCGTCGATGACGACGTCGCGACGAAGGCGCAGGCAGACCAGATCGCGCGCTACCTCGCCGGTAAGGCGATGCGCCACTTGTTTACGTACCAGTGCACGGTGCGCGGCCTCACCGACCCGGTTAACAAGCGCGTATGGAACGTCGATACCGTCGCCAACGTGGTCGATGAGTTCTGCGGCGTCGATGGCGCGTTCTGGGTCATGAGCCGCACGCTCCGCAAGTCGCGACAGGGCACATTCACCGACCTCACGCTGATCCCGCTCGGTACCATGCTCTTCGATTACCCGCCCGAGCTCGAGCCCCCCGCGTGGAGCGGCTCGTACAAGGCGGACAAAAAGCCGACGGACTGGAACCCCGCGTTCGCGTTCGCGGCTCTCGGCTCTCGCAGGTGGTACGGCTCATGAGCGATTTCGACTTCGCCGACGTGTTCGACTCGATGTGGGGGAACGAGTCCACGGGCGGCGCCGACGAGATTCCGACGTGCTCGATTCGTCGCACCGGGGAGGATGACGGGAAAGACGGCGATGACGTTGAACTGTGGGGCCAAGGCTGCATCGTCTACCGGCCCGCGGACCCGACGGACGACGGCCGGTGCCAGCTCCTCGTGGCGAAGGTCGGCTCACGCCCCGTGGCGATTGCGTCGCGCGACTTGAGAGCATCACAAGCGGCAGGGGCCATGAACAAGGGCGACGCGGCCCTCGTTTCCCCCACCGGGAAGAATGCGTTCCGGGCAAACGCGGACGGTTCGATCTCAATCCTGCAACAGGGAGAATCGACGGACGCCTTTCTCACGTTCGAAAAAGACGGGACCATCATCTTCGGAAACCCGTGGGGCCAGTTCGAGCTCGGGCCGAACGGCTTTCTCATGACCACAATAACCGGCGAAGCGCTCGCCGTCGGCGGCGGGTTCGTGAACGCGCTCGCGCCCACCGTCGCACTGTCCGGAGGCTCCGTCATGCTCGGCGCAACCGCTGCCGTGCCGCTCGCGCTCATTCCCACGGTGGTCCCCACGGGCACCGCCGTCGCTGCGTTCGCGGTCACCAAGCCGTGCCCAAACATCTTCGTGTGAGCCATGGCAACGCGCTGCAAACTGCCGCCGCTGCCGTTCCCGGCGCTGCCGTCGATATCACTCTCGTTGCGGCTCCCGGGCATCCCGCTGCCTTCGCTCCCGTCGCTGAAGTTGCGGCTCCCTGGGTTCTCGCTCTCGCTGCCGTCGATCTCGCTGAGCCTGAAGATCCCGGGCATCCCGCTTCCGACGTTGCCGAGCTTGAAGCTTCGCTTGCCTGGCTTCTCGTTGTCGCTCCCGTCGATCTCGCTCTCGCTGCGAATCCCCGGGCTCCCGTTGCCTAGCCTTCCCTCCTGTCCCCTGGATCTGTTGTGAGCATCTACGGATTCGGCGTGCAGCCGTTCGGCACGACGGCGGGCGGCGTCGGCTCGCCTTCGACGCTCCCTGCGCCGGGATACAACTACGAGGCCATTATCGACCTCGTTCCCGCGCGGGAGATCGACCTCCTCATGCGCGACTACGTCGTAGACGACGACACGGCCGGCGTGCCGCACGACGAGATGGATCCGGTTACGCAGTCCGTGATCCTCCGGCTGACGACGCGCAAAGGCTCGCTCGCGTTCGATCGCACGTTCGGAAACGACCTGCTCAACGCAACGAAGGCCACGGGCGACCTGCAGCGTTCCGGGGAGCGCGCGGTACGCGAGTGCCTAGGCGACCTGCTGCAGATCGGCGCAGTCATCCTCCGATACGTCGCCGTGACCACGTACCCGGGTGGCGTGCTGCTCCTCGAAGTGGGCTGGACGAACACAGCGACGAGCCAAGAGCGCGTGACGCGCGCTGAACTATGACCACGACCGCACTCACCTACCCGACGCAGGAAACGCTCGCGCAGAGCTACCTGAATTTCTACCGGCGCGAACTGATCGCGCGCGGCGTCTCCGTCGCGAGCGCCTACGCGGCGACCGCACGCGGTACCGACCGTTGGATTTCGGCGAACGCGCTCGCGCAGGTGTGCGGCGTCGTGCTCGCCAACGAGCACATCAAAGAGGACGCGACGTTTCCTGATACCGCGGTCGGTGACGACCTCGTGGCGCTAGCGGCCATCTACGGAATCACGCCGTCCCCTGGCGCAGGCGCGACGGGCAACGTGGTCATCACGTGCTCGGGCACCGTGACGTATGCCGCAGGGACGCAGGCCACGAGCACGAAGGGCAAACGGTACCGCGTGCTCGTCCTCTCGACGGTCACCACGGGCACGGAGATCGCTGTCGAGGGAGTGGACAAGGGGACGTCCACCGACCTCGATGCGGGCGAGGTGCTCACCTGGGTCGACCCGCCCATCGGCTCGGCCAACACGTGCGTGGTGGCGTCTGGCGGCCTCACGAATGGCGTCGATGTAGACAACGACGCTCGGCTTCGCAAGCGTCTTCTGCAGCGCCTCCGCGAGCCGCAGAATGGCGGCTCATGGGCGCACGTCCGTCGGTGGATGACGGACGCCTCCGCGGCCGTAGAGGACGCGTGGGTGTACCCCGCGGCGCAGGGCCCGGGGACGCTCCACGCGGCCTACACGGTCGTCGGCGACCGCGATAACGACTACGCGCGCGCGGGCACGACGGCGCTCACGTCGACCGTTGCTGCGTACGTGCTCGCGCAAGCGCCAGAGATGGCGCGCGCGGTGATCACGACCGTCGCGCACCAGGACCTCACCGCGGCGGTCGAGGTGACGCTC
>Ga0075472_10000710_pt1 | contig 14075 bp, 14 predicted proteins | sample DEB19_08_DNA_3_FD_77014 | JGI IMG/M metagenome (GOLD analysis project Ga0075472, IMG submission 77014) | Aqueous microbial communities from the Delaware River and Bay under freshwater to marine salinity gradient to study organic matter... | ecosystem: Environmental > Aquatic > Marine > Coastal ...
AGGCTTCTCTTTGTGGTTTTCTGGCGGGCACCACAATGCATTCTCCCGCCTGTCCGCCTTCCCCTTGCGCTCGTCCTCCACGTCGCCAGCGTCGGAGATCGGCGCGATGTCGATAAGGCGGGCTGTCATCGTGTCGGTGTCCACATGCTCAAAAGTCCACATCTCAAACTTGTTTTGATGCCCATACATGCCGCCGTACATAACCCGTCCAGCCTCGATGCGGGCGCGCAGGGAATCCCGCTCGGCAAGCAGCCGCGCATTCTCGGCGCGTAGGTCCGCAAGACCATCGGCCGGCGCGGCGGTTGGTACTTGCCACTGCCACGGCTGGGCGCGGTTGAACGCCACATCTGCCGGGTCGCACTCAGGCTTGAGGATGGCGCGGTATTCCAATGCGGACACGCGCGACTCCAGCTGCTCGATGCGTTCTCGGTTCTTCATACTCTACACTCCGCGTGTTGTGAGGTATTCCGCGTCAATGCCGGCGCGGTAGTTCGCCTCGTTCTTATCTATATCCTCGCGATCATCGCACCAACGACGAACAGCGCTGTCGATAGCATTGTCTTCGGACTGCGCTTCATCGCCCTCGATGTCCTCGATAGTGGCAACGTAGGTGCCATATGCGTAGCGCAGCGTGTAGCGATACACCTGGCCTTGCGCGATGAGATCTTGTAATTGTTCAGACACGGGCGCCTCCTAGAACACATCTTCTGTTAGGGGCTTCGTTTTATATAATTTGCGAATCGGCTCAGGGGCAGCACGAAGGATCTCTTCGATCATTGGGTCGTCTGTGTGCGTGCCTGTGACGCGCGCCACATGTATCAGCAGACCGGGTTGATTTGCCCAGCGCTTTGTCGGCGTGCCGGTAACGACCTGGCTGTCGTCGTTCCAGCAGATACCGACAAGGGCGTCCTCGGCGCAGCGCAGGAGCTTCGTGCGGTCAGGTCGTGACGTATGCCAGTAGGGGGCGTCCTCGCGCAGAATGCGTTCGCCCTTGATGACGCGATAGTGGTCAAGCGGGCGTTGCAGGAAGAAGTCCATGCGCAGGAATATCGGGCCAGCCAGCGGTGGGCCTTGATACGCTTGGCGCGCGTGCGTAGCGACTTTGAGCATCCACGCGGACTTACCTTTGCAGGAGTCCATGTTGTAGAGCTTGCCGGTCCTGCGCGAGCGCATGGGCGTCTTGGAGCCTGCTGTAGCTGGCTGGCCGGGGACGAATATGGTGATGTCGTAGCGCATGCTAAAACGCCTGTGTCGGTTTGTTGGTTGTGGGGACTGCAAGTGCGGCAAACTCAGCCCTGCGCGCTTCTTCGTCTTTGGCTTGCCCACGCGCGGACTTCGGGGCGCCAACAGCACGCGCAGCCTCGCGCAGCGCGTCTACCGCAGGCTTCTCGTCCCTCGCTTCGTTGTACTTGCGATACTTTTCGCGGTTCTGATTGCGCTCGAACCCGTAGACATGAACGAACGGCTTGCCGTCATGCTCCTGCCATTCAAAGGCGCCCGCCGCGAATAGCGAGTCCCACACCTTCTGGGCGTCCTTGGGGCGATAGAAACCGAGCGCGCGACGCCACTCATCGAAGCTCATGGGATTGTTTCCCAGGGCGAGACATCCACGGGTCGGGCTACCGAAACGCGGGTCGGTGAAGATGAGCATGGAGTACACCCAGCACATGCGGGCATGCTCGCTCAGTCCTGCATGGCGCCGCGAGCCGAGAAACTGGTCGCGATAGAATGGAATGGATACATCGTCAGCAGGCATTGGGAACCTTCCGTGATCTGTTTTTCAGATTGTTTTTGAAAGCGAAATAACCTGTGCCGGCCTTGTATTTTTCGCCCTTGAGCTTGGCTTTCGCCTGCCCCCATGCGTGATACGACTCCAGCGTGCCGGAAGCCTTAGCCTTCTCCCAGAGAGTGTTGACATCCTCGGGGTGAATGCGCTCCAGCAGGCCGTCTACCTCTGCCGCTATCTCGGCTTCGATGGGGTCAGGAAGTGCGAACTCGTAGCCGCAATGCGGGCAGACAATCGGCTTGAACACGATTGCCGAGCACTGCGGGCAGTGTTGTAGCTCGACGATGTTGTCCTCCTTGACGCCTTTGTCGAGTGACCACACGCGGTCCATGTCAGGCAGTCCATGCACGGCGTAGTTGCCCACGTGGTCAAGGACGATGGTGTCGGGCTTACCCTCGTAGGTGCGCAGGCCGCGTCCAATCCATTGCAGGTAGAGCATGAGGCTCTTCGTCTTGCGCAGTTCCTGCACGACGCGCACCCGGCGAATGTCGAGCCCCTCGCCGATCAGATCGCAACTCGTTAGGACATCGAGGTCGCCTGTGTCGAGCGCTTCGATGCGACGGTCGCGAATGTCGGTATCCATCTTGCCGTCAACACTGGCAGCGCGATAGCCCTCGGCGCGATACATCTCGGCAACGCGCTCCGCGTGGTCTACAGAGTTGCAGAACACGATGGCGGGCTCGCCTGGAGCAAACTTGCTGTAGTGATCGACAGCCTTGCCAATAACATCGCGGTTGTTGGTCAGGGCGTCGAGGTCTTTCCTCACGTAGTCGCCAGCTTGGACGCGGGCGCCAGAGAAGTCGGCGATGGGGATGGAGTAAACCTTGGGCTGCGTGAGATACCCCTGCTTGATCAGCCATCCGATTTGCGGGCCGCAGATGAGATGCTCGAAGAACGTGCCGAGCCCAGCGCCGGAAAGGCGACAAGGCGTTGCGGAGAACCCGAGCACTCGCGCGTGCGGGAAGCGCTGCATGACATCCATCCACGTGCGGGCGGTGCCGTGGTGCGCCTCGTCGGCAACGATAATGTCGGGCGTAGGGACATCGCGCGTTGCAAGGGATTGGACAGACGCCACCTGCACCAGTGCTGAACGATTAGGTGCCCAGCCGTTTGCAATGACGCCGTGCTCGACGCCGCATTCCGTAAGCGTGCGGCAGGTCTGCTTGATGAGTTCCCGGCGATGCACGAGGATGAGTACGCGCTTACCCTTGGCTGCGGCATTCTTCGCGATGAAGGCGAACATGACGGTCTTGCCGCCGCCTGTGGAAAGCTGGTACATGACTGCCCGGTGCTTGCGCAGGTAGTGGCGCATTTTGTCGATGCCGTCGCTCTGGTAATCGCGCAGGTTCATCCGAGCCTCGCCAAAGTGAAGCCCATTACAACAGTGACTATTTCGTCGGGTGATGCAAAGCGCACAGGGATACGGAGTTGCTCGGCGATCTTGATCTCCGCATTAACACCAGTGGACTGCTCCCAGCCGTCCAGTTTGCAGACAGCCAGCAAAGAGCAGTTCTTGAGGTACTCGCGGTCTACGTTTTCCCAGAACTCCCATGTGTGCGGCAGATCTTCAAATTCGAGCATGGGGTGCGAGTGCGTGATGGGGGAGTAGACGTTGATGCCGCGCGCCATTAACGCGGCTGCGACCTCGGTGAGCCTGCGAAAGCGGTCGTGGCGCACGTGCGGGTCTTCGTGTGTGTATGGGCCTGCGAGGTAGATCATGCCGCCACCTCCACCGTGTCACGCTCCAGCCAAACAACCGTGCAGCCGAGCGCCCTCGATATGGCAGCAGGAACCGCCGCCTCGGACTTCACCCAGGTCGCACCAAAGACGTACTGCATGCCGCCCTTGATGCGCTTGAACCACTCCGAGCGATTGCCGTCGTCCAAGTCGCCGATGCGGTCCACGATGGCGAAGCCACAGCCCAGCGCCTCGGCGATGACGGTTTGCACGATGAGCAATTCGCCATCCGACACGTCGTAGATGCTGGCGCCCTTCGTGCGGCCAGCGCGCCATAGTTCGGCAACGAGATTGCCGCCGTCCTGCTTCAACTTGATTGCGTAGCCATGGGCTTTGAGGCGCGCGTTGACCGTCTCGACAAACTGCTCCTGCGCATTTGCGCCAAGAGCGGACTGGGCGCCACCGTCACGAAACTGCTCGACAGCCCATGTCAGCATGTCTGAGCGATGCTTGGCTGCTGCGCGCGACTTCATTACCGACTCGCGCTCGACTGCCAGCTTCACATTGGCCACGGTCTGCTCGCCCCTGGCGATGCGCCCCTCAAGGGTGGTCAGTTCTTCCTGATCGAACGGCTCGGCGGGCGTCTCGTTGCGCAGTTCCTGAATGCGCGATGTCTGCTTGCCGCGCCTGAAAGCGATGTCTTCGTTCTGCGGGCGAGCCTTGCGGAGTTCCTCGCGTGCCTCGCTGAGTTCGGAGAGCAGCGTCACGCTACGGTCCCAGAGTCCAGCCTTCTCAGCCGTCAAGGCATCCACCTGCGCCTGCTTTGCCTGAATGATGGCAGGGTCCGTAGTCGTGTCCATCGGGCGCTTGCAGGTGGGGCAGCACGTCTGCGCCATGGCCTTCAGCTCGTTCTCAGCCGGCTTGATTTGCAGGTCGAGCGAGTAAATGGTCTGCGAGATGGTGTTGCGCTCGCGGTCGATGTTCTCCACCTTGGACTCGAAGGTGCCGAGGTCAATCGGGAGCGGCATGGCGGTTAGGGCATCCTCAGCCGCCTGCAAGTCGCGCAGGATGTCGTCCTTGCTGCGCCCGGTCGTGGCGAGCCCCTGCTTCTTGAGCAGTTCGTCGCGCTTCGTGCGCAGGATGGCAAGCTGTGCCTCCATGGCGCCCAGCTTCGATGTGTCCACGCCGGCCACTGCGGTAAGTTCCTCTAGCCGCAGGTCAAAGCGCTTGATGTCACGATTAATTGCCGTGCGCTCCTCATAGGCGTGCTGGCCGAGCTTGCGCAGGTCTTCGAGCTTGTCCAGCTTGATTGCGCATTCCTTGATCCAGCGTTGCAGCCATGCCCAGTTGTCAGGGCCGCAGTGCGCAGCCAGGGCATTCATGTCCATGCCGCCACCGAGTTCTGACAGGCGAACGTACAAGTCGTCAGAGAGCACGTAGGCGTGCGGGTGAGCCGAGGCGTGCGCGTGCGTCATGTCGAACCCGGCGATGTTGAACAGCTTCCTGCGTGCGTCAGCGCCAACTTCGCGCTCGGTGCCGTAGGTCAGCACAATCTGGCTGGCCTTGACGCTGGCGGTGCAGTCGAGGGTGTATGCAGTACCCTCGTGCTCCAGCGTGAGCGTTACCTTGGCTTTCGAGTCGGTTGCGCCGATGAGTTCGGCGAGCTTCTTTGGCTTGCCGAGCTTGTCGTAGCAGGTGCCGGTCAACGCCCATTGCAGGGCCATGAGGGCACTGGTCTTGCCCGCGCCGTTGAGGCCGATGAACATGAGCGAACCGTCAATCTTCGGCACGTCCAGTTCTCGCAGCCCACGGAAATTGGCTATCTTGATAGCAGTGAGTCTCACTCGTCGTCCTCCACGTCGCATGTGGCGTCGATGTTTTGTGATTCAAGGTGCTTGAAGATGGATTGCGCGACTTCCTCGCGGTCGAGGCGCGGGTCGAAGAGTGCAACGATGATGATCTGGCTCATTCCTCGTCCCCTTCGCCCGCAGTCTTGCCACGGAAGGCGGTCTTGCGCGTTGTGGTGATGAGGTCGGGTAGCTTCTTGAAGAGCTTCTTCGCCTTCACCTGATTGATGGAGAGATACTTGAACGGGTCTTCGCCGAGGCATGCGGCAGACTTGAGGAATGCCTGAATATCTTCGATGCGCTGCGACTCCGAGACGTGCGTGCCCCACTTCACGCCGTTGTGCGTTACCGGCCCGTAGATGTCCGTGTACTCGCGCAAGGCCGCTTTCGCCATGGCGATGTCGCGTTCGAGTAGAGAGATGTTCTCGACGGCGGACTTCGCTTCTTCTAAGCTGGCAATGGCGCCGATGGGGGTAGCCTTGGCCGCGCAGATGTGCGCGTAGTTGCAGGTCATGCAGTGCGCGCCTGGGCGACAAGGGAAGTCAGTTGCTGTGCTAACCTGCGCGACGAGGCTTCGGAACTTCTCGGTCAGTGCAGGCTTGTCATCGAGCGTGTAGACCTTTTCCTTCGTGACGCCGTAGCGCACAAAGTCGAACTTGCAGATAACCTGATAGACGTTGTAGTTGCGACCCATGAGGATGAAGGCAAACAAGTCTGCTTGCAGCACATCAAGATCAACCTTCCAGCCCGCCTTGTAGGTGGTAACAATGATTGTGGAAGCTCGGTCAGGGTGATACTCGCTATGGTCTACTCGGGCATCAACGTCATGCTGATCTCCCAGCCATCGTGCGCTACCGATCTCGAATGGGCAGAATTGGCCAAGAGGAGTCTCGAAGCTATGGTCGTGCGCAGGTTCAAAGAAAGCCCCCTCAGCCCACTGCTCGGCGAGCGCAAGCGCATCTTCCTGCTCTTCGACCGTGCAGTAGGAGCCACCATTCTTGGCGCTCTCCATGTCCACCTGCTTGATAGCGTCCTGCATGAACTTCGGCACCATAGAGGTATCGGTGAGGCGCTTACTGTTTACGCAGTGCTTGCCGTACAGGGCCGCAAACGTGTGGAACAGCTTGCCGACATTCATGTGCGCGGAGTGCTTGATTGGTGCGCCATCCTTGGCGAACTTGTAGGAACCGGGGCACTTCTGGAATGCGGCGAGTTTGGCGTAGGTGTATGCCATTAGAAGAACTCCCCTTCGGCGTTAACGGGGATTTCCTCGGGGATGGGCTCGGGTTCCGGCTCAGGAGCGGGCGCAGCTTCGCGAGCGAGCTTTGCTACGCCAGCTTCAATGGCGCGCAGGGTGTGATCCTTGGTCCAGCCCTTCTCCATTGCGTGCGTGAGCATCGTCCCACGGTGCATGGCGGGAAGCTGCTTGAGTGCTTCGAGCACGTCAGGGTCACGGTCGAGGGTCAATGGCTCGGGCTCTTCGCCGAACAGGTCAGCGGTATCGTCTACGACCTCAGCCTCGGTAATGACGCCATCTTCGTCCACAGTCTCGACGACCGCCACGGCATCGTGAGTGATCTGCGACTTCGCATACAGCCCGTCAGGCGCGTAGGACTCCTGCGGTGGCGGTGGCAGTTCGGCAGGGCCAGCACCAACGCCAAGCTGGCGCACCATGCCCGCATCGCGAATAGAGTGGGGCACAATCAGGTCCAGCACGAAGATGGTGATCTTTTTGCCGTCCTCGGGGTTGTGCGCCTGCTGCGGGCGAACGACGAGCTTTACTTCCATCATGGCAATGCGGCCAAGCACGCGACGCATCACGTCGAGCGACGTATTGATATTGACGATGCTGTTGAAGCTGGTCGTGTCGATTTGCCAGATCTGGAAACCCGGCAGGTCAGGGAGAAACACCTGCAAGGACGCGAGTTGCTTGCACCCAGGCTTGCCGTGCATGCCGCGCGCCATCGAGAAGTCGCAGTTCTCCGGTCCTGCGCACTCAACGTCAATCAGTTCCCCCTCGTGAGCGCGAGAGGCGATGCAGCCATCGCCTTTGCAAAGCAGCCCGTTGGAGTTGTAGCACTTGTACCACTGCGCGAAGACAAGATCGGGGTCTTCGGCAGGCAGGCAGACGGTCAGTTCCTGCGGGCGCTCGCCATACTGGGCCTGCAAGGTCGGCAACATGTTTGGGTCCACCGGGTCGAAGATGAAGTGGTCCAGCTTCTTCGGGTATTCCTTGCCGCCTTTGCTGACAGCCTTCTCACCGATGCGGATCTTCCCCGCGCGGCTCCAGCGTCGCTTGTCGCTTAATCCAACGATGGGCATCAGTTCATCTCCTTCTTCGCAAGTTCGTTCATGTTGGGCTCAGGTATTTGCAGGACGCGCCTTGCAAGCGCTCCCTCGTCGTTCGCAATCTCGCCGTTAATCCAGTTGCGGTAGTCGGCGTAGAACAGAAGCGCCACGCGCTCGGCGTATCCCTTGAGGATGAGTACGTTCATCGCGCTCATCATCTCGGCGTGGTTCTTCGTCCACTGGCGATTCATTTCGTCACGGGCGCTGCGATGGTCGTAGTCTCTGCGATACCTACCAACGTAGTAACACGCAACAGCGACGCCAAATAAGAGTACGAGGACTTCAAGGTCGTTCATGGTTCCCCCAGTGCTACGCGCTTTTGCGCGGTTGGTTGAGTTCTCGAAGAATTTGGGAGGCGCGCGCCTGTCCAGTCTTGCGCAGGTTGATCTCCCTGCGAGCAGCTTCTTGGCGAGCAGCGATGAAGCGCTCGACTTCGTTCTGCGAAATCTTCCACGGGCAGCGCGTGTGGTCGCCCGTGCGGAATGCGGTGGTAAAGACGCCCTCGTGAATCATGGCGATGACTCCTGCTGATGTCATTGAGAGGCAGGTTGCCACCTGTTTGACGGAGAGGAATTTATCCATGGTGTTCACTGGAGAGGTTGGCGGCGGGCGCGGTAGGGGAAGGCGCGCCCGCCGCCTGGGGGAGGAAACGTGCGGGGTGGTTTGCGGAGTCCCCACACGTTTGAGAGGCTTTCACTGAACGTTCGTAAAGGAAGCGCTGGACATCGGTCTTGTCAAAACGGACGGTGCGATAGCCAAGTTTCATGCTGGGCATGCCCTCGGCCATGAGTTTGCGCACCGTGTCCTTGGATACTCCGAGCCAAGTTGCGCAATCGCCGACTGACATTGGTTTGTCATTCGCCGAATAAGTAGGCTGTTCTACGTGTACTGTCAATGGTTGTACCTCCATTTGCCGGAGAGTACAAGTTTATACGCGTATTGTCAAGTAAAATTTTATAGAGATTTTACCGAAACCTGTCTGGAACTTTGCTTTGTACGATAAAATACGTGTAACCACTTTAGGAGACTTGACTTATGAATACTTTAGGCGCGACAATTCAGCCCATGACAGAAGGCGAACACAAAGAGCGACTGCGTTCATGCTCGCATGTGGCTATCCGTTACCACAGGCGCTACGACATCGCTGATGCCATTGGCTGTAGCCGACAGACGTTTTCGACGTTCATGTCGGGGGGGCCGCTGGGCGCGACGTATCGGAGTAATCTGGAAGCATGGCTGCGTGAGAAAGGCTATTGGCAGGATTCAGAGATCCAGCCCGACAGCAGCGCAACGGTTGCGCAGCGCATCCTTGCTGGCGAACTGCGCAACCTGGCCGACCTGATGGAAGCTGATATGAGCGACAAATTTAAAGCGGAGCGCTTTGTGTCGTTCGTGACTCAGTACGCAAAGGGGTACGAGGCGGAATTGAATCGCCGGAAGGAATAGGGGCCCCGAGCCTCTCGATGAGTCTGCGCGCGTGCTCTACATCTTGGGCGCTGATTTGTGGCACTTCGCCAAGCGTTGCAGCAACCCACAGCAATGACGTGTTGGACATGATTTCCCCTCGGAAGTCATGCGAGATCTTTGGCACGCGAAACTCCTGCGCGGCTCGCACCCGGCTACCCCAAGTAGCAATCCAAGATAGTAGCACGCATATCGCATACTGTCAATATGTTCAGTAAAACTCTAAAACCTGTCGATCTTGGGTACGACTGCCGCGAGGTTTGCGTAGTGCGCGGTCATTGCGATGTTGCTATGCCGCATCAGCTTCACGATGAGCACCGTGTCATAGCCCAGCGACAGCAGGTGGCTTGCAAAGGAATGGCGCAGCGTGTGCGGCGAACCTTTGAAACCTGTCTGCGCTATCAGCGTCTCCCACCGCGACTGGTAGTTCCATCGACCGTGCGGCCTGATGGACGATGGCAGGTCTTTGTTCTTCCCGGCGATGATGTAGCCCTGCTCCTCCCTAAAAGGGCACAGGGCGGCGCGTAGGATGTCGTGCAGGGGTACGATGGCAGCGCTCCCCTTGGTCTTTGTCCCTCGCACGCGCAAGTGTCCTTCCTCCCAATTCACATCTTCCCACCGGGCAGCGATTGCCTCGCCATGGCGCATGCCGGCATAGGCGCACAAGATGCAGAACAGGTAGGTGTCAATGTTGATCTCCTTCGCCTTGGCTATGAGCGACTCGACTTCGGGCCATGGGCGAAACTTAGCTTCCGGCTTTGGCGAGTTGAGCAGGTCAATCGACTTGAAGGGATTCTGGCATGTCAGTTCTCCCCATCGTATCAGGCGGGAGTAGACCGACGACACGATACTGCAAATCGAGTTGACGTAGCTCGGCTTGCGGTCCTCGGCGAGCATTGCCTTCTGGAAGCGCGCGATGTCTACCGGCTGGACGGACGCCAGTGTTGGGCACCCTGTCACGCGCCAGAAGCACTCCCAGGCGCTTTTGTTGTGGTAAATGGTACGCTCAGAGGAAGATGTCTGGTGCTCCAGGTAGAAATCCCAAGCGTCATCGGGGGTGAAGTCCTTGACTGCCAAGTCGAGCGAGAACCGCGAGCGTAGCAGCTCTACCGCGAGGGCGTCGCGAATTTCCTTGGCCAGCTTCGGGTCGGAAGTCTGTGTCGAGCGCATGATCTGCTTGCCGTCAACCCCGCGCCATTTCATTGTCCAGAATTGACTACCCTTGCGCTTGAATAATGACACGCCGCGCTCTGCAATCTGCTTCTTTATCGCCATGAATCGTCCTCCGCTTAGTCGATTCATGGTAGCTTTGTGGTAGCAGGTCTGTCAATTCAAATCGTTAAGTGTTGCGCAGCAACGACTTACATTGGTAAACACGGGAAACCTATTGTTGACGCAGTATACTTTACCCTATGTAAACACTGGATTTACATTTCAAATCGTACCTGATTTGAGTGCCATTTGGTAGCATATTGGTATCAGTCGTTCGCCTTCATCTCCCTGATGATTGCCCTCGGAGTGGTCGCTTTTAGCTTCTCCTCGGGCGTACCGTAGGTCATGATCCAAATGTCCTTAAATCGCCTAAGTGCGTCCTCTATGCCGTATGTCTGTGTCAGCAGCTTTTCCTCTCTAAGCACAGGCGCCAGCTTGCGCCACACGGTTATTTTGTTAGCATCCTTCCCGGCAGACTCTACAGCATCCCGCAAGACGCTTCCTAGACGCTCTGAGCGTGCAGCCTCGTCAGCCATCAGAGTAGACTTCTCCCTACGCAAACGCTGCTCCACACCCTTGTCAGAAGCTCTGACATACCGACGCATGATCGGCCCAATGACCGGGACGCGCCCAATCTCATTGATCATGTCATCCTTCGTTTCGTCGCTAGAGAAGTTTATGACTGTACTGAAATACTTGCGAGCCTCGTGCTCCACTGCCTGCTTTACAGCCTCTGGCACTTCCCCTCGCATTGCTGGTGCGACCACGCCTGCGGCCATCGCTCCACGATCAATGGCGGGCATGCCTCGGTAGGTATCATAGGGGCTCACGCCACTCGCAAGCAGCATCAAGTCCAGCATCATTGCTGGTAGTGGTGCCAGGCTATCAGGCTTTGCAGGTGCTTGGTTAATGGCGGTCCTGCCGATCTCGTCAATGTCGATTCGCTCGCCAAGAAGCGGGCGCGTGGTAGCCCATGCCAGCCCGCCAAAGAAGATGCCAGTGTGGTCAGAAGGTAGCGGGATGTAGGTTGGGGTGCCATCCTTAGTGAAACCGAGCGGGATGACAGTGTAATTCATCAGGTCGCTGTCAGGGACGGTGTTGTAGAAGCGCTTCAACCAGTCCTCTTCCTCATCCAGCCCGAGCAAGTATCCAAGCATGCCCAACTGTAACCCGCGCATTAGCAGCTTGGGTGCAATGTCCACTGCGGCAACCTTGAACATGTAGGCTAGCTTCTGCTCCTTGGCCGCCTTGTAGGTAGACCGCAAACCTTGAATATTGATGTTAGAAAACAGGAACAGCCCGTTCATTGGCCTGCGCCAACGTCCACCGGCCAGCGCATCAGGTGTGCCAGCCATAGTGCGCACGCGCTCCGACACCCTCATGACGCCCTCGCGCTCAATGTAGCCCTCATTGATCATGCGGTAAGCGTTCGCCGCCTTGCTCCACCGCTCGAAAAACAGGTTCCACGTCTCGACGCCATCCTTTGCTTTCGTCAGCACGCGCAACAGTACATTCTTGTTGATGTTCTTCTCCCCTGCTAGTCCATGAATGTGGGCCATGCGCTCGACTTCCGTTTCGTAGTCGGCCTGATTGGCTGCGTCATAGGCAAGGTTGGGGATGAGCATGTTGTTCTTGTAGGCAAACTTGGTGAGCATAGTGGACTCACCTTTCACCGCGTCGATGTAGGCATCCTGCCACGTCCTGCGCAGGCTGTTGATGACCGGGATTGGGTTTACCCCTGGCGTGTTCTTGTAACCGGTCGCTACATCCTTCATGAAGGCAACCGGCCCAAAGCCGGGATTCCACGTCGTAAGCGACCTCCTGAACCACCCTGACACCCACATGTTTTGGACGATCTTGGTAAAGTTGTTCATCTCGACAAGGTTCGTCTCGTATGCCAGCGCGATGGCGCGGTCGATGATTACTGCTTGTAACTTCCCGTCGAGTGAGTACTTCATGAGTTGCTTTGTTGGGTCAGTTGGCTCCTTGTAGACAATCTCCCCGCCACTCCTGCGCGACATCGGCGCGTCCTCTACTTCACCCAATTCCTTGCCCACATCAATGACAGTCATCTTTGCCTTGTTCTTCACCGCTTGCCGAATCAAGGCCATGTCCTTGAGCATAGTGGCGGTAAAAACGTTCTCGACCTCCTCGAACGTGCCGGTCTGCTGAAAGATTCTGCTGTTATCGGCATTGGACTTTGTGGAGTAGAATTCCTCGATGTACTTGATCACATTGAACGTGGCGTAGTTCTCATTGTCCTCGATCATCTTCAACAGTTCAGGTGACAACAATCGCGAACCGCGCAACTCGGGGAAGATGTACTCCTTGCGCAGATCGTAATACTCGTCTGCTGCCTTCTTGAGTGCTGCCATAGCCTCGGGACCATACTTTGCCTCCATATCCTTCATGCCCGTCTCTGCTTCTGGCTCAGTGACGCCCAACGGGTTGAAGAAGTACTTGCGCTCGGTTGACGTGCGCCGGAAGAACATGTACAAGCCCAACTGATTCCCGTCCATTCCAAATTTTTTAAGGGGGTTCAGGACCATCTTGTGAATATCACGCTGAAACTGATGCTGTGTCGAGTTGATGTGCTTCATGTCGCGCAGCCACAAGTATGGGTCGAGTATTTCACTACCAGTACGATAGACAGCAGCCTGCTCGTCGATGAGTGTGATCTTCATGTCGCGCCAGAATTTCTGTACCTGTTCCCATAGGGGTGGGTTCTCGCGCTTGTTTTTGGCTTTGCGCTTTGCATCGCCAAGACGCTGCATCTCTTCGACACGATCCACCACAGACTCGCTGTATTTTCCGTCGTGCAGTTCGGTCTGAATCTGCTCGTAGAGCGCCTTTACCTCGGGGTTGCGTTCGAGGTAGGCGAAGAATCCACGCGAGAATTCGGGTGCCTTCATCTTGAACGCCTGCGGATTATTCAGCAGGACAGACATCGCCTCGGCGTAGAGTTCTTTTGCAGAGTAGCGATACTGCGTGTACTTCTCGTTATCGTTGGCGTCGAAGGGATTCCACCAATGCGTGAGCGCCTTGAGTTCGTCGCGCACGCCGGGGTAACTGACATCCCATGCGTCCATCAGCTTGGACTTGATTTTGTTCTCCAGCAAGAGGCCGCGATTCTCCGCTTCCTCGATGAGACGGTAGCGATAGTACGCAGAGGTGTAGAATCCCTTGCGGTCGTCGCCCTTCTCGAAGGGGCCATAGTCACGGGCGGCGTCGATGGCTGCTTCCTTGCGCCACTTCGCCCGCTCTTCTTTGGTGAACGGCTGCTCCAGCGATTCAGGCTCGGGCGCCATTGATGTCTTGAAGTGCCGTTGCAACTTTGCAATCCTGCCCAGCACGTTGCCGCGCGACATGGTTTCGTCTGGCAGGTAATCAATGAGATGCCCTAGCTCGTGCGCCATAACGCGGCCAGCATAGTCTGGGTCGCGCAGGTAGGCGTTCATGACGTGTATGGTGCGATTGCCGGAGCGTTCGCGGTCAGTCGTGACAACCACCTGCTCAGGGTCAACGCCAAGCTCCTCGGCGACTGCATCGAGGAAGTCCGACTTCTCCTGCTCGTCGAACGGGGACTTGCTCGTCTGTTCTGCAACGCGCTCGCCGATGGCTAGATCTGCGCGAAGGCGAATCGTAGTGTCACCGACGCCGTGCATGAACACGCCCAGGCGCTCAGGCTTGCGTGGGAATCTCTTGACGACTTCGGGGTTCCTGCCGAGCAGCTTCTGAAT